>Ga0134126_10008941_pt1 | contig 12615 bp, 15 predicted proteins | sample KB31752_FD_96881 | JGI IMG/M metagenome (GOLD analysis project Ga0134126, IMG submission 96881) | Terrestrial soil microbial communities with excess Nitrogen fertilizer from Kellogg Biological Station, Michigan, USA - KB3-175-2 | ecosystem: Environmental > Terrestrial > Soil > Unclassified ...
CAGATGTTCTCTAATCTCAGCGACGGCCAGAGAGTGATGCTGACGCTCATCGGCGATCTGGTGCGAAGATCTCTCACGCTCAACCCTCACCTCGAGAAGGAGGTCCTGAAGCAGACTCCGGGCGTCGTCTCGATCGACGAACTGGACCTTCACCTTCATCCCAGGTGGCAGCGGCGGGTTATCCACGATCTTAAGCGGACCTTTCCGATGGTGCAGTTCATCGCGACGACCCACTCTCCCCAACTCGTCGGAGAGGCGTTGCCGCACGAGATCAGGGTTCTTGAAGGGGACGCGGCAACAACGCCGTCGCGTTCCTTCGGCATCGACTCAAGCCGGATCCTCGAAGAGGTGATGCATGTGAGCCGCCGCAACGAGGAAACCAAGGGTCTATTGTCAAAGATGGCGGAGGAGATTGATCGCGAGGATCTGGGCGAGGCGAAGAAGACGCTCGGCGAGGTGGAGCAGAAGTTGGGTCAGGACGATCCAGAGGTCACCGGCGCAAACACGCTGATTAACCTTCTGGAAACAACCCAATGAGGAACTTCACCAAGGGCCATGAGCCCGCCAGCCTCACTGCGTGGCGCGCGACGAATCCAACCGATTACAACGGCTATCAGGATAAAGATGGATTGCGCGAGTCGCTCGAAGCCGAGCAACGCGGCCTCTGCTGCTATTGCGAATCGAGGATCCGACCGGAGATCGGCTCGATGAAAATCGAGCATTGGGCCTCGCACAGAGGGCATCCTAACCTGCGCCTGGTCTATTCGAATCTGCTTGCCGCCTGTATGGGAGGCGAAGGCAAGCCGGGGCGAGATCAACATTGCGACACCTATAAAGGCGAGCAGGATCTTTGCCGGAACCCTGCGGACCCCAGTCATGACGTCGAGGCGGTGCTCCAATATCTCAACGATGGCCGCATCACGTCGTCGAACCAACTTTTCAGGGAACAACTCGACTCAGTACTCAACCTGAACCATCCCTTTCTCGTAAATCAGCGAAAGCAGGTTCTGGATTCCTTGAAAGCGCTCCTTACGATGCGGGGAGGGACTTTGAAAAAAGGTGATTGGGAGAAGATTCTTGAAGACTGGAGCGGAGCGCATCATAATGACGCTCTGAGGCCCTATTGCGGCGTGATTGTTTATTGGGTTCGCAAGAAGCTTGCACGCTTCTGATCTCTTCAAGAATGAATTGAGGTCGCCGCGATCATCCTGACGATGATAGCGTGTTCGCTGGGAGAGCAGTTCCATCGGGCCGAAGTGTTCGGCCTTCATCCGGCAAAGCAAAAGGTCAGCTGCGGCTGGCCTTTTGCTTTTGTGTGAGGGTGTTCTATGCCTAAAGGGCCATTCCTCCCTTCGGAGTTTGTTCCCACCAAATTCTCGACCGCAACCGACAAAGCTGATTTCGGCAACGCGTTGCTGCATTTTCTCGATGCTGGCTGTGCACGGGACATCTTCACCAAAAAGTTTTACACCCGCCTGTCGATGACCTTCGGCAACATCGCCCACAACGATATTCATGGCTTTTACTCGACCTGGTTCACCAGAGACCGTCATCGCATGGCATTCATCGAGAAGATTCTGCGCTGGCCATGCCACGGCGATCCGGAGTTCACCTTCAGCGATGTGGAGCACGCGGTCCAGCGTGTCGTGTGCGAGCTCAACTATCTCGCGCGCTACCAGTTGAAGGCAGCGGAGGCGCTTCGAGTGGCGGAAATAGGCGAGCTCGAACGCCTGGAAGCCAAGTACCGCCAGCCGCAGGCGATTGAAAGTGCAGCTCCGACAACACAGCCACCGCACACGGAGGCGGAATCCGAACCAATTCCGCCAGCCATCCCAGTTCAAATAAGTCTCTTCTAGTCACTGACGATGACCGGCTGAACACCATGATTCAGGAATTGATTTCTTCGGCGGGCTCCACCGGCTGTTCTCTGAACCTGGCAGTCGTGGCGCCGAAGGCAGTCGATACTCTTCGCGAGGCTCTTTCGCGCCTTAGATGCTTTGATCGCCGGGTCCACGACCATCTCTCGGCAGAGACCGGGCTTTTTCGTGTGCCGTCGATGCCAATCCTCATCCCAAGAACCACCAGAAGGAGAACAAGAATGAGCACTCTCAAAGCCGAAGCGCTCGCGCGCGAGTTTCATTACAACGGGGTTCGCATTCCGGATCCCGGCCCAGAACTGACCGTCGAACAGGTGCGCGACCTGTTGACCCCCAACTACCCGGAGATCGCCACGGCATCGGTATCCGGCCCCGAAGCGTCAGGCTCGGTGCTGCGCTACACTTTCAGCCGGGCGATTGGTTCGAAGGGCTGAGCGATGCGATCGGAAGTAACGACGACGGCAGACCTGCTGGCGCTGTTTGCGGCGAAGGCGACAACTCCGCCTCCGGAAACAAGTCAGATGCTCGTGAGGCACTTCCAATGCAAAGAATCTCTCGCAGCCGCTCAGTACCTGTCCGAAGCGATGGACTGCTACGCCGGAGGCAACGGTTATCCGCTCCAGGCTCCAACAGAACTCTTGCCCCCATTGGGATAGCCACGTTGGCGCCCGCCTTTGCGCAGGGATTGCCAACGCTCGACACGGTGCTGACAGCCTACAGCCACGAGTTCCGCGCTGAACTGCTCTACGACCTCTGCGCGGCGCTGGTGCGAGAAGGCCTGGGAGGGCCGGAGGCTTGGGAGAAGTGTGACGAGAACGCTCAAGCCTTCGCTCAGCGCGCCATCATGGAAAGCATAGGCGAGGAGCGCTGGAACCTGCTTCAGCGCAATGTCGAGTATCACCTCACAGTGAGCGATGTTTCCGAACGATATGGCGATGAAGCTCTTTTTGGCGAAGGCCGGCTTGCAGTGACGATCGAGTGCAGCGGCTGCGGGTTTCTGAAGATCGGCCAAGCGGTTGCGGCTCTCGAAGAGGAGGACGAAGGACTGGGCGCGGCGTTTTACTGGACTCTGACTTATGCGCTCTATCGCGTGATGCGGATCTATAACCACGATGACGCGCTGCAGTATGACGAGCGGATGCACGAGTACACCGAGGAGGACGAAGAGAACCGCGAGCAGTATGAGTTTCCCGAAGTTGAGAAGGCGTTGCCAGAGTGCATCCGGAAGACACTTACGTGCGACGACCATCACTCATTCACGTGGAACGCGCGCCGCGCTCTCCGCCGGCATGCGGGCGGACAGTATCGCTCTTGGATCGAAGGGTTGCGCAAGATTCAGCAACTCTCGCGGGTCAGGCTGCCGACGGACGTTCACTTTCGCGAAGACGGCGGCTATGACACGATTCCTCTGCCGTCCCTGATGGTGGCCTTCAAGGAGCACGACGCCATCGTCGCGTGTTTCGACGAAGAGAGCAACTACATGCTGGAAGGCAGTGCGGAGCCGACCGTGGGTGTCGTCTTTTCTCCAAGGCAGCCTGAAGAGGTGCGGCGCGCGATGCGCGTGGTCGCCCGGTTCGTTGCCCTTAACTGCGCTCTGTTTCAGCTTGTCGAGGAATTGCAGGAATGGGAGAAACGTCATGCAGGTAGAGATCTCGATCGGGGAGAACCATCGCTTCGAGCTGCGTGAGGCGCTGCTGGTCTACGGAGACCGCCAGCGGAGTTTCGTGACCCGGCATCAGGTGGCCCTACATAAGGGCGCCCCACCCACACTCGAACCGGCCCAACCTCTCACTCTCGGATTTCTTGAGTCGCTGGTGCGCTCGCTTGTGGGCGGTTCCACGGCCGAGGTCCTTCCTGAAAACGCGCTTGCCAAGGGTGATCGCATGATAGCCTGGTGGACCGCGGCATGCCGTCGTCAGATGTTCTATGAGAATTCTGAGCAGAAGGCCGTGGGATTGAATGGTCGCACGTTTCCGCAGCCTCCGTTGATCTGGCGAGTCGACAATGGCGACTTGAAGATTCGTGCGCTGACTGAGAACAAACGTCCATCCGCGGGGATGAATCTGGCTATCGCTCCGTTCTGGAACCTCTCTGACGACGGCCGCGTCTGCACCGGCACGATGCGCCGCCCAGACAGTGCAACAGTATCCTCGATCCCCAATTGGGAACGGGGCTTCTATGAGAGCGCCTTCACTCACGCCAACGTCGGCCGCCTGACCCGCCACGAAGGGGGCTTCGATGGGCTTTGGAATGGCCTTGCGGACAAACGCAAGCCGTTTCCACTCGAAACGCTGATCCGGTTGCCACAAACTTTGGCGCAGTTCGTGCGTGGAGACAGGGGGTAGCATGCGCATCGAGCACACTCTGCCGTCCGATCTGCTGCGCCATCGAGCAGTCCGTGTTCTGATCGTTGGCGCAGGCGGAACGGGCAGCGCGATCGTCATGGGGTTGCCGTATTTGGACCAGGCGATGCGCGTCTGGGGCCATCGTAATGGCCTTGACGTCGTCATGATGGATGCCGACACGGTTTCCGAGACGAACTGTGTCCGACAACCCTTTTCCGCCTCCGACGTCGGCCAGAACAAGGCCACGGTCCTGATCAACCGCATCAACATGTTCTGGGGCACGAACTGGTCGGCAATCCCCAGTCATTTCCATGGGCGATCATTCGACCGTAACCAGGATAGGTGCCCAGATTTGTTGATTGGGTGCGTGGACACGCGGGCCGCACGCAAAACCATTGAGGATTCCTTCTCCCGCGCGCTGAGCCGGACGTGCTATTGGCTCGACCTCGGCAACAACGCGTCGAGCGGCCAATTTGTTCTCGGCCAGCCGCTGAACGCACGCAACCGCCGCAAGGCGGAGCGCCTCCGCACGGTAAGTGAGCTATTTCCAGAAATCATCGACTCAGAAGCGGGAGAGGACTCGTTGCCGAGTTGTTCAGCGGTTGAAGCCCTGGATCGGCAGGAGCCGTTCATTAACCAGACGCTTGCTGCCAGTGCCCTGGCGATGTTGGCGCAGCTCTTCAGGTACGGGAAACTGAGCCATCATGGCGCGTTCTTTAATGCGAAGTCGGGACAAATGAGCGCATTGCCTGTCGAACCGACTCTTTGGTCGAAGATGCGGAAACGCTCCAAGAGAGCTCGTTCACGCACAAGGTGAGTTCTTGTTACGACACTGGCGTATTGTGAAGCCGTGGAGGCTGTCAATGAAGATGACGCTTGATCCCGACTTGGCTCTGGAAGCAAAAGCGATGGTTGCCTTGGCGTTTCGCAATGGCCCGATCGAGGACCTGCATGCAGGAAGGCCTTGCACGGTTTGCTGCGGCAATCGGGAAATATCCCACATCTCCGATGAAGAGATGAAAGCCATCATGAAGTCGGCGGTCAATACTCTGTATCGCCTGTTGTGGCAGCGGGACTGTGATCCCGCGGCCTACAACGAAAATCTGGCGCTGGGCCGGCGCTACACGATGCACTGGGATGATCCGGAACTCAAAAAGCCAACTAGCAAAGGGTCGCGCCCGAAATGACCTCTTTCTTCAGGAGACACCCATGTTCAAAGAGCTTGCTCCCTATCTGCGGCAGCGCGCCGTCCTGCTGACCGTCACCCACATCGAAGATGACCAGATTCGCGTGAACGTCATCCCGCAGAAACTCAAGGATGGCGAGAACGCTGCCCTCACGACGCCGCTTACGGTGACAGGAACGGCGGACGAGCTTGACAACGACCTGCCCACGACGCTGGTCAACTTTGTCTCCGCTCACCTCCAGTTAAGGAATACTCTGGATCGGGCGAAGGCAGAGATGGATGCCGCAGCGAAGACCGCTCAGGCAGAAGCCCGCTCGAAGGCCAAGACAACGGCAAAGAAAGAACCGCCGAAGCCGGAGACATCTACGCCCGCCGATACCCCGAAGCAGGCGCAGCCGGTTAAGGAGGAACTTTCGAGGACGGCGAGCCTCTTCGATGCGCCTGCGCCGCCGGCGACTACAGCGACTGAATCGGATGAGGAAGAGGAGATTCTGGCCGAATCCGTTGAAGGCGAAGAGGACGGCGATGCTGAAGAATTTGATGAGGCCGCCTGATTGACTCTCTCCGGAGCTGCGGTGGAGAGACCACGCAGGCTGTGTATCCGTTTGCTGGAATCAGGCGGCGCGTATAGAAAGTCACTCGAAGAGCGATGCCTCCGTGTTCTCTCGCGGATCACGGAAGTTGCTGAGGCCGACTCCCACAAGACGAAATCTCTGTCTGGAATCGAGGCTCACTTTGTCTCGCAATGACAGAGCGATCTGCGTCAGTTCTTCGCACGAGGCGGGCGGCGAAATTGGGGTCTGACTTCGAGTGAGGACCTGGAATTGTGCTGTCTTCAGCTTCAAGACGACTGTGCGGGCGACCCTTGATTCTTTCCGCGATGCCTCCCAAGTCTTTTCCGCTAGGCGCCGGATCATCGGTTCGGTTTCGGCCAGCAGCACGTCCTGCTCAAAAGTATCTTCGGCTGAGATCGACTGGGTGGGCCGGTTGGGTACGACGGGATTCTCGTCGATTCCCCTAGCCAACTCATAAAGGCGCTGCCCGTAACGGCCGAAGCGGGTTTCTAGCTCTTCAAGAGAGCGACCACGCAATTCTCCGACCAAGCGTAAGCCAAGCGCGGCGAGCTTCTCCTCCGTTACCTTGCCAACTCCTGGAATGCGCCCAACGGGCAACGGTGTAAGAAACTCTTCTACTTCGGCAGGCTGAATCACAAATAGTCCATTCGGCTTTCGCCAATCGGAGGCGATCTTCGCCAGGAACTTGTTTGGGGCGACGCCGGCTGAAGCTGTCAGATTCAGCTCTTCACGGATTTGCTGGCGGATGGTGCTTGCGACCTTGGTGGCCGTTGCGAGCCCGGTCTTGTTCTCAGTGACATCGAGATAGGCCTCATCGAGGGACAACGGCTCGATCAAGTCCGTGTGCCGGAGGAAGATATCGCGCGTTGCGCGCGATGCCGCTTTGTAGCGCGTGAAGTCCGGAGGAACAAAGACAGCCTGCGGACACAGCTGCTCGGCATATTTCGCCGCCATGGCCGAGCGCACCCCGAAGCGCCTGGCCTCATACGAGGCCGCGCAGACAACAGATCTCTTACCGCGCCACGCCACGACGACAGGCTTACCGCGCAGTTCCGGGTTGTCCCGCTGCTCGACCGAGGCATAGAACGCGTCCATGTCCACGTGAACAATCTCGCGCACACTCATCCTGCACCCATGGTAGGCCGTCATCGCGGGCCCTTGTCTGGGTACCTGAAGTGACGCCCTTTGGAGTCGAAATCATTCAGTTGCGCCAGCATTAGTTTCCACAACCAAGACCGGGAGGGCTACAGATGGAATTCGTCTTCCATGATGGCGGCCGTGCTGCTGCGGGCTACAAGGGCAAGACTGGAGATTGCGTCACCCGGTCAATCGCGATTGCGACGGAAAGGACTTACCAGGAGGTCTATGACGCGCTCAACCGGTTTGCACAAACAGAACGCATAAGCAAACGCAAAAGGAGACGGTCAAGCAGCCTTACTGGCGTGTTTCGCCAGACCTATCAAGCCTATCTCGAATCGCTCGGATGGCGATGGACCTCGACCATGTCGATTGGTTCTGGATGCAAGATTCACCTGCGGTCCTCAGAGCTTCCGCGCGGTCCATTGGTCGTTAAGGTTTCACGACACCTAACCGCTGTGATCGATGGCGTCTTGTACGACACCCATGACTGCTCGCGCGGCGGAACGCGGTGTGTGTACGGCTACTTTTCGCGGCCGTAGCTAATCCCGCAAGTGTGCCTGTAAGAAACCCCCAGGTACTGCCTCCCACCTCGAACCTCCAAGGAAATCTTATGAAACCATCGAAGCTCTATGAGGCGCTTCATGCGCTCATTGGCGAACGTGTGCCCCTGCACATCTGGGGCGCCTGCGGCGTTGGGAAGTCACAGATCGTTTCTCAGGTCGCCAACGATCTCGAGTACGACTTTCTCGACGTGCGAGCCGTGCAACTCGATCCAGTAGACCTGCGCGGCCTTCCCAGAATCGCGGCGGATCTGACGGAATGGGTGCCCCCGAAGTTTCTCCCGACGACCGGGAAGGGTATCCTCTTCCTCGATGAATTGACTTCTGCGCCGCAGATGACCCAGGCGGGTTGCTATCAGTTGGTGCTCGACCGGAAGCTCGGCGAATATAGGCTGCCCGATGACTGGGTTGTGATCGCCGCCGGCAATCCGGCCTCGGAGCGCGGCGTACACTTCGCGATGCCGAGGCCGCTGCGAAATCGTTTCGTGCATCTGGAACTTGAACCGGACCTTGACGACTGGTGCAGGTGGGCGGTCAAGGCTCAGGTCCGTCCCGAGATCATTGCCTTTCTGCGCTTCAAGCCGGAATTACTGCACACGGCGGACTCGACCTCTGACGCAAATGCCTGGCCAACGCCGCGCTCCTGGGAGATGGCTTCGCAGGTACTTTGCGGCATTGCCCGCCGCCAGAAGACACAGCTTCTGTCAGGAACCAGTGAGTTTGAGGCGCAGCTCCTAGATGGAACGGTGGGGTCTGCAGCTGCTTCGGAGCTTGTCGCTTTCCTCCGACTGTTCCGCCAGCTTCCGTCGATCGACGAAATTCTGCTGAATCCTGCGACGGCAACAGTCCCCGACGAGCCGTCCGCGCAAATAGCGATTGCTACCGCCCTTGGCAGAGTGTTGAGCGATAGCTCAGTGGGCAGAGGACTCACGTACCTCGGCCGGATGCCGACCGAGATGCGCGTGATGGCCGTGCGCGATGCGGCAGCGCGGGACACCGCGATCACCCATACCCCGGAGTTCGTTCGCTTCGGGGTGGAATACCGTGAGGTCATCCAATGATTACGGAAAAGGCCATGCTCGCCGCCGTCCACATCAGTATTTGGACTGCAGTGAAACACGACCGAAAGGTCAGCCGCGATGTGGCGGACCAACATGGGGCGCATCAGGGCGCGGGCCGCTATAACAAGCAACTGTTGCGCGGCGCTGACAAGCTGGACGAACTTCGAGTGCTTGCTGGACAGATCCGGCAGTATTTCTACAAAATCACCCTGCCCTGGTCTGACGAAGGGTTTCGTCTCTTGCCGGCGAACTTCTATTTCGATCTCATGGCGCGGATGCGTGAGTTCGAAGCGAGCTTCGAACAGGGAGTCGAGAGCTTTCTTCGGGTTTATCCGCAATACATCGAGCAAGTAAGGCCGGAGTTGAATGGCCTCTTCCGGGAGCAGGACTACCCGGTCGCTGAAAAGCTGCGCACGAAGTTTGGCTTGAAGGTGGAAATCCTACCCATCCCGACCGGCGCGGACTTCCGCGTTCAGATGTCGGCCGAAGAACAGGCGCGAGTTTCGCGCGAGATTGATGCGAATGTCCGGGAGTCGCTGACACGTGGGACCGAGGACTTGTGGAGGCGAGTTCGGGAAGCAGTCGCACACATGGTCGAGCGGCTGAACGAACCGGAGTCGCGCTTCCACGGTTCGTTGGTCACCAATGTGCTCGACATCGTTGAGATATTGCCCCGACTCAACGTCAATGGCGACGCTGACCTGAACCGTTTCGCGGACCAGATCAAAGAGCGGCTATGCAATTACTCTGCGCATGACCTCAAGAAACACGACCTCCTGCGCGTCACTACGGCGGCCGATGCCGCCAATATCGTTGCCCAGATGGACGACGTGTTGCGCGGCAGAGAAGCGGCGGAATCCGTTGCTGGCCCGACCGCCGACGACATCTTCACCCGCATGTCCGCGTTCATGGAGGCGCCCGCGGCGGTATGAGAATTGAGACGACGACCGCGCGCCGTATTCAGAAGGCGCGCACCGCTCTGGTGCTCGACCACCCCTTCTTCGGCTCGCTGCTCTTTCGATTGAAAGATAGCGAGTGCCGGTCCATTCAAACAATGGCGACCGACGGCATGTCGCTCTACTACAACCCAGAATTCGTTGAAACGCTCAATGCGGCGACCCTGGCCGGAACACTGGCTCATGAGGTCATGCATCCGGCGCTGCACCATCATGTCCGGCGCTCGGGGCGCGATCCAAAACGATGGAATATGGCATGCGACTACGCCATCAACCCTTTGCTTATTGATGCCGGACTCAACCTGCCCGAGGGAGTCCTTCTCGACAACCGCTTTCGCGGAATGAGTGCGGAGCAGATCTATAACCTGCTTGAATCGGAGGCCTCGAAAGATTCCGGCAGTGAGGACGAAGAGTATGAGTTAGGAGCGAATGAATCGAACACTGAGCAGTCGTCCACTGGCGACGCGAATAAACCGGCCGCTCCTACGACCGAAGGCGGAATCGGCCAGGTCCTCGATGCACCGCTGCCCGACGAGGAAACTCCCACCATTGAGGAACAGGTCCGGGAGTGGGATATTGCGGTCAACCAGGCGACGACGATTGCCAAACATGCAGGTAAGAGTCCAGCCGGCCTCAACCGGACTCTGGAAGGAGCGGCAGAGGCCACTGTCGACTGGCGTGAACTGCTACGGCGGTTCTGGTCGGAGATCACTCCAGCGGACTATAGCTGGATGCGCCCGAACCGCCGCCACCTCTGGACAGGGCTCTATCTGCCCGGAGTGGTTCGCGAGAGCGTAGGTGAGGTCGCGATCGCCGTCGACTGCTCTGGCTCAGTGAGCGGGCGTCAACTGCGGCTCTTTGAAGCCGAAGTGCGTTCGATTCTCGAAGGCCAACGGCCGGAGCGCGTTTACGTTCTCTACTTCGACGCAGTGGTGCACAAGGTTGACACGTACGAATCCGGACAACGCATTGACCTCAACCCGGTCGGCGGAGGGGGTACGGAATTCGGTCCGTGCTTCGAATGGCTCGACGATAGGGGCATCCGGCCTCAGACCCTGGTCTTTCTGACCGACCTCTATGGATCATTCCCACCATCGGGTCCCGAATATCCCGTCCTGTGGGCTTCGACAGGAAGCCAGAAGGCCCCGTTCGGTGAAGTCATTCCTATGGATGCTGCTTAACCCCCAAAAGGGGTCGATGGGTTGCGGTGCATCCGCACGAGCGAACGAGGATCTCAATCTCACGCCAATTATTCGATGGTCGCCCCAACTGATTCGGGCGGGAGGCTCTCTGTGTACCAGACATTTCGCATTTTCACGGACGGCTCCGCGATCGGAAACCCGGGCCCCGGTGGCTGGGGCGCGGTTGTGATGCAAGGGAAAGGACGTTGGGAAATGTCCGGTGCCTTTCCTTAGACGACCATCTCGGAAATGGAGTTGGTCGCAGCTGTACAGGCGCTTCGGCCACTTCCAAACCGGGCGCGCGTCGAACTGCATTCGGACTCGGAGTACCTGATCTACGGAATGCGAGTCTTCGTATTCCACTGGCAGCGCCAAGGCTGGCGAAATAGACGCGGAAACCAACTGCAGCACCGTGAGTTGTGGTCGGAGCTGATGGCGTTGAATGCCAAGTTTCACATCCGTTGGACATGGATCAAAGGGCACAACGGAAATCTTGAGCAGGTCCGCGCCGACACTTTGGCGCATCAGGCCGCTCGCGCTCTCTGGGTGAGCCAGAAGGCCGCTGCTTGATGCCGGCCACGACCTCAAATTGTCACAGAAGGAGAAACGGAGAAACACTGATGGCTACAATTGCAGAAGCAAGCTCGCTATTTGAAATTGATATCGAACTCGATGGACTGCTTGAGGAGATTCAGGAGCAAGTTGAGTACGGAGGTGAGCCCTCGGAAGATCTAGTTGCTCGATTCCAACAATTCTGCGAAGCACACGGCGAGAAGGTTGACCGAATTGGTCGCTTCGTGCGAATGATGGAGGCCCGCGAACAGTATTGTCGTATCGAGGCCGCGCGGCTAACAGATCGAGCCCGCGCTGCAGCCGGGAAGGTCGACCGCACCAAGAATATGGTCCTCTATTACTTGCTGAGCCGAGACCTTAAGAAAGTCGAGGGCAATCAGTTCACCTTACGCGCGCAGAAGAACAGCCAGGATTCGGTGCGGATCACCGACGAGGCTGCGCTGCCATGGTGCTATCGGAGAATTGAAGTACGAATTGCAGGAGTTGTCTGGGAAATGGTCCTCTCGCTTTTGCCCGACGAGCTCTCGAGAACTTTGGTGTCTTCGATTCAGGAGACGCGACCGGATGCTGATGCCATCAAGGCAGCGGTGATGCAGAACGAGCAGGTGCCGGGCGCGGAGGTGCGCCGGGGTTCACACCTTCGGGTAGTGTAACCGCCGAGCGTGGTGCGGATGCTTTATCCTCAATGAAAATCAAGGACGCGTTCAGACGATTCAGCTAATCTGTTTCAAATCCACTGTTGCTCCCAAATTTGAGCGTTCGGCTATTTTCTGTGACTGTTCGAACAACGTTGTCCGGCACGCCTGAGGGGACTTCTGCATCGATATCGAGCGTTATCTTAACGTTTGACCCTACCAAGCCAACAAGATGCGTAATTACCTCGTCTGCGATCTTGCTAGCATCTCGTCCTACACGTGCAGAATCAAGCACAACTGTGCCGTGGAAGCGCTTCGGTTTGGGTGATTGCACGGGCGCGGCAGGATGGTTAGATCCGTGTCCCTCAGGTGCCGTGGGTGTTTCGACAAAGCCCCCGTCCGCTGGTCCCGGAGTCGGGGCAGCCGGAGCGGTCTCATCATCGATCTGTTTTCTGGCAACCTCTGGACGCACTAGGAGTCCGACGTCGTCCCCCGTGACCGTGAACTGGACACCATAATGAAGTCC
>Ga0134126_10008942_pt1 | contig 12613 bp, 13 predicted proteins | sample KB31752_FD_96881 | JGI IMG/M metagenome (GOLD analysis project Ga0134126, IMG submission 96881) | Terrestrial soil microbial communities with excess Nitrogen fertilizer from Kellogg Biological Station, Michigan, USA - KB3-175-2 | ecosystem: Environmental > Terrestrial > Soil > Unclassified ...
CATGGGCCTCGGAAAAACACTGCAAACCCTCGCCTGGCTCGCCTGGCTTCGAGAAAGTTCCTCCGATACTCTCCAGCCCGCGCTCGTCGTCTGCCCGAAATCCGTCACCGACAACTGGCATCGGGAAGCCCAACGCTTTTATCCCGGTCTCCGCGTCCGTTTATGGCGCGGCGAAGAAACATCCGAGCTTGGGAAATCGCGCCCATTTCCTCCGCCGCTTTGATGCCAAGGACGACCCACTAGCCCGCCGCAGGCTCGCCGCGCGCGTGCGCCCGTTCCTGCTGCGCCGCACCAAAACCCAGGTCGCCAAAGATTTGCCCGACCGTGTCGAAGAGGACCTGTTCTGCGAAATGGAGTCCGAACAAAAAACGATGTATCGCGCTGAACTGAAGCGCGCCCGGCAGATTATCCTCGGCCTTAACACCGACCGCGAATTAAATGAGCAGCGTTTCCACATTTTGACCTCCCTGTTGCGATTGCGCCAGATTTGTTGCCATCCGTTGCTCATCGATAACGGATTGAAAGAAGCCGGCGCCGCAAAAGTCCTCGCTTTGGAAGACCTCCTCGAACCCCTCATGGCGGAAGGCCACAAGGTCCTCGTCTTTTCCCAATTCGTCACCATGCTCGATATCCTTCGCGGCACAGTTAAAAAGCGGGACTGGCCGCATTTTTATCTGGCCGGCGACACCGAAAACCGAGGGGAACTGGTTCAAAAATTCCAATCAGCCAAAGGAGGAGCCGTCTTCCTCATCTCCCTGAAAGCCGGCGGCTTTGGACTGAACCTCACCGCGGCGTCTTACGTGATTCTCTTCGACCCCTGGTGGAATCCCGCCGTGGAAAACCAGGCCATAGATCGAACTCATCGCATCGGCCAGACCAGGAAAGTCATGGCCTATCGACTATTGATGCGCGACAGCATCGAGGAGAAAATCCGGCTGTTGCAAAAGCAAAAAGCCGCGCTGGCCAAAGATATCCTGGGCGAAGAACGTTTTGCCCAAAGCCTGACACTAAACGACCTCCGGTATTTGTTTGCCGAATAACCCCGCAGGTTTTTTATGGCGGAAGGGGTCGCTTCTGAACCCTTTTTGCCATCTTATGATCAAGGCCATAAGGTGGGATTCGCCACCCTCCGGGCAACGCCAGGACCTGTTTTCGCAACAGCTTAGAGAACACAGGTTTGCAACAGACCTGAATCAGAAAACGACAGCTGCAATACTCGGTGTGAGCGTGAGAACCATTAAGAACTGGGAACATCAGCGGACTATGCCAAATCGAAAATTCTGGCGGGCAATTGTCGGCCTGTTTCGGGTCCGCAAGCAATGATTCGCACCCCCTTCATTTTCCCAATCTCGCATCCATTGAAATTGTAGCGTGGAGTAGCCGCGATACCACACAACTTGTCTTCGCGCGGACTGTGGCATCAATGAATTCACTCTGGGTCACTTTGGGAAGCCTGGCGATGATGTTCAAATGGATGTTTGTTATCGTCCAGCCGGTGGCCAAATGTTCCGTGGTCACTGTTGCGGTGGTGGTGATGATGCCCAAAGCTGAGGGCGCCAATTTCAATTCCTTCGATAAGGCTAAGGAGAAACTGCCGGCGTGAGCAGCAGCAATCAATTCCGCGGGATCCGTGAGGGAGTTTTTTTCGAGTGGAATGCCTGAAGCATAGCGGACGTCTTTCAACACACCGCTCCCGGTGCTCACCACGCGGGTGTCACCTTTGGAGCCAACCTTCCATTGGACTGCGGCCTTCCGAATGATCAACTGCATCGCGATACGATGCTGCGAGGAACCGCGAGATACCAATACTTCGTATGTTCGGTTGTCATACTTCTGAGCTATAGCGAGAGAGGGTTGGCAACTTCCGTGATTGCTCTCGCGGGGGTTAAGGCTAAGCTAACGTTGCACTATGGAACTGCGTCATCTGCGGTACTTTGTTGCCGTGGCTGAGGAACTGAACTTCACCCGGGCAGCGGAAAAACTGCGTCTGGCGCAACCTTCTCTCACCCGCCAAATTCACAATCTGGAAGACGAACTGGGTGTGCGTCTTCTGGATCGGAGCCGGAATCAGGTTTCATTGACCGAGGAAGGGCGCAGTTTTCTCGTGGATGCCCGGCGGTTGGTTGCATTAAGTCTCGAAAGTGTAAAGTCGGTGCAGCGGTTCAGCCGTGGCGAATCGGAGCAACTGAACATCGGTTATTTGTTTAAGTTCAATTTCGATCTGCTGCCTGTGACACTGGCGAGTTTCTATCAAACTTTTCCTGAAACTTCCGTGAACCTGTTCGACATGTCGCCCGCCGAACAGCTTCGTGCATTGGAAGCACGGAAAATTGATCTGGGGTTTGTGGGCCTGCGTCCTTCGGTGGCTAACAAGAATACCGCCGGCCTGGCGTGGGAGTGCGTTGCTCGCCATAACGTGGTGGTCGTTTTGCCGGAGACTCACCCCCTCGCGAAAAAAGCCAAAATCAAAATAACGGACCTTAAATCGTTATTCTTCGTCGCGATGTCAGAACAAACGCATCCGGGTTCACGCGATTGGTTATCCGGTATTTGCCAGGGAGCAGGTTTCTCCCCGAGAATTTTGCAGGATGTGGATCTGGAATCCGGTCTCATGACTTTCGTAGCGGAAGGTCTGGGGGTGACGCTCGCGCGCGAACAAATCAAGAATTTACCTCACCCAGGCGTGGTTTTCCGTCCGCTGGCAGTTGCAGCGAGAGCCGATTACTGGATTGCCTGGCATCGCCAGAACCATTCAAAAGCCCTTCTGCAATATATTGAGGTCGTAAAAAAGCAGGCGGCGCTCTGACGACTCTCTCCTCGTATTATAGCTGCCGGCTATTGGCGGTAAACGCACAAGGTATTGGCCGGCATCCTTCTGAAATGAGAAAATCCGTTCCATAATAAATTATATACATGAACGCTGACCTCGTTAAACAAGCCTTGGAAAAAGTCCAGAACCAGCACGTCCTGATAAATTTGGTGTCACGCCGGGTCCGGCAGTTGAATGCCGGCTCGAGATCGTTGATCAGTTCCACCGGAAATCTTCGTGTCGCGGATATTGCCCTGACTGAAATCATTGAAGACAAAATGGGGTTTGAGATGCCTGAAATTATCGCTCTGATTCGCCCAGCGGCGCAGAGTGGCAAGCGGCCCCAGGGTTGGGTGAAGTCCGGTCCGGTGGCGAAAGTCAAATTGGCGGCGTGAGGCCAGCCTCACCCAAACGATTACAAACCCGGTGCTGGAACCAGCACCGGGTTTTTATTTTTTTGCGTTGTCAGTTCGGCACGCCCATAGCAAGGGGCTATAGGCGAAAAGCAAACAAGGTATTGGCCGGATTCGACCAAGGCGTCCACTGTGTGGGCACCCCACGGATCGGAAATCGGCTCGGCGCGACAACTCAGAAGCCTTCACCGCCGAACTCGCGCTTTAAGCCACGGGAGAAAACTTTTATGACAAAAATCAAAACCTCAAAAATGGGATTTGCAGCCGGCGCAGCGCTTTTGGGCCTGTTGGCCGGTTGTGCCAGCCATGTCGAACCCGCTGGCGAAGCGTATACCCCGCCGCAATCGTTGTACGTGGAGACCGGCGTGGCAGCCCAGGACGATTATGTTTATTACCCCGCCTACCAGGTTTATTACAGCAGTTACCGTCATCAATACATCTATCAGGATGGGCGTTCGTGGGTATCACGACCGGCGCCACCGCACGTCGCGGCCAAGGTGGTGCTGGCTTCACCTTCAGTGAATGTCGATTTCCATGATTCCCCGGCCAACCACCACGCCAGGATCGTGAAGCAGTATCCCAAGCAGTGGACTCCACCGGAGTCGGGGCGTGACAACCACGAGGAGCGGCACATTGATGATCAGAGAAAAAACTAAACCCTTCCACATCCAAAACGAAAAAATTATGAATACTCCTTTTGCCAACCGAGACCTGAGTAAACAAGCTCCACACAGTCCGCGCAAACGCCTTGCTGGATTCGCGATTGCCAGTCGCACGATTGATAAATGCCGCGCCAGCGTGGCGGGAACGCTGGGGCAATATCATTACGATTGCCCGCTGGACAACTCGCTCTTCAGTTTCAAAGGCATCACCGCCGATCAATTCAAGACTGCCGTTCAGGCCTCCAAGGATTACGAAGAAGTAGGCATCTGGTTGCATGCCAATGGCGCGCTGAAGACGGCGGATGAAATCAAAACATGGTCCGATGAAATGGAGGCGAGCAGTTTGATTAAGGATCCGAACAAGCGCGATTACTTCATAGAGAACTGTCATAAACTTGGACTGAATCCGCAGATGAACAGCACGTTTGACTGGCTCGAAGCAGACGATCGCGAGAGCTTTCGACGCTGAGTCCGGCGCCACGGAAATGGGATGGCTCGAACGCTCTGATTCCCGTATTGCGACGATAGCAGGTGGCTATGGGCGAAAAACAAATAAGGTATTGGCCGGATTCCTCTGGCGGCCAGATGTTGCACGACGGATGAAACGAATCTCACGCAAAACCGGATCCGGAAAAGTTGCTGTGAAACGGCTAATACTGCCGCTGACGCGCGTGGCTCCGATTTCATCGCAAGATGAAGTAAGAGTTCGCCGGAATGATCCTCTGGCAATCGGGATCGAAGAATTGGAACGGTCCTTTTGGCCTCCCGCTCGCAGTCGCCGCAGACTTTTCTCATAAAACAAACGAAAAAAATTAAGAATGAAACAATTATCAGATGGTAAAAATGCCAAACAGCATGGGGTTTCGTTCACGTTTCCGGCTCCCAAGGCTCGACGTGTGTCGCTGGTCGGAGATTTCAATAATTGGGATACGGAGGAGATGCCAATGTACAAAGGTTCCAATGGCGTATGGTATTTGACTGTTTTGCTAATGCCGGGCGGCCACGAATACAGGTTCGTCGCGGATGGAGTGTGGCGGGACGATCCGGCCGCTGAGCGGAAGATTGCCAATGTCATGGGCAGTGAGAATTGTGTGAAAATGGTCGGCGCGGAAATCAGTCGCGGGGAGGCGCAGCGACAGAGTTCAACGGTTCCGCGGGGAATAACATTATGAATAGTCTCAAACGTTTGAATCAATCCAAAGACATGGAATTAAAAAATCGAACCTCAGCAAATCGAAGTCGTCACTTTCCTGAAACGATATGAACTCAGCTTCAGTTTGTAACGAAAGCTCGAATCTGCCGGTGAGGAGGCAGATTTATGAGCTTAACCTTTATGATCTCGAAACCTTCCCAATCTGGGAGTTCAAGTTGGACGAAACAGGAGGGAGCGGCCAGGACGAATTAACCGTCCGGCCATTCGTCGCCTCTGGGCCACTTGATCCCGCGGATCACATGTTTGTTGTGCGAGCCGTGTTTACGCTGGCCGACGGTTCAATGAGGCAAGGTTATCTTACGCCACCCGGCAGGGGCGACGCAGGAGTCGGCACGTTGCAGCCGATCATCGTTACCAACCTAGGCCAGGTTCGCTTTTGGTGTGGCACATCGGTTCCCAGTCTGACGCGTTTAGCCCGCAGCTACGGATTAATCGGGAAAGAACCGAAACAGATATTTCCGCTCCAGTTCAAGTCCGATGTGGAATTGGCCAGTGGCCCCATCACGGGCAGCGTGCCGGGCTTCCTGGTGATGGAAGATTTTCAGACGCGGAGAACGCGAACCGTCATCTGACGCCGAATTACTTATGCATATATTTAAGGTCTTTTGCCTGACAATTGTCGAACTTGCCAAACAGGCTTGGGCGTTCCCCGCAACGGTCGCGGCCAATTTGCGAAGAAGGCGTCGACTTCCGGAGGTGGATGTGACGGAGGCGGAACGGCTGGACCGGCTACGCCATCCATCAAAATACCTGGGAAAGTAAGGTTATAAACATGAGGATATATTTTACAAACTTGCCCAGTTCCATCACCGAGAACGAGTTGACGGATTTATTTTCCACTTACGGCAATATCGCGAGCGTTCATATCGCGATGAATCGCGCCGGGTTTGTGACAATGGTTACGGCGGAGGGCGCCCGGGCTGCCATTGAGGCACTAAACGGAAAAGTTCTCGCCTCAGGCACTCTCACTTTAAGTGAAGTGCCGCCAAAGGGAGAGCCTGTAAATTTGATGAATAGTCCATCGCGTCCTCGTCGCCGGGCCAGTCATCTTTACTGATCACTGTCTATTGTCGAATGACTTCCAATATACGAAAAATCGCGTTCCTGGGAGATTACCTGCCGCGCAAGTGTGGCATCGCCACATTCACGACGGATTTGCGCTGCGCGATCGCAACGGAATTTCCCACGACGCAATGTCTCGTGGTGCCCGTCAATGATCTCGCTGATGGATATAATTACCCGGCGGAGGTGCGTTTCGAAATTGCGGAGCAGGACCTGCCGTCGTACCTCCGCGCAGCGGATTTTCTGAACATTACGGACGTGGATGTGGTCTGCGTAGAACATGAGTTCGGCATTTTCGGCGGCCCAGCCGGCAGTCATGTGCTGGCGTTGCTGCGGGAATTGCAAATGCCCATTGTCACCACGTTGCACACGATATTGCGGGAGCCGAATGCCACGCAACGGCGGGTGATGAACGATTTAATCCGGCTTTCCACCCGGCTGGTAGTGATGAGCGAACGAGGCGTGGAATTTCTGCAGGATGTCTATCAGGCACCAGCCTCCAAGATTGATCTCATCCCGCACGGCATTCCGGATATGCCGTTCGCCGACCCCAATTACTTTAAGGACGAGTTCGGCGTGGCCGGCAAGCAGGTGTTGCTGACTTTCGGTTTGTTGTCACCGAACAAGGGCATCGAATTCGCATTGCGCGCGCTTCCGGACATTATTCGTGAATTTCCCAACGTCGTTTATATCGTTTTGGGCCAGACGCATCCAAATTTGCTGCGTCATGAGGGCGAGGCCTATCGCTTGACCCTGGAGCGGCTGGCCAAGGATCTTGGCGTGCAGAAACACGTGGTCTTCTTCAACCGCTTCGTTGAGTTGGACGAATTGATGCGGTTCATCGGCGCAACGGATATTTATCTCACACCCTACCTGACCGAAGCGCAAATCACCTCTGGCACGCTTGCATACGCGTTTGGGGCCGGCAATGCCGTTGTGTCCACGCCTTACTGGCATGCCGCGGAATTGTTGACGGCGGAACGCGGCAAGCTCGTCCCGTTTCGTGACGCCAAAGCCATATCTCTTGCGGTGGTGGAATTGTTGCGGGACGAACCGTTGCGCCATTCAATGCGCAAGAATGCTTACAAGCTGGGTCGCGAAATGGTCTGGAGCCACACCGCGCAACTCTACGCAAAATCCTTTGAACAGGCCCGGCATGATCACAGTTTCGTGGGCCGGAAATCTTCCCCCATCAAGACGCTCGATGAACAGCCCGGGCAACTGCCGGAGTTAAAGCTGGATCATCTGTTCCGTATGAGTGATTCGACTGGCATCTTCCAGCATGCGAGTTTTACGGTGCCGAATTTTTCCGAAGGGTATTGCACGGATGATAACGCCCGGGCGCTGGTGCTGGCCTTGATGCTGCAAAAGTTGGGGCATGGTTCGTCACAACTCGGCGCGCACGCAGCAACCTATGCGGCGTTTATAAATCACGCTTTCGACCGCAAGCTTGGACGATTTCGTAATTTCATGAGCTTCGAGCGACATTGGTTGGAAGAAATCGGCTCCGAGGATTGCCAGGGCCACGCGCTCTGGGCGCTCGGTTTGTGTGTGTCGCAGGCAGGCCAGAGCAGCTTTCAAATGCTCGCCGCGCAATTGTTTGAGCAGGCATTGCCGGTCGCCGCTGAATTCACGTCGCCGCGCGCCTGGGCTTTCACGCTCATCGGGATTGACGAGTATTTACAACGGTTCGGGGGCGATCGCCGCACGAACCAGATTCGCGATTCGCTCACCGCCAAAATGATGCAACGATTTGCCGATGCCGCCACCGAAGAGTGGCAGTGGTTCGAGGACACGGTTTCTTATACGAATGCCAAACTGCCGCACGCGCTGATTCTCAGTGGGCGTTGCCTGAATAACGCACCGATGATGGAACTTGGACTCAAGACGCTGCGCTGGCTTATTAAGATTCAGACTTCGGAAGCCGGTGCGTTCCGCCCCATTGGCTCGAATGGATTTTACCCGCGCGGCCAGCGACGGGCGCGCTTCGACCAACAGCCTATCGAGGCTCAGGCAACGGTCTCAGCATGCGTCGAAGCGTATCATGCCACGGGCGATATGTTCTGGGTCGCGGAAGCGCGCCGCGCCTTCGAGTGGTTCCTCGGTCGAAACGATTTGGGAATGGCGCTTTACGATGCCAGCACCGGCGGTTGCCGCGATGGGCTTCACGTTGATCGATTGAGCCAGAATCAAGGGGCCGAATCCACGCTGGCCTTTTTGCTCGCTCTCGCGGAAAAACGTGCGCTGCAAAACACTCTCGCCAGTTTCAAAGAGCCCACTTCCAATTAATACCCAGGTTGTTCCAGGCAGAAATAAATTCATGACCAAAAACAAAAAACCAAGCCTTCACGCTAAACGCATCGGCCCCACGCTGGTTCCGGATCGGGCACGCGTACTGATGCGCCCATTTCGTCCCACCACCGACGAAATTGCGCGGCGCGTTGTTGGGCGGGTCATGGCGCTCCCCGAAGAGGAAGTCTCCCGGCTATTGGGACAAGTGCTCAGCGAATTCGCAGACCGGCACGAACAGGTGGAGAAGATTTTTCGCGCGCGCTTTGAGGAAGTGAGTTTTTATCTCGAACCCGATGCGCAGCCATCCGTGGAACGACAAAAGTTAATCGGCGCTTACTTCACGCACGAGTATTCGCCGGAATCAGCCGCATTGTTCAATCCTTCCATTGTGCCGCATCCAGATCAGTCCGGCGTGCCACGAGGCGCGCTGCGTTTCATCCTGAGTCTGCGGGCGACAGGCGAAGGCCATATCTCCTCGATTACTTTCCGCACTGGCGTGTTGAGCGCGCATCATCGCATCACGCTCACTCCTCCGGTGCCGTTCGTGACGGAACCGGCGCGCGTTCCGAATGCCGCTTACGACAAAGGCCTGTTCATCAATAAGCTCCAGGAGGCCGGTGTACAAAATGACTTTTGCGATCGGGTCATTCACCAGCTTCATAAGGATTTCACCCTAAAAGAACTTCGACAGGTTTTAATGGCCTCGGGTTTGACGACGGACACCACCGATGCCACGGCGGCTCGTGCCGCGCGCGGAATCCTGCTCTTGGCGGAATCAAATTATGAAGTGAACTTCGCGCCCGAAACCCGCGTTTCGCAGCGTGTGCTCTTTCCATCCGCACCCAGCCAAAGCAACGGGATCGAAGATGCGCGCTTCGTCCATTTCCAGAACGACGATGGCCGCTTCACCTACTACGCCACCTACACTGCTTACGACGGCAAGATCACGCTGCCTCAGTTACTGGAAACCCCCGATTTCACTCATTTCAAATTCAGCACGCTGAATGGTCCCGCCGTGCAGAACAAAGGCATGGCGTTGTTCCCGCGCAAGATCAATGGACAATACGCCATGCTCTCGCGCCAGGACGATGAGAACATCCTCCTGATGTTTTCGGACAACATTCATTTCTGGCAGACGCCCAAGGTGTTGTTGCCTCCGGCGCAACCGTGGGAATTCATCAAGATTGGCAATTGCGGTTCACCGATAGAAACGGAAGCGGGCTGGCTGGTGTTGAGTCACGGAGTGGGCGCGATGCGAAAATATTGTCTCGGCGCCTTCCTGCTCAACTTGAAAGACCCCACGCGCGTGCTGGGCCGCTTGCGCGAACCATTGCTGTCGCCCAACGAATCGGAACGCGAAGGTTATGTGCCCAATGTCGTTTATACCTGCGGTGCCCTGTTGCACGGACGTGAATTGATCATTCCCTACGCCATGAGCGATTCTGCCACGACCTTCGCCACGTTGCCGCTGGATGACGTATTGGCCGCTATGGAGTAAACGTATTATGAAAACATCTTTCTTTAGGCGGTGGTTCGGCGGTTCCGCGGTGCCCTTTCAGGAAACTATCGAAGCCCAGGCAGAACGCGGCATTGCCGAAGCTCAATTCAATCTCGGATTTAAATTTGCAAACGGAAAAGGACCGGCGCTGGATTATACTCAGGCCGCCCACTGGTATCGCAAGGCCGCTGAACAAAGCCATCCGCTGGCTCAGTTTAATCTCGGAGTCATGTACGCCGACGGTCAGGGAGTGCCTCGCGACCAGGCGCAATCGATGATGTGGATTGGCCGGGCTGCGCATTTAGGCGATGCCGCAGCTCAATACCGGTTGGGCATTATACATCACCGCGCAAGCTTGGATCGTTTTCCAGCAAATGCGTCCGAATCAAGAATTGAAGCCTATAAATGGCTCCAACTCTCCGATCAGCAGGACTATCGCGATTCCGACATGGCCCGAGCACTCGTCATTATTCATATGACTACGGAAGAAGTGACGGCCGGAAATCGCCGCGTCGCTTGTTTCGTAGCCGGGCCACCCGGCACGGCGCCGAAGGGCGCGCTGTGAAGTTCACCGATGCCCTGTTGCAGAAGTGTTATGAACAAAGTTTCGCTGACACGAAGGATGGTTCTGAGGTACTGCGCCAGGTTCATGCCTTGATAAGAGTGTATGATTGGTTCCAGATGCTGGAAGGGCAACATTCTTCACGAGTCCACGAGCTGATTGGTCATCTCCTTTTGCCGGAATTGCGCGCAGGTCTGCGCGAATGGTATCAGCGTCCCGGCGCTAAAACGGATTCCGCGACCGTTGAATTGAGAACGCAATTGAGCCGCCTGGCCGGGGAACAACTGGAAACGCCGGCTGAAATCTCCACAACTGAGCCAATGAATCCAAGCGACCGTTAAACGAAAGAAAAAATTATGCGACGTCCTAAAGGTATTAAAACAAAAAAGTCCGTGACCAAGCGTTTCAAAATTACTGGCAGCGGCAAAGTCATGTTCCGGGGCGCGGGCAAGCGGCACTTGATGCAAGGCAAGAGTTCAAAACGCAGTCGGTCCCTGCGAAAAGCGTCGATCCTCGGACCAACAGACGTTTACCGTATCAAACAAAATCTGCCGTTCAGTCATTAACCGCGCGGGGGCAAATCGTCGGAAAGAGTCCTATCGGTTATTCGGGCCAAAAATATTAGACCCAACGGCTGGCGGAAGGGGTGGGATTCGAACCCACGTTAGAGTTGCCCCTAAGCCTGATTTCGAGTCAGGTGCCTTCAACCACTCAGCCACCCTTCCATAATTTTCGCCGCGGCGCGCCATCACGCGCCGCGACGGAAAACACTATGGCAGAATTAAAATCCCCGGCAAGGTGATTCGCGGAGGAAGGGAGCTTTGATGGAAATGCTCTAACTCACCATTCTCATTTCACCAAAACCGGCCTTGACCGAATGCCGCTCGTTGAGGGCGGAGGCAATTGAGGCAAGCAAGAGCGAGTAATCCACGGGTTTGGCCATGAACTCAGTGGCCCCGGCGTCGACGGCTTTCCGTTTGTAATCGGGCCTGTCCGAGCCGCTGATAATAATCGCCGGCGTTTTTTTGCCGGTCGCGTAATGCAGCCAGCGGGTCAGTTGAAATCCATCCGCCAACTGAGCCGCGCCACTGCCGATGTCCGGCGGCAAAGTGACATCCACCAGCAACACGTCCGGATTCTCATCGCGCATGAGGCTGATAGCATCGGCGGCATCGTCAGTGGTCAGGACGCGATAACCACCTCTGCCCAGCGCGAACGAAAGCATTTTGACCACCACCGGATCGTCCTCGATGAGCAGCACTTTTTTCCGCGCCTGGCCCAAGGCATCCGATTCCGAAAGCACCGGCGAGAGATCGGTCACCGGCTCTTTCGTCCCAGCCTCAGCCGCCTCTGATTTGTCCTTTTTCCAGAAGAACATGGTTTCATTTTCGCGCACCCTTGCACAGAAACAAAGCCGATTTACTGCGGAATCTGATGCCCGGGGAAGCCTTGGATGGCCAACCGGGGCAAGTCTTAAAGCAAGCCCGCAGTTCATACGTAAATCCCTATATATAAGTGGATTAAACGAATTCAAACGACAAAGCCCACCCATGTTGCGGCGTCTCTGCGAGCGGGGCCAAATCTTATAAAAATTGCCCCTTCGCCCGCTCAACGCTCCTTCCCACCCCGCCCGACCGTCGCCGGCAGAATATACCGCTGCAACATCTCCAGCGGTTGGTTCATCAAAATGTTGTCATTCATCCCCGTGAACACAGCCACCATTTGCTGCTTTGGAAAAACCACGATGTATTGTCCCGCCCGGCCCCTGGCGCTGTAAAACCGGATATCCTGCGAATCCACCTTCAAAGCCCCCAGCCACCACTGGTATCCGTAACCATCCGCAGCCATCACCCAGTCGGGAAGCTCCATGGAGCCCGCCTGGTTTTTGGTGGATTCTTTCACCCACTTCGCCGACACGATTTGTTTCCCGTGCCACCGGCCGCCGTTGAGATAAAGAAGCCCAATCTTCGCCATGTCCCGCGGACGCAAAAACAAGCCGCCACCGGTCTCCACAATTTCACCGGGCTGCTTGGACCAATAATAATCCGTAATCCCGAGCGGCTCAAAAAGGTACCGCTCCGCAAACTTGTCCGCGCTCAAGC
>Ga0134126_10008944_pt1 | contig 12611 bp, 8 predicted proteins | sample KB31752_FD_96881 | JGI IMG/M metagenome (GOLD analysis project Ga0134126, IMG submission 96881) | Terrestrial soil microbial communities with excess Nitrogen fertilizer from Kellogg Biological Station, Michigan, USA - KB3-175-2 | ecosystem: Environmental > Terrestrial > Soil > Unclassified ...
AGGTGATAAGCCTGGAAAACAAAACCGATCTTTTGGTTGCGGAGCTTGGCCAGCTCGTTGCGGCTCAGCTTTTTGACATCCACGCCATCCAGCAGATAGGTGCCTGCCGAAGGTTTGTCGAGACATCCGAGGGTATTCAACAGGGTGGTTTTGCCCGAGCCGCTGCTGCCCATAATGGTGAGGAATTCTCCCGCCTCTACCTCGAAGGTTACCCCTTTCAGCGCCCTGACGATCTCGGCGCCCATACGGAATTCCCGCTTGATGTCGTGTAGCTCCAGTATTTTTTGCTCGCTCATGAATTTGGTTTTGTCGGCTGCTCTTCTCGTCAGCCGGCCATTGTCAGCTGCCCCTTCCTCCACGACCGCCGCCGCCGCCTCCTCCTGCGGGCCTGCTACCACCCGAGGGCCGGTTTCCGCCGCGACGCGCCGGCATAAAGGGACTGCGTACACCGCCTCCCGATGCCGTGCCGGCTGTCTGCGTCTCTATCCCTCCGACCACCTCGTCATCGGGATCCAGCCCGCTCAGGACCTGAACCTTGGTATCGTTGTTCAACCCTGTTGTGATCTTTTTCTCGATCAGGCTGTCCCCCTTCTTTATCCATACGAAGGCCGGAGTGCCGGTCTGGGGAGCGCTATCAATGACCCTGCTGGAAGAATCGTGCCGGTGCCTGGGGGGCGAAAGCGGGTTATTGCCCGATCGTTTCGCTTCGACCTGTACCTCCCGCTCATCGACGGTATCGGGGAAAATGACGTACTGTTTGGAAAGCGAGACATCCGGCTTGTATTTCAGGTCTTTGGCGGAAATGAGCAGTGCGCTGTCGATCTCCCTGGTGAAGATGAAGATATTCGCCGTCATCCCCGGTTTCAGCCGCAGGTCTTCGTTGGGCGCGGTGATGATCGTGGAATAGGTGACGACATTGGCCGATACCACCGGTTCCAGTCTCACCTGGTTGACCGTCCCGGAAAAGGACATATCGGGATAGGCGTCCACCGTGAAGGTCGCGCGTAATCCCAACTTTACGTCACCGATATCGGCCTCGGAAACGGCCGCCTGCACCTGCATCTTGGTGATATCCTTGGCGATGATGAAAAGGGTGGGCGTATTGAAGCTGGCGGCCACTGTCTGACCGACGCTGACGTTCTTGGTCATGATGACGCCATCCACCGGGCTATAGATGCTGGCATAGTCGAGGTTTTTCGTGGCCCCGGCCAGTTGTGCCTGGACGCTTTCCACCTGCGCCTTGGCGGCGAGATACTGGTTTTGAGAGTTTTCGAAATCCTGCTTCGAGATGGCGCCCGTGTTGTACAGGAGGGTCTGCCTGTCGAAGGTGCTTTTCTGGTATACCGCCGCGGCCTTTACGACTTCGAGATTGGCTTTGAACTGGTCTACCTGGGCCATGAACAGCGACTTATCCAGCTCGGCCAGGAGCTCGCCTTTTCTCACTTTGTCATTGTAGCTGGCATAGAGCGCCCTGATGGTACCCGATACCTGTGAACCTACCGCCACCGTATCCACGGGCTGCACCGTCCCCGTCGCCGTCACGCTTTTCGAGAAATACCCATAGCGCGGCCGCTCCGTTTGAAGAACGATGGGCTTTTCCTCCTTTCTGAAATAGAAAAACCAAGCGGCTGCGCCGGCCAGCAGGAGTAGGACAATGATGATGATGGCTCGCTTCATATTTATAATTTAACTGCTATTCCCATGTAGAAATCGTAGATCCTGACGCTGAGCGCCGCATTGTATTTGGCCTGCAGATATACCTGGAATGCCTGTGTATACAACGTCTTCTGCTGCAGATAATCCACGATATTGGTTGCGCCTACCCTTAGCTGCTCGGTCGCGATGCGGAAGCTTTCCTGGTTGGCCTTCAGTCCTTCCACCGCGGCATCGTATTGTCCCTGTGCATTGACCACATTGATATAGGCCTGCTCGATCGTCAGCGCCAGCGTTGTCTGGGTGTTCAGCAGGCTCAGCTTCGACTGGTCGATCTCTATTTTCGCGTTCTCTACATTCGTCTTGACCACCCGTTTCGTAAATATGGGGATCGAGAGATTGAGTCCCGCCTGCTGGAAGAAACTATTGTCCTGCTGTTTGAAATAGTCGTTGGAATTGCTGCTGGAATATGCGCTGCCTATCGCCGCGGATGCCGTAAGGAGAGGAAGATAGCCGGTCTTCGCTTTGGCCAGATCGAGACGCGAGATATCGATGCCCAGCTGCGCGTTCATGACTTCCGGACGGGTACGCAACGCGATGGCGACCGCGGTATCCAGGGGCGCCACTACTTCTTTGGAAAAGATGGTATCCGGGGATACGATATCGAAGCTGTCCTGGAAAGGCAGCTGCAGCAATTGTTTTAGCGTCACCTTGTTCTGGCGGACGCTGCTCTGCGCTGTAATCAGGTTGTACTTGTCGGATGCCAGATTGGCCTGTAGCTCGATATAGGCGTTGCGCGCGATGCTTCCGGCCTCGTATTCCTTTTTGCCCTGGTCTACCTGCGCGGCGGTGGTATTCACCAGGTCCTGTACATACACCACATTTTCCTTTGCCAGCAAAATGGCCAGATAGGCTTGCGTGATCTGCAGCGTGATGTTGTTCTCGGTCTCCAGGATGTTCAGATTGGCCGATTGGATCTCGAGGTTCTTTTGCCGGATATCGTCACTGATATATCCCCCGTTGTAGATGGTCAGCCCCGAGGAGAGGCTGAAATTGTTATTGAAGGACGATTGTTGAAAGCTGTTGACTGCCGCGCTTCCGTTATGCGTATAGGTGAGACCGACACCCCCGTTCAGGTTGGGTTGCCGCGCCGCCTTCGAGAGCTGATAGTTCTGCTCGGCCGTTTTTTGGGTCAGGCGAAGACTGTTGAGCTGGATATTGTACTTTTTGGCGTAGTCGAGGCAGGACTGGAGCGTCCATAGGGTTGCCGGCCGGCCGGCAGTGCTGTCTTGCGCGTGGGCCGTTCCGGTCAGGAAAGCCAGCAGGAGAATGAACACAGAACGTCGATTGGACATAAGTTCCTGGTTTAGGTTACATATGCGTGACAGCTGTTACAAAGGTGGGGCCATACTATGGCCCCATTCACCCATTCCTGTAAATATATGTCATTGTATATAAAAATGCGGGTGCTTTCGCCGGCATACCGGCCGGCTGAGTGTGGATACGCAGGCTGTGGAATTTGCGCAACGGTTCCCCTGAGGCGGGCAAACCAGTCGCGGCCGGTAACCGCCGGCTTCGGTTGAGGGTTACCGTCATTGCCCCACGGAGGGCCATTTGAGCAAAGCCCGGAATCTCTTACGAAAAATTCCGGGCGTTCTGCATCTGGGAGATGATCATCGCATCAATGCCAGTGTCCCGGAACCCAGTAATCGCCCCTGCTGTTCTTCTCCCAACGACCGGCGGTCCATTCATGGTGTCCGCGCGGAGGCACCGCCCAATGGCCGGCGCTCTCCTCGTACTTGCCATCGTGCCATTTCCATTCCGAATTGACCCATACATGATGGGACGAAGGAGCATTGGGATGTGTCATGGTCCTTTCTTCCGGGTGGTGCTTCACATAATGGTGTGTCTGGGCATTGGCGGAAGCGCCTGCCAGTAGCAGCGCAGTGCTGAAAAGCGCGGCAAACAATACACGTTGCATAATAGTATTTTTATATCGGTTATGCCAAACCCGTGCCGATCTGCCTGGTTGGACCGCCGGAAGCGTCGTCATCGCACCGTGGGAAGGGTCATCATCGCATAGCCGGAAGCATCGTCATCGCACCGCCGGAAAGGTCGTCATTGCACCGCCGGCAGGGTCATCCCGTTGACGGCGCTTTTCTGCGCCGCCAGTTTTTCTACATCTTCTGACTTTCGGGGAGCCTGCCAGGACAGCAGTTCGAATTTATCCGCGCCGATACGCACGTCATCTTCTATCCGGACGCCGATGTCCCACCATTTTTTATCACAGGGACTGCCGGCGGGGATATAGAGGCCCGGTTCGACGGTGATCACCATATTCTCCCGCAAGGGCTGCTCGTAGTTACCCATGTCGTGTACGTCCAGACCGAGAAAGTGCGAACACCCATGCGGGTAGTAACGGGACACCTCGGACGCATTGTGGATGATGCCCAGCCGAAGCAGGCCTTGCGCAAGGACTTCCGTGGCCTTCTTGTTGAGATCGGCGAAAGGCGTCCCTTTATGACAGAGCGGGAAGATCGCCTCCTGCGCCTGGTAGACGAGATCATAGACGGCCCTTTGTTCGGGTGTAAATCTCCCGGAAGACGGAACGGTTCGGGTAACATCGGCGGAATAGCCATGGTATTCGGCGCCCACGTCCATCAGGACGAGATTACGACCGATATTGACGCGGGTGTTGTCTTCATAATGCAGGATACAGCCGTTGGCGCCGGCGCCGACTATCGAAGGATATCCGACATATTCCGCACCCAGTTTCTTGTGTACATATTCCTGCAGACCCTGCAGCTCGGCTTCCGACATTCCCGGCTGAATGGCCTTCATCACTTCGGCATGCGCGATAGCGGAGATGCTAACGGTCTTGCGCATCAGCGCCATCTCTTCCGGCGTCTTGATCTCGCGAAGCGATGCCACCGATTTGTCATACAGCGCGGTATTCCATTTCAAAGCCTCCATTTTCTTCCGGAAACCGGCGAGACCCGACGAATCGCTGCAATTCAGGAATTCTGTGGCCAGTTGGTTTTCGCGGAGCTTTTCGTTCGTGGCCATCCGCAATTTCAACCATTGTTTGCCCTGGGGCAGCATTTCTACGGTAGACCTGTTCGCCAGTATCGCCAGGATATCATATACCTGCGCATCGAAATCGGCGGGAAGCGCCGCTTTTGTCCGGAATGCCTGCAGCAGGTCGTAGAGATCGGCGGAGTCCGACGGATCGTCGTGGACGTCGTCGGGAATGCCGGCGAAGAGGATATGGTCGAAGGAGGAGAGGTCGACGGGATAGTTCCTGAATTCGCTGCCGTTGAATACGCTGTCGAAACCCAGCTCGCTTTTCACTTTTTCCACTCCCAGACGGCGTCCCGTCCATTGTTCCGCCTGCGGGTCGCGTTGCTGTACGAAGAACAGCTCGCGGTATTCGCCTCCGCCCGGCGCGTGTTGCGGTTCTTTGAAGATGAGCAGGACGGCGTCCGGTTCCTTATAACCCGAGAAATAGTAGAGATCGGGATTCGGGTGATAGGGATAGTCGACGTCTTTCGAAAAGACGCGTTCCGGATAGGAGAAGATAACGGCCACCGAACGAGGAGGCATCAGCGCCCGAAGGGCATCGCGTCTTCCGCTGTGGAATGCGGGAGTGAGGTAGTCTTTGGGAAGGTCTTCCTGTGCGAAACAGGCGGCAGCCAGGAACAGGCCGAACAGCAGGCAAATAGGTTTTCTCATATATAAGTTTCTGCTACTGAAGATAGCCCCCTGCGGCTATTTTCTGTCGCCGCTTGTCAAAAGGGGGTTTTTTACGGGCACCGACGCGTTAATTTTTATAAAAAACGGATCACCGGCCCAATAAAATGGCTAAATTTGTTAGTAAAATCGAAGCGTATGGTACGATCGGGTGTGGCGGATCTCCCCTTGCATTATGGCTATGTTCCGCAGTGGCTGGCCGACAGGATGGCCAAATTGGGCCTCGCGGTCACGGAGGTTTTGCTGAGTGATTATGGAAAAGCGGAGGTGCTTCGGCGGCTGGCCGATCCGTTCTGGTTCCAGAGTATCGGCGCGGTGATGGGCATGGACTGGCATTCGTCGGGTGTCACCACATCGGTGATGGGCGCGTTGAAGCGTGCGATCAATCCGCATTCGCGCGACCTCGGCATCTATATCTGCGGGGGAAAAGGCAAGTTCTCGCGTCAGGCGCCGGACGAGATCATGAAGATATGCGCCTCCACGGGCTTGAATGGCGACGAGTTGGTGCGCAGCAGCAAGCTGAGCGCGAAGGTCGACAATACCGCGGTTCAGGACGGATTCCAGTTGTACATGCACTGTTTCGTGCTCAGCGATGAAGGCCAGTGGACCGTGATCCAGCAGGGGATGAGCGCGGGTAATTCCACTGCGCGCCGTTATCACTGGCATTCCGCGGACCTGCGTTCTTTTGTCGACGAGCCGCATACCGCCATCTGCGGTCCCAATCAGGGCGAGATCCTCAATCTCGCCGACCGCGCAGCCGGCCCCGCGCGCGGAGCTGTCCTCTCGCTGACACGCGAAAAACCCGAGACGATGATGCAGGATGTACAACGATTGGTGTTGCCGGCGAATCGGGCGGTCGCGTCCCGCGGATCGGAGCTCCCGAACCTGCTGTTGCCGGCACATCATGATGTGCGCGCCGAAGATGTGGATTTACGGCGGCTGGGCGCGGTATTGTGGCTGGCGCATGACCGCCAGCCCTCCGATTTCGAGGAGCTGCTTTTGCTCGAAGGTGTCGGCCCCCGTACCCTGCAATCCCTCGCGCTGGTCAGCGAGGTCATCCACGGCACACCCTCACGTTTCCGTGACCCTGCCCGTTTTGCCTTTGCGCATGGCGGAAAGGACGGCCATCCTTTTCCCGTGCCGATCAAAGTCTACGATGAGACGATCGGCATTCTTCAGGCTGCCGTGCACAAGGCAAAACTTGGGCAGAGCGAAAAGCTGGGCGCGATCAAAGCGTTGAGCACTCTGGCGTGCGCCGCCGAAAAAGATTTCATTCCCGCCAATCCGGCCGGTCTTGATGAATTGATCGAAAAGGAGAGAGATGATTCCTGGAAATATGGCGGACGAACCGTGTTCGGCCGCGCGAAACCCCGCAAAGCGGGAGGCCCGGTGCAGATGATGTTGTTTTAAACCTTTCGGGCCCGCTACCGGCTTACGGCCCGCCACCGCGCCGTCTCACAGGCCTGCCACCGCCACCGCACCGTCTCACGACGCCTTTTTCCGCGGCCGTTTGATATCCGGGTTCTGTGATAGCACGATCTGGGCCTTGTCCTGGGTGTCCCGGGCAGCCATCCATTGTCTGATCAGTTTTTTGAGCACCTTTACTTTTTCAGTGTGCTGTCTTGTGGGTTCCGTCATAAGCGATATTCCTTAACCGTTAGTGAGGTAGCGTAACGCGGCTAAAGTACGTAGGCTGGCGACGCCGGAAACCGTTGCCCGCAACCCATTTCCGCCGACTAATGGTTTTTTTTAGACGTCCCGTTTGATCAAATTTTAGATCGGTTGTAGAATATCAGTTGGCGACAAGATCGTTGAATGAGGTCAAAAGCAACCGCTGAGTCGGCGCAAACAATCTCAGGTATGTTTTTCATCAAAAATGACCTAGGTGTTTTCACTATTTTTTCATTAATATCTTAACTACAAAATGTCGTCGCCAGTCGCAGGCATCTTCTACACAGTTATACAGAGAATCGACACGCTAGTCAACGATTTCAACACGGCGGATAAATCTACAGCTGACAAATCACTGCTGGAATTCTGCGGTGTAAATCGCATGCCCGGGCGTGTTTCACCGCTGCTAATGCGCACCCCCCTTGGAAAATCTAAAAGTTTTCTTTTACTTCGTTCTAATAGAAATCCTGCCCATCTCTTTTCCTAAACAATTTTTCTTCTACACCCTTAACTACCTGGTCCATGAGAAAGTCATTCCTTTTCTCGCGCGAGCCGCAACGTGCTCCACCTTTCCCAGAAGCAATGTTTGTTAGTTTCCGAACTCTTCTTAAAAATGGCTGACGATCGGTGATCCGGTACGCCCCAGCTATGTAATTCTGGCTATATGAAAAAAATTCCGGCTTTGTGCGGGGCGGCATTGTTTTGCCTTACCCTTCACGTTTCGCATGCGCAAACGGTAGATTCGGTGACAGGTCACTTGTTGAACTATCCTTCCCGGTTGTTTGGCAAGCTACAAACCAAACTGTCGGGGCTCAACAATGATATTGCCTCTCAAACGCAGAAATACCTGGACAGGATGTCCCGCCGCGAACAACAATTGCAACGAAAGCTGATGCCTGTCGATTCGGTCGGTGCTCAGCGGTTATTCGCCGGGTCGGCCACTCAATATGCCGCTTTGATCCAGCGGCTTAAATCAGACACGGGCAAAGCTCATCAAGCTCTCAGCGGACAGTATCAACCCTACGCAGATTCTTTACAGGCGGAACTGCATTTCCTCAGGCAGAACCCGAAACTGTTACCGGGTGGCGCGCAGCCGCAAGCTGCGCTTAGCCAGCTACAGGCGTTTCAGGCCAAGTTACAGGTTGCCGATCAGGCGAAACACTTTATTCAGCAACGCAGGCAGCAGATCAGCCAATTTATTTCCCGGCATGCCAATTTGCAGGGCATGATGAGCGGCTATTATTCGGGGATCAGTAAGGGTGCCTACTACTATTCAGAGCAGGTTAAGCAATACCAGAACATACTGAACGATCCGGACCGGCTGGAACAAAAAGCACTGGAGGTTGTCAGTCGGCTGCCTGCGTATCAGACGTTCATAAGAAATAATTCCCAGCTGAGCGGGCTTTTTAAACTGCCCGGTGTTTCGGGGGGCGGTGCGACGGCGCAACCTATTCCGGGATTGCAGACGCATAGTCAGGTGGCGCAGCAGGTGCAAGGACAGGCTACGGCCGGAGGAGACGGCGGCATGGGAACTCTGCAATCTAAATTGCAATCCGCTCAGTCGCAGCTGGACAGCTATAAGAACAAACTTGGCCAGCTGGGAGCAGGCAATACACCGGCCGATGCCCCGGACTTCCGGCCCAACGATCAAAAGACAAAGACCCTCTGGCACCGGTTGGAATATGGCGTCAATTTCCAGACGACGCACAACAACTACTATTATCCCATTGTGACAGATCTCGGGCTGTCTCTGGGTTATAAGTTGGGCCACTCCAATATCGTAGGCATTGGCGCCAGTTATAAAATGGGTTGGGGTAGCGATATCCGGCATATCGCTATTACCGGGCAGGGTGTTGGGCTGCGATCTTTTCTACAGATAGCAATTAAGGGCGGATTGTCAGCGGCGGGGGGATTTGAATATAACTACACGACGCCTTTCACTTCGTATCAGCAACTCAAGCAATTGCAATATTGGACGAAAAGCGGGCTTGTCGGGCTGAGCAAGACGGTTTCTATGAAGAGTAGGGTGTTCAAGAAGACGCAACTGCAACTGCTTTGGGACTTTTTGAGTTACCAGCAGGTGCCGCAGACGCAGCCGCTTTTGTTTAGAGTAGGGTATACGTTCTAATCGCTAATCCAGTAAAGATGAAAAAAATCGGTTTGGTCACTTTGTTTTCCTTAGTCGGCATCTGGTCCCTAGCTCAGGACACCAGCCTGCGACTGGTAAATCCATTGCCAATTTCCCCCCAGGCGGCTTCCTTTGCTAAATATGGTGATATTCCAGTGTCTTTAAACAGTGGAGTGGCTAATATATCGATCCCGATCACGGAGGTAAAGACCGGAGAAATTAGTTTTCCAGTTACGTTATCCTATAACCCCAGTGGCATTCGCATAGAAGAAATCGCTTCTAATGTGGGGTTGGGTTGGACCCTGCATTACACCGGATCGATCACCAGGCAGGTAAGAGGGCTGCCTGATGAAGGATCTAATGGATTTTTTAGTACGGGCAGCGACGTTCAGCAATATATCCATGGATCTATGACGTCCGGGCAACGTGAATCGTTTCTAACCAGCTGCAGGAATGGTTTTATCGACGGCCAGCCGGATATTTATTATTACAATTTACCCGGAGGACAGTCTGGGAAGTTCTTTATCGATAGTAACAACCATATAGTATGCTTTCCGGAGACGAATCTAAAGATCGAGATATCGCCTACTCTGGCAAATTGGAAAATTACCTCTGACAGGGGAATCCAATATTTTTTTAATGCCGTAGAAACAACCACCAGCGCCACTATTAGTGTTGCCAATGGGGTGGGTGCAGATGGTAATACGACTTATGGGAATTCTTCATGGCTATTAACTAAAATTACCGACCCGGGCGGGAATGAGGTCGACTTCGCTTACAACCAGATTACGTCGCATTATTCAAATAAAGCTGTAGAAACCTACAAGGTGCGTACGGGAGGTAATGCAGATGGTGGTGATATTTACACTTTCTCCACGACAACCAACGATATCGCGGGGCAGAGGATAGCGAGCATACAATGGAGAGAAGGTGAGATTAAATTTTCCTATGCCAATGCCAAACGATTGGATTTGCAGACGACCGATACAGCCTTGTCTGCCATTACGATATCGAATAGCCAAAACAAAATGGTGAAAAGTTTTCGGTTATACACCTCCTATTATAGCAATACCCCGACATCCAATATGCCCTATGGTGACAGTACTTATTATTCCAGGCTGCGGCTAGATAGCATACAGGAGATTGGAACGGCCGGACTAAGCATACCGCCTTATAAATTTGACTACAACCCGCTTAGTTTAGAGTCGCGGAATTCCGACAACCAGGACACATGGGGGTATTTCAACGGCAAATCGAATACGATGTTCGTCAGTTACTCGCCGACTCCAGCAGCTGGCTCTCCGAAGCTGGGGGCAGATAAAAGCGTCGACACAAACTATACTCAGGCGGACCTTCTGCAGAGAATACATTATCCTACAGGTGGGTCCACCTTATTCGAGTATGAAAACAACAAATTTGCACAATACCAAAGCGACACGACGTTTGGATTCTCAACCTCATCCTTTGGTGGAATCAGCGGAAGTAACGGTGACCATAGCGATCCTAATCAATATGCCTACGACTTCGATAGTACATTCATGATTTCGTCGGCAAATGCAACGTATGACGGCACCGCGGTCGTCTTGTCCGAAATGGATAGCGCCTGTTCTGTGCCAGGAAGTGATTATTGCATATTGACGGTAAAACTTTATAATTCGGATGGAAGCCTAATTCGGCAATTAAAAGCAGCTGACACCTTGTACCTCCCGCCCGGGAACTATACGTTGCGTGGACACATAGAGACCGAATTTGGCGCCGGAAGCCTCGACATGGAGGGGTATTATTCCTTTTTCGATGAAAGCCTATATTTGGCTACAGTCCAATTGCCGGGATATTATGACCAATATGCAGGTGGTGTAAGAACCAAAAGAGTAACGACAGACGATGGGTACAAGGTGACCGGAATTAAGGAGTTTTATTACAACACTTTTGGACAAAGCTACTCCAGCGGCTCTATTGGATACAATGATAACGTTCCGCAATATTATCATCCTGAATCGGATATTTCGACGATGTCGTCTGCTTTTTATAATGTGTATAGTTCAACGTCCAATTATCCGCTAACGACCTCAGGCGGCGGGTATGTGACCTATGCTAATGTTGAAGAAGTTGAAAAGGATTCTACCGGAAAGCTTAATGGGAAATCGGATTATTATTACACCACCTTTGCCGATCATGGTGACGGAAACGATGTGCTTGATTATCCTTTCCCACCAACCTGCTCCTTCGAATGGCAACGAGGTTTGATATTGCGACAGGACGATTTTAGAAGCAATAGCGATGGGTCTTTCAGCCTTGTGCGTCAAAAATTTAACAACTATACTTTCGTAAATGATTCTACATTCCGCGGCGTAGACGGGTTCTTGATGGCGCCACAAACCATATTTAGCGGCGAATATTCGGATTCAGAAGTTAATGCCGGATACGTTCAAAGCGAGTTTCAAACCGTCGCGCAAGTATACTACCTTCAATCTGACTCTACAATTCTCTATAGTACCAGTGGTGATGGAAGCAAGGTCATAACGACAAACCTGTACAATTACAAAAATGATCCAATTCTTCTTCAATGGCAAGAGACGGCTGCTAGCAACGGAGATATCAAGAAGGCCGTTTTCAAATACCCAGGGGACTTCGCTTCATATGGTTTTGTCAGCGCGATGGATTCTGCCAATGACATTGCCACCCCGATTGAGGTCATTGGTAGCCGGATAAAGCCATTGGGGCAGGAGTTGATTAACAACGGGGTAATTACTTCTTTTAAACCTGGCCAGTTGTCAAAAGACAAAATTTATACGGTGCAAACAGCACAAGATATATTGGCCAGCCAATTTCAGATGGCAAATATCAATTCATCCGGTTTGTTGCAGATGGATAGTGCATATCAATTGTTTCTTCAATTTAACCGCTATGATGGGTTTGGAAACATCGTTGAGGAGCAAAAGGCAAACGATCTGTTGATGTGCTATCTATGGGATTATGGACACACCGCCCCTATTGCTGCAGTAAAAAATGCTGATAGCGCTTCGATTGCCTACACCTCTTTTGAGGCCGATGGGTCTGGAAATTGGTCGGTGGGTTCTGGGACCGTGGACACGGCGAGGAGCATTACCGGTCGAAATTCTTATAGTCTGAATGGGTCGATTTCCAAATCGGGTCTCAACCCTGCGGTTACCTACATTGTCTCCTATTGGTCGCAGAATGGATCATATAGTATCTCCGGTACCTTGTCGGGATATCCTGTGCAAGGCAAAACGGTGTCTTTCAATAATCCCGGTTGGACGCTCTATGTCCATAAGGTGACGGGGCAAAGTACAATCACAGTATCGGGGATTGGTCATATCGACGAGCTCCGACTATACCCTTCTGCCGCCCAAATGACCACCTATACCTATGATCCGCTGATCGGCAT
>Ga0134126_10008945_pt1 | contig 12610 bp, 8 predicted proteins | sample KB31752_FD_96881 | JGI IMG/M metagenome (GOLD analysis project Ga0134126, IMG submission 96881) | Terrestrial soil microbial communities with excess Nitrogen fertilizer from Kellogg Biological Station, Michigan, USA - KB3-175-2 | ecosystem: Environmental > Terrestrial > Soil > Unclassified ...
GGCACAAGGCCGCCAGCCTGTTCATGAGCTACCTGCAGCAGAAGGAGCGCCTGGCCGGCGGCGCCGCCGGCCAGCTGTCCGCGCTCGGCCTCACCGGAGTGCCGTGATGAACGCGAACTTCCCGCCCACCAGCCGCTACGCGCTGACACCCACCAAGAGCCTGGTGCGCGCCGACGGCAGCATGCTGACGTACCTCGCCCGCCGCTTCGTGCCCGCACCGGAGAGCTTCGCGCTGCTGCAGTGGCACCGCGTGGTGCAGGGCGAACGGCTGGACAACATCGCGGCGCAGTACCTGGGCGACCCCGAGCTGTTCTGGCGGCTCTGCGACGCGAATCGCGCGCTGCGCCCGGAGGAGCTCACCGAGACGATCGGCCGCCCGCTCGCGATCACCCTGCCGCAAGGCATCCCGGGGGTTCCACATGCTTGAAGGTGTGCATCTGACGCTGCTGGTCGGTCCGGTGGTGCCGGTGCCGGTGCCCCAGCTCGTGCTCGACGCGCTGACCCAGCTCGAAGTGGTGCAGCCGGACGAGGCCGCGGGTGCGTTCACCTTGCAGTTCACGCTGAGCGTGCAGTCGCCGTTGCACACGCTGTTCCTGCTCTCCGGCGGCGGCGTGGTGCCGCTGCTGCGGGTGATCGTGGTGGTCACGGTGAACGGCATGCCGCAGGTGCTGATCGACGGCGTGGTGACGAAGACCGAGGTGATGCCCGGCGCCGACCAGCGCCACACCACGCTGCAGGTCACCGGCGACGACCTCACCACGGTGATGCAGAAGCTGGAGTTCTCCGGCCTGCCCGGCGTGCCGTATCCGGCGATGCCGGCCGAGGCGATCGTCATGCTGCTGCTGGCCAAGTACGCCTTCCTCGGCATCGTGCCGCTGGTGATTCCGAGCATCGCGTTCGACGTACCGAACCCCACCGACCGCATTCCCACCCAGCAGGGCAACGACCTGGAATACATCCGCCTGCTGGCCGAGCGTGTCGGCTACGTGTTCTACCTCGACCCCGGCCCGCTGCCCGGCATGAGCACCGCGTACTGGGGCCCGAAGATCAAGGTCGGCGTGCCGCAGCCGGCGCTGAACGCGGACATGGACGCGGCCAGCAACGTCGAGCAGCTGAGCTTCAGCTACAACGGCAACGCGCGCCAGCTGCCGGTGATCTACGTGCAGAACCCGCAGACCAAGGTGCCGCTGCCGCTGCCGATCCCGGACATCGGTCCGTTGAATCCGCCGCTGGGCCTGCTCGACCCGCCGCCGCAGCAGTTCCGCCCGCTGCCGGAGACCGCGAAGTACACGCCGCAGCGTGCGCTGCTGCTGGGCATGGCCGCGGCGGCGAAATCCGCCGACACCGTCACCGGCACCGGCAGCCTCGACGTGGTGCGCTACGGCCGCGTGCTGCAGTCGCGCCAGCTGGTCGGCGTGCGCGGCGTGGGACCGGCCTTCGACGGCCTGCATTACGTCAGCCAAGTGCGCCACACGATCAAGCGCGGCGAGTACAAGCAGAGCTTCAGCCTCTCGCGCAAGGGCCTGATCTCCACCGTGCCGCTGGTGCCGCCATGAGCAAGTACTACGGCAAGTTCCGCGGCACCGTGATCCAGAACGTGGACCCCGAACAGATCGGGCGCATCCAGGTGATGGTGCCGGATGTCTCCGGCCTGCTGCCGTCGAGCTGGGCGATGCCTTGCGTGCCGTTCGCCGGCAAGCAGAGCGGCGTGTACGTGGTGCCGCAGGTCGGCGCGGGCGTGTGGGTGGAATTCGAGCAGGGCGATCCGGATTACCCGATCTGGAGCGGCGGCTTCTGGGGCAGCGCGGCGGAAGTGCCCGCGCTGGCGCTGGCCGGCAATCCCGTCAGTCCCAGCCTGGTACTGCAGTCGGGGCTGCAGAACGGCATCACCATCAGCGACGTGCCGGGGCCGACCGGCGGCATCCTGATCAAGAGCGCCATCGGCGCGATGATCCTGGTCAACGACGTCGGCATCACGATCTCGAACGGCAAGGGCGCCACCGTGGTGCTCGCGGGTCCCACGGTGACGATCAACAACGGCGCGCTGGTGGCGACGTAGGAGATGCACGATGCCGGGCTTCCTCATCCATGTCGGCGCCAGCGTGCTCTGTTCGCACGGCGGTCAGGCGCAGGCCACCGCACCGAACCCGCGGGTGACGGTAAGCGGCCAGCCCACGGTGACGATGGCCGCGCCGTGGCTGGTCGCCGGTTGTGCGCTGCCACCGCCACCCGCCGCGAATGGTCCTTGCGTCACCGCGCAGTTCGTCACGGCGGCAACGCGGGTCACTTCGAACGGCCAGCCGCTGCTCTGCTTCGACAGCCAGGCGATCTGCGCGCCTACCGGCACGCCGCTGCTGATCGTCGCCAGCCAGACGCGCGTCACCGCGATGTGAGGTCGCCATGAGCACCGTGATGAACATCGACTACCCCTTCCATTTCGACCCGCGCGGCCGCACCGCGGAGACCGGCGACGACGACCATGTGCGCGACATGATCGAGCAACTGCTGTTCACCAGTCCGGGCGAACGGGTGAACCGGCCCGATTTCGGCAGCGGCCTGCTGCAGTTGGTGTTCGCGCCGAACAGTGCAGAACTGGCCGCCGCGCTGCAGTTCACCCTGCAGGCAGCGCTGCAGCGCTGGCTGGGCGACGTGATCGACGTGGGCACGCTGAGCGTGAGCAGCGACGACGCGACCCTGCGCGTGGACCTCAGCTACACCGTGCGCGCCAGCGGCGACACCCGCAACGACAGCTTCGTGCGGAGCCTGCCATGAGCACGACGAACGACAGCGTCCGGCTCGACACGATCGGCTGCAGCACACTGCCCGCGTGCAGCGTGCCAGCGCGACGCGACAAGTTGCGCGCGAGCGGCACGCTCAACGGCATCGATTACGTCGAGGTGGGCGACGACGGCACCAGCCTGTGCGTGCACCTGTTCGGCGCGATCCCGCAAGGGCTGGGTGTGGCGAACGTGCGCGTCAGCGGGGGCGATCGCATCACCGGCCTGCGCGTGCTCAGCGTCAGCGCCGAGCTGGAGCCGGAGTTGCACGACGACGCCTGCCTGCGCGTGGTGCTGGACCGCGAAGGCGACCACAGCCCGTATTGCCTGTGTCTGGTGGATGCGGCCTCGGGCAACGCCCCGGCGAGCTGGCTGCCGTATCCCGGCTTCGATCCGCGTTATGCCTGCGTCGCGCTGCACTTCCGCCTCGGCTGTGCAGCAGGCCAGGACTGCGCCGATGCGGCGCCCTGCGTGCCCGTGCCAGTGCCGCCGCCAGAGATCAACTACCTCGCCAAGGACTACGAAAGCTTTCGCCAGCTGTACCTCGACCGCCTCGCGCTGGACATGCCGGCGTGGCAAGAGCGCCACGTGCCGGACCTTGGCATCGCCCTGGTGGAGACGCTGGCCTATACCGCCGACTACCTCAGCTACTACCAGGATGCGGTGGCCACCGAGGCCTACCTGGCCACCGCGCGAAGGCGCATCTCCGTACGTCGGCATGCGCGGCTGGTGGACTACCGCATGCACGAGGGCTGCAACGCCCGTGCACTGGTGACGCTGAATTCGCATGATGACCTCGACCTCGCGCTGGACAACCTGCTGCTGCTGGTGCCGCCACCCGGACAGACCCATCCGGTTCCGGGGATCATCGACGCAGTGCAACTCGAGGCGGCACGCGCGCAGGGCGCGCTGATCTACGAGCCGATGCCGCGGGACGGCATCACCACGTTCGCCGTGGTCGCCACGCACAGCGAGATCCACCTTTACAGCTGGGGCGACGAACTGTGCTGCCTGCCGCGCGGCTGCACGCGGGCCACGCTGGTGGATGCCGCTCCGCCGAGTGCTTTGCCCTCTCCGCCTGCGCCCTCCTCGCCGGCGCCATCGTCGCCAACTGCACTGCCCCCGTCCCCCGGCACGGCGCCGACGGCGATCACCCATGCCGACGCCGCCGCGCCGTCGCGCACGCTGAAGCTGGCCGTGGGCGACCTGCTGATCTTCGAGGAAGTGCTGGGCCCGCAGACCGGCAACCCCGCCGATGCCGATCCCGCGCACCGCCATGCCGTGCGACTCACGGACGTCCAGACGTCCGTCGATCCGTTGGATGGCACCCTGCTGCTGGAGGTGGCGTGGGATCCCTGCGACGCCTTGCCGTTCGACCTCTGCCTGTCGGTGCGCCTGCCTGCGCCCGACTGCCGCTGGCTGCACGACGTCAGCCTCGCGCGCGGCAACGTGCTGCTGGTCGACCACGGCGAGCACGTGCAAGGCCAGTGCAGCTCGGCGCCGATCTGCGCGCCGACCGGCAGTGACGGCGATTATCCCGGCCTTGCCGCCGCGCTTGCCGCGATGCCGGATGCCTGCACGCGCTGTGGCGCGCTGGCCGAGGACTGCTGGCTGGTGCCCGGCAACACCGAATACGGCTGCTGCCATTGCGACGGCGCAGTACTCGATGTGCGCCGCCCGCCCGCAGACACCGGCCACGTGCTGCCCGGCACGCCGCTGACCTGGGCCGAACCGCTGCCGCCAAACGTACCGGTGTGCCAACTCTTCGCACGCGATCCGCGTCAGGCACTTCCGCAGCTGACCGTCTACGGCGGCGCACTGGCCGACGTGCTGGTGAGCGGCACGCCGGACGCACGCTGGCAGTGGCTGCCGCAGTACGACCTGCTGGAGAGCAGCCCGGACGATCGCCACTGCGTGGTCGAGATCGACGACGACGGCGCCGCCCATCTGCGCTTTGGCGACGGCGTGCTGGGCGCCCAGCCGCAGGCCGGCGATTTCTTCCGCGCTGCGCTGCGCCTGGGCAACGGCCCGGCCGGCAACGTGGGCCGCGACAGCATCGTGTGGCTGGCGCTGAAATCCGGCGTGCTCTCGGCCGATCTGCAGCCGCGCAATCCGCTGCCGGCCAGCGGCGGCACCGCAGCGGAGAGTCTCGCCGAGGTGAAACTGTACGCACCCGGCGCGTTCCGTGCCAATCCGCTGCGCGCGATCATCGCCGACGACTACGCGGCCTTCGCCGCTGCCGTGCCCGGTGTGCAAGGTGCCGCCGCCGCGCTGGAGTGGAACGGCAGCTGGTACGCCGCCGATGTGGTAGTCGACCCGCTGGGCCGCGAAGGCCTGCCGGCCGCGCTGGCCCGAACCATCGGCGCGCAGCTCGCGCGCTACCGCCGTATCGGCCACGACGTGGAAGTGCGCGGTGCCTGCTACGTGCCGCTGCGCATCGTGCTGTTCATCTGCGTGCTGCCGGACTTCCTCACCGCCCATGTCGAGGCCGAACTGGATGACCGCTTCACTTCCGGCCTGCGCCGCGACGGCACGCCCGGCTTCTTCCATCCGGACCGGCTCACCCTGGGCTCGCCGGTCTACGTCAGCGCGTTGCTGGCCGAAGCGCAGGCGATTCCCGGTGTGTCCCATGTCGAAGTGACCACGCTGGTGCGCATGGACGACCCCGCGCCACCCGTCGACGTGCCCGCCGACGGCGTGCTGCACATCGCCGCGCGGGAGATCGCCCAGGTCGACGACGACCCGGACCATCCCGATCACGGCAGCATCCGTTTCACGATGGGAGGTGGCCGATGAGCTGCTGCAGCGCCTGTGGCAAGCACGCCTGCGCCTGTGGTTGCGGCGCCATCGCGGGCACCCCGTTGCCGATCTACAACCGGCCGGGGCTGACCGCCCTGAACTATCGCGTCGGCACGTACGCCGACTTCCGCGCCACCATGCAGGCGGAACTTAGCGATGCCGCCCTGCCCGCGCTGGCGGACTTGCGCACGCGCGAGGCCGACGATCCGGCGATCGCCCTGCTCGATGCCTGGGCGGTCGGCGCCGACGTGCTGGGCTTCTACCAGGAGCGTATCGCCAACGAAGGCTACCTGCGCACCGCCACCGAGCGGCGCTCGGTGCTGGAACTGGCGCGGCTGGTCGACTACCGCCTGCGCCCCGGCGTAGCCGCCAGCGTCTACCTCGCCTACACCATCGAGCCGAACGCGGCGCCGGTAACCATCCCCGTCGGCGCACGCGCGCAATCGGTGCCCGCGCCAGGCGAGCAGATGCAGACCTTCGAGACCGCCGAGCCACTGGACGCGCGCTACGAGTGGAACGCGCTCAAGCCGCGGCTGACGCAGCCGCAGGACATCTCGCTCGACAACGTCGCCGCGCTCGACACGCTGTGGGTCGCCAGCGCCGCCACCAACCTCAAGCCGAACGACCGCCTGCTGTTCGTGTTCGGCGACCTGACCAAGGACGGTGTGCCAGCGATCCGGTTGGTGCAGTCGGTCGAGGCACAGCCGCAGAGCTCGCGCAGCAAGGTGGTGTTGCAGCCGCTCGATCCGGCGACCGCGCAGATCGCGGCCGCGGCGAATACGGCCATCGGCGCGCTCATCCAGTCGGGCACCGGCCCCAACTTCCAGGAGTGGTTGACCGCGATCGAGGACGTGCGCTCGACCTTGTTGCTCGGTGGCAGCAACGGCGGCAGTTATGCGGGTCTGATGGGGCCACCGTTCGGCAATGACCAGCCACCACCCGATCCGGTACCCGATCCCGTCGCCACCTTCCGCGACGCGGTGAACGCCGCCTTCGGCACGCCGACATCACCCTCCATGGGAGCGACGGGTTTCGGCGCGTTGTTCGGCGCGCTGACGCTCACGCCAACCCTGCAACCGGCGAACCACCTGCGCCTGCTGCAGAGCCCGACCACCGCGCTGGGCACCCCCAGCGACGCGCGTCCGCAGCTGCTGCTGAACTTCGCGCCGCGTCTGGTCGACAGCTTCTATCGCGCCTGGACCAGCGTGCCGCAGGGCCAGCCTTCGCCCGCACTGAGCGGCGTGTTCGCGTTGCGTCTCGCTGCGCCGCTGTTCGGCTACAACGCGCCACGCATCATGGGGCTGGGCCTGAACCAGGACCCTGATACCAAGGGAACCGTGCCCTATGTCTCGATGCCCGACGGCGACTGGAGTACGTCCACCAGCCGCAATGGCTCGCCGTCGGAGTTCGATGATCGCGTGCAACTGGACAACGCCTACGATGGCGTACTCGCCAGCAGCTATCTGCTGATCCAGAAAACCGGCGAGTTGCCGATCGTGGCGCAAGCGCAAAGCGTCCAGGTACATCCGCGCAGCGACTACGGCATCAGCGGCAAGACCACCGACATCGTGCTGGCCGATCCCGCGGCCAATGACACGCCCGCGCTCTGGCCGGCGCCGGACATGACGACCCTGCGCGGCACCCAGGTCTACGCGCAGAGCGAAGCGCTGCCGCTGGCCGAACTGGTGATCACCGATATCGTCGGCACCACCACGGCCAATGACGGCACGGCGCGCATCACCCAGGACGACGCCACCCACCTCACCCTCGACGGCGCGGTGGACGGCCTCAAGCCCGGCCGCTGGGTGGTCGTGCAGGGGCAACGCACGGACGTGCCCGGCACCAATGCGGTGAACGCGGGCGAGTTGGTGATGATCGCCGCGGTGGATCAAGGCACGAATGCGAACCTGCCCGGCGACACCGTGCACAGCACCCTGGTGTTCGCCAACCAAGGGCTGGCCTACGCCTACCAACGCGACACCGTGACGGTGTGCGCGAACGTGGTGCGCGCCACCCATGGCGAGACGCGCAACGAGGTGCTGGGCAGCGGCAGCGGCGCCACGGCGATGCAGGCCTTCGTGCTGAAGCAGTCGCCGCTGACCTACGTCTCCGCCGCGACCGTGGACGGCGTACAGAGCACGCTCGCGGTGAGCGTCAACGGCATGCTGTGGCACGAGACACGCAATCTCGCCTTCGTGGGTGCCACCGACCGCAACTTCGTCACGTCCACCGACAACGCCAGCAAGACCACGGTGCAGTTCGGTGACGGCAGCCACGGCGCGCGCCTGCCCACCGGCGTGGAAACCGTGGTGGCGGTCTATCGCAACGGCATCGGCGCACCGGGCAATGTGGACGCCCAGCAGATCAGCCTGCTGGCGACCCGGCCGCTGGGGGTGAAGGCAGTGGTCAATCCGCTGCGCGCCTCCGGCGGCGCCGACGCGGAGACGCGCGACCAGGCCCGCGGCAACGTGCCGCTGGCGGTGCTGGCGCTGGATCGGCTGGTGTCGGTGCCGGACTACGCCGACTTCGCACGCACGTTCGGCGGCGTGGGCAAGGCTGCGGCGATCAAGCTGGGCAACCGCGTGCAGGTGAGCATCGCCGGCGCCGCCGATGCGCCGATCGACAACGCCTCCGACCTCTACCGCAATCTGCTGCAGGCGTTGCAGCAGTACGGCGATCCCGGCCTGCCCGTGGGCCTGGACGTGCGCGAGCTGCGGGCGCTGACCCTGAGCGCGAAGGTGGGCCTGGCGCCCGACTATGCGTGGGAGTCGGTCGAACCGGCGCTGCGCGCGGCACTGCTGGATGCGTTCGGCTTCGAACGCCGCGCGCTGGCGCAGAACGTCTACCTCAGCGAAATCGTCGCCTGCCTGCAGGCAGTGCGCGGCGTGGCCTGGATCGACGTGGACGCGTTCGACTACGCCGACGAACGGCGCATCATCGACGACCTGGGCGGTGGCGACAGCGGCAAGGGCGACGACGGGGCGAACCTCGCCGGCGCATCCGCCCGCCTGCTCCAGGCGACCGCGGCCGCACCTTGGCCGGCGCTGCTGCCGACCGTGCAGGCGCTGCCCGCCCGCTTCGACACCGCCGGCGTCAGCGTGTTGCCGGCGCAGCTCGCCTGTTTCCTGCCGGACGTGCCCGACACCTTGCTGCTGCAGGAGGCGACGCCATGACCGCCAAGCCCGACCGGCTCTACGACCTGCTGCCGGTGGTCTACCGCCTGCGTGATGCGGAGCAGGGTTACCCGCTGCGCGACTTCCTGCGCGTGCTTTCGGAGCAGGCCGACGTGCTGGAGCAGGACATCGCGCGGCTCTACGACAACTGGTTCATCGAGACCTGCGACGACTGGTTGGTGCCGTACATCGGCGACCTGCTCGGCTACAGCCTGCTGCCCGAGGCCGCCGCGCTGGGCGAGGACGGCCACTGCGATGCACGCCTGGGCCGTGTGCTGGCGCCGCGCGCCGACGTGGCCAACACCATCGACGCACGTCGCCGCAAGGGCACGTTGTCGCTGCTGGAGGATCTCGCCCGCGACGCCGCCGGCTGGCCGGCGCGCGCGGTGGAGTTCCGGCGCCGGCTGGGCTGGATGCAGCACCTCGACCATCAGCACCCGCGCCGCGGCGGCACCGCCGACTTGCGCGATCCGGGCCGCCTGCAGCGCATCGCCTTCGCGAACGGTGCGTTCGATCCGTTCGCGCACAGCGTCGACGTGCGGCGTCTGGGCAGTCGGCATCGGCGCGGCCGCTGGAACATCCCCGCGGTGGGCGTGTTCGCCTGCCGCCTGCGCAGCTACCCGGTGACTCGCATCTCGGCCTACTGCGTCGAGGAACAGGGCCCGCACTGTTTCAGCTTCAGCGTACTGGGCAACGACACGCTGCTGTTCCAGCGCCCGGTCGAGGAAACCGCGCCCACCCACATCGCCGAGGAACGCAATCTGCCGTTGCCGCTGCGGCGCTGGCGCTTCGCCGAGCGCGGCCCGCTGGCCGACTACGCCGGCGTGTCGCCCGATCTCTACGGCGACGGCCGCAGCGTCGAGATCTGGGCGCCGGATTGGCCCACGAAGGGCCAGGGCATGCCGGTGCCGCGCGAGCTGCTGATTCCGGCCGATCTGGATGGATGGAGCGGCCAGGTGCCGCGCAATCGGGTGGCGGTCGATCCCGAGCGCGGCCGGCTGATGTTCCCCGCCAACCAACGGCCCAAGCGCGGCGTGTGGGTGAGCTACCAATACGGCTTCGCCGCCGATCTCGGCGGCGGCGAGTACGCGCGGATCACGCCGGAGCTGGAAGGCGCCGCGCGCTACCTGGTGCATGCACCGCAGCCGGATCGCGACCCGAACGCCCCGTGGCCGCCCGGCCACTACGCCAGCATCGCCGACGCGCTGACCGCATGGGCGCAAGCCAAGGCCGCCGCGCCGGCCGGGCAGCCGCTGCGCGCGTTGATCGTCGAGCTGGCCGAGAGCGGCGTGTACGAAGGCAACGTGGATCTGCAACTGGACGCCGGCGAGGCGATCCAGTTGCGCGCGGCCGAAGGCACGCGGCCGGTGTTGCGCCTGCTCGACGTGCGCGCCAGCCAGCCGGATGCGCTGAGCATCGCCGGCGGCGCCGGCAGCCGCGTGCTGCTCGACGGCCTGCTGGTCACCGGCCGCGGCATCGAGGTACAGGGACCGGATGAGGGCAGCGCCGCGGGCGCGGATCTGTGCGAACTGGTGATCCGCCATTGCACCCTGGTGCCGGGCTGGGCGCTGCAGTGCGACTGCGACCCCAAACGTCCGGCCGAGCCCAGCATCACGCTCGACGGTACGCGCGCCGCGCTGCGCGTGGAGCACAGCATCCTCGGCGCCATCGCCGTCATCGGCCCCGCTCACCGCGGCGAGCCGCCCACGCTGGAACTGTGCGACAGCATCCTCGACGCCACCGGCCCCGAGCGCGTGGCGCTGGGCGCGCCGGACGAGGCGGTGGCCTACGTCGAAGCGAGTTTCCGCAGTTGTACCGTGATCGGCGCGGTGCAGGCGCATGGCATCGCGCTGGCCGAGGACTCGATCTTCGCCGGTCCGCTGCGCGTACTGCGCCGGCAGCAGGGCTGCGTGCGCTTCTGCTACGTGGCGGACGGCTCGCGCACGCCGCGGCGCTTCCACTGCCAGCCGGATCTGGCGCTGGCGAATCTGGCTGAGACGGCGACCCAGCAGGCAGCGCAGAGCGGATCGACGCAACAGGCACAACAGATACTGCAGGCGCTGGGAGCGCAACAGGCCCGCGAGCGCCTGCGCGTGGTGCCGCAGTTCCGCGCGTTGCGCTATGGCTCGCCGCACTACCTGCGCCTCGCCGACGACTGCTGCGCGGAGATCCGCAGCGGCGCCTCCGACCGTTCGGCGATGGGCGTCTACCACGACTTGTACGAACCGCAGCGCGCGGCGAACCTCGCGCTGCGCTTGCAGGAATACGTTCCGGCGGGCACGGACGCCGGCATTCTCTACGCGAATTAGGAGATCGACCATGAAAGGCGACTTCGCCCGATTCACCTTCGATCCGACCCTGCACTACAGCCAGGTGCTGCAACAACAGGGGCGCGTGCTGCTGGAAGCGGACTGGAACGAGCAGGGCCGTATCCAGTTGCACCTGCTGCGCACCCTGATCCGCGACCTGGTCGGGCCGTGCTGGGCGGTCGGCGACGGCTTCACCATCAGCACCAGCAGCCCGCCCAACGCAGACGGCACCAGCAAGTCCCTGCAGCCCCCCGACTGGTTGCTGAAAGCGGGGCACTTCTACGTCGACGGCATCCTCTGCGTCAACGAGGCCGACTGCACGCTGGCGACCCAGCCGAACGCACCCACGTTCGACTACGGCACGGGCGACGGCAGCAGCGGCTTCGAAACCCAGCTCACGAACTTCGCGCTGTGGCTGGACGTGTGGGAGCGCCACCTGTGCGCGCTTGAGGCGCCGGCCATCGCCGACGTGGCGCTCGAAGGCGTCGACACCGCCTCGCGCGCCCAAGTGGTATGGCAGCTGCGCATGCTCGACCAGGCACATGCCGACCAGCGGCTCAAGGACGTCAATTCCGCACTGAACCTGCGCATGTCGGCCACTGCCGACGGCGCCGCAAAGGCCACCATCCAAAGGCAGATCGACTCCGTGACTGCCCTGCAAGGCAGCATCGACGGCACGGCCAACAGCAATGGCACGGGCAACACCAACGATTCGCCCTGCACGCTGGTGCGCCAGGTACTCGCCGCACGCGCCAGCTACGCCCTGCCCGGGCTCAGCGCGGTGCTGGGGCAGGCGCCGTCCGACAGCGATCCCTGCGTGATCGCCGCCGATGCGCGTTACCGCGGCTGCGAAAACCAGTTGTACCGGGTGGAGATCCACCAGGGCGGCCTCGCCGGCACCGCGGCGGCGCCCGGCACGGCCAGCTTCAAGTGGTCGCGCGAGAACGGCTCGGTGGTGTTCCCGGTCACCTCCGTCGCGCCACCCACCGCGCAGCCCGACGGCAGCGCGCAGCTCGTGGTGACGCTGGCCCGGCTGGGCCGAGACGCGCGGCTGGGACTGGCGGCGAACGACTGGGTCGAACTGGTCGACGATGACTACACGCTGGGTCAGCGCGCCTATCCGTTGCTGAAGGTGATCGGGCCCGTCGACGTGGCGAACAGCACGGTCACCTTGGCGGTACCCAAGGGCATTACCGCGTGGCCGCTGAGCAACGCACCCGCCAAGCACCCGCTGCTGCGCCGCTGGGACCATGGCGAGGACGCGAACGCGCCAGGCCTGGTGGCCGTGGTCGAGGGCACCACGATCACGCTGGAGGACAACATTCAGATCATCTTTGCACCGGGCGGCCTGTACGCCACCGGCGACTACTGGCTGATCCCCGCGCGCGTGGCCGGCAGCGGCATGCTGTACTGGCCCACCGACACCAGCGGCAACCCCGCCAGCCTGCCGCCACGCGGCCTGCACCACTACGCCGTGCTCGGCGTCAACGGCGACAAGGGCTACCAGGAATGCTGCTGCCGTTTCGATTCGCTGTGCGCACTGATCCAGGCC
>Ga0134126_10008946_pt1 | contig 12608 bp, 10 predicted proteins | sample KB31752_FD_96881 | JGI IMG/M metagenome (GOLD analysis project Ga0134126, IMG submission 96881) | Terrestrial soil microbial communities with excess Nitrogen fertilizer from Kellogg Biological Station, Michigan, USA - KB3-175-2 | ecosystem: Environmental > Terrestrial > Soil > Unclassified ...
ACATGCTGCCGGACATCGCCAGCGCGTATCCGAAGGTGACATTCCTGCAAATCGACAGTTGCCCGTTCACGAAAATGAAGCCGAACATCTATTGCTCGGTGTTTCGCGAATACGAGGCGAGCTTCCTGGCCGGGGCCGAGGCGGCGCTCACCAGCAAGACCGGCAAGGTCGGCGCCATCGGCGCGCTCGACATCCCGTTCCTGCACCGCTTTACCGATGGCTTCACCGAAGGCGCCAGGCACGCCAAGCCGGAGATCAAGATTTCTTCGACCTTGTGGGTCGGCGGCGCCAGCCCGTTCCAGGACCCGGCGCGCGGCGACCAGCGCGCCGCGGCGATGCTCGCCGACGGCGCCGACCGCATTCTCGCCGCCGCCTCGGGCTCCAACGGCGGCATCTTCAAGGCGCTCCAGGATTCCCCCGGCGCCAACGGTTTCGGCGTCGACGTCAACCAGTGCCCGCAAGCGCCGGGCCTGGTGATGGACAATGTCGAAAAGAAAACCGACGTCGCCGTCGAACTGGCGATCAAGGGGATCATGGCGCACAGCCAGAAGCCGATCACCGCGCTCGGCCTCCAGGAGGGCGGCATGACGCTGACCGGCTTGGAGGCCGACGTGAAGGACTCCAAGTGCACGATCGCCAACTATCCTGATGTGATCGTCAAGGTGAAGGCGTTGCGCGACCAGATCGTCAGCGGCGCGGTCAAGATCGCCGATCCCATGCGGGCCAAATAGAGGCTGGCCATGCCGACGGCAACGGAGATCGAGGCCGTCGGCATCGTCAAGCGCTACGGCGCGCTGGTCGCCAACGATGAGGTGAGTCTGGCCATCGAGCGCGGCGAGATTCACGCCGTGATGGGCGAAAACGGCGCCGGCAAATCGACCTTGATGAGCATCCTCTACGGGCTCACGCAACCCGACGAGGGGCGCATTCTATTGCGCGGGCGCGAGGTTCGCTTTCGCTCCGCGCTCGACGCCATCGGCCAGGGCATGGGCATGGTTCATCAGGCGTTCAAGCTTTTCAACTCGCTGACCGTTTGGGAGAACATCGTCTATGGGGCGGAGCCGCGTCGCGGCCTCTTGATCGACCGCCGCGAGGCGCGCCGCCGAGTGGCGGAATTGGCCGGCCGTCACCACCTCGCTGTCGAGCCGGACGCGGTGGTGGCCAAGCTCTCGGTTGGCGTGCGCCAGCGCGTGGAAATCCTCAAGGCGCTCTACCGCGACGCCCGCATTCTGATTCTCGACGAGCCGACGGCGGTGCTGACGCCGCAGGAACGCGACGGCTTGTTCGCGGTGATGCGCCATCTCGCCGCCGAGGGTCGCACGATCCTGTTCGTCACCCATAAGCTGAACGAGGCGATGGCGATCACCGATCGCTTGACGGTGCTGCGCGGCGGCAAGGTCGTGGCGCGCCTGCGAACGAGCCAAACCACGCCGCGCGAGATCGTGCGCGCGATGACCGGGCGCAGCGTCAACCTCAGTCTCGACAAAGCGCCCGTGCGGCCCGGCGCGGCGCTGCTCGAAGCCAGGGGTCTGACGCTCGCCTCGCCCGGCGGCAAGCCGCTCGTCGAGGACGCGGCGCTGTGCGTGCGCGCCGGCGAGATCGTCGGCATTGCCGGCGTCGCCGGCAATGGCCAGAGCGAACTCGTCGAGGTCTTAGTCGGCTTGCGGCGGCCAGATCGCGGCGCGGTTCTGGTCGGCGGCGCCGATGTCACGCATGCCGATGTCGCGGCGCGCCGGCGGGCCGGAATAGCCTTCATCCCCGAGGACCGGGCGAGCGTCGGCTCGGCGCTCACCGTCAGCGCCGCCGACAATCTGGCGATGGGATTTCAACGCCAACCGCCGCTCGCCCGGCGCGGCATGCTAAACGCCGGCGCGGTGGCGGCGCGAGCGCGCAGGCTGATCGCCAAGTTCGATATCCGCATCGCCAGCGAGCGCGCGCCGGTCGGCTCGCTCTCGGGCGGCAATCTGCAAAAGGTCGTCGTGGCGCGCGAATTGTCGCATGAGGCGCCGGTGCTGGTCGCCGAGCAGCCGACGCGTGGCGTCGACGTCGGCGCCACCGAGTTCATCCACGGCCAGCTTCTGGGCGAACGCGCCAAGGGGCGAGCGGTGTTGCTGGTCTCGGCGGAACTGAGCGAGATTCTGGCGCTGAGCGATCGGGTGTTGGTGATGTACGAAGGACGCATTGTCGCCGACCTGCCGCGCGATGAGGCTGACGAGGACTCGCTCGGCCTGTTGATGGCGGGACGCGCGCTGGAGGCGGCGTGAGCGCGCTGCCATCGCGGCTGCAACCGCCGTCGGTGGTTGTCGCCATTGTTTTCGCCGCGCTCGTCGGCGGCGCGCTGGTGCTCGCCGCGGGCGTCAATCCGCTCAATGCCTATCACCAGATTCTGGTCGGCTCGCTTTCGTGGGGCAGCCTGCCCGATACGCTCAACTGGGCGACGCCGCTGGTCGGCATGACGCTGGCCGCGGCGCTGCCGCTGCGCGGCGGCATGATAAATCTCGGCGGCGACGGTCAGATGGTGATCGGCGGCCTGGCCGGCGCGCTGACGGCGATCTATCTGCCGGGGCCCGGCCCACTGGTTGCAACCGTGGCGCTGATCGCCGCCGCGCTCGCCGCCGGCCTCTATGCCGCGCTCGCCGCCTGGGGCGAGAACCGCCATGGCGTGCCGATGCTGATCTCGACGCTGTTGCTGAGCTATCCGGCCGTCGGCATCACCTCTTATCTGGTGCGCTTCCCGCTTCGCGATGTCACCACCGGTCTGCCGCAGACCGCGCTCGTGCCGCCGAGCGCGCGCCTGATGGTCATCAGCGATCCCCTGAACATCGGCCTCGTGCTGATCGCCGCGATCGCCATGCTGGTGCTGTATGTCGACCGGCGCACGGTGGCGGGCTTTGAGTTGCGGGTGCGCGGAGCCAACGCGCGCTTCGCCAGATACGGCGGCGTGCGGCTCGACCGGCAGGCGACGCGGGTGATGTTCGCCAGCGGCGCGATCGCCGGTCTGGTCGGGGCGATCATTGTGCTCGGTTCGCAGTTCCGCTTCATCGACGGCGCGCTGCTCACCCCCGCCTATACCTGGTCGGGCCTGATGGCGGCGCTGCTCGTCAATGGCGAGCCGGCGGGCGCGATCTTCGCCGGCCTGTTCTTCGCTGCGTTGCAGACCGGCGGTTTCGCCATGCAGCGCGAGACTTCGGCGCCGCGCGTGCTGACCATCGTTCTGCAATCAATCGTCATCCTGTTTCTCGCCGTCCGAAACGGCGTCGGTAGGCGCGCGTCATGAGCGGCCTCATCACGCCGTTCCTGATGCAATCGGCGGTGCAGGCGATCACGCCGATTCTGCTCGCAGCCCTCGCCGGCGTCATCTGCGGTCGCGCCGGCGTCTTCAACCTGGCGCTTGAGGGCCTGATGCTGGTTGGGGCGTTCGCGGCGATCGTCGGCAGCGATTTCTCGCACAGCGCCGGCGTCGGCATCGCCGCGGCGGTGCTCGCCTCCGTGGTGTTTTCGATGATCCTCGCCTATGGCGCGACGATCTTTCGCGGCGACGCCGTCGTCATCGGCATCGGCATGAACCTGCTCGCCTCGGGGCTGACCGCCTATTTGCTGCGCGTGATGTTCGGCGTCAGCGGAACCTTCAGCGATCCCGCCATCGTCGGCCTCGACAAAATCCCCATTCCGGCGCTCCAGCGCGTGCCGATCCTGGGCTGGGGCTTCGGCCGGCAGACGATCCTGACCTGGGCCGCCTGGGCGCTGGTCGTCCTCGTCAGCGTCGTGCTGTTCAAGACGCCGCTCGGCCTGCGGTTGCGCGGCGTCGGCGAGCAACCGTACGCGGCGGAGACGCTCGGCGTCAATGTGCGCAACTACCGCGTCGGCGCCGTGCTCGTCTCCGGCGCGCTCGCCGGCCTCGCCGGGGCCCAGCTTTCGCTCGGCGCGGTGACCGTGTTCGCCGAAGACATGAGCGCCGGACGCGGCTGGATCGCCGTGGTGGCGGTGATGCTGGGGCGCGACAATCCGCTCTATGCGGCTGCGGCTTGCGTGTTGTTCGGCTTTGCCGACGCTATGAGCATCCGTCTCCAGAGCGAGGGTCTGCCCAATCAGTTGACCGATATTTCGCCCTATGTCGTCACCCTGATCGCGCTTGTCATCAGCCATCGCAAAAGCGGGCGCGCCTCGTCCGCCGCCGCCGCGCTGGCCACGACCGCCGACGAGCCGCAACTTGACACGCGTTAGCAAGACCACCAAACCCGAAGGCGGGAAGTCATGTCAGATGTTTGCCGGATGATACTCGACGTCGATACCGGAATCGACGATGCGATGGCGATTCTCTACGCGCTCAACCGGCCCGGAATCCGGCTTGAAGCGCTCACCACGACGTTTGGCAACACCGACGTCGACACCGCGACCGCCAACACTTTGCGCATTCTCGAACTCGCCGGGCGCGCCGACATTCCGGTGGCGCGCGGCTCCGCGCGCTCGCTGCTGCGCCCGTTCGTCAAGGGCGCGGACCATGTGCATGGCCGCAATGGCCTCGGCGAGGTCGCGCTGCCGGCGCCGCGCGCCACGCCGGTCGGCGAACACGCCAGCGATCTCATCATCCGCCTGGCGCGCGAGAACCCTGGCGCGATCACGCTCTGCCCGGTTGGCCCGATCACCAACGTGGCGATCGCCCTCGCCAAGGCGCCGGACATCGCGGCCTCGCTGCGCGAAATCGTCGTCATGGGCAGCACCATCTTCCATCCCGGCATTCAGGGCATTCCCTCGCCGATGGCCGACGCGAATTTCTGGAACGACCCCGAGGCGGCGCAGATCGTGCTGCGCTCCGGCGCCAGGATCACGCTGGTCGGCATGGATGTGACGATGAAGGTTCTGCTTACCGCGCCGATGCGCGACGAAATCGCCAAGGACGGCGGCGCGGTTGGGCGGACGATGATGCGGATCGCCGAATTCTACGTCAAATCCTATGCGACCATGTACCCCGGCATCGCCGGCTGCGGCCTGCACGACCCGCTCGCCGTCGCCATAGCCGAAGACCCGTCGCTGGCGCGGACCGAGCGCATGTGCGTCGACATCGAACTCGCCGGCGCGCTGACGCGCGGCCAAACCGTAGCCGATCGGCGCCACACCGCGCTGGAACGGCGCAACGCAGAGGTTTGTCTCAGCGTTGACGGCGATGAATTTTCGCGACGTTTCGTGCGCGCGCTGAGCGCGTCGCCGGCTTCGGTGCAGTAATCGGCGCGTGTGCGCGCCGGTTGAGGCGCGAAAGGGCGAGCGTCGTCCCGCTCACGCCTCTTCTTGTTCGCGGCCGTAGAGCAGCAAGAGCACCAGGATCGCCGCGCCGTAGATGATGCTGCGGCCATATTCCGGCATGTTGACGGTCATCAGCACGCTGACCAGCGTCACCAGCGAAACCGAGCCGGCGACGGCGCCGAGGTAATGGCCGCGCCCGCCCAGGATGTAGACGCCGCCGATCACCACCGCGGCGATCGATTGGAAAAGATAGGGGTTGCCCATGCCGAGCGACGCCTGGCCGCCAAACCCGACCAGCGCGATGCCGGCGAGGGCGGAGAAAATGCCGCTGAGCATGTAAAGGATGACAGTGGTCGCCCGCACGTTGACGCCCGCCAGATAGCTGGCGAGGCTGTTGTTGCCGATCGCGTAGACGTTGCGGCCGAAGCGCGTGAAGCTGAGCGCGAACGAAACGATGACGATCACCGCGAGCCACAGATACAGCGCCAACGGCACGCCCAAAAAAGTTCCGTGCACCGCGGCTTGTACGATCGGCGGCGCATAGGAAGCGCATGAGGCGCAGGTCATGCCGCTGCTTGCGCCAAGCGTCAGCCCCTCCATGATGCCGTTCATCGCCAGCGTCATCACCACAGCCGGCGCGCCGAAGAAGGCGATGCCGACGCCGTTGGCTGCCCCCGCGAGCGCCCCCATGCCGAGCGTCAGCGCCAGAGCATAGAGCGAGCGGCCATCTTGGCCGAGCGACGAGGTCGCCATCAGGATCGCCGCCCCATTGAGCACCCACGGCGAGGACAAGTCGATGCCGCCGATCAGGATGACGAAGGTTTGCCCGGCGGCGGCGAGGCCGACGAAGCTGGCGATGGTCAGAATCGATTCGATGCTGCCGAGACTGGCAAAGCCAGGGTGAACGAATTCGCCGGTGACGAACAGCAGAATTGCGGCGAGAAACGCGTAGACGATCCGCCAATTGTCCTTGCTGATGCGCAAGCCGCGCGAACGCGTTTCGGCCATTGGCTGCTCGGTCGGCTCCGTCGCGCTCATCCCCTGCCTCGCTTGAGAAGGCCGCCGAGCGCTGCGCCGAGCACGACGGCAATGATTAGGAACAGACCCTCGTAGAACGACTGATATAGCGGATCGATATGGGCGAAGAACAATATGTTGACGATCATCGTCGTCACGAACGCGCCCGCCAACGCGCCGATCATGTTGCCGCGACCACCGAACAAACTGATGCCGCCGAGCACCACCGCGACGATCGAGGTCAGCGTGAAGCCGTTGCCGGAGGTGGCGTCGCCCGCGGTCGCGTTCGCGGCCAGGCACAGGCCGCCGGCCGCCGCGAGCAGGCCGCTCAGGGTGTAGGCGATCACCTTTGTGCGCACCACGTCGACGCCATGAGCGCGCGCCGATTGCTCGTCATTGCCGACGGCAAACAGCGCGACGCCGATGCGGGCGCGGCGCAACGCCATCCACAGCAGCGCCGCGGCGAGCACATACAGCAGCGCGTAGGGTTGGTCGGTGTTGACGAGCGCCGCCGTATAGCGCGGCGGGATGGCGCCGCCGGGTTCCGGCAGCACGCGCAGCGCAACGCCCTGAAAGATCGAAAGCGTCGCCAAAGTGACGAGGATCGGCTGCAAACGCCCGTAGCCGACGAGCAGACCGTTGAGCAAGCCGCCCAGCGCGCCGGCCCCCAATACAACCGCCGTCCAGACCACCATGCTGAGCGGATTGTCTTGCATGTGGATGGCGGCGAGCGCGTTGGTGAAATCCATGATGCCGCCGACCGACAGATCGATGCCGCGGGTCAGGATGACGATCGCCTGCCCGAGCCCGGACATCGCCAGCGGCATCGTGTTGTTGACCGTCGAGGTCAGCTCGAAATTGCCCGGCAGCGTGTTTTGCTGCACGAAATAGATGGCGCAATAGAGCACGATGGCGGCCGCGAGAATCGCGAACACCAGCAGCAGCCCGATATTGCGGCCGATCCAATGCGCGGAGCGCGAGGCGCGGAGGGACGCTTGGTTGCGATCAGCTTGCAAGGGTGGCCTTCATGGCGGCGGAGACGACGTCTTCGGCGCTGAGGCCGGGGTTGTGCAATTGCGAAACGACGGCGCCCTCGCGCATCACCAGCACGCGATGGCTCAGATGCGCAAGTTCTTCCGCGTCGCTCGAATAGAACAGCACGGCGCGGTTTTCCGCCGCCAGGCGCAATATGAGATCGTAGATCTCGCGCTTGGTGGCGACGTCGACGCCGCGGGTGACGTCATAAAGCAGGAAAACGCTGGGCTCGGCGAGCAGCCAGCGGCCGATCAGCACCTTTTGCTGGTTGCCGCCGGAGAGATTGCCGACGGCGTTGCGCACATTCGGCGTGCGCACTTTCAGCGCATCGACGATGCGCGAAGTCAGCTTGCGCTCAAGGCCGAGCGGCAACACGCCCAAGCGCGCGATGCGCGGCAGGATGGCGAGCGTCAGATTGTCGCGCACCGGCATCGGCAACAGCAGGCCTTCCGATTTGCGATCCTCCGGGACCAGCGCAATCCCGGCCCGAATCGCGTCGCGGGGGCTACGGATCGCCTTCGCCACGCCGCCGATGCGGATTTCCCCCGAAGTCGCTTTATCGGCGCCGAACAGCGTGAAGAACAACTCGCGATGGCCCTGGCCGGCGAGCCCGCCGACGCCGACGATCTCCCCCGGCGCGACGCTCAGCGAGACGTCGTGCAGGCCGCGCCCCGAGAGCTCGCGCGTCTCCAGCAACGGCGCGGCGGGCGTGTACTCGGTGCGCGCCGGGAAATAGGAGTCGAGGCGCCGTCCGGTCATCAACGTGATCGCTTCGTCCTCGTCGATCTCATCGAACGAGCCGACGTCGCGTCCATTGCGGAAGATGCTGATGCGGTTGCAGACGCCGGCGATCTCGGCCCAGCGGTGCGAGGTGAAGATCACGCATTTGCCAGCCTCGCGAAGCCGCCGCATGTGGCCGAACAGCCATTGCGCCTCGCGCTCGACCAGCGACGAGGTCGGCTCGTCGAGGAACAGAATGTCCGGGTCCTGGCTGATCGCGCGCACGATTTCGACGACCTGCCTCGCGGCGAGCGAAATATCTTCGATCAAAGCCCGGGGATCGATGTGATGGATGCCGAGATCGGCGAGCAGCGCGTCGGCCTTTTGGTCGGTGGCGCGGCGATTGATAAGCCCGAAAGCGCCGCGCGGCTCGTGGTTGAGCAGCAGGTTCTCGGATACGCTCATGCCCGGCAGCAGCGTCAATTCCTGAAACACCGTGCGCACGCCGAACTTATGGGCGTCGAGCGGCGAGTGCAGGGCGGCGAGCCTTCCTTTGATGTGCAACTCCCCGGCGTCCTGGCGCAACCGGCCGCCGAGAATCTTGATCATCGTGCTCTTGCCGGCGCCGTTTTCGCCGACAAGGGCATGGACTTCGCCGAAGCGAGCGGAAAACGAAGCCTGCTCCAGCGCGTTGACGCCGCCGAAGGACTTCGAAATCCGAGTCGCCTCGACCGCCGGCTCACCCGCGCCGGCGGTTCCTGGTGCGCCGTCGCTCACGCCTCGGGCAGGGTGACGACGAGCGAACCGCTGCACGCGGTCCCTTTGAGCGCGGCGTCGACGCACAGCTTGACCGTCGCATGATCGCCGGCGTCGGTGAAATCGGCGAAGAAGCTGTCGGGCAGGTCAGGGAACACGGTCTCGCCCAGTTTGACCGTCTCGTTGGTGACGAAGGGGAAGGGAATCTCGATGTCCTTCTTCGGATGTTTGCCTGCCAACACGAGCCGCGCCAATTCGAGCGAGACGAGGACGAGGTACGGCGGCTGGCCGATCGAAATGCCATCGACTTTGTTGCCCATGTAGCCCTCCGGCAACATGAACTTGCGAAAACCGTTCTCGCCTTCGCCGGCGGTCGGCGGCAATTTGCGCTTGGCCGAAATGAAGGCCTTCAACACGCCGTCGGTGCCGCCCTGGCACCAGATGCCATCGACTTCGGCGAGCGAGGGCAGGATCGCGGCGGTGTTGCGCTCGGCGGTCGCCGAATCCCACATGCCGGTGTAGCGGTTGATGACCTTGATGCCGGGGTGCTTGGCCCAAACCGATTCGGCGCCCTTATTGCGCTCTTCATCGACATGCGTGCCGGCGACGCCGGTGACCATGATGACGTTGCCCTTGCCGCCCATCTTCTTGGCGACGAATTCGGCGCCGGTGACGCCGAACTTGAACTGATCGGTGTTCACCTTCAGCGCGTCCGGCGAAGTCACGACGTTGTCGAACGAGACGACAAGGATGCCGCGCTTGGAGGCTTGCGAGATGATGCCGTTGAGGCCGGTCGGCGAGGCGGCGTTGATGACGATCGCATCGACCTTCTGCGCGATCAGGTTCGACATCTGCTGCGACTGCTTGCTGACGTCGTTGCCGGAATTGAACCACGAACCCTCGACCTCGGACTTGTAGGGCTCCATCAACAGCGCCGCCTTGAATTCGTTCTCCATCTCGATGCGCCACTTGTTGCCGATGAACGAATTCGACAGCGCAATCCTCTTCTTGCCGGCCGCAAAAGCGGGCGCGCCGATCAGGCCCGAGGCGCCGGCGAGCGAGAAGGCGCCCAATTGCAACAGGGAACGTCGGTTCATCGCGGTCATAAGGTTTCCTCCGAATATATTCACGCCGATACGCCCTGCGGCGTAAACGTCGTCCTTCGCCCGGTGCGATCCGGTGCTTGCTCCGATACTTGCATGTTAGCGGCGCCGAGGCAATATCACAAAAAATATGTGTATCAGATCGGCGACTCCCGTTTTTCGAACGCAGAATAAGGCCGCGGGCGGCTGTGCCCGCCCGCCTTGACCTCGCCGTGGTTTTTCATTCTACCGGACACGCATTCAACGCGTTGCGAGTTCGGGCGATGATCGACAAGCCGCATTGGGAAGTGCCGGATGCGCAGCAGCCGCGCCAGGAGGAGGTCGGGTTCGATCTCGACCGGACGCTGCGCTCGGTGGTCAACATCGAGGCGGAGGCGCCGGCGGACGCCTTCACCGCCGGCACGCTCGGCCAGGAGCGGGCGGGCAGCGGCATCGTCATCCGCGACACCGGGCTGGTGCTGACCATCGGCTATCTCGTCACCGAAGCCGAGAGCGTCGTGATTATCGACGATCGCGGCCGGGCGACGCCGGCCCATCCGATCGCCATCGATCAGGAGAGCGGCTTCGCGCTGGTGCAGGCGATGGGCGACCTCGATCTGCCGGCGGTGCCGCTCGGCGTCTCCGCCGCGGTCAGCGTCGGCGAGCCGGTGGTGATGGCCGGCGGCGGCGGCGCGCGCCGCTTCGCCTGCCGGGCGCGCGTCGTCGCCAAGCAGGAATTCTCCGGCTATTGGGAATATCACATCAACGATGCGCTGTTCACGGCGCCGGCGCATCCGCTTTGGGGCGGGGCAGGGCTCATCGGGCCGGACGGGCGGCTGATCGGCGTCGGCTCGCTGCATGTGCAGCAAAGCGATGGCCGCGGGCACGCGCAGGACGTCAACATGAGCGTGCCGATCGACCTGTTGACGCCGGTGCTCGACGAATTGCTGACTTATGGGCGGCGCAACAAGCCGGCGCGGCCGTGGCTCGGGCTCTATTCGACGGAAAGCGGCGGCCGGGTGGTGATCGCCGACGTCGCCGAAACCGGCCCTGCGGCGGCCGCCGGCCTGCGCGCCGGCGACATTCTGGCGTCGGTGCGCGACGCCTCGGTTGATACGCTGGCCGACTTCTACCGCGAGATTTGGGGCGCCGGCGCGGCTGGGGTGGAAATCCCGATCGAGATCGTGCGCGACAAGCGCAGCTTCTGGGTGCGGGTGAAATCGGCGGACCGCACGTCGCTGCTGCGCCGGCCGCGGATGAATTGAGCGGCGGCGGCGGCCGCATCGTAAACTTCGTCTAACCGCCGATGCGCTGCGGCTCGAACGGCGTCGTCTGGTACATCGCGTTGATCCAGTTCGACAGCAGCAGGTGCCCATGCGCGCGCCAGGTGTTGGGCGGCGCGTTGGCCGGATTTTCGTCGGGGAAATAGTGCTTCGGTGGGTTGATCGGAACCCCCGCCTTGACGTCGCGGAAGTATTCGTCGGCGAGCGAGGTGGCGTCATATTCGAGATGGTCGAGCACATAGAGCCGGCGCGCCCGCGCCGCCGCCGCGATGCTGACCCCGCGCTCGTCGTTCTGCGCCAAAACCTCTAGCCCCTTGCGGCCGTGCAGGTCCGCCGGCTCGATCTGCGCCCAGCGCGAGATCGGCGTCGCGAAATCGTCGGCGAAGCCCGCCAGATACGGCGAGGTCGGGGCCAGGATCTTTTGCGGATAGACGCCGAACGCCTTTTCCTCCAGCAACCGCTTCGGCGCGCCGTGGAAATGGTGCAGCGCCGCCATCGCGCCCCAGCACACGAACATCGAGGAATGTACGTTCGAGCGCGTCCATTCGAAAATCTGCTGCACCTCCGGCCAGGAGCGCACCTCCTCGTAGGGGATGGTCTCCAGCGGCGTGCCGGTGACGATGAAGCCGTCGAACTTGCGCAGCCGCACTTCCTCCCAGGTCGAATAGAAGGCCATCATGTGGTCTTCCGGCGTGTGCTTGGCCCTATGCGTGCCCAGACGCACCAGCGACAGTTCAACCTGGAGCGGCGTCGCGGCGAGCAGGCGGGCGAGCTGCAACTCGGTCATGATCTTGTTCGGCATCAGATTGAGCAGCCCGATCTGCATCGGGCGAATGTCCTGCCGGATGGCGGCGGAATCGGTCATCACCCGCACCCCTTCGGCCATCAGGGCTTCATAGGCGGGCAGTTTGTCGGGGATCTTGATAGGCATTGCGATTCCTGAATGCGAACGTCGCCATCAGGTCGCAGTGAAGCGGCTCTTTAGCGACTTGTTTAACGTGGCTGCAAGCCGGCCGGCCAAATCACCACGGACGCTTGACTTTATAACAGCATGCACGGCGCGGCTGCAAGATCTGTAATCATAGCTTGCTATATCCGTGGACTCGTGTCATAGCTCGCTATGATAAGACCCGGAGACGCCGCCATGCACCGCGCCCTCAAAATCGCCCATCTCATCGGCCTGGCGCTGTTTCTCGGCAGCGTCTTCGGCCACGTCGTCGCCGCCATCCTGGGCGGCCCGCCGGGCTCGCCGGGCTTTCTGCCGGCGTGCACCGAGATTGTCGCTGCAACCCGCGCGCTGACCTTGCCGGGGCTCGGACTCGCCGTGCTCTCCGGCCTCGGCATGGCGATCGTCTCGCCGGGCTTGCGCCGTCAGCGCTGGCTCTGGCTGCATGCCGGGCTGGCTTTGCTCGTCGTCGTCTCCTCGCTCGCGCTCCTCGCCCCAGCGGGGCGGCGGGCGCTGGTGGCGGCTCAG
>Ga0134126_10008949_pt1 | contig 12607 bp, 9 predicted proteins | sample KB31752_FD_96881 | JGI IMG/M metagenome (GOLD analysis project Ga0134126, IMG submission 96881) | Terrestrial soil microbial communities with excess Nitrogen fertilizer from Kellogg Biological Station, Michigan, USA - KB3-175-2 | ecosystem: Environmental > Terrestrial > Soil > Unclassified ...
AATTGCAGACGAATAAATCGAGCAAGCCGTCGCGATCATAATCAAACCACAAAGCGGAAGTGCTGAAACTCCTGCGTCCGCCCAGGCCGCTTTGTTTGGTTACATCAATGAAAGTGCCTTTGCCGGTATTGTGAAACAGGCGATTTTGGCCGATGCAGGTAATCAGAATATCGGGGAAACCATCGTTGTCGTAGTCACCGACCGCGACGCCCATGCCGTACATTTCGACATCGAGTCCAGCATTTTTTGTGACGTCAGTAAACGTTCCGTTGCGATTGTTCTTGTAGAGTTTGAGGGTGCCACGCTCCCGCCTGTGGCCTGGCCAATCCATGCCGTTAAGCAGCAGAATGTCTTGCCAGCCGTCGTTGTCGTAGTCAAGAAATGCGCAACCGGAGCCAAGCGTCTCCGGTAAATACTTTCCGCCAAACGCTCCTGTATTGTGCTGAAACTGAATTCCGGCCTGCGACGTTACATCGGTGAGATGAAATCCGAGAGAAGCGGGCGGCGCGGCGAAAAGCTGCCTGGGATTCAACAGAGAGGCCGAACCTAGCGCCCCCATCCCCGCCAAAAATGACCGCCGCCTCACGGAATATTGACCAGACCGTTCCGGATGGCATAGACGACCAATTCCGCCGTCTTATGAATTCCCAGGGCATCCATGATATTGGAGCGGTGAACGGCGATGGTATTGGCGCTCAGATTTAATGTGGACGCGATTTCCTTGTTTGATTTCCCATCCACAATGAACTGCAGGATTTCGAGTTCTCGGGTTGTCAATCCATAATCGCGTTCACCCTTCAGGCCTCTTGACTTGGAGAGGCTCGGATCGAGCACAGTCTCGCCCGCTGCGACCCGGCGGATTGCGGAGCCGAGTTCCAAATCCATCGCGTTTTTGAGGACATATCCTCGAGCCCCGGCTTCCAGCGCCTGATGCACCCAGGTTTCTTCTGGATGCATGCTCAACATGAGGACAGCGGTTTCCGGAACGCTTTGGAGAATTTTGCGCGTGGCCTGCAGGCCATTAATCCCGGGCAGAGCGCAGTCCATCACAATGACGCGAGGTCTCAATTGCGTTGCGAGTTTCACGGCTTCTTCGCCGTCACTGGCTTCGCCCGCGACAAGAATGTCGGGTTCGTCTTCCAGAAGGCGCCGGAAACCGCGGCGCACCAGACTGTGGTCATCCACCAGCAGAACAGAAATTTTATCGGCCATCAGATTCCTGCTTGTCTTTTGGAACTGTCAATCGCACCAGCGTTCCACTTCCGTTGGGATGCAAAAGGTCCAAACTGCCCTGTAACAATTCCGCCCGCTCGCGCATCGCAACCAATCCTATACCCTGTCTTGCAGGCTGGCCTTGGAATCCTTTACCGCGATCTTCTATTTCCACTTCCAACCGGGAGGGCAAGTAGCGCAAACGCACCCAAGCCTCTTTCGTGCCTGAATGCCGAATGAGATTGTTCAAGGATTCCTGAACGACGCGGTAAACATGGACTGCCCCATTGCCCCCCACCACAAACGGCGTTCCCGATTTCTCGTAGGATATATGAATTCCCGCTTGTCTTGCCACGGTCGGCAAATACCAGTCCAACGTTTTCTCCAGGCCGGCTTCTTCCAGCATGACGGGATGCAACGCCTGAGAGAGGCTGCGAACATTCTCCAGTGTGTTCTGGGTAATGTCGCGCACTTCCTGCAGGTCGGCGCGCAGAGTCGAGCCTTCGGGCGCATGTTTACCCGCCCGGCCCAGCATGGAACCGATGGCCGTTAAGATTTGGCCAAACTCGTCATGCAACTCGCGCGAAATGTAGCGCAGAGTGGATTCCTGCGTCGCGATCAGCTTTTGCGCCAGCTCGCTCTTCTGCTCCGAAAGCGTCGCCAGCTGCGCGAACAGCCTGCGGTTGAACTGGATCATGTAAAGGCTCGTCAGAACGATGGCAATCAGAGTCGCGCCCAGGAACAAATAGACCTGACGCCCCACCCGATCGTAAATTTGCCGGATGTGTTCTCCTGCCTGCTCTTCATTTTCATTGTTTTGCACCAGCAGGCGCGCGACGGCGGCGCTCAACGATGCTTGCCGAGACTGCAAGGAAAGCTGGATTTGTACCCGCGCTTCCTTTTCCCTGCCATTCCGCGCCAGTTCGAAAGTCCGGTCCACTGCGTACCAGAACTGGGTCATGTAGCTGCTTAGATCCTGTTGCTGCGCCGAAGTCCGGCTGTTTCCGGCAACTTGTGCTTCGCGCCGAATGGCGTCGTCAAGATCAGTGCGAATGCGCTGGAACTGCGCGGAGTAGGCGGTCAACGGATAAGGCTCATCGTTGTCCAGCATGTCCCGCATGGCGAGAGCAAGAGAATTGAGGTCGCCCTGGATGCGCAATAATTGGAGCGAGTCCTTACGGTTGCGGTCCACCAGATTGTTTTGCAGTTCGCGCAGCCCGGCAATCTGCACCGTAATGTAGCCGGAGTAGGCCACGACGGCAGCGAGTGTGACAATTAATCCGAGAATTAAGCCCGGCGTGGGGCTATGAACGGCGCGCGACACGCTCCGAGGATATAACGCCTCCGCCTTAAGTGCCACTCAGGGCAAGCCTACCACTGGTTGGAATCGCTCAGTTTCAATCGTTGACGTCTTCTGGAAATGATTTAAAAACAACTGCACGGGACTTTACATTGTCCGTCCCGTTGGACCCTGCCGAATGGACCTTCAGCGTCCCACGCAGGACCTTGGCGCCCTTGTTCTCCGGTTTGGCTCCAGCAATGGTTTCCATAGTCCCCGCAAATTCATACCAGATGCCGTGTAACGCCTTGGTCGTAAATGCCAGATGCGTTCCGTCAATCTTCGCCGTCTTGAAGAATTGATTTAAGAAAGTGTCCTTATCGTCGGCCGAATCTCCAAAGCGAGAAATAAACCCGGTTACCGAACCGTCGTCTTCGACAGTGAGCTGCACAAACTCGCCATCCTTCAAGAATGAATACATCCCGGAATAAGTTTTAGGCGAAACTGCGTCGTTGCCAGGCGCCTGCGATTGCGCCACACAAAAAACCGCGCAGACGCTCGCCAAAAGAAGGAACGCAAAAAAATGCGCACACTGTTTCATATTGGGTATTAGAGCATGGAATTTCCGGCCGGGGAACTCCGCGACCGTGAAGCCCACGCTATAATCGAAGGACTTTCGTTGTTGTCGGTGTGTATGACCCAAGTTGTCACTACCCCATCCCCCAGCCGCAAGCAGAGCCTTGCAGACGTGCCTGCGTTCCTGATTGAGACCGAGCCGCGGCATGCGGCCTTTGTACAAAATATAAGCGATCTGCTGTGGCCCCGGCGCCAGCCTTCATTGCATTTATCTTCACGCCCGGGAGAATTCTGGGGCGATGTGTTCGTAAGCTCAGCTCTCCCGTGGCGCAAAGTTCCGGTTTCTGCCGCGTTGCACGTGAGTGCGCTTTTTGTGGTGCTGGCCGTCACCCGCTTTTGGCCCCAGCCCGCGCGCGTGTTGAGCCGCTCCACATTCAATTCCAGCGATGTAATTTCGTATACCCCTTCGGAATATTTGCCTCCACTGGATACCGGCGCTGAACACCCGCGAACGGCTCAACGCGGCGACCTCGCCTACGCCCCACAGCCGATTATTTCCGTGCCGCCAGAAGCGGACAACCACACGCAGACCATCGTCACGCCTCCGGATGTAAAGCTCAAACAGGAATCGCCCATGGCGAATGTAATTGCATGGAAACAGGTGCCGCCTGCGGTTCCCATAGCCGCGACCGAAAATATTCAGTCGCACAGGGCCTCTTTATCTCCGCTCGCAGCCGTTGCGCCCGCGCCTGAAGTCACGCGGATGGCGGCGCGCCGCACTGCGATCTTGCAGGCATCCGCAGTAGCTCCACAGCCGGAGATACAAATGAACCATTCTCACCGGCTGGATGCAATCAACATTGGGCACCAGCAAGTTGTCGCTCCCGCGCCGCAATTGCCGGTTGAAGAACGACACACTTCCCCAGCGATTGGGAGCCTGAATTCGGTCGTGGCCGCGCCACAACCGGCAGTGAATCTGTCCACGCCTCAACGTGGTATCGCGTTGCCGAGGTCTGCACCCGTCGCGCCCGCGCCGAACATGGAAATCTCTGCCGCCTCCGCACGTCGGTTCGAAAGTGGCGAAACCCATGCTCAAGTCGTCGCGCCGGCGCCAAATGTTACGCGCTGGGATGGACCCAGCCAAAAACGTGTCGCGCTCGGTAGGACGACTGATGTTGCCCCGCCTGCGCCTTCCGCACAGAGCCTGGCGTCGAAGAACGATAATCGCCAACTGATCGCCTTGAATCTTCATCCCTCCGTGCAGGTCGCCCCGCCACAGGGGAATCGTCGCGGAACTTTCGCGGCCGCCCCACGGGGCAAAAAGGACGCCACTGGAGTTCCTGATGACGGCGGTTCACGGGCAATTGAAGCTAGAGCGAATTCTTCCGCAAATAATCCGATCAACGCGCTGCCCTCCGGCTTGCATGTCGGTGCTCCCGAAAGCGCGAAGCATGCCGAGGGGACAGCATCGGGTGATGACAAGAATGGAAAATCCGGAGCTTCTGACAATTCCAAATCCGACGAACATACGCTCATGGCCAGCGTTACGCCGCCGCGCGTCTCAGGCCATCGCGCAAAAGAGGTTCCCGAGGAGGCAGCGAGCGAAGCAGACCGGAAACTTTTCGCGGGACGCAAGTTTTATTCCATGGCGATGAACTTTGCGAACTTCAATTCAGGCGGCGGTAGTTGGATTCTTCATTTCGCCGAGCTGAAGGATTCTCCGAAGGGCGACCTGATGGCGCCGGAGGTGGAACACCAGGTGGACCCGGCATATCCCACGGACCTGATGCGGCACAACGTTCACGGCACAGTTGTGCTCTCAGCAATCGTAGGCCGCGACGGTTCGGTAAGTGATGTGCAGGTTGTGGAGAGTGTGGATGACCGGCTTGATGAATATGCGCGCGAGGCGCTCAGCAAATGGCGCTTTCGCCCGGCAACGAAAAATGGAAACCCGGTGGCTTTAACGATGGTGGTGCGAGTTCCCTTCCGTCCCGCGCGTGGCCTATTCTAATCAGCCGCTACTTCGCTTCGTAAACAACTTTGCCGCCTACGATGGTTCGCAAAACTTTGGTTCCCAGAATTTCTTTCGCCGGTACCGCGGCAATATCATGGTCCAGTTCTGCAAAATCCGCCAGCATTCCCGGTGCAAGCGTTCCCTTTTCCTTTTCTTCAAATTCCGCAAACGCCGAGCCCTTGGTGTACGCTGCAATGGCTTGGTCGATGGTCAGCTTTTGCTCGGGAAAATAGTCCTTGATGCCATCGTCACTTTTGCGCGTAACGGCAGCATAGAGCCCGCGGAAAGGGGCCACCGGCTCGACCGGATAATCGGTGCCAAACGCCAACGGAACGCCAGCGTGCAGAAATTCAGCCCACGCGTAAGAATGCGCCGCTCGGGCTTCTCCCAACCGCGCCTTGGCCCAGTGCATGTCGGTCAATAAATGACTGGGCTGCATGGAAGCAATCACCTTCAATTGCTTGAAGCGCACGACCTGCTCCGGATTCGTGACCTGCGCGTGCTCAATCCGTAAACGATAATCGGCGGCCGTGGATCCAGGCTTTGCGTTCTTCGCGGCTTCTTTTTCCGCCGCATCGAAAGCATCGAGTGCCATCTGCACGCCTTTGTCGCCGATGGCGTGAAATCCCATCTGGAAGCCGGCATTCAACCGCTCTTTCGTCATGGCCGTAAGTTTTGCCTGCTCATAACGCGGAATACCAGCATTGTCTGGCTGGTCGGAGTACGGGGCGAGCATGGCGGCTGTATGCGAACCAAGCGAGCCGTCCATAAATGCTTTAAGCATTCCTGTATGCAGCATCGGGTCGGTTGAGGAATGCGATGCCCGGTATTTTTCGATCACATCGAGAGGGAGATCGAAAGGTATCCACTCTGAAATTCGTGCGGTCAGCTTGCCGTCTTGTTCCAGCGATTCGAGGGCCCGGAAGTTATCCCACGGCTCGGCATCTCCTGGAGAATAATCCTGCGCCGAGGTAATTCCCGACCGCGTCAGGTCCTCAAGCGCCAACTGTAGCGCCGCGCGGCGTTGCTGTGGTGTTGCTGGAGGTATAACGCTCTTGACCAAAGCGCAGGCAGTCTCTCGCAAAATTCCAGCCGGCAAGCCACTCACATCGCGGTCAATCTGCCCCCCGGCGGGATCTTTCGTGGAAGCGTTCACTCCAGCCGCGTCCAGCGCCGCGCTGTTCACGACAGCGATATGACCATCCACGCGCTCCAAATAAACAGGATGGTCCGTGGTAATTTCGTCAAGGTCGACGCGGCTCGGAAGCTCGCGCATCGTCCAGAAAGTTTCATCCCAGCCGCCGCCGACGATCCATTCGCCCGGAACGGTATTCCGGACCCTTCCACGCAAACGCTCGCGAAATTCGTCCAGCGATTTCACTCCCGTCAAATCCAGATTCAGTTTTTGAAAACCTGCAGGAGCAAGATGAAGGTGTGCATCATTAAATCCGGGCATGAGGAAGTGGCCCGAAAGGTCGATAATCTTTGTGTTCGGCCCTTTCAGGCGCAGAATTTCTTTGTCCGAGCCGGTTGCTTCGATCCTGTCTCCGCGGACGGCAATGGCCTGTACGCGTTCTGATTCATGGAAAGAAGACGCGCTCAAAATTCCGGTGTAGATATTGCCGTGAAAGAGAATCAGATCGGCTTTCGGGTTTTCGGGAGGGTTTTGCGCAAGGCACATCAACAGCGGGCAGGAACTCCACAGTACAGCAAAAACCATGGTCCCCAGTTTCATTCACTTGTTCCGGTAAGCGCGAGCAGTGACAAAAGAATTCTCTTCAGTCCCAGCTCTCTGCCATTACAGTCGAACCATTCCTGCAACGTATGCGCTCCTCCACCGGAGCCTCCCCCGCCAATCGCAATCGCTTCCCTTCCCAATGACAACGGCACGTTGGCATCGGTCGAGGCGCGTTGCACCTGCGATCCATTGCCCAGGTGCGCATCCACGGCGCGAATAACGTGAAGAATGCGGGCGCCAGCGTCCAACTCTCCCGCCGGCCGATTGCCAATGGCAATGACTTCGGCGCTCAATTTATAGGAATGCCTTTGCGGGCCGCCGCGCACATTGGATTGGGCCGTCTCGATGGCTGCGTCAATTGCATACCGTAAATTGGCTTCCAGCCGCTCCATTTCCGCCATGGACGTGGAACGGATGTCCACACGCATGCTGGCGGATTCGGGAATTGAGTTGACCGATGTCCCTCCGCGAATCACTCCGATGTTGAACGTGGTCTTCGGCGACGTGGGCACAGGTGTCTGCGTGAATGTCTGCACTGCTTGCGCCAGCACGACGATGGGGTTCGGCGTCCCAAAGTCGCTCCAGGAGTGTCCGCCCGGACCGCGCACAATCACTTCAAAGCGGCGGCTGCCCAGGGCTTCGGCAACAATTGTGTCGGAACCGGCGCCGTCGAGAATCAGGCTGGCGACGATCGAATCTTTATGCTGCCCGTTCGAAAAAATGTGGCGCATGCCGCGCAAATCTCCTTCGCCCTCTTCGCCCACATTTCCGACAAAAAGGATGGGTAGCGGATGCTCCACTTTGCACACGCGCAAGGCCGCTGCAATCGCCAGCAGCGCAGTGATCCCAGCACCGTTGTCCGAGACTCCCGGCCCAAAAAGCCGCGTCCCCTGCTGGCGGATATTCAAAGGCGTGTTTACCGGGAATACCGTGTCAATGTGAGCACTCAATGAAACGCACTGCCCGCTGACCACGCCGGGATGAATGGCGAGCACGTTTCCGGCTTCATCGATGTGAACATCTTCCAAGTCAAGTTCCTGGAAGCGCTCCATGAGCCATTCGGCGCGCGTGCCCTCGCCAAACGGAGGAGCGGGAATTGCCGCCACCTGCATTTGCCAATGCGCAAATTGCGGCTCCTGCGCCCGCAGCCATGCACAGGCGGAGCGGACCTCAGGCCGTGCCGCCAGCCGCGCAATATCCTGTTGGAGCGCGGAGGAGCCGGGACTTCCCGATTGTGAGATGAGAGCGGCCAAACTAACGCCATCTTACAACGCAATCCGTGGACTTGTGGTTGCTTTTGCGAACACCGCATTTTTTCGGCAACTTCGCGCGCAGGGACTCAATCTAACTACACGAGTCGGCTCATCTGCGAATTCAGCGCTCGAACGAAAACTCGATGGGCCTGCAGGTTTCGTTAATTCATTCTGTTTTCCACTACACTATTTCTATGAAGGTTGCCAAAAGTCTTTCCACCCTAATTGCATTGGTCCTGCTGTCTGGGATTGCATTCGCCCAGGAAGGCCCGCTCGACACCAGTCAGCCTACGGGCGTAACACCGCAAGAGATTATCCAGCGCTTCGCCTCCAAGGAAAAGGAATTCAAGGACGCACGCGATCAGTACACTTACCGGCAATCGGTAAAGGTGGAGGCGCTTGATGGCGACACGGTCACCGGAGAATATCAGCAGGTGTTCGATGTGCTGTTCGACGATCAAGGCAAGCGTATGGAAAACGTGGTGTTCGCTCCGCAGTCAACGCTGGAAAATGGCGGCCTGAGCATGGACGAAGGTGATTTCGAAGACATTCGCCGCCGGTTGCCTTTTGTTCTGACCAGCGACGAACTCCCCGAGTACGACATTCTGTACGTCGGCCAGCAACAGGAAGACGAGTTGCACTGCTATGTTTTCGACATCGCTCCCAAGCAGATCGTCGGCAAGAAGCGCTACTTCCAGGGTCGCATCTGGGTGGATGATCATGATTTCCAGATCGTAAAGACCTTCGGCAAAACCGTTCCCGACATCCACGTTGGGAAAAAAGGCAAAGACGAACACCTTTATCCGAAATTCACTACCTGGCGCCAGCAGATTGACGGCAAATACTGGTTCCCGACCTACACTCGCGCCGACGACATATTGCATTTTTCAACCGGCGACATTCACATCCGCGAAATTGTGAAATATGAGGACTACAAGCGCTTCGGAGCGAAGTCCAGGATTACTTACGAAGGGAAAGAAGTTCCCAAGGACGAGTCGCAACCCGACCAGGGACAGAACAAACCGAAGCAATAGTGTGGAGTGTACAGGCGGGCTGCGACCCATGAGTGGCCCGCCGTGATATAGATCGCCCGTAAGAAATCATACTTCCAAACCAATAGACCGCATCAATTCCAGCCCATTGCTTTTAGCGACGATCCCTCTACGGAGAATGTAATCGAAGCTCATGCGCCCGTCTTTGAGCTCGTCTTGAAAATGCACATTTTCCACGTCTCCCGGGGCGTTGCCAGCGATTCCAGTCAGGGCGAGGTCATGCGTGCTCAGCAGTCCAATGGCGCCACGATTCAAAAATCCAGCAACAATGCCTTCCGTGCCGACGCGGCGATCGTTGGAATTGGTTCCCTGTAACACTTCATCCAGCAGAAACATCACCAGCGATTCTCTGTTGGTCAAATCGAAAATCTGACGCAGGCGCGTGATCTCTGCATAAAAGCGCGAACTCCCCTCCTGCAGCGAATCATTGATTCGGATACTTGCCCCCACGTGCATAGGAGTAAGGGACATGCGATGCGCCCGCACCGGCGCGCCCGCCATCGCCAGAACCGTGTTGATGCCGACAGCACGCAACAGAGTGCTCTTCCCCGACATGTTTGAACCGCTTACCAGCAGAACTCGCGCCCTCTGCCCGACGTTGGCGTCGTTACGGACGCAAGCATCCTGCGGGATGAGCGGATGGCCAAGTCGCTCGGTTTCAAAGCGCGCAGCGCCGGAGACGAACTCCGGAAAGGGATCGGCAGGGTGCTCGTAGCTGTAGGTGGCCAGTGAAACCAGCGCTTCCATTTCTCCAATCGCGGCCAGCCAATGGCGGACACTGTCCCCATGTTTGGCGCGCCATGCCTCCGCGGCAAGAGCCACCTGCACCGAATACATAAGCGGCACGTCAATGAATTCCAAAAACTTGTTCTCTCGTGACCGAATGCGGTCTGTAATGCTTTGCAATTGCCGAACTGCTTTGGAAGCTGAGTTTGGCGCGGAAGTCGAATCAGAGAAAAATTTCTCCCGCAGTGATTGCAAAATCGGAGCTTCAAAATGCTCCGCTTCTACGCGCGCAAGCAGCGCTGAGAGCAGTCCCAAATCTTCAAAAGCATGTTCGGTTTTATGCAGGATTTCGTTCAGCCGCGTCCTGACAAAATAAAAAATCGTGGCTTCAACTGTGGCCACAATAAGCAGTGGCAAATAAGTGCCCAACGCGATCCACACAAAGACGCACGCGCCAGCCAGCAGTGCGAGCAGCGGCGCAAGGATCCTGAGCCACGCAGATTGCAATCGCGGCGGCGACTCTGCCCACTTCGTCAATTCCGATGGACGCACTCCCACTCGCGCATCCTCGCCCGCCACTGCAAAGTCTTCCCGGAAGTCCAGCAAACGCCGAAGTTCAATAATCCCGGCATTTCGGCCGTGGATCACGTCCAACAAAGACGGCGCTAACAACCACTCCGCAAGTGTCTCTTCGCCAATTCGAGTGCGCCCAGTGGAAAGCAATTCAAAGAGGCTGCCCTTACCGAACAAATCCAGATCGGCGGCGTAAATGTGGTGCGGGTCAAGAAATCGCTCTCCCGTCTCACCCGTTCCCGCCCACTTGTCTTCGATGCGTGCAGTTCCCTTTTTGTAATAATCGACAGCCCGCTTAGCGCACGCGAGTGCGCGAAGCACTTTGGTGTGGTAAGCGGCAACGCCAATAAAAACCGCCAACGGCGCAAGCAGCCACCAGATGGGAATTAAATGTCTTATCAGTGACAACCAGCCGAGCACCACCGCGACGATGGCGAGCATTAAACGAATATTTCCCAACCTGATGTGTATTGCATTCCAGTGCGCGACGAGCGCTTCGCGGGCGTGAAGGCGCTGGTTGTATTCCTGAGAAGGAGGCAAAGAATCAGTCAATGAAAGTTTTCGCGTTCGCTGTCAGTAGAACAAATACTTTCGCCACTTGTCATCCGAGTGCCCCATCAGCCGCATAATGTGCCGACTGGTATGAAGATTGAATGCATGCGGCTCGCGCATCAGCTTCATGTCGGCTTCCGTGGGAAGGTGGTTCCCCTTCCGCCGATTGCACGGGTGGCAGCACGCCACCAGATTTTCCCAGGTGGAAAGTCCGCCCCGCGAGCGCGGAACCACGTGGTCCAGCGTAAGGTCGCTGGCAGTCAGTAACTCACCGCAATACTGGCAGGTGTTACGGTCTCGCAGCAGGATGTTCTTGCGTGAAAGAGCGCGCGTCTGGTGGGGGATGCGCCGGTACTCAAGCAAGCGGATCACCGAAGGCAGCCGCACGGCGAAGCGCGCAGCGTGCAGAAAGTGGCCGTTCTCTTCTTCCGTCATGGCCACGCCTTTCAGTACCAGCACAATCGCCCTTCGCGCGGCGCATACATTAATCGGTTCGTACGAAGCATTCAGCACCAGCACCGGAGCGTGGAGGGCATGGCCATCGCTGTCCTGATGCAGAACAGGCAGAGGCGCCAGCGGCAAAGGGATTCTTCGCCCGCTATCTCTTTCGATCGCCCTGCTCACATTCCTCGACATACCAGTATCTAACCTGCAACCGCCAAACTCTCTGGCCCTTCAGTCACGGAAAGCGTGATCTTTTGCGCTGGCACTTTTTGCGTTCGCGCCACGGTCGCTACACATACTTTAGATGCGCCAGAACGCAACAAAACTCGAGCGCATTCCGAAGCTGTTGTACCCGTGGTGAAAACGTCATCTACCAAAAGAATTTCCCGGCCAGCGACCCCTTGCTTGTCCGCCACCCCGAAGGCACCGCGGAGATTTTCCCGACGCTGGTGCCGCGTAAGACCAATCTGCGATTCTGTGGGGCGGATTCGTTTTAACAGGCCGGTCTGAAGTTCAAACCGCCTGGAATTTCTTGATTTGAGTGCGGTCTTCGCAATCAACTCCGCCTGGTTAAAACCTCTTTGCCGCCGCTTGCCGCGATACAGCGGAACAGGGATCACGATCACCCGTTCATCCGCCAAATTCGGCTCAAGTCTCGAAATCGCTTCGGCCAGTAATCCGCCCAGAACGTTAGCCGCAGGCCGCATCTGCTCATACTTCAGCAAGTGGATCAAATCCCGCAGAACGCCCGTGTAGTCTCCATAAGCCGCGGCTTGAATGAAGGGCGGCGCTTTTTTCTGGCAAAGGCCGCACAGCGACGCGCGATCGGTTTGCGCCAGCGGTGTCTGAATTTTCTCTCCGCAAATTGCACAAACGATTCCCTCAACCTGATCAATCTGCTCCAGGCATGACTCGCAAACAGGCAACCGGGAAATGTTTGTAAGAGGAGATGAGCAAAGACGGCAATCGGAGGGGAACAACGTGGCGAACAAGCTTTCAGCAATCCAGCTTTTTGCGATCGAGCTTTTGGCAATCCGAGTGGCAGAGGTAACCAGCGAAGCGATGCGTTCATTCTGCTTCGCTGCGGACTGAGGCGCGCGAATTGGGATCCCGCTACTGCTGAAGACGAGCCTCCCTCGCCCAGCCGGTTCTGCGCGAACTCCGTGCCGGACAATTGCCCCAAGTATA
>Ga0134126_10008950_pt1 | contig 12607 bp, 5 predicted proteins | sample KB31752_FD_96881 | JGI IMG/M metagenome (GOLD analysis project Ga0134126, IMG submission 96881) | Terrestrial soil microbial communities with excess Nitrogen fertilizer from Kellogg Biological Station, Michigan, USA - KB3-175-2 | ecosystem: Environmental > Terrestrial > Soil > Unclassified ...
AAAGAGCAGGATTTTTCAGCCTCACCCTCGCCTTATCCAATTGCGCCAGCGCATGGTCAAAATCAAAGTAGTCCCAGAAGACCGTTGCCGACTGCAAATACCCATCCGCGTCGCCCGGATGCACCTCTGCCATCCGAAGCCAATATGGCGAGGCATCCGCAAAACGGTCGCGGTCGGCGTAGATGTCGCCCACACGCGCCAGCCTGTCCAGATCGCCGGGCGCATACTCCAGCAGCCGCTTCTCAACCGCCACCGCGTGGTCTGTCTGCGCCGGATCGAAGTACGCGAGCGAGCGATCCAGCGAGGCCGCCTGCTCACCCAACTGCGCATTTGCCGGATACGCCTTCGCCAGCGCGCCCGCCGGCGTAGCCGCCTCCTCGAAGTGAGACTGCCACACGTCCGACTCCGCCAAAAACTCGGCTGCCGCCGGATTCCGCCCTGCCAGCCCAGCCCAGTCGCTTCGCGCGATTTCCTGGTTTTGCGTCTTCAGCGCGGCCAGCGCCGCATCCAGTTGATCCGTTTTCGCAAGCTGCTCAAAAAAGGCGTTGCGAAGATCGGGGCTCTCAAACCAGTTCTCCGCCAGCAGCTTTTCCCGCGCCGCCACATTGGCCGTACGGCCCACGCTGTATAGCGAAAGCAGGTTCTCCGTAAAAACCAGATCATGCGGAAAGCGCTGATGCGCGTAAAGATTCACTTGCAGCGAAATCTGCACGCCCGGAGCGTGCGCCTCAGCCAGATAGCCCTCCAACTCCGTCCCGCCAAAAATGTTCGTCACCTGCGCCGTCAGCGCGGAGTAGTCCGCTTCGCGCTTCTGCCGCAAATAAAAGCGCGCCAGCTTCGCATACCATCCAGTCGTGTCGAACTGCTGAATCGCACGCTGGTAGACTTCCTCGTCGTGCTCGCCCAGCCGGTTCTGGTTCAAAAACTCTGCCAGCTTCTCATAAATCCCCGGATCATCCGGATCCCGCGCCACCTCGCCCCGCAGCGCAGCCAGCGCGCGCGGCAAATCATGCATCGCAACCAGGCGCGCCAGATAGCGATCAAGCACCTGCTGATACTGCGCCGACCGCGCGCCTGTCCTCGCCGCGTCCGGTGCTCCATCCGTTTGCGCAGAAAGCCCCGCACCCGTCCTCGACCCGCCAACCACCTGCGAGTAGCGAGCCGACCCATCCCCCAGCGGAACCCCGCCAGCCTCCGCCGAAAGCTCGCGCAGCAACTGGTCGTAAATTGCAAACTCGCGCGCCGTCTGGTGCGTGCGCGCGCAGGCGTCAGCCATTCTCAATGCCACATCCACCCGGCGCGGGTCCTTCGGAAACTGCGTCAGAAACTCGCTTCCCGCGCGAATCACCGCATCATCCTCGCCATAGATTCCATAAGCGGCAATCAACTTCGCATGGAGCGCCGCTCGCTGCGGAGCCTGCGGAAAACGCGCATCGAGCATCGCCAGCAGCCGCGCCGCCTCCGCGCGATGAAAATAAGGTGTGGCCAACTGATCTTCCGTCGCATACTCGCCGCGCGGGTCCGTCGTATTCAGCAGCAGCGACAGAATGCCGTTCAAATATCCCGGCCCGTCGTCCATCGTGCCAATGTCGCGATACATCGACAGATTGCCCGCGCCCAGCCGCACCGGCTGTTCCGGAGCGTCCAGCAAAATCCCGATCAGTTCCGCCAGCGCCTGCTGCTGGGCATCCGGCATTGCAGCGTCATGCACGTTGTACAGCGCAAAGTAATAGCGCGCCGCTTCCGGATAAGCCCTTACCCCTTCCAGCAGCTTCGCCAGCGTAAAAACTTCCCGCGCCTTCCACGGCTCGCCGCGCTCTTCCCTGTGTCGCCGCATCGCGGCAAACACCTGCTTCGCCTCGTCCAGCCGGCCCTGTTGCTGGTAGGCATAGAACAGCCGCGCCGCCGCGTCCATGTCATCCGGCTGCGCGCTCAGCCGCGCCCGCATCCGGTCCACAAATGCAGAAAGTGAATGCGTCTGCTTCAGCAGATTGAAATATCCCTGGATTAACTCCGGAGGCCACAGCGGATCAAACGCCTTGTCATAAACCGCCAGCCCATCCGCCGCCGAGCCGCGATGAAATGCCAGCGTCGCCTGCGCCTCAATCGGAAATACAGCGTCCTTCGGAAACGCGCGACTGTATTGCCCAATCAGCGCCGCCGCGTCGTCGTACCGCGCCTCCGCAATCAGCGCATCGAAGTACCGCGAATCAACCTCCGGCTCGCCAGGATAGCGCGCCATCCACGCAGTCCACGTCCGGTCCGCCGCCTCCGCGCCCAGCGCATTGTTTTGGATCACCATGAGAATCCGCGCAAACGCCTTCCACGACCGTTGCCGGTTGGCCGCCGTCAGCGCCTCGTCCTGCAACACCGGAGCCGTCGCCACCGCCATCAGCGCGGCTACTTCATCTTTCGGACGCAGCCGCCGCGCATAAAAATCCGCCAAGTCCAGTTCCGCCGCGCCCCGATCCGGAGCGTGCTCCACCCAGGCTTTCCAGTCCGCTTCCGCCGCCGTAAAGTCCAGTGCCTGCTCGTCCTGCAACGCCCGCAGCGAATACAGCGCGCCCTGCCCATTCCCCTTCAGCAATGCCGTAATCGCGGGGCGCGTCTCACTCGGCGAGCGAGGATACAGCACCTCGCCCGTAGGCAAACTCATCTGCCGGGACAATGCGGCTTCTACCTCCGATCCGCCCACAGCATTCTTAAGCCACTCAGAAAGCGAGCCGTGGGCAAACACTCCTGTCCCTTTGGCCCGCACGGGCGCTGGCCGCAAAACCAGCAGCGAAGCGACAATCGCGACTCCCGCCGCCGCAACCCCAGCCGCGCGCCTGCTACGGAACCACTTCAATCCGCACCTCCTCGCTGCCCTGGTTGTGCGCAATGTCTTCCGCCGTCACCGTTAGCGTGTAGTCACCGGCAGGCAAATCTGCGGGAATCATCATCGTCCCCGTACTCGCCTTCGCCGACGCATTCCAACGCAAACTCACCGGAGCCATATCCTGCAAATGCGCCGTTATGGTCCGCGTGGACTGCGATGAGGTTGCGCGCAGCGTCACCGCTTCTCCCGCGCGGAATCGCTTCCCGTCCAGGCGCAGGTGAACCACCGGAGGCGTGCTCGCAATCACAAACGTCTCCGCCTCCCGATACGCATGGCCCGCTCGGTCGCGCAGAATCAGCCGCACGCTATACGTCCCATCCTTCATTTCCACCGGAGCCAGAAACCGTGTCTCCCACACGTTGTCGCCGGAAAGAAAGCGCAGCGGCTTGGTCAGTCCGAAGGGAAACAGCGCGATCACTGAAACGATAGAAGGATCGGTCCGCACCCGCAGCACCGGGTCGCCCGGACGAATCACGCGAGGCCGCAGCAGCGCGCGCGGCGCAGCCAGAAATGACGTGTACGGCGTGACAAATTTGTATTTCTTCGCCAGCCGGATCACCTCATCCACCGCCGCCTTCGTTTCGCCATCGCGCGCAATCTGGTCCAGCAGCGCATCAATCCGCGCCCCCGCCCAAAGTCGCGGCAGTTCCGGATGCTCCAGCGACTCCGCCGGCAGGTTCACGGTTGCCTTCGTCTGGAACGGCACGCCCGCCGACTCGCCGTGCGCTTCCATCTTCACCTTCTGCCGGGGCTTGTCATACTCGCCCACCCAAGCCGCCAGCGAACCCGGAAACACATCCTCATTCAGCGAATACACCGCCTGCACTGCACCCGCCGGTTGCGCGGAAAATCCCAACCCCTCCACCGGTCGCCCGTTCAGCTTCGACAGAAACGCATCCAGCTTGTAGTCCACCGGCTCAGTCGAGAGCACCGGAACCGTCGCCCCACGTCCCGCGCTCAACATGCGCAGCAGCGCCACATTCGCATCATCGCCCACGGCAAAAATATCCGTGCGCGGCCTCCGCGCCGCAGACAGAGCATTCCATTGCGAGGCGTACCACGCGCTCAGCTTTCCCACCTGAATCGTCCCGCTGTCCGCACCTCCGTCCGTCAGCAGCACCAGCGTCGAATCCGGCAGCGTGCATTGCGCCAGCCCCGCCGCCAATGCGCCCCGCAGGTCCGTGCCCCCGCGCAGGTGACTCGCACGCACAAATTCAATTGCCTTATCAATTGAATCCCGCTCCACCGCAACCGGCTCCGGAGCAAAGCTCCGCACCTTTGAATTGAACAGAATCAGATTGAAGCGGTCCCCCGGCCCAAGGGAGTGCAGCACCTTCTCCATCGCCGCATAGCTGCGCTCGAGCTTATCCCACTGCATCGAAAGCGAATTATCAAAAAGCACAACCACGTTGCGTGGTATCTGCGCACTGACCGCATTCGCCGCAGCCGGAGCCATCAACGCCGACGCCTCAAAAAATCCCGGCTCAGGCCCGCTCTTCATCGGCGCCATCTCATCCGGAGCAGGCTGCGCGCTTTTCGGATTCCGATACGTAATCACCTCAAGATGATTCGTACTCGCCGCGTCAACCTTCCACGTCGCCGCCAGGTCCTCCGTTAGCGAGATGTTCGTCCCCTCGTAATCACCCTCCACCGTATGCGCGTCCTGCTTCTTCAACGTCAGCGGAAACAGCTTCCCCGCCACTGCAAAATCCTGAATCGCCTGCGCCGAGTGCAGCTCAAAATGGATTCGCAGCCGCCCCGCCGTCTGCGCTGCGTACGCGCTGGGCCGCAGCGGCAGCACAAACGCCGACTTCAAATTCTCGACCGGAATCGTCTGGTGATATTCCAACTCCAGCCGCTTCGTTCCCCACGGCTGAATGGGAACAATGTGCGCGCTGAACACCGCATTGCGTGGCGCATTTTCCCCGCCACTCTCGCCCTGCTCCAGCAGCCCCGGATCAATCGCCTGCGCCTTCAAATCCGCATAAAAATCGCTCGCGCGCTTGCGCTCCAGCACCACCGCCGGAATCCGCACCGGCCCATCCCACACCGCGAAATCAGAAACGCTCGCCCCGCTCGGCAGCGCGAAAATATAGTTCCCTTCTTCAATCCGGTTTGTGTGGTTCACAAAAATCTGCGTAATCCACACCCGCGCGTCGCCGTTGTCAATTCGGACATCGACCCGCATTTCCTTCAGCGAAAGCACGGCGGCATCCGGCGCAGACTGATCCCTCGGAACCAGCACACCCGTATCCGCCAGCGCGCCCAGCGCGACAAAAGGCAGGACCATCCACAGCAGGAATCGCGCTTTCATTGGTCCAGTTGCTCCTCCCGCACTTTCACCAGCCCGTTCTCTGTTCCGACGTAAATCGTATCTCCGCTCGCCGCAAACGCCGTCACATTCAGCGAAGGCAGCCCGGTCGTGATCGTTTTCCATCGCCCGGTGCGCCGGTCGAGAACCATCAACCCATCGCCCAGGGTCCCCGCCAGCACATGGTTCGCCGTCACCAGCATCGCGTTCGGATTCACCTCCACGCCCGTCCACGTCGCCTCCGTCGCCTCAAAATGTTCTTCGCGGTCCAGGTGCTCCACGCCCGCCCCGTACGTCCCCACAAACCATCCATCCTCGACCGGAACCACCGCCGTTATCCAGTTGTGCCGCAGCCCCGAAGTCGCCGACGTAAGATTCCGCGTCACATTCCCGTCGTCCAGAATCGAAATCCCGCCCAGCGTGCCCGCCACCAGCCGGTCGCCCCGCATCGCCAGCGCATACACGTGGTTGTTCACCAACCCCTGAAACGCATACAGGCTGTGCGCGCCCGTCGCATCCATGAACGTGATCCCCGCCGGAGTCGAAACCGCCATGCCGCCACGATACAACGCAACGTCCGTCGCGTCCTCGGCAATCAGCCCGGCGGATTTCCCCATCACCTCGCGCTCCCGCCCGTCCTCATCAAAAATCGCCAGCCCGTTCGCCGTCGCCACATCCACCGTGTGGCGCTCGCTGTCCGGCACAATCCGGTTCACGCAGAAAACGTGGCTGTCTTCAATGTGCCGGGCGCGGTCGAGTCCCGCCGAAACAATATCCAGCCCGTGATCAAAGTAGCCCACCCAAAGCCGGCCCGCTCCATCCACCGCCAGCGCCGAAACATTGCTGTCAGTCAGCATCGACGGCGACGCCGCAATCACCTTCTGCCAGCCCTGCCCATCCGCGCGCGCATACAAGCCGTTCCGCGCCACAGCATACTGCGTCCCATCGCTCACAAACATCTGCACAATCGGAGCGCTCTCCGCTCCGCCATCCGCATCCGCCGCCGAAACTCGCGGGCGAATCTGCCGCCGCCCGCCTGCCAGCGGAACATCCATCAACCCCTGGTCAAACGACCCCACAGCCAGCGACTTCGCCCCAACGTCCACCGCCTGCGCAAACACGCCCTCGGCCAGTACCCTCTGCACGCGGCCCGTGGCAATCTCCGCCACGCCCACCGGAGTCGCCACATACGCCGCACCATCTCCCAGCGCAATCGCGTTCACGTGCTGGTCAGGCAGCCCCTGCGCCACGTCCATCCGCTGCGCCTCGCCGCCCTGCCACCGGATCACTCCATGATTCACCGTGCCCACCCACAACGCCGCCTCCGATCCCGCTAGCGCCGTGATGTCCTGGTTCTTTTGCGACGAATGAAAGTAGCGAATCCGCTGACCGTCGTACACCATAACCCCGAGCTTCGCCGTCCCTATCAGCAGCCGTCCTGACTCCAGCGGCAGCAGAGCCGTAACCGTATTAGCGTCCGCATCCAGCCCCTGGCCGCCCGGAGCCTCCGCCGCAATCTGCCGCATCCGTGTCCCGTCCCACGCCAGCACGCCCGCCCCGCGCGTGGCAATCAGCAGCTCCGGCCCGCGCCCGTCGCTCAACGTTCCGGTAGCCAGCGCGGTCAACGGAGCAGCCGGCAATTCTCTGCCCACACGAAACGTCTTCAGCAGGGCTCCATCGCCACCGTACTCAAATAGTCCCGCCGGTCCGCACAGATAGATATGTCCATCGAAGATTGCGCCCGCGGTAAAAACCGCGGGAGCCGAAAGCCAGTCAAACCGCGAATTCCCAGCCAGAGACATTGCCCTGACCCGCACCGCAAAGCGTTCCGACGAGGTCACCGTCGCCGAGGCCTGCCGAAGCGCGCGATGCGCCCGCCAAATCACCACACCGGCGGTCGCCACGCAAGCCATCGCTGCTGCGATTGCAGCCGCCGCAATCAGACGCCGTTTCCTCGACATAAAGTAGAAGGTTCCGCTGGGAAACCCAACAATAGCGCAGATTCTTTCCTGAGAAAAGGGCCATACGTCAATAAATCGCTCCGCCCCATAAAAACCCGCTTCACGCGCTAACTGCGTTCATAGAACGAGATAGCTCGCCCCGCGCTGCATTGCTCCCCTCCGTAGAGGCGAATCAATGGAACTGAACATCTTCGCCCCGTGCAATAACCATCTCAATACATGGTGGACAAGTCCATCACGCAGGAAGGAGAAACAAATAATGGCAACTCAGTTTACGGAATATCCTGCCGCTCCAGTCCAGCGCTCGTTCTCGTGGACAGGTATTTTCGCTGGAACATTCCTGTTCCTTGCGATTGAAGCGACATTTGGCGTCCTTGGTGTGGCAATTTTCGCATCCGCGACTAACCCCAACGCCGCCAATCCGGTAGGGTTTGGCATAGGTGCCGGGCTCGGCATCTGGATGGTGATTCTATCCATCATCGCGCTGTATTTCGGCGGCAAGCTGGCGTCTCGCCTCTCCGGCTCGTCAACTCGGAATCTGGGTATGTACGCCGGTCTCGTCACATTCGGCATGTGCATTTTCACGGCGGTGCTCATTACAGCTTTGGCGCTCGGCGCCACGGTTTCCGGGTCCACCGGCATTGCCAGCGCGGGACCGGTCCGGGTAGCCGACTTCATCACCACCAGCGGCTATTGGCTGTTTGCGGCTCTGGTCCTCGGCATGATCTCCGCCGCGTCCGGCGGAATCCACGGCTCTACGTCGGGACGCCTGCGCGTAACCACAACCGGCCGCACAGTCCCCGAGGAAAGAAGGGCTGCCTAGCATCGTTGCAACCGAACCTGACTGCCGCGCGCGCCGCCAACCACGGCGCCAACCCGGCAGTCTCGCTTTTAAGCGGCGCCGCCGCTTCAACCGCGATACTTCAGCTCCAGCATGGTGCAATCGTCCTTGAGCGGCGTCTCCGCGCAGAACGCCCATATCGACTTCGCTAGCTCATCCAGTTCGCAGGACGCCAGCACCTCATCCAGCCGCTCATCGCCGAACATCTCGCCTTCCCGGTTCTCAGCTTCCGTCACGCCGTCGCTTACCAGCAGCAGCCGACACCCCGGCTTCAATTGCAGAGTCGCGCTTGCATAGGTCATCTCCGGCAGCAGTCCTACCGGCGCGTTCGACGCTTCAACTCTCCGCACCGCCCCGCTCCACGCGATGCGCGGCTGAATGTGCCCGCAGTTCACAAATTCCAGCATTCCGCCCTCGTGCAGCCGCAGCAGCACCATGGTTGCGTATTTCCCTACGTTCTTCGTGCACAGGTAGGAATTGATCACCGAGGCAATCTCCTCCAGCCGCTGCCCCGAGCTAAGTTGCATATACAGCATCCCCTGTAACGTCGAAGCCAGAATCGCCGCCGAAATTCCCTTTCCCGAAACATCCACCAGCGCCACCGACAGCGACCGCCCATCGCTCACCACATCAAAAAAGTCGCCGCCAATCTCCTTGCATGGCACGCTCATCGCCTCAATCCCGGCAAAGCTCAATTCCGGATGCCGCACCTCCATGAGCCCCTTCTGGATGCGGGCCGCAATCTCCATCTCCTCCCGGTACTGCCGCGCTTGTTCCTCCGACGCCGCCAGCGCCGTGTTTTCCACCAGCGCCGCCGCCTCCCTCGCAATCGTCCGCAGCAGGTCATTGTCCACGCTGGTAAAGTTGCCAGGAACAAACCGGCTGTCCAGGTAAAGCACTCCCAGAATGTCCGCCCCCCGCGCCCCGGCCCGCGTTGCCCGTAGCGGGTCATGCCGCCGCAGCAGTGGAAAACAAATCACCGTGCGCAGGTTATGCGCCACCATGCTGTGCGACAGCGGAACCTCCCCCGCCCGTAATGTATCCGTCAAAATAAATTCGTTGCCGCTCTCCGTCGCCTGGCGTATCGCCGTCTGAGAAAGGCTCCCGTCATCCTCCAGGCGATTCCCCTTCGCATCCCGCCCCGCCGCCAGCGTAAGCTGCCCCGCCTCGTCGGCCATCAGCACAAAGCCGCGCTCCGCCTGCGTCAGTGCCAGGGTGGCTTCAATCAGCGAAGCCAGCACGCTCTCCACCGCGCCGGCATTGTTCAGGTCCCGCGCCGTATCCAGCAGCCAGCGCAGCTTGCGCAGCTCTGACGTGCTCTCCGTCAGCGCGTGCAGCCGGCCCAGCAGGTCAGGCTTTGCCTCCGTCTGTTCCGCCGCGTTTCCTCCAAACACCAAAACCGGCCCTTCCAGCGACCCGAACTGGATGCGGTCTCCGGGCAAAAGCGCATGGCGATCCACCCGCGTCCCATTCACAAAGGTCCCGTGACGGCTGCCCCTGTCCCTCAGCACAAATCCACCGTCGTTCTCCGCGATCTCCGCATGGCAGCGTGACACCGACGGCTGGGTCATCACCAGCGCATTCTCCGCCAGCCGTCCCACCGTAAAGGGCAGCGGTTCCAGCTTCACCACGCGCCGCTCCGTGCCGTGGATCAACATCATCGTCCGCAAATCCGTCATTTCCGTCACCACAGCAGAATGCTCCCGCCCCGCCTCATTTGTCATCCACACGCCGCCTGCAACTTCGCCTTGCCATCGCCATTTCACAAAATGTACGATTCATTGATCACGCGCCCGCCCTTTTTACGTGATTCGGGACCGGTTCGGGGATCGACACCATGCCGGAATTGAAACGCAATTTGTCCGTTGGCGAGGTCATCGCCAATGACTACAAGATCCTCGGCATCGCCGGGGCTGGCGGCATGGGCGTCGTCTACCGCGCCCGCGATCTCAAGCTCGAACGCATCGTCGCCCTCAAATTCCTGCCTCCCGAACTCCGCGACAACGCCAGCTCCCGCCACCGTATTCTGCGCGAGGCCCGCACCGCCTCCAACCTCGACCATCCCAACATCGGCGTCATTCACGGCATTGAAGAAACCGGCGACGGCAGCTCCTGCATCGTCATGGCTTATTACGACGGCCAAACCCTCGCCGAGCGCATCCGCAACAACCCGCTCAGTCCAATCGAGGCCCTGGACATCGCCATCCAAATGGCGCGCGGTCTCGCCGAGGCCCACGCCCACAAAGTCATCCATCGCGACATCAAGCCTTCCAACGTCATGCTCACCGCCTCCGGCGGCGTCCGCATCGTGGACTTCGGTCTGGCGTCCGCCGCCAACTCTGAAACCGCGTCCCAGACCGGAATGGCCGGCACAGTCGCCTACATGTCTCCCGAACAGGCCATGGGCAACGAATTCGACCACCGCACCGACATCTGGGCGCTCGGATGCGTGCTGGCGGAAATGCTCATCGGCCACGGCCCCTTCGACCGCGACACCGTTCCGTCGATGATCGTGGCCATTCTCAACGAGCCGCCGCGTGGTCTGGATTCGCTGCCACCCGGTCTTCAGCAAGTGCTTTATCGCGCCCTCGCCAAAGGCCCAGCCGAACGCTACCCCAACTGCGCTGAAATTCTCACTGATCTCGAAAACCTGCGCCGCGAGCTGGCCGAGTCGCCCGCCTCCGGAATCCAGAAGCCCTCGCGTCCCTCCGCCAGCATCCGCAAAGCCCGCGAACAGGCTTCCGTCTCGCTTTGGGGAGCGCCGCCTCCACGCCACCACTCGCGCCTCGTCACCATTCTCCTGCTCGTGGGAGCGCTCCTCTTCGCCGCCGCCGGCATCCTCACTCCCTACATTCACAGCCATTTTTTCCATACGGCAAGCGCCGCTTCCGCAAAGCACATCGCTGTGCTGCCCTTCAACAACATCGGCGGCAATCCCGAAAACGCCGTCCTTGTCGAGGGCCTTATGGATTCGCTCGCCGGGCGGCTCTCCAACCTCGGCTCCCAATCCAATTCCCTCTGGGTCATTCCCACCGGCGAGGTCCGCCGCCTCAACATCACTGACCCCGCCGACGCCTTGAGCAAGCTCGGCGCAACGCTCGCCATTCAGGGCTCGGTCGAACGCAACGGCAACGATGTCCGCCTTAATCTCGCCCTCATCGACACCCGCAACCTCCGCCAGATCGGCTCCGCTGCCGTCGATGACCGCGCCGGGGATCTCTCCACTCTTCAGGACGAGGCCGTCGCCCGCCTCGCTCAGCTAATGGATGTTCCCGAGGTGGGCGGTTCACTCCGCGCCTCCGGCAGCGCTGCCAGCCCCGCCGCTTACGAGGACTACCTTCGCGCTCTCGGCTATATGCAACGCTATGACAAGCCCGGCAATCTCGACCAGGCCGTCGCCGCCCTCCAGCAATCCGTCCAGACTGACCCGCGGTTTGCCCTTGCCTATGCCGAGTTGGGCGAAACCTATCGCATCAAAAACGTCGTCACCAAAGACCCCAAATGGCTGGCCGAGGCCGAGGCGAACGCCCAGAAGGCCGCCGAAATCGACAGCAACATCCCCGCCGTCTTCGTCACCCTCGGCCGCATCCACGAGGCCACCGGCAAGCACGATCTCGCCGTCCAGGAGTTCCAACGCGCGCTTACCCTCGACCCCCATGACGCTGACGCCGAAACCGGCCTCGCGCTCGCGTATGAAAGCGCCGGACGCATCTCCGAGGCCGAAGCAGCCTTCCAGAAAGCAGCCGCTCTCCGCCCCGATTCCTGGAAGGGTTACTCCCAACTGGGCTCGTTTTACGACCGCCAGAACAAATATCCGGAAGCCGTCAAAGCCGATCAGCACGCCATCGAACTCACCCCCGACAACGCGCAGGTCTACTCCAATCTCGGGGGAATCATCGTCGATTCATCCGACCCGAAACTGATGCCCCTCGGCGAGCAGGCGCTCCGCAAATCCATCCAACTCGCCCCCAGCTACGCTGCCTACGCCAACTTGGGCGACCTGCTGCTCTTTGAGCATCGTCCCGCCGAAGCGGAAGTCGCGCTCAAGGAGGCTCTCAAAATCAGCTCTGGCGACTACGCGGTATGGAACTTTCTGATGCTCGCCGACCAATGGCAAAAGAAGGACGCGGACGCCGCGGATGCGCGGCGCCACGCCAAAGCCCTCGCCGAACAGGCTGCGAAGCTGCAACCCTCCGATCCCCAGGCCCAAGCCGTACTCGCCTATCTATACGCGCAGGACAAACAGAACCAGAATGCGGAGACCCGCATCCAGACCGCCCTTGCGCTCGCGCCGGATGACCCAAGTATTCTCACCGACGTTGGTGAAGCCTACGAGAACATGGGCGACCGCACGCATGCATTGGAGTATATTGAGAAGGCTCTCCAAAAGGGGCTTACGCTCGATCAACTTCGCGACGAGCCCACGCTCCAGAGCCTGCTTCAGGATCCCCGGTTGCACCTCCCCCGCAAGTAGTGGCTGTTGTGCCTCGCAATATTGCGATGCAAAGGAGAATGTATGCCGAACAATCCGAAAATCAATGTCCCGCCGCCCGAAGGCCCCATCAGCATGGACGTCGGCCAGGAACTCACCATCCACGCCGCGCAAGCCTGTAATT
>Ga0134126_10008951_pt1 | contig 12607 bp, 16 predicted proteins | sample KB31752_FD_96881 | JGI IMG/M metagenome (GOLD analysis project Ga0134126, IMG submission 96881) | Terrestrial soil microbial communities with excess Nitrogen fertilizer from Kellogg Biological Station, Michigan, USA - KB3-175-2 | ecosystem: Environmental > Terrestrial > Soil > Unclassified ...
AGCCCAGCAGATAGGCGACGATCGCCGCGATGACGAAATTGACGGTCATGCACCTTCCCCCTCGGCGTGCGCGAAGACCTTTTCCCCCGCAACGTAAGTCGCCATGACTTTTCCGGCAAGCCGGGCGCCTTCGAAGCTGGAATTGTGCGAGCGCGAACGAAAATCCTTCTCGCGCGCCTGCCAGGGGTAATCGAGATCGACGAGGATGAAATCCGCCGGCGCGCCGACGGCGAGGCGTCCCGCCTCGAGGCCAAGGATTTCGGCCGGGCGCTGCGTCATGGCCCGGAGCAGGGTCAGCAACTCGACCTCGCCGGAATGGACAAGGCGCAGGGCGGCAGCGAGCAGCGTTTCGAGGCCGATGGCGCCGTCCGAGGCTTCGGCGAAAGGCTGCCGCTTGACCTCGCTGTCCTGCGGGTCATGATCGGAATGGATGACGTCGATGGTGCCGTCGTTGAGCCCGGCGATCAGCGCCTGCCGGTCGTCTTCCGAGCGGAGCGGGGGCGACAGCTTGAAGAAGGTGCGGTAGCCGCCGACATCATTCTCGTTGAGCGACAGATTGTTGATCGAGACGCCGCAGGAAATTTTCGCCGAGCGCCGCTTGGCGTGCGACATGAGCTCGATGGAATGCGCGCTCGACAGCTGCGCGGCATGATAGCGGGCGCCGGTCAGTGCCGCGAGTTGCAGGTCGCGGGAGAGCGGAATTGTTTCGGCCTCGGCCGGGATGCCCTTGAGGCCGAGGACGGAGGCAAAGGCGCCCTCGTGCATGACGCCATCGCCCGCAAGGCTTCGCTCGGCGAGGTGATGCACGATCGGCATGTCGAAATTGGCGGCGTAGCTCATCGCCGCCCGCATCAGCCTGGCGGACTGGATCGATTGCCGCCCATCCGAAAAGCAGACGGCGCCGGCTTCCTTCAGGAGGCCGAATTCGGTGATTTCCTCGCCCTTGAGGCCACGGGAGATCGCTGCCGCCGGCAACACATTGACCCTGGCTGTCGCCTTCGCCCGGCGGATCAGGAAATCGACCAGCGCGCCATCATCGATCACCGGCAAGGTATCGGGCATCAGGAGGAAGCTGGTGACGCCGCCCGCCGCCGCCGCCTCGCCGGCGCTGGCCAGCGTCTCGCGGTATTCGTGGCCCGGCTCGCCGGTGAAGACGCGCATATCGATGAGGCCGGGGGCGAGGACGAGGCCACCCGCATCGAGGAGCGTCGTGCCGCCGGGCGCCCGCTTTGCCGGTCCGGTGGAGACAGAGACTATGACGCCGTCGTCGACCTCGAGCGAGCCCATGGCATCGAGCCCGGAGGCTGGGTCGACGAGCCGCGAATTCTGGACGACAAGCCGGCTCATGCGTTCTGCTCGTTTTTCTCGGCGAGCAGCGCATCGAGCACCGCCATTCGCACCGCGACGCCCATCTCGACCTGGTCGGTGATGACCGAACGCGGGCCGTCGGCGATCGCCGGATCGATCTCGACGCCGCGGTTCATCGGGCCGGGGTGCATGACGATGACATCCGGCTTGGCGAAAGACAGCTTTTCCGCGTCGAGCCCGTAGAACCGGTAATATTCCCTGGTCGAGGGGATCATCCTGCCGGCGGCGCGCTCGTGCTGGAGTCGCAGCATCATCACCACATCGGCATCGCGCAGGCCTTCGCGCATGTCGGTGAAAACTTCGCTGGCCATGCTTTCGATGCCGGCCGGCAGCAGTGTCCTCGGCGCGATCACCCGGGTGCGGATCTGCAGGGCGCCGAGCAGCAGCAGGTTGGAGCGGGCCACGCGCGAATGGGCGATGTCGCCGCAAATCGCGACGGTGAGGCTATTGAGCCGGCCCTTGTGGCGGCGAATGGTCAACGCATCGAGCAGCGCCTGGGTCGGGTGCTCATGCGTGCCGTCGCCGGCATTGATCACCGAACAGCCGACCTTCTGCGCCAGCAGGTGCACGGCGCCGGAGGCCGAATGGCGCACGACGATTACGTCCGGTCGCATGGCATTGAGGGTCGCCGCCGTGTCGATCAGAGTCTCGCCCTTGGCGACGGACGAGGTTTTGACGGACATGTTCATGACCTGCGCGCCGAGCCGTTTACCCGCGATCTCGAACGACCCCTGGGTGCGGGTGGAATTCTCGAAGAACAGATTGATCTGCGTCTTGCCGGAGAGCGTTGGCAGTGACTTCCGCTCCTGCCGGGAGACCGGCACCATGGCCTCGGCCCGGTCGATCAGGTCGACGATCTCAAAGGCATTCAACTCGGCAATGCCAAGCAGGTGCTTTTTGGAAAAGCGAGGCCAAGCCCCGCGCGGGCGGATCTCTTCGGTGCTTTCCGGCGAGCTTTCGGCCATCTCGCTGCCTTTCCGGGTCGCGGGCGGGTCTAGCGGAGGGGGCGGATGAGCACAAGGCTCGTCGACGGTTTTTAACCGCTCCTGAGCCGATCGAGCGCGCCCTGGAGGATATAGCTCGCCGCCAGCTTGTCGACGACCTGGGCCCGCTTGTCGCGACGAATGTCGGCCTCAATCAGGGTGCGGGTGACCGCGCTGGTCGAAAGCCGTTCGTCCCAGAAGGCAATCGGAATATCGACGAGCTTTGCGAGATTACGGGCGAAGGCGCGGGTCGATTGGGCACGCGGGCCTTCCGAGCCATCCATATTAAGGGGCAAGCCGAGCACGATGCCGACAGCGGCGTTCTGGGTGATCAGTGTTTTCAGCCGCTCGGCGTCGGCGGTGAACTTCGTCCGCGCGATGGTTTCGAGCGGCGTGGCCGAATAGCGCAGACCGTCCGAAGTCGCGACGCCAATGGTCTTGGTGCCGAGATCCAGACCGAGCAGCTTGCCTGCCGGCGGCAGCGCGGCGAGGGGATTGTCGGCTTGGGTTTGCAAAGTCGCCATTTGCCTGACTTAGTGCGCAAAAGGCTCGCCGTCGAGGCGGGGCGGAGAATACCCATGAAGCTGACATGGTTCGCCGGCACGACACTACGTGTCCATATCGGGGGCAGAATCCTGGTCACCGATGCCGAGGCCGCGCCGGAATGGGTCGACCGGCGCGAACTCGTCTCGGGGGCGGACCGGACATTCGGACTTGCGGCGGATGATCCGGCAATTGCGGCCGTCGATCCCGAAGCCTGGCGTCGCCGCCGGCCCTCCCGGCCGATCGATGACACGCCGGCGGAAGCCGCGATCGTCAGAATTGCTCCGGGCGTGCTGGCCGTCGAGGTACCGGGCGAGGCGGTGCTGGTCCTGGCCGCCGCCGCGTACCTGCCACCCGCGGGCCGTTGGGCGGACGATGCGGTGATCGTGCTCTTCGGAGCTGGCGAGGCGATCATCGCGGCGGCGACGGTGCTGCTCGACGTTGCCGAGCCGCGGCTTTTGGCGCTCGCCGCCGACGAGCAGGCGATCGACGTTGCCGTCGCCGAACTGCGAGAGCATCTTGACGGCACTGGACTCATTTCGCTCGAGCCGGGAATGGCGGTCGAGGTCTGAGGCGGCATCGTGCTATGGGCATGCACCGCCGAAGCGCAGCGCTCACCACCTGTGGCGCTGAGCGCAACAGGTTGCGTTTTGCGCAACACCGTGGCTAGAGATGCGCATTCGAATTTGTTCCCGTCATGCAGCGCATGATATTCGACCAACTGTGGAGCACCCATGGCCGTCGACGCCGCAACCGTGAAGAAGATCGGCCGCCTGGCCCGTATCCGGGTCAATGAGGACGAGGTCGAGAAATACCAGGCCGAGCTCAACGCCATCCTTGGTTTCGTCGAGCAATTGGACGAGGTCGATGTGACGGGCGTCGAGCCGATGACCTCGGTGACCCCGATGCAGTTGCGCCGCCGCGAAGACAAGGTGACCGATGGCGGCTACCCCGAGAAGATCGTCGCTAACGCGCCCCTCTCGGAGGACAACTTCTTCATGGTCCCCAAGGTCATCGAATAGGCCCAGCGCCGTTATTTTCTTCGATCCAACGAGCAGAAACGTGACCGATCTCACAAGACTTTCGCTCGCTGCGGCCCGTGCCGGCCTCAAGGCCCGCGATTTCTCCGCCGCCGAGCTGACTGACGCCTACCTCGCAGCGATCGAGCGGGCGAACCCCAAGCTCAACGCCTATGTCGCGATCACGGCGGACGCCGCCCGCGCCAGCGCGAAGGCCAGCGACGAAAAGCTCGGCGCCGGGCAAGGCGGCCCGCTCGAGGGGATTCCGCTCGGCGTCAAGGACCTGTTCGGCACCAAGGGCGTCCATACCCAGGCGGCAAGCCATATCCTCGATGGCTTCAGGCCGGAATACGAGTCGACCGTCACGTCGAATCTCTGGCGCGACGGCGCGCTCATGCTGGGCAAGCTCAACATGGACGAGTTCGCCATGGGCTCGTCCAACGAGACCTCCTTTTATGGGCCGGTCATCAATCCGTGGCGGGCGGCGAATTCCAACGCCAATCTCGTGCCGGGCGGCTCTTCGGGGGGCTCGGCCGCAGCGGTTTCGGCCTGGCTCTGTGCCGGGGCGACGGCGACCGACACCGGCGGCTCGATCCGCCAGCCGGCGGCCTTCACGGGCACCGTCGGCATCAAGCCGACCTATGGCCGTTGCTCGCGCTGGGGCGTTGTCGCCTTCGCCTCATCGCTCGACCAGGCTGGGCCGATCGCCCGCACCGTCGAGGACGCGGCGATCCTGATGACATCGATGGCCGGGTTCGATCCCAAGGATTCGACCAGCGTCGACAGGGCCGTGCCGGATTTTGCCGCGGCGGTCGAGCGCGGCGTGAAGGGGCTCGTCATCGGCGTGCCCGGTGAATACCGGATGGACGGCATGCCGGGCGAGATCGAAAAGCTCTGGCAGCAGGGTCTCGACTGGCTCAGGGCCGAGGGCGCGACGATCCGGGACATCTCGCTGCCACATACGAAATACGCGCTGCCGGCCTACTATATCGTCGCGCCTGCCGAAGCATCGTCCAACCTGGCCCGCTATGACGGGGTAAAATACGGCCTGCGGGTCACCGGTCGCGACATAACCGACATGTACGAGCTGACGCGCGCCGAAGGTTTCGGCCGTGAAGTGAAGCGTCGCGTCATGATCGGCACCTATGTGCTTTCGGCCGGCTATTACGATGCCTATTACGTCCGGGCGCAGAAGGTTCGTACGCTGATCAAGCGCGACTTCGAGCAGGTCTTCGATGCCGGCATCGACGCCATCCTCACGCCGGCAACGCCGTCAGCTGCGTTCGGCGTGGGCGACGAAGACATGAAAGCCGATCCGGTGAAGATGTACCTCAACGACATCTTCACGGTCACGGTAAACATGGCGGGTCTCCCGGGCATCGCCGTGCCTGCGGGCAAGGACGGGCAGGGGCTCCCCCTCGGGTTGCAGCTCATCGGCCGCCCGTTCGACGAGGAGACGCTATTTGCGGCCGCCCGTGTCATCGAACGCAGCGCCAATACGGATTTCGCACCGTCACCCTGGTGGTAACGAATCAGGGCAAGCTTGAAGCGGCCCCGGTTCTTCTCTATTTGGCGGACATGCATAAGTTGAAATTGGTGGAGCGCCCGGCCCTCGCGGTCGCCTCCGACAGGAAGAGGCCCATGGCCGACGACATTTTCTCGACCCTCGACTGGTCGGCGCCGCCCAAGGACATGACCAAGCCGCTGCAGGCGCTTTGGTGGGTCAAGAAGGGCGGCCTCCGGGTGGGCCCGGAATGGGACGAGGCGCACGCCATCGTGCAGTCGATGGAAGGCGTCTTCGAGTTCGACTGGGTCCACGCGCTGCTGCACTGGATCGAGGCGGACATGGGCAATGCCGACTACTGGTATCGCCGGGCGGGTAAGAAGCGTGCGACGGCCAGCGTCGCCGCCGAGTGGCAGCACATCGCCGTGACGCTCAGCGGCGTCACAAAACATTGAGCACACATTAGCCGCCATTTTGTCGCAGTGGTGGCACTCATCGGCCGGCACGAAGTTCTGCATTTGCTCACTACGACGGAGGAGCAAATGAAGATTTTCAACCTTATTACTCTGATCCTCGCGATTATCGCCGGTCTGAATGTCGGGATTGAAGGTCTCTCCAATTTCGATGTGCTCGCCGCGATTTTCGGCGGGGCCGGCGCCGGGTTGACCCGGGTCATTTTCGTGATCCTGGGTCTGTGCGCGCTCTGGCAACTGGTGCCGTTCTTTCAGGCCTGGAGTAGCACCGAGATCGAGGCCGAGCGTCACGCCGGCTGAGTACGCGGTGACCGCAAGCGGACGCTGTGACTGATCACGACGCCAGTTCCTGCGCCTTTGTGCTATTGCTCCGGACCCAAGCCGGAAAGCAGCACGCAGGCGCTCCGCCTGTCCGGAGAACCCCGAAACCGATCGACGCCGGGGCGGACTGGCTGTCTTGCCCCGGCATGAAGTTTTCTACTGCTTCGGCATCACCGGCGGCGCGAACACCAAATAAGGGGTGATCGGGTCCTGTCCGGGCGGAACATAGTTGGGAGCAGGATCGCCCGCAGCGCCGAGCGAAGCGATGTACATGTGCAGCGAGCGCATCTGCACTTCGTCGAGGGCATGCACGTTATAGTAAGGCATCGGCGGACGGGCGGTGAAGGTCTTCAGGAATTTCACCCAATCATCCTCGCTCATGCCGTCGGCGAGAATGCGCAAGTTCATTGCGTAGGTCGTTCCCCACGGCCCCCGAAAGCCCACCGGATTCCCCTTGAGCGCCATTGCCGGATCGATCGCGCCGTTGGCTTCGCTGTAGCCGGGTGTGTGGCAATCGTGGCAGCCGCCGACGATCGAGACAGTCTTGCCGTAATCGACGCTGGGCGCGGTCGGTTCGGCCGCCGATGCTATCGTTCCTGCGGCGGCCAGCAGGACGGCCGCCAAAGATAATATCCTCAGCATTTGTCTTCCCCCGCCTCGGATGAGGCAGACACAGACTGACACAATCGCGGCGGTTTGCAACCCGGACGGTTGCGTTCGGACGGCGGAGCGTGCAAACCAAAAGGAGTAACCTCCCGCATGAGTTCGCCGTGACCAAGCTGCCGAAAGACTGCACCACCAAGGAAGACGTGCGCGCCGAAATCGACCGGATCGACCAGGCCTTGCTAAGCCTTTTTGCCGAGCGGCACGGCTATGTCACCCGCATGGCCGAGATCAAGACCGACCCGCATGAAGCGCTCGATCCCGTCCGCATCGACGGCATGATCTCCAAATATCGCAGCCGCGCCGAGTCGCTGGGCCTCGACGAGGACCAGGCCGAGTTGATCTGGCGCACGCTGATCAACTGGAATGTCAATTACGAAAAGGGCATTATCGTCGCCAGGCTGCGCGCGAAATGAGGCCAATGGTGCTCGCCAATGTCGTCCGAGATGTTTTCTGAAATCGTCATCCGCAAGGCGCTTCCCGAGGAATCGAGCCGGCTCGGGGACATCGCCTACGAGGCGTGGGAAAGGGGCATCCTGCCGCTGTTGAGCGAGGCGCCGGGCCTGCGTTCCGGCGAGCGGCGGCGGCTCGCGGCCGCTGCGCACGAAATGCTCGACCGTATCATCGTGGCCGAGGTCGAGGGCGTCGCTGTAGGCTGGTGCTCGCGCTCGCGCGGCCGGCCTTACATCCCCTTCCTGTTCGTAACGCCGGAATACCAGAGCCACGGCGTCGGCTCGGCGCTGCTCCGGCGCATGGAGTCCATGCTGGAGCTGGAGGGCGAGAGCCGCGTGCTGCTCGAAACGCCGGCGGACAATGTCCGCGCCGTGCACTTCTACGAGCGGCAAGGTTATCACATCCTCGCCCTGAAGCCCGATGGCCGCGCCCAGCCCGGCCCGCTCGTCAGCATCAGGCTGGAAAAGCGCCTCAACCCTTTCAAGGGGCCGGTGACCGACGTCGAGTGAGGGCCTTGCGAGCCCACCCTCGTGGTTCGACAGGCTCCGGGCGTTGCTCCCGCGAAGCTTCGGCGTTGCGCTCTCATCGGCACGACGTCATTCCCGCTTTCGCAGGAATGACGAGGTGGTTTAGAACATCCGCAAAATCAGCCTGAGGACATTCCCGTCTTGACCATCATCGACACCCGCACGCCAAATCCGAAAAGCTTCATCAAGGGGTCGACGGGCGATTGGGAAATCGTCATCGGCATGGAAGTCCATGCGCAGGTTTTGTCGGAGAGCAAGCTCTTCTCCGGTTCCTCGACCGCCTTCGGCTCACCGCCCAATGCCAATGTGAGCTTCGTCGACGCGGCCATGCCGGGCATGCTGCCGGTGATCAACGAGGAATGCGTTCGGCAGGCCGTGCGCACCGGGCTCGGCCTCAAGGCCCAGATCAACAAGCGCTCGATCTTCGACCGCAAGAACTATTTCTACCCCGACCTACCGCAGGGATACCAGATTTCCCAGTACAAGGATCCGATCGTCGGCGAGGGCAAGGTGCTGCTCGACATGGGCGGCGAGGAGCCGGTCGAGATCGGCATCGAGCGGCTGCATCTCGAGCAGGACGCCGGCAAATCGATCCACGATCAGCACCCGAACATGAGCTTCGTGGATTTGAACCGCTCGGGCGTGGCGCTGATGGAGATCGTCTCCAAACCCGATCTGCGCTCTTCCGACGAAGCCAAAGAATATCTCGCCAAGCTGCGGCAGATCCTGCGCTATCTCGGGACCTGCGACGGCAATATGGAGGAGGGATCGCTCAGGGCCGACATCAACGTTTCGGTGCGCAAGCCCGGCGGCGAATTCGGCACCCGCTGCGAGATCAAGAACGTCAATTCCATTCGCTTTGCCGGCCAGGCCATCGAATTCGAGGCACGCCGGCAGATCGACATTCTGGAAGACGGTGGCGAGATCGACCAGGAGACGCGGCTTTACGATCCCAAAACCGGCGAGACGCGATCGATGCGGTCCAAGGAAGAGGCGCACGACTATCGCTACTTCCCCGATCCCGACCTGCTGCCGCTCGAATTCGACGATGCCTTCATCGATGGCCTCAGATCGGGGCTTACCGAGCTGCCGGACGAGAAGAAGGCCCGGCTGGTGCGCGACTATGGCGTTACACCTTACGATGCGTCGGTGCTGATCCTCGAGCGCGAGACGGCCGATTTCTACGAAGCGGCCGTGAAGCACGGCGCGGGAAAACGCGACGGCAAGGCTGTGGCGAACCTCGTCATGGGCGACGTTTCGGCCTACGCCAATTCGATCGGCAAATCCGTGCACGACACCGACATCACGCCGGCGCAGATCGCGGGGCTCGTCGATCTCGTGGCGTCGAACACGATTTCCTCGAAGGGCGTCAAGGACGTGCTCGCCATCCTCATCGAGGAAAAGGGGGGCGATCCGGCCGATATTGTCGAGAAGCGCGGCCTGAAGCAGGTGACCGATACTGGCGCCATCGAGAAAGTCGTCGATGGGATCATTGCCGCCAATCCGGACAAGGTCGAACAGGTCAAAGCCAAGCCGACCATGTTGGGCTGGTTCGTCGGCCAGGCGATGAAGGCCTCGGGCGGCAAGGCCAATCCGCAGGCGCTCAACGAGATTCTGAAGCAGAAGCTGGGACTTTGACGCCAGGCGGAGCACGGAGCGCACATTGGACGAGAGGTCGGAAGCGGCGGCTGGCGAAACGGCGGGCAAGCACGAGCCGAGCCATCCACTATTCGTGCTGACCAATGTCCTGCGCTACATCATGGTGCTCCCGGTATTCGCGACCTTCATCACTGGCTGCGCGCTCATCGTCTATGGCCTGATGGAGACCTGGAGCTTCGTCGAGGCGCTGTTCTTCAGCGGCCACGAGCCGGATCGCAACCACGCTCTGCTGCTGGCCATCGAGATCATCGACCTCTTTTTGCTGGCGACGGTGATAGAGGTCGTGTCGCTGGGGCTTTACCAGCTCCACTTCAATGAAAACCTGCCGCTGCCGAAATGGCTGAAAATCGAATCGCTGGATGACCTCAAGTCCAAGCTCGTCGGCGTGACGGTGACCGTCCTTGCCGTCTATTTCCTCGGCCAGGCGGTGATCTCGACCGGCGGTCCCGACATCCTCTACCTGGGGGCCGGCAGCGCGCTTGTGATTGCTGCCCTGAGCTTTTTCCTCGCGCGAATGGACAAATAGGCGGTCGGCCGGCGATTGCGCGCGGTCTCCCGATCAGGAGGCCACGGCACGCTTCGGCAGGAATCGCCTCACCAGCCGCCCGTCCATCACGATCAGCCCGAGGAAGATTCCGGCAACGCCGAGAAGCTCGAGCGGCGTCAGCTGCTCGCCCAGGACGAGGACGCCCAGCACGATCGCCGAGACGGGCGCTATGAGGGTAGTGATCGAGAAGTTCACGCCACCGACGCGCGGCAGCAGCCGGTACATCAGCAGGAACGAGAAGCTGGTCGAGATCAGCCCGATCGCGAGGAGCGCAGCCCAGGATTCGGGCCGTACCATCACGGGCGCCCCCTCGCCGAGGAAGGCGATCGGAATGGCGATGACCGCCGCGCCGGTCAGGGATGCCGCGGCGGTCGTCGCCGGGTCGAGCTTTGCGAAGCCGCGGGCGAAATTCAGCGTCACGGCATAGCAGAGCGTCGCCAGCAGCGCAGCGCCGATGGCCCAGAGCGCCGGCGAGGCGCCGGCGCCCAATGACGGCGAGGCGAGGATAATGCAACCGACCATGCCGATGAGGACACCGACCGACTTCAGCCACGTCGCCTTTTCACCACCCGGCCAGAATTGCGAGACGATGACCGTGGTCATCGGCGTCATGGCGTTGATGACGCCGACAATGCCACTCGGCAGGTGTTCCTCGGCCAGCGGAAAGAGCGCAAAGGGGGCAGCATAATTGATGAGGCCGAGGAAGAGGAAACGGCCGTAAAGTCCGCTGCGCTCTGTGGGAAGCTTGCGGCCGGTCGCGGCGAAATAGGCCCAGCAGCCTAGCGCGCCGACGGTCACGCGGCCGGCCGACACCCAGAGCGGACCGATTTCGCGAATCAGGATGGCGTTGAACAGGAACGAGCATCCCCAGATCGCGCCCAGCAGCACGACCCAGAACCAGTCACGCGATGACATAATTGTTCTCCGTTTGTGCTCATCCTACGCAATGGGGACGAGCCCGTCGAACCGATTTTGACGATCGCACCCATCAATCCCGGTGATGGGCGGGATCAGGCGGGCAGCGGCAGCACCTCGGCGAGGAAATCGAGCACCGCGCGGTTGAAGAGCTCGGGCCGCTGCAGCGGCGCGAAATGGCTGACGCCGGGTAGCAGCAAGAAGCGCCCGCCGGGAATGGTGCGAGCCACGTATTCGAGATGCTCCCGGCGGATGAACTCGTCGTGCTCGCCGAGGACGCACCAGACGGGCACGCTGACAGCGGCGAGCTTCGGGGCGTCGTAGTTCGGCTGGGCCGCCTGCATCCTGCCGAGGTCGTCGCGCATCGCCTCAAAGCCGGCGGGCAGTGGCGAAAGCGCTGCATAGTCTGCGACGTGGTGATTATAGATGCGCTCGATTTCGGGTGTGAGCTTGAAGGGCAGGGTGCCAGTGGCGTCGACATTGCAGGCGAAGAAAAAGACGCCGGCCGAGCGGGCCGGCGTGTCGTGCGCCAGCACGAGGGCGGTGTCGGCGCCGTCGCTCCAGCCGACGAAAGCGGCCTGGGCGATGCCGAGCTTGCCCATGACAGCGCGGGTATCGGCCGCCATCAGCTCGTAGCTATAGGGGCGGCTGTCACGGGTCGAGCGGCCCTGGCCGCGGCTGTCGATGACCGTGACGCTGTAGCCAGCGGCGACCAGGACAGGGACCTGATAGCCCCAGTTTCCGGCATTGCCGAGCCCGCCATGCAGCAGCACGACCGCCGGCCCCTTGCCGAAGCGGGCGTACCAAATGCGGACGCCGTCGTTTTCGACGGTCCCCGATTCCCCGCCGGTCGGCAAAGGCGGCAGACCATTCTCGGCAAGATAGCCCAGATCGTCATCGGCAAAGGGCATGCGATTCTCCTCGCGCCTTCAGTCCACCTCGCTACGGGCCACGAGGGCCAAAGCCTCCGGGTAGACGCGATGTTCTTCGGCCAGCACCCGGGCGGCAAGGGTCTCCGGCGTATCGCCGGGCAGGACGGGAACGCGGGCGGCGAGAATGGGCGGCCCGTCGTCCAGTCCGGCGGTGACGAAATGTACCGTGCAGCCATGCTCCGTCGTGCCGGCTTCGATCGCCCGTCGATGCGTATCGAGGCCCTTGAAGGCGGGCAGCAGGGAGGGATGGATATTGAGCATCCGGCCTTCCCATTTTCCGACGAAGCCGGGCGTCAGGATGCGCATGAAGCCGGCGAGGCAGACGATTTCGGCGCGCCAGCCTTCGAGCACCGCCTGCAGCGCCGCATCGAACGCCTCTCGGCCGGTAAAATCCTTATGCGAGCAGACCGCCGTGGCGATGCCGGCCGCGGCGGCAAAGGCGAGGCCGGCCGCGTCAGCACGATTGGACAGCACGCCGACGATTTCCGCCGGGTAATCGGGGGCTTCGGCGGCGCGGATCAGCGCCTCCATGTTGGAGCCGCGGCCAGAAATCAGGATGGCGACGCGCTTTTTCATGAGCTGGCGGATGACGGCGGCTTTGCCAGGCGGACGCGCGGGCTCAAAGCGCCAGCTTGCCGTCGAAGGTCACGGGATCGCCGGTGCGGGCTCGCAGCTCGCCAACGATGGTGGCTGTTTCTCC
>Ga0134126_10008952_pt1 | contig 12606 bp, 12 predicted proteins | sample KB31752_FD_96881 | JGI IMG/M metagenome (GOLD analysis project Ga0134126, IMG submission 96881) | Terrestrial soil microbial communities with excess Nitrogen fertilizer from Kellogg Biological Station, Michigan, USA - KB3-175-2 | ecosystem: Environmental > Terrestrial > Soil > Unclassified ...
ATGCAATATATGCAGGAAGTGATCGCGACGCCGGGGCGGATCTTCAACCGCGAATACCGAATTCATCGGCCGTCCGATGGCGAGATGCGCTGGGTGCAGGGCATCGGCCGCATCGACCGCGACCGGCAAGACCGCCCGATGTTGATGCGCGGCTCAGTCGAGGACATTACGGAGCGCAAGGCCACAGAAGCCTCGTTGCGCGACACCAAGAAGCGGCTGGAGCTATTTATTGAGCACGCCCCCGCGGCGCTGTCCATGTACGACCGCGACATGCGGTATCTGGCAGTGAGCCGACGCTGGCGCGAGGTCTACGGAGTGCATGGCGACATCATCGGACGCCCGCATTACGAGGTCGTGCCGGACCTTCCCGAGCGTTGGAAGGAATTCCATCGGAGGGGCCTTGCCGGCGAATCGATGCATTTCGAAGAAGAGCGCTTTGACCGCGCCGATGGATCGGTCCTGTGGCTTCGCTGCGAAGTGATGCCCTGGCGGCAGGATGACGACACAGTGGGCGGAATCCTGCTGCTCATCGAAGATATTACGGAGCGCAAACAGGCACAGCAGCGGCTGGAACTGGCGGCGAGCGTCTTCGCCGACGCCAGCGAAGCCATCTTCGTCACCGATGTTGCCGGCTGCATCCTTGAGGTGAACGACTCCTTTACGCGGATGACCGGGTACGGCCGCGAAGAGGTGCTCGGGCAGCACTCGCACATCCTCAAGTCCGACCGGCATGGCGACGAATTTTACGCCGACCTTGAGAGCCAGGTTCTGGGCACCGGACGCTGGCGCGGTGAGCAGTGGTTCCGCCGCAAGGATGGCAGCGACTTTCAGGTGAGCGCGACCATTACCACGGTCTTCGACGGCGAGGGGAAGCCGTCGCATTTCGTGGGCCTGTTCTTCGACGTGACTCCGCTCAAGGAGCAGGAACGCAAGCTGGAGCAGGCCGCGAACTACGATGAACTGACCGGGCTGCCGAATCGAAACCTGGCGCTCGACCGACTGCGCACCGCGATTGCCGCAGTGGGACAGACCAGCCAGATGGTGGGCCTGATCCTCTTCGATCTGGACAACTTCAAGTGTGTCAATGAAGCGCTCGGACGCGAAGCCGCCGATGCCATGCTGGTGATGACTGCCTCCCGCATGAAACAGGCGCTGCGCGATGGCGATACACTGGGGCGCATCGGGGGAGACGAGTTCATTGTCGTGCTGCCGAACCTTGCGGAGACCTCTACGGCCACGCAAATGGTGGAGCGACTTTTGGGCGCCGTTTGCAGCCCGGTGCCGCTCGGAATGGACACGCTGCAGGTATCGGCGACGGCCGGCGTGACGTTCTACCCCCAGCCGGAGGATGTTGACGCCGACCAGATGGTCCGCCAGGCCGTGCAGGCCATGTACGAGGCCAAGCTCGCAGGCAAGGACCGCTATCACGTGTTCGATTCCGCTCGCGATTACAACCTGCGCGGCAAGCACGAAGAGATCGGGCGCATCCGCCAGGCGCTGAAGGCCGGCGAATTCGTGCTGCACTACCAGCCCAAGGTGAACATGGCCACAGGCGCACTGCTGGGCGCAGAGGCGCTGATCCGCTGGCAACATCCGCAGCGCGGGCTCCTGCTGCCGGGCGTGTTTTTGCCGGTCATCGAAGATCACGACCTTGCCATCGACGTAGGCGAATGGGTCATTGACAGCGCACTGCGCCAGATCGGCGAATGGCGCCGCCAGGGCCATCCCATCTCAGTAAGCGTGAACGTAAGTGCGCGCCACCTGCAGCAGAGCAACTTCGTCGAGCGGCTGCGTGCGCTCCTCCAGGCCAACCCCGACGCCGATCCCGCGTCTCTGGAACTCGAGATCCTTGAAACCAGCACGGTTCAGGATGTCGCGTACGTCTCGGACATCATCTCTGCTTGCCTGGAGATGGGAATCCAGGTGGCAATCGACGATTTTGGCACGGGCTACTCCTCGCTCACGTATCTCAAGCGCCTCCCAGCGCCGGTACTCAAGCTCGATCAGACGTTCGTGCGCGACATGCTGCAGGATCCCGACGATCTCGCCATCCTGCAGGGTGTGATCGGGCTGGCAAACGCTTTCCGCAGGACGGTCGTGGCGGAAGGTGTTGAAACCGTGGAACAGGGCCTGATGCTGCTGCGCATGGGCTGTGTGTACGCGCAGGGCTACGGAATTGCGCGCCCCATGCCTGCCGCCGAGGTGGTGACCTGGTACCACCACTGGTGGCCAGACCAGCGCTGGCGCGAGGCTGAAGCCGTGAACCCGCAAAACTGGCCGGTTCTGGTGGCGCAGGTGGAAGTTCTCAACTGGATGCGCAGCCTGGACGGCTACATACGAGGCCTGCAGCCAGACCCACCGGAGACGGACGAGTCGCGCAGCCGGTTCGGCGCGTGGCTGGATGCGGAACGCTCGGGCTTGCGCGGCACGCAGCCGGTGTTCCGCCGCCTGGAAAAGCTGCAGCGGCAGATGCACGTGGCCGCCCGCCTGGCGCTGACGGCGAAGCAGAACGGCAACGGACAAGACCCGTCGGGCCCAGCGCGTACGGCGATCGCGATCGGCCGCGAGATCGGGAATGAACTCGGGCGCATGCTGATCGACACGGATCGGAGCCGGGCCGCTGCCGAAATTGCCGCGGCAATGAAGGCCAACTCGCGCTAAAGCGATCGGGATCGCATGATGGCGCGCGTAGGCCGCCAGGGAAATTCTTCTAGGCGTGGCCGTCACAAATCGTCCAGCTTGTCCACTTACCGACAAGGAAATTGCCTTCTGCCGGGGAATCGGTCACGGCAGATGAAGCGGCCTCCTGGAGGTTTTTGAATGTCTGCACGAAACTTATTTGGACTCGCTGCGCTGGCCTGCCTGTCGGCTGCCGCGGCCGCCCCGGCGCACGCCGGGACTGTCATTCACGCCTGCGCGAACAAGCAAACCGGGGCGCTCCGGGTTGTGCCCGCAGGGACGAGTTGCAAGGCGACCGAGAGCGCGGTCTCGTGGAATTCTGCGGGCCCACAGGGCCCCGCCGGACCTTCCGGACCTTCTGGACCTTCCGGACCTTCCGGACCGTCCGGGCCTCCGGGACCCTCCGGACCTCCGGGACCTTCTGGTCCTCCGGGGCCGGCAGGACCTCCCGGGAGCCAGGGACCTCCGGGAACCGTTCCGCAGAACCTGCAGAACCTGGCGGATGGCCTGAGCACCAACAACGGGCAGGCGGTGCTGGGGCCTGAGTACTTTCACTCTTCTGCCTGCGACAACATGAATGTCGGAGACGTCATTCTCTCAGTGAACGGCTATGGCGGTCCCACCGGAGCCCTGCCCGCAGATGGACGCCTGCTGCCGATCAACGGGAATACCGCGCTGTTTTCGCTCGTTGGTACGACATTTGGAGGGAACGGAACCTCCAACTTCGCACTCCCGGATCTGCGGGCGTTCGCGCCCAAGGGCATGCAGTACTCAATCTTCGTCAATGCCATCTTCCCGGGACGGAACTGATCCCAGCGGTTACGATTCAAGCGGTACTTCGATACGATTCGCAAAAGACAACAGGCCTGCCGCGCTCCGGGTGGAGGGCGGCAGGCCTGTTGTGCGTCTCGTCGGCATGACGCGCTCCCGGGCAAATGTCGCTACGATAGAATGGGAGATGGACTAGAGCCGATTTTTTCGAAGTACCGACTACGGAAAGACAGCAAGGAGTTTTACCCTATGGCGATTCCCGCCACACAAATGCGTCCGGGCATGATCATCAAGCACAACGACCAGCTTCACCTGGTCTTCAAGGTGGAGCATCGCACGCCCGGCAACCTGCGCGCCTTCATCCAGGCCAAGCTGCGCAACCTGAAATCGGGCGCGATGTTCGAGCACCGCTTCCGCTCGGCAGATGCCATCGAGAAGGTCGTGGTGGACGAGATCGCCATGGAGTACCTCTACAACGACGGCGACGACTACTACTTCATGAACCCCGAGAACTATGAGCAGACGGTGCTGAAGGCCTCTACCCTCGGCGATGCCGTCGAGTACCTCACGCCGAACCTGCAGATCAAGGTGAGCTACCACGACGGACAGGCAGTGGGTATCGACCTGCCGACGTTTGTGGAACTGACGGTGGTGGAGACCGAGCCGGGATTGAAGTCGGCGACGGCCTCAAGCGTGACCAAGCCCGCGAAGACGGAAACGGGGCTGGTGGTGCAGGTGCCGCCGTTCATCAACGAAGGCGAAAAAATCCGCGTGGACACCAGCGAAGGCGCCTACCTCAGCCGTGCCTGACCGGGTGGGTCAGCCGTGAATAAGGCAAGTTTATGAACCGGGCTGATTTTCAGAAACTCTCAGACGTGCGCCTTCAGGAATCCAGGGCTTCTAGCCATTGAGAATCCAACAGGAGGTGTACTCCCATGGGTCCGACAGCGTTGGTGAATTTCGATATCGAAAATGGCGAGAAAGTAATTCAGGCGCTCGATACGGAAGGCAGGAGCCCAAAGGTGGCTCTTTGGGCGAAGCTTCCGGACTACGAGAGTTGGAGGCTCATTCTCGCATCCGATGAGTTGGATCAACATTCGCGACTCTCCGGGTACTCCGAGATCGTCGATGCCATCAATAAGGCGGGAATTCCCAGCCACAGGCAGCCGAGCATCTTCTTGCGTCCAATGGACAGCCCGATGATCCGTTCGCTTCGCCGGGTGTTTGGCGCAACAAGAGATACCTATGGCATGCGCCTGGGCGGGCAGACCTGGGGCGACAAGTACTTTGAAGACGCATTTGTGTACCGAATTCGCTAGAAATGCCGATGCCCCGAATCACGTCTGCATCACCTGTGACAGCAGTCACAAACTGGCGGATGCCAACCTGCTACTTTAACCTTGCTCTCGGAAATTCGGGAGTTTGTCGTTGCTGGGAAGTACAGGGGATACCCCCCTCCCCCCTCTTTTCGTGCAGTTTTTGGAATATCTTGTAAACGAAAGAAGATAGGTGCTTTAAATAAAATCGGCCTCGGTAGGCATTCTATGGAAATCCATAGAGAGCCGCCGGCGAGCTATCGGGAGAGCGTCCTCGCTCCTTTCACCATCCAAAAAAGTCGCAATGTAAAAAGAATTTGACATGCCCCATGTCTCGCGCTACATTCCTCAATGTCAAGTATTTCTGACATGGAGCGACCACGATGCCGATTCTCTCGTACCGTGAAAAGACCCTTTACGCTTCCCTCATAGCGGAGATTCTGGTCTACGGCCCCTACTTCTTCCTCCATCAGCAGAACTCGGTGAATAAGGTCGGCGGTATGATCGCGGCCATCATCGCGCTGCAGATCCTCCTCCAACTGCTGATCGCGCTCTTCACACGCAACCGTGTCACCGACGAGCGCGACCACCTTATCGAATTGCGAGGCTACCGCGCTGGCTATCTCACGCTGGCCTCTCTCATGGTGCTGGGCCTGGCGGCGCTCTGGTTCCATGCCACTCGTGGCGATATCAACTTTGAGAACCACAGGATCGGCCTTCACTTCCTCAGCGTGTTTTTCGGCATGCTGGTCATCGCCGACATCACCAAGACCGCTACGCAGATCGTGTCTTACAGGAGAGCGCTCTGATGGCCGGCATTCGCAATCGGATTCGAGAGCTCAGGGCGGCACGGGAGATGACCCAGCAGGATCTCGCCGACCGGGTCGGCGTCACGCGCCAGACCGTCATCGCCATGGAGCAGGATAAGTATTCGCCCTCGCTGGAGACGGCGTTCAAAGTCGCGCTGGCGCTCGGCGTAACCCTTGAGCAGTGCTTCCAGTACGAGCCCCGCCGGGAGCGGGGTTGACCAACAGCACTCCGGCGGCGTATTCGATGGACAGACATCCATTCTGCTCGCATACGCCCCGGGAGGCCGTCCATGCCCGTTCCTGTTGCCATCGTCCATGCCGCTGAAGAATTTCGCCTTAACAACAACTTCACCACGAATTTTCTGAAAGATCTCTCTCCCGAGGAGTGGCTCAAGCGGCCCGCAGGCGCTAATAACCACATTGCATGGATCGTCGGGCACATCATCTGGGCGCGCAAGATGGTGGCGGGGCGGCTGGGCGCCAACTGGTCGGTGCCGTGGCTGGGGCTGTTCGCACGCGGAGAGAAGGTGGACGACACCGCGGCTTACCCATCGCAGGATGCGCTCCTATCCGCATGGAAGGATGTCACCGCGGCCCTTGAGGCAGCGCTCGAGAACGCCACCGACGAGCAGGTGGCGCAACCCGCTTCGCAGCCCGGCCCCCCCACCGCCGACGGCAAGCTCAGCGGCACCATTCGCTTTCTGGCGTGGCATGAGACCTATCACGTGGGGCAGATCGCATACCTCCGCGGCCTGCTCGGGCATAAGGGCCTGATGGGGTGAAGCACAGGCGTCTCACGGGTTTGACTGGACGATTGCTGAGGGTGTGCGAGCAGTCCAGTGAACTCCGGAATGTCGATCTGGCTGGAACGTTCCTCTCTTGTCCGCTCTTGCCTGTTCCCTGTTGCCTCTCCTTTACAATCGAAAGAGCCATGATCCGATTTTCCAGTGCCGGCGAGTCGCACGGCGAGGCCTTGATCGCGATGATCAACGGCCTGCCTGCGGGGGTTTCGGTCGATCTTGAGTTTGTAAACCGCGAGTTGTGGCGGCGTCAGCAGGGCTACGGCCGCGGCGGCCGCATGAAGATCGAGACCGATAAGGCCCATGTGCTCTCCGGCGTGCGCCACGGCAAGACTATCGGCACCCCCGTTGCCATTGAGATCGTCAATCGCGACTGGAAGAACTGGGAAGAGAAGCTGCCCGTGGAAGCCGGCGACCCGGCAAAGCACCAAGCCGTTGCGTCGCCGCGGCCGGGGCATGCGGACCTGGCCGGCGCGTTGAAATACAACTTTTCCGACGCGCGCTATGTGCTGGAGCGGGCTTCGGCTCGCGAGTCCACATCTCGTGTGGCGGCGGGCGCGTTCGCCAAGCTGATGCTGCGCGAACTCGGCATTGAAGTGCTGAGCCACGTGATCCGCGTGGGCCACGCCGAGTTGCAGCGGACGGCCACCTGGGACGAGATTGTCGCCGTCTGCGCAAAGGACGACATCCTGCTGAGTTGCGTCGATCCGGACGTCGAAGCGCGCATGAAGGAAGAAGTGGAGCAGGTGTCGCGCACGGGAGACACGGTGGGTGGCGTGTTTGAAGTGGTTGTGCACGGTGCGCCGGCCGGTCTTGGCACTTATGCGCAGTGGGACGAGCGCCTCGATGGTCTGCTGGCCTGGAGCGTAATGAGCCTGCAGGCGGTGAAAGCCGTCGAGATCGGGCGCGGCGTCACGGCGGCGGAGTCCTTCGGATCCGAGGTGCACGACGCCATCCATTACGCGAAGGAAGACAACGGCCGGCCCACCCGTTTCATTCGCGAGCGCAACAATGCCGGCGGCATCGAAGGCGGTGTTTCGAACGGCGAAGACATCGTGGTGCGGGGCTATTTGAAGCCAATCTCCACGCTGCGCCGGCCGCTTGAATCGGTTCGGTTCGACACGCGCGAGGCCACCAGTGCCGCCTATGAACGCAGCGACATCTGCGTCGTGCCGGCGGCCGGGGTAGCGGCTGAGTCCATGGTTGCGCTGACCATTGCCGACCTGGTGCAGCGCAAGTTTGGCGGCGACTCCGCCCTCGAGATGAAACGAAATTTTGCCGGCTACATCGAACAGATCAGGAGCTATTAGTCGCGGACGATGATTCTGAAGATCGTTAAATATCCCGAGCCGGTGCTGTCGCAACCCGGCGAGCCGGTCACCGAGTTCAATGACGAGCTGCGCAAGTTTGTCGCGGACATGTTTGAGACCATGTACGCCGCGCAGGGCATCGGGCTGGCCGCGCCGCAAGTTGCCGTGTCGAAGCGCATCACCGTGATCGATTTGAGCATGGGCAAAAACCCCAAAGAGAAGCTGGTCCTCATCAACCCCGAGGTGATTCTGCGCGACGGCAAACAGTACGAGGAAGAAGGCTGCCTCAGCTTTCCGGAGATTCGCGAGAAGGTATCGCGCGCGTGGAAGGTGCGGATTCGGGCGCAGAACGAACACGGCGAATGGTTCGAGATGGATGGCGAAGAACTGCTGTCGCGTGCGTTCCAGCACGAGATCGATCACCTCGACGGGATGCTGTTCATCTTCCGCATGAGCGCGCTCAAACGCGATCTGGCGTTGCGCAAAATCCGCAAGATGCAACGCGAAGGAAAGTGGTAGAGTGAGGCTCGTCTTCTGCGGGACTCCGCGCTTCGCGGTGCCGACGCTCGAAGCGCTGATCGCAGCCGGTCATGAAATCGCCCTTGCGGTCTCTCAGCCTGACAAGCCGGTGGGTCGCAGCCAGGAACTGACTGCGCCGCCGGTCAAGCAGACCGCGCTGGCGGCGGGGATTCCGGTCACCCAGCCTGAAAAGATCCGCAACAACAAAGAATTTCGCGCGCAGCTCGAGGCGATTGCGCCGGATGCGATTGTGGTGGTCGCCTACGGACGGATCATTCCCGACTGGATGCTGGCCCTGCCGCGCCTGGGCTGCATTAACCTGCATGCCTCGCTTCTGCCCAGATATCGCGGGGCCGCGCCCATCCAGTGGGCGGTGGCGATGGGCGAGAACGTCACCGGCAATACGACCATGCGTATCGACGAGGGCCTCGACACCGGCCCCATCCTGATGCAGCAGGCAAGGGGCATCGATCCTGAAGAAACCGCGGCCGACCTGTTCGAGGATCTCGCCATCGGAGGTGCGCCGCTGGTCGTGCAAACACTCGCGGGTCTGGAAAGCGAGAAGATCGAGCCGCGGCCGCAGGATCATGCGCGGGCCACGCTGGCCCCGCTGCTGACGCGTGAAGATGGTCGAATGGATTTCGCCGCCCGCACGGCCGTTGAGCTGAACAATCGCTGGCGCGGATTTCAGCCCTGGCCCGGTGCGTTCACCAGCATTGAAGGAAAGAAGCTGATCGTGCACCGCATGCGCGTGGCGGAATCCACCACGGACGCGCCGCTCGATCTGCCTCCCGCGGCCGAACCCGGCGCCGTCGTCGTGATCGGTGAGCGCATGGTCGTCGGGTGCGCGCAGAATACGTGGCTCGAGCTGATTGAAGTGCAGCTCGAAGGCAAGAAGCGCATGCCGGCGCGCGACTTTCTTCGCGGATACACCCACATCACGGGCGTTCGGCTGGGTTGAGCGCCATGCCGCAGATTTCTCCGGCGCGCAACGCGGCTTTCGCCATCCTGCTGGCAGTGGAGCGCGGCGAAGGCCACTCCGATGATCTGCTGCGGCGACATTCGGTTTCTGTTCTGTCGCAGCAGGATCGCAATCTGGCCACAGCGTTGGTTCTCGGCGTGCTCCGGCAACAGATCGCGCTTGACAAGCAGATTCGCGCGCATCTCACCAAGCCGAATACCAGGCTCGACTCCGAAGTGCTCATCGCGCTCCGCCTTGGTGCTTTTCAACTCCTGCACATGGACCGCATTCCCGCGCGCGCTGCCATTGACGAGAGTGTCGAACTGGCGAAGCGCGCAGGCCACCGGTTTGCTTCCGGCATGGTCAATGCGGTCCTGCGAAAACTGGGTGCTCAGCCGAGGGAGGAGGCCCGACCAGCGCAGGAAACAACGGCGTATCCGGAATGGATGGTGGAGCGATGGAGCAGGTTCTTCGGCGCAGAGGCGTCCTGCGAGATTTGCCGCCACGGGCAGATGCAGCCTTCACTCGCCATCCGCGTAGACGACCCCGCAGTGGAAAGGGAACTGGCCGACGTGGGCATCGAGCTTGCGCCCGGCGAACTGCTAGCCAACGCACGCCTGGTACGTGGGGGCGATGTAACCGCCACTGCCGCCTTTCGCAACGGCGGCGTTCGCGTGCAGGATGAAGGCTCGCAACTGGTGGCGGAGATCGCTGGCCGTGGCAACACAATTCTCGACTGCTGCGCTGCGCCCGGTGGCAAAACGCTGATTCTCGCCGAGCGCAATCCGCAGGAACGCATCGTAGCCTGCGAAGCGAGCGCATCGCGTCTTGAAGCGCTGCGCAAGCGCCTCTCCGCATTCAGCGACCGAGTCGAGTGCGCTCTTGCCGATGCAACTTCGTTGACCTTCCGGGACGAGTTCGATCTTGTCCTCGCGGACGTTCCCTGCAGCGGTACCGGCACCCTGGGCCGCAATCCGGAGATCCGCCACCGCCTGAACCCCGGAGATTTTGTGCGACAGGGAGAACGCCAGCGGCTCATCCTCGCGTCAGCGTTGCGAGCAGCGCGCCCCGGTGGCCGCGTGGTCTATTCCACCTGCTCTCTTGAGCCGGAGGAAAATGATCAAGTGGTCTCAGCCGTGCTGCACGAGCGGGCCGATGCACAGGTGCTCCCGATGGCCGCCCGGCTCGAAGAGATGGAGCGCGACAGTATCCTCATCGCGGGAGCTGCAGAGAAGTTGGCCCAGTGCATTATGCCGGACGGTTACCTGCGGCTGCTCCCCGGAGCGTTCGGCACCGACGGATTCTTCGTTGCGCTGCTGGAAAAGACATCCGGCGTCTGACTATTCTTCCGGCGGAAGCTTCAGTTCCGTATAGTTTCGGCCCAGGAGTGCGCACAGCGCCTCGATCACCAGTTCGTGATCGGCGCGCATGGGCAGGCCCGATACTGTTACGCTTCCCACCACGCCCGCGCCCGCAACGCTCAACGGAAACGATCCGCCGTGCGTTGCATAATCGGCGAGCGAAAACCCCTGCGACTCGCAGATGCTTTCGCCCTTGATCTTCTCCTTGATGCCCACCGCATACGAACTCCGGTGGAACCGCGCGACCACATTGCTCTTCCGGCGCACCCATTCCACGTTATCGGGAGTGGTGCCGTCCATCGCGGCATAGAACAGCGGCTGGCCGAAGCGGCGAATATCGATCACCACCGCCAGCCTGCGCTCGTGCGCCAGCTTGCGCAGATGCGAGCCGAGCTTCCATGCGGTTTCGGCGTCGAGCCGCGGCAAGACGAGCTCGCGCTCCTGCAGGGCGATGCGTTCGAGATCTTCGTTCAGGCCCATGGTGCTTTCATGCTACATGGCCAGAGCGGCGGCCTTCGCGTCAGGTTTCTGCCACTTCCTCCAGTGGGTTTTCCTGGAGCGGGATTTCGCGCGGCGGGATAATGCCAAGGCGCTCGTAAATCGGCCGCATGTCCCGCCGAATCGCGGGGAGACGCGTCCAGAAGAGCACGCCGCCCGCGATGCACGCAACTCCGCTCACGATGACGGTGCGCGGCGCGCCGATCGCGTGCGCCATGGCTCCGGCCAGCAGGCTGCCGAACGGCGCCATTCCAACGAACGCCATCGTGTAATAGCTCATCACGCGGCCGCGCATCTTCTCGTCCACCAGCGTTTGCAGAATCGTATTGCTCGATGTCAGCCCCTGCATCATGCCGAAGCCGATCACCAGCATCATGGCCAGCGACAGCCACATCCTCGAGGAAAAGCCGAACGCGATCAGCCCGGCGCCAAACACCACCGCGGCAATTGGGATCACCCTCGTCAAACCGCGAACCGAGCGGCGCAGCACCAGCGAAAGCGCGGAAATGAGCGACCCCACGCCCACCGCACCCATCAGGAAGCCGAGCGTGTGCGCCCCGCCGTGCAGCACCTGTGCCGCGAAAATCGGCATGAGCACCATGAATGGCCACCCCATCAAGCTGAGCAGCGCAAACAGCAGCAGGATGTTGCGGATGGGCAGCGACCCGGCAACGTAGACCCATCCCTGGCGCATCTGCTCGATCACGGTGGCGCCCTGATGCTGCTGCTCGTCGGGCTTGATGCGCATCATCAGCAGCGAGGCGATCACCGCGATATAGCTCACGCCATCGATGAAGAAGCACCAGCCCTCATTGGTTGCGGCAATCACGATGCCGGCGAGCGACGGGCCAACCAGACGCGCGACGTTGACCATCGAGGAGTTGATCGCGATCGCGTTGGAGAGATCGGCGCGGCTTTCCACCATGCGGATCATGAACGACTGGCGGCCCGGCATGTCGAAAGCGTTAATGACGCCCTGAAATGCGCTGAGCGCGAGGATTTCACCGATGGTGACGCGATTGCTGAGCGTCAGCCACGCGAGCACCAGGGATTGCACCATGGACAGCGTCTGCGTCCACACGAGCACCTGCCGGCGGTCGATGCGGTCGACGATGACGCCGGCGACCGGCGCCAGCAGGAAGGTGGGGATCTGTCCGGCGAAGCCCACGGTGCCAAGTAGGATCGCGGATTTGGTGAGGCGATAGACGAGCCAGGAGGTGGCCACGCGGGTCATCCACGTGCCGATGACCGAAATACTCTGGCCGCCGAAGAAGAGCCGGAAGTTGCGATGGCGCAGCGCGCGCCAGGCGTGCGACAGGCCGCCCCGTTTCGTATCCTGTGGCGCGGGGTCGTGCTGTTGAGGGTCCGATGCCATGCCTGGTTTTAGATGCAGCAGCTCTACGACCGGACTTGATTAGCGGGCCACGGCGAAGCGGACTTCTGTGTCCTGATCCACGCGCGACCCGGCGGGCGGCTGCTGCGCGATAACGGACCCGGGCGCCACAGGCACTTTGGGCGGCGCACTGCCCGTGCCCACGGGCGGAATACTCACTTCGACAAATGACGGCGGTGCAAACTTGAG
>Ga0134126_10008953_pt1 | contig 12603 bp, 5 predicted proteins | sample KB31752_FD_96881 | JGI IMG/M metagenome (GOLD analysis project Ga0134126, IMG submission 96881) | Terrestrial soil microbial communities with excess Nitrogen fertilizer from Kellogg Biological Station, Michigan, USA - KB3-175-2 | ecosystem: Environmental > Terrestrial > Soil > Unclassified ...
AGCTCTGAGCCGAGGGCTCTTTGAGAGTCAAAACCTTGACGTAATAGTCGTCGAGCTTCAAATGGCCGCGATGGCATTCCAGGTGCGATTCGCAAAGGTAGTAGTCCAGAAACGTGTCGTGCTTGAGCCGTGCGAGGTGGAGCTTCTGCGGTGCGAAATTCAACGCTCGCTTCAGAACCCGGAAAGCGTCTTGCTTGCCGAGGAGTTCGACTTGAACGAAATCGCTGACCTGAACGATGAAGCTCTTCACCTTTTGATGGAGAGCAATAAGTGCTTTTGTGATCTCTCGGTCGAGGAGAACGACTTGTCTGCGCGATGAGAACGCAGCGCTTAGGTCTTCGAGTGCCTTCTTGGGATTCTTGTGAAACTCGGAGAGCGATTTCAAGAGAGCCCGCTTGTAACGGAAGCCCTCGAAGACGACGACGTAGAACACTTGAAGCGAATACAGCCGCTCGGCTTTCTCGACGAAATGCCGAATGCGATTCTCGATAGCCGTGTTGACGATGGGGTTTGCATACTTCTTGTAAGGAATTGGCTCGTTGTTTCGCTTGAAGAGGTACTGGTAGATGTGAAAGTTCTCGTCGAAGAGCTTTAGTGCCGATTCTAAGCGTTTTGTTAGCGTGTCGAGTAAATGTGGATCAAGGCACTCGTAATCTACGCCGTGAACTTGAAGGATGACACCCACATCGCCCGACTTGGTCAGGAAGGCGTGTGAGTCAACGAAACCATAGAGGTTCACCTGTTCGTTGAGTGAGCCGGTTTCGCTGTAGGACTTGAGAACTTTTTTGAGATTAAGCATTCGAGACTCTGCGGATCGTGATGGGACTCAGCTTGGATGGGTCGTACTGCGTCTTAAACTTGGCTGCCGACAACAGAAAACGAAGTATCTGTGGGTCAGTTTTTGTGGCCCACTGGGCGGCAAGGTAGAGAAGAAAGAACATCAAGATGCCGCCCAGCAGACTCGAAAGCATGTTGAACGTCGCTGCGCCCATGCACATGGCGAAGAAGAAGAGCTTTCTTTCTACGCCGAGGACGGTGAGTGGGCGATGAAGAGTCCGGTAGACCGTATTGATTCTTCTTGCTTGGTCCATGCGTTTCTCCATTGGGAGTGAGAGATACGTTGGTTATGAAGCGGGAAAGAGCCAAGCGAGGAAGTTCACTGCGGCAATGGCCATACCGACGCCGAACAGAACGCCAGCAAGAACTCGTTTTGAGCCGCCCTCACCAAACGCGAAGGTCAGGCCTGCGACCACAATAGAAACGAGTGAGAGACCACGCGCGATAGTGGTCGTGAACGCCTGCATCAAGACGTTGACGGCGTTCTCCCAAGGGGATGCACCTGTTGCTTGGGCGAATGCAGCCGTTGCGAAAATCAGCGACAAGGAAAATGCGACGGACGCGGGCTTGAGCCAGCGGGAGACGAATTTGTTGCGGAGTAATTTCTTCATTGCCAGCGAGTTCCTTTCGTATGATGCGGGTCAATCCGGCATCGGGATTTGAAGACAATCTCTCGCCGAACTTTGTGTGGCGGGCTAGTGTTGGTGGGAGGACTGAAGATCGAATTGCAGCGCGCCGCTGCGGAGCTGCTCCCGACATTACACGTACGCGCCCACTAGCCGAGGACAGAGTTGTAGTGATTGGCGACAGATTGCGCTGAGTTACAGCGAACTGTTGCTGTTCGGATTCGCTCTGTTTCGGTGAGGAGTCCAGCGAGAGTTGCCTTCTACTTTTACTAATGGGCAAAACATCACTTTGATTCCCCGAAGAAAAACTCCCCGCCATCTGTGAATTGTTTTTTCTCTTTTGTGGATTGTGTGAAGAGACACCAGACGAAAAGGAAACGTTCTTGATGCCGAGTTCACCGGCAGCTTTTTGAAGGCGTTGCAGAATTCTCTCGACGCGCCAGTGGACTGCCTTCTCCGAGAGCGCCGTATGTGTGTGAATTATTTCCTTCGCGAAAAAGCCTTCCACTTTCAATTTGATGAGCAGTTCGCGCTCGAAAAAAGAAAGGATTCCTATTCGGTGACAGTGGTCGAGGAAATCATTCAAGACGGAGACCGTCTCGAATGCGTCGTTTGCGCCGGGCTCGTCACTCGTCTGCGATTTGTCGAATTCTCTCTGAGTAGTGAGCCGCTTTTCTTTTTCCGCCCAACGAAACGCATTCTTGCGGAGTGTTCGCGTTAGAGCGATGGGCAGATGATTGCCTAATGTGATCGGACCAGCCGAATCCACCAGTTCTAAAAATAAAACGAGAATCTGTTGAGCGATGTCTTCGGCCTCGATCTCCCGGAACCACGCGCGAACCTCGCGATAGGTTCGGTGAATCATCGGAACGAAAGAAAGTACCAACACGGAATTTCTGAGTTCAGTTTCGGAGATGAGAGAGCTGGATCGCATTAAGGAGCCAACAACTTCGCTGGCTGAAGGCACGCTCTTCTCTCCGTCCCTGTGGGAATGCAAGTGCTCGACTAACGCGAGAGCGTTTGAGAATCCCTCCAGGGGTAGCGCGGTGCTCGCGAGTCTTAAGAAATCGTTCGAGTAAGGAGGCTCACTTAGCGAAATGACAAGATGTCTCTCGATCTTGCAAATATGGCAATTACACTGAATATTCTCTCGCATGATATCAACTCCTAAAGTCGAGCCGAAAGGATCGGCTGACGAGTCTGCGGAAAAACGCCGAAAGGTCTCGTTCAGGACGACTCGAATTGAGCCTGCCAAGTTCGCTCTTGTTTACTTGTCGAAGGAAAGTCGCGTTTCTTGACGCGGCGATGGCTCGGGTGAGGAAGCCTCATTGCGCAGAACGATTCTTTGTTGGGAGACTGAAGAAAGGTGCCTGCGAAGAATGGGTGGCAAGTCATATCCGTGTTACGGCGGCTCCTACTTTCTGCGAACGCCGATTCGTGTATCGTAGGCGAATATAAAGCGAAAGTCAAGCGGGGGTATTTCGGCGGGAATCGCGAACTTTAGTTGCGTTGTTCTTCTATTTTCAGACTTCGAGTCGTGCGGTCGCTTTGTTAGTGCGCTCCGACCTGAAAGGATACGTGCTTATGCTATAAATACAGCCTAACGTTATGCAGGCAAAGCATTACCTTGGGACGTGTGAATATGGTTCCGCTTGAAAAATTGAGCAAGGGCGCAATTGTGAGGGGGCTGCTCGTCGATGCGCCTGCAACAATCGTTGACGCACAGTGGATAGGAGCAAACGTAGTCGAGGCCTTTTTTAAGGGCCCCTCTGGAAAAGTCGAAAATCGGCTTCTTTACAGAGAAGACGAAAACATTCTGGAATTGGTGGAAACGGGCTCATTTTGGGCGTTCGACTCGGATGGCACCCTTTTTAGATTGGCTTCAGAAGCCCAACGCATTCAATTGGCTCATTTGTTTGATCCTGTGCTCGCGGTTCACTCCTCGGATGTGGAGCCGCTTCCTCACCAAATCCTTGCCGTCTATGCGGAAATGTTGCCAAGACAACCTCTCCGATTCCTACTCGCAGATGATCCGGGCGCCGGAAAGACGATTATGGCTGGTCTCTTCATTCGGGAGTTGATAATCCGTGGCGATCTCAAACGATGCATGATTGTCTGTCCAGGGAGCCTTGCGGAGCAGTGGCAAGACGAGCTTCGAGATAAGTTCGACCTCAGATTTGAAATCATTACAAATGAAGGCTTAGAAGCCGCTGGGTCGGGAAATTGGTTCACCGAAAAGAATCTCGTAATTTGCCGGTTGGACAAACTCAGTCGCAATGAAGACATACAAGCTAAGTTGCAGGCCAGCGAGTGGGATCTCATTGTTTGTGACGAGGCTCACAAGATGTCCGCCTCTTATTTTGGCGGAGAATTAAAAGCAACAAAGCGCTACCGCTTGGGGCAATTACTGAGCGGGTTGACACGCCATTTCTTGCTCATGACGGCGACTCCACATAATGGAAAGAATGAGGATTTCCAGGCATTTCTCGCGTTGCTCGATAGTGACCGTTTTGAAGGAAGGTATAGGGACGGGGTTCACACTGTAGATGTCTCTGATCTGATGCGTCGCCTGAGCAAAGAACAGCTCCGCAAGTTTGACGGCACGCCTCTCTTCCCCGAGCGCATCGCATACACGGTGGGCTACAAGCTCTCCGACCTGGAGAGCGCCCTCTACGCGAAAGTAACTGATTATGTTCGGCAGGAATTCAATCGGGCCGACAGTCTGGCAAACGACGGCAGGAAAGGCACCGTGGGTTTTGCGCTCACCATTCTCCAGAGGCGATTGGCATCGTCTCCAGAAGCGATCTATCAATCCCTCAAGCGGCGCAGGGGAAGGCTTCAGGACCGATTGGATGAGGCGCGAACCGAAAGACGGGGCGCTCAAGTGGCGGAACGCCTAGATTTCGAGTTTCCCACCCTTTCGCAAGATCAGATCGATGACATCGACGAAGCGACCGAGGATGAAGTAGAAAAAGTCGAGGAGACCGTCGTTGATCAGGCATCAGCCGCTAGGACAATCGAAGAGCTCCAAGCCGAAATTAGAATTCTTGAAGACCTCGAAAAGCTGGCGCTCCAAGTAAAGACTAGCCGGAAAGATCGCAAATGGGATGAGCTCTCGAAATTGTTGCACAACAATCCCCACATGCAGCATGCGGAAGGTCATCGGCGAAAGTTGGTCATTTTCACTGAGCATCGCGACACACTGAATTATCTGGCTGACAGACTGAGGCAGCTGGGTAGAGACGAAGCTGTCGTCGAGATTCACGGTTCAATGGGACGTGAGGAAAGGCGAAAAGCTCAGGAGCGGTTCAAGCAAGACATAAACACCGAGATATTGGTTGCGACGGACGCGGCGGGTGAAGGCATCAATCTTCAGCGGGCGCATCTGATGGTGAACTATGACTTGCCGTGGAATCCAAATAGACTTGAACAAAGATTTGGGCGCATCCACCGTATCGGCCAAACAGACGTTTGTCACCTCTGGAACCTAATTGCCGAAGAGACGCGCGAGGGAGCTGTCTACAAGCGATTGCTCGAGAAACTCGATCAGGAGCGCGCTGCCCTGAAGGGCGGAGTATTCGACATACTTGGGAAACTGTTTCAAGAGAGTTCATTGCGCGACCTTCTAATTGCGGCGGTCAGATACGGCGATGACCCAGAAACAAAGGCAAAGCTATTCAAGGCAATCGACGACCTTACAGACACCGAGAGATGTAAGGCCCTATTAGAGGAACGGGCCTTGGCACACGGCAGTCTTGATACTTCCGAGATTCAACGTGTGCGGGCCGAGATGGAGCGGGCGGAGGCTCGCCGACTTCAACCTCACTTCATTCAGTCTTTCTTCTTGGCTGCATTCGCCAATTTGGGAGGGACGGTCAAGGAGCGAGAATCGAGACGTTTTCAAATCACTTACGTTCCCTCTCTGGTCCGGCATCGGGATCAGCAAATTGGCAGTGGCGAACCAGTTCTAGCCTCCTATGAGCGGATTACATTTGAACGGTCACTACGAAATGTTCCTGGGAAGCCGCTGGCCACATTTGTGACGCCAGGTCATCCGCTTCTGGGTGCGACGATTAGCCTGCTTTTGGAGCGGCATCTTCCGCTTCTGCGGAGGGGTGCATTTCTCGTAGACAAAACGGCTGCTTCCGAAGATCTGCGCGTCCTGTTCTATCTGGACCATTCGATTCAAGATGCTCGTGAGAATCCTGACGGTTCGCGCCGGGTGATATCCCGAAGGCTTCAGTTCGTCGAAATCGATGCTCAAGGAACCGTACGCAATGGGGGTTTCGCCCCGTATCTTGACTACCGACCACTAAAGGACGAAGAGAAGTCGGCTGTCGAACGCCTTGTTACGAACCAAGACTGGCTCAAGGCGGATTTAATCGAAAAGAAGGCAGTTGCGTACGCTATTGAAAACTTGGTCCCTGAACACTTCCATGAGGTGAATGACCGTAAACAAGACTTAGTCCAGCGGACACTGGTAGCCGTTAAAGATCGCTTGACGAAGGAAATCTTCTTTTGGAACAACCGCGCCGAGGAACTAAAGAGTTTGGAATTAGCCGGTAGAACCAACGCAAAACTGAATTCGGGCAATGCGCGGCAGCGTGCTGTGGATTTAGAGGGGCGTCTGAAGGCTCGTCTTCTGGAGCTGGAGAAAGAACGGCAATTGAACAAACTTCCTCCCGTCATCATTGGTGGTGCGCTCATTATTCCAGAGTGTTTGCTCAATCGTTTGCTGGCACGCTCTGCTCCTGATGAAGGCGATGAAGAGTTGCGGAAGGAAATTGAGCGTATTGCAATGGAAACCGTAATTAGCGCGGAGAAGGAGTTGGGGTTTCACCCGCGAGATGTGAGTGCGGAGAAAGCTGGCTATGACATCGAATCGCTGAATCCGGCGGATGGCCGTCTTCGTTTCATTGAAGTGAAGGGCAGAAAAGCCGACGCGAGTACCGTCACAGTGACGCGCAATGAAGTTCTGACAGCTCTGAACAAGCCTGACGACTTTATCCTCGCAATCGTTCGAGTAAACGGTTCCCAGATCGAGCCTTCTTATGTTCGCAAGCCATTTACGAACGATGTGGATTTTTCGGTGGAAAGCATCAATTACAAGATCGGAGAACTCCTGGCTCAGGCGACGAAACCATCCTGAGAATGTCTAGTCAAAAACTGAGAGAGCCCACCCATGCCCGATCTCAAATCCTTCTTCGAACGTCTTGCTGGCGTCGAGAAGATACTCAACCAGCATCTCCAGCCTCAGGCCCCGCCTGAGCTGTCCAAGCGCCTGTCTGCACGATTGGACGAACTCAAATCGGCTTCCGACAATCCGCCAGAAATTCCCATTGCTCTGATCGGACCGGCTCGCGTCGGAAAATCCACATTGATCAATTCGTTGCTGGGAGCACGCATCCTAACGGAGGACGACCTCAGATTCTGTACTGCGGCCATAACTGTTCTGCGCTTCCATGACAAATCCAACTACGGGGCGCGCCTGCAATTTAGCAGTGCGGAAGATTGGGCGCTGGAATTGGAAACGTGCCGCGAAATCCTCAGTACCACCTATGACCCAGAAGATAGTGAATCAGGCGAAGAGCGTAAGTATCACGAGAATGCACTTCGCACTGTCTATCGGATCGAACCCGGCGAGCCAATCGATTTGGATCGTCTGATACTCCCGCCAGAAACGGAACACCTTCTTTCCCAAGGCAGCTTGGAATTTCAGAGTTCTGAGCCAAAGGAACTGGCCAAACAACTGAAGCCCTATACGACGAGCGATGGGAACTTCTGGCCTGTGGTCAACTATGTCGAGATTTCAGGCCCATTCACTCCGTTGCGGAAAGGTTTGCAGCTTGTCGATCTGCCGGGTCTCAACGATCCCAACCCCGCGCGGGAAAGAATCACAAGCGAATACATAGATAAGTCCCCTTACATTTGGCTCACGTTCAGCGCGAAAGCGCCTCTCACCAAGGACCTTCACAAACTCTTGGTTGAGCGCAAACTACTCCGACAGTTCCTTTTTGAGGGCAAGGTCAATTCGTTCGCGGTCATCGGTACTCATTCGGACAACGTCAACTACGACGAAGAAACACTTGAGAAATACGGATTGTCTTACAACGCGCCAAGGTCTGCGCTAATCGCAAAGAGAAACGAACGCCTAAGAGCGGATGTGCTCGAAGCGCTCAAGTCGATTGTAGATGAGCTGGTGGAACAGTCTGGTGACAGCGGCTCTATACGTGCAGAATATCGGGAAAAGGTCACAAAGGTTCCAGTTTTCCTTGTGGCTTCAAAGGAATACCAGCGACACAAGGGTTTGGTGCGCGGCGGCGATCCGCCGTTTCTCTCCGAAGAGCAGTCACAGATTCCGGCACTCCTCGCCCATCTGGAAACGACCGCAAGGGACAGGGATGCCGAGGCTCACCTGCGCGACCTTAACGCACAGCTCAGCCTGATTCTCGACGAAATGAACCAATATTTTCGTCGCCAGAGGGATCATTTTCGCTCCTTTCGCCCCGAACTCACGGATCGAAGACAAGCCGTCCTCAAAATCTCTCAGCCCGCTCTCGCAACCCTCACAGCACGGTTGGCTGATGCAAAATCTGAAGCGCTTCTGGAACTTTCTGCGGACAAAAAGGCCTTCACGTCCAAATTAGAATCCGCCACCAGCCGAGCGCAACGCGACCTCGAAATGACTATCGCGGTATGGCGTGGCATCAACCATATGTCTTTGAAGGCTGTCGCTGTTCGAGGCGGTCGGTTCACAAGTCCCTCGTCTGGCCGGCGATTTGATCTGGCAGAAGATTTGGCCCGGCCAATTCTTGACTCCATTCCGTTCGCCTGGGACCACTTCTTCGGCACGGAATTCAAGCAGATTGTGACGGTCTACCACAAACGATTGGAGTCGAACGCCGAGCGCCTCCTGAGCGACTTGAAAATCGCTTTGCTTCGCGGCGACGAAACGCTTCGCCAATTGGAGTCTCAAGTGGATGAGGACGTTGCGGCAACAAAGAGGTCTCTCGAAATTCGCGTTGGGGATACTCTCAAACGGATCGAAGGGCATATTCAGGAGACCCGCCAGGAACTCTACAAATCAATTTCTTCCACTGCTGGGCAGCGCATGCAACCCGCTTTCGAAACCGCCAAGGGAGAAAGGGGGCGGGGGATGAAGGCGCGCATGCTCGAAGTCCTTGAGAGTCATGCGCGAATGATCGCGAGCGAACTCTACAAAACGATTGAGCGCGATCTCGTCGAAGGACTCGAAGATTTGGAGCACGAATTTGGCAACCAATTGGATCGGCTGAAGGGCTATTTGGTCGAGGAAGGCCAGCGCGTGATTGAAAACGTTGCCGGACCCCAAGACTCTCCGAAAGATCGCGAAGCCAATGTGCGCCAGACGCAAGCTGCTATCGAAGCGATTGCTGTCCTGGCGAGCGGCAAGGCCAGCCTCGCAGTAAGATAAGGAGTTATGTACCGAAAAAAGCTTATTGAGGTGGCGCTGCCGCTAGAAGCAATCAACAAAGCTTCGGCCAAAGAGAAATCGATCCGTCACGGACATCCTTCCACTTTGCACTTGTGGTGGGCGCGGCGACCGTTGGCTGCTTGCCGGGCTGTCCTGTTTGCTTCTCTTGTCGACGATCCGTCAAGCAGTCCGGAAAGATTTTCAACCGAGGCAGAGCAGACGAAAGAACGCGAGCGACTATTTCGCCTCATTGAGCGGCTTGTTCTGTGGGAGAACTTGAGCAACGATGCAGTTCTGAATGAAGCGAAGACAGAAATTGCGAAATCCACACATGACCACCCTCCTACCGTCTGCGATCCGTTTTGTGGCGGCGGGTCGATCCCAATCGAAGCTCAAAGGCTTGGGCTCGTGTCACACGGAAGCGATCTCAATCCGGTGGCGGTCCTTATCAACAAGGCGCTGATTGAAATTCCATCAGCGTATGCGAATCGCTCCCCCATAAATCCTGAATCGCGAGCAAAGGGACTGAACGCTGCTGCATATCCGGGCGCACTCGGAATTGCTGCGGATGTCCGATATTACGGGGACTGGATAAAAGAACAAGCATATGAGGAAATTGGAAGCTTATATCCCACAGTGAAGTTAGCGGATGGCAGTCAAGGCACTGTAATCGCCTGGTTGTGGGCGCGCACCGCTCGTTGTCCAAACCCTGCTTGTAACGCTGAAATGTTTTTAATTAGCACTCTCCAGCTTTCGACAAAGAAGGGAAAGGAAGCTTGGATAGAACCCGTTGTTGACCACGTCTCCAAAACTGTCACGTTCACTATCAAAAAAGGTGCGGGAAAATCGCCTGCGCCACCGAAGGTCGGACGAGGAGCCAAATTTCGCTGCCTGGTTTGTCAACAAGTGTCTCCAAGTGAGCACATAAAATCTGAGGGTCGCGCTGGGCGGATCGGCGCACGCCTGATGGCCATAGTAGCTGAAGGGGAAGGCGGGAGAGTCTATCTAGAACCAAATGAACAGCACGAGAGAATCGCTAGGTCGGCGGAGCCCAAGAATCCGCCAGAACAGGAGTTGGCAAATGATCCTCGGGCCATTTGGTGCACCCTCTATGGACTGACGCGTTTCCGCGATCTATTCACTGATCGACAATTGGTTGCCCTCACTACCATTTCAGATCTTGTCAAGAAAGCCCGCGCACAAATGATTACGGACGGGGCTTCTGAGGACTATGCGAGAGCAATTGCCACTTATCTGGGTCTGTTGGTAAGTCGTCTGACAAATAACCATTGCACGCTTGTACTCTGGTCCCCCTCCCGCGATCAGAGCAAGAACGCATTTAGCCGTCAAGGTATACCGATGACTTGGGATTTCGCCGAGGTGAACCCGTTTGGCGGAGCCGCAGGAGACTTGGGCGAAACTGCCGACTCGATGAGCAAGGCCTTGGTTCTAGCACCCCAGGGTCATGGGACAAGCCTACAGCTGGATGCAACATCGCTGACGGAGGAAAATGTTCTGTTCTCTACCGATCCTCCCTATTACGACAACATTGGCTACGCGGATCTTTCTGACTTTTTCTATGTTTGGATGCGCCCCATTCTATTCGACGCATATCCAGAGCTTTTCAGTACGTTGCTTGTGCCCAAGGCACAAGAACTCATTGCCTCGCCCTATCGCTGCGACGGCGACAAAGAGAAAGCTCAAGAATTCTTTGAGACCGGCTTTGGGAAGGTTATGCAACGTATTCGATCTGGCCAACACCCCGATTTTCCGGTAACGATCTTCTATGCCTTCAAACAATCTGAGAGCGATGAAGAATCAGAGGACGACGATGATTCGCCAGTAGCATCAACAGGATGGGAGACAATGCTGGAAGGTTTGTTGCGGGCAGACCTACAGATAACGGGTACGTGGCCCATGAGGAGTGAGAAACCAGGTCGAGCCATTTCGATTGGCACAAATGCGTTAGCAAGCTCAATTGTGCTTGTCTGTCGGCCTAGAGTTGATTCCGCTTCGCTTACTACACGGAAGGACTTCCTGGCTGCGCTTAAGCGTGAACTTGGACCCGCTGTCCGAACTCTTCAGCAAGGGAACATTGCGCCTGTGGACCTTCAGCAAGCTGCTATCGGACCCGGTATGGGGATTTTCTCCAGATATAAGAAAGTAATCGAATCCGACGGTAAGAATATGAGTGTTCGCACAGCCTTGGGCCTGATCAATCAAGCGCTGGATGAAGTTCTCTCTGAACAAGAGAGTGATTACGATGCAGAGACTCGGTGGGCGCTCACCTGGTTCGAACAAAATCAGTTTGGCGATGGACTCTTTGGCGAAGCAAATACATTGGCAAATGCCAAAGCGTTGAGTGTCGAAAAGCTGCAACACGCGGGTCTCCTTCTGGCGCGGGCTGGGAAAGTCAGGCTGCTAAAACGCGACGAACTGCCGCCCGATTGGATTCCCAGCGCCGACAAACACCTGACCGTTTGGAAGGTTACGCAACAATTGATTCGGGTACTCGTTACAAGCGGTCAGGATGCTGCGCGAAACCTAGCGATGGAGCTGGGAGGTCTAGCTGAGACAGCCCGCGAGCTTGCCTACCGTCTCTACACCCTATGTGAACGGAAGGGTTGGGCAGAAGAGGCGGGCTATTACAACGCGCTGGTCATTGCGTGGCCAGCAATTCGCTCGCAAGAGTTCACACTGACCGGAGACAAATAAATGGCAATTACAAACACGGAACGCGTTGGCCGTGGTCTTGAGCAACTGAAGCTCGGGCTTGGCCCCTTTGTCGAACGTGAATTGAAAGCGACCTACAAGGACAAGTGGCGAGACACAGCCTTGCCGAGTTTTCCTGAGTGGCAGGGCCGCGCCTATCAACTGAAAAAAGGTGAGCTGGTTTGGGACGCCCAAGCTCTGATCAGCGTGATGTTGGATTTGTGGCGAGATTGCTTTTCTAAGATATTGGGGGCTTCCGAGCGAACGATTCTGAACGAATTACGCGATGTTAGAAACAAACACGCCCACCAAAAAACCTTTTCCACCGACGATGCCTATCGCGCGCTCGATTCGATGGCCCGTTTGCTGATGGCTGTCTCTGCAATCGAAGCTACCGCCGTCGAGCAGATGAAATCCGAGTTGCTTAGACTGAAATTCGAAGAGCAAATCCGGAGCGAGAAACGTAAGGAAACGGCTATCGCGATAGAAGGGCGGCCTGCTGGAGGATTGAGACCCTGGCGAGAACTAATCACGCCTCATCCCGATGTCGCCTCTGGCCGCTACCAACAAGCCGAGTTCGCCGCAGATTTGTGGCAAGTGTATTTGGGTGAAGGAACGGAAGAATACAAAGATCCTGTTGAGTTTTATCGCCGGACCTTCATCACTGACGGTCTGCAATCTCTGTTGAAGAATGCAATTCGCCGACTGGCCTCTCAAGGGGGCGATCCTGTCGTTGAATTGCAAACGAACTTCGGCGGGGGCAAGACTCACTCCATGCTCGCGCTGTTCCATCTCTGCGCCGGAGTGCCAACAGGCTTGCTGCCGGGAATGGAAGTGGTCGCCGCTGACTTGGGAGTCTCTCTCCCAAGCAATCTAAAGCGGGCGGTTTTAGTAGGAAACAGGATTTCGCCCGGCACACAACACAAGAAGAAGGACGGAACCGTTGTTAACCCTGTGGGGCGAGCTCGCCTGGCA
>Ga0134126_10008955_pt1 | contig 12602 bp, 9 predicted proteins | sample KB31752_FD_96881 | JGI IMG/M metagenome (GOLD analysis project Ga0134126, IMG submission 96881) | Terrestrial soil microbial communities with excess Nitrogen fertilizer from Kellogg Biological Station, Michigan, USA - KB3-175-2 | ecosystem: Environmental > Terrestrial > Soil > Unclassified ...
ACGGCAAGCAAACACGACCTGCTTGCCTTGCGGATCGGGAATGGCGGCCGGATCGAAGGCCGAAAGTGGTACGATCACCGCGTCAGGATAGCTTTCCACCGAAGTCTCGTTGGGCTCGCGCACGTCGACCAGCAGCATGCGGCCTTCCGTAAGCCCGCGCGCCACCTCTTCCGGTGTTAGATTCTGTACCTCGTCGGCGCGCGGCATTTCGTCGGTCATAACGCAACTCCGGCTATCCAGGTTGCAATTTTAGCCGGAATCGCTGCGTCTCGCATCAACTTTCAAACGGTGACCTGGGTACCTACTTCGACCACCCGCCCGGTCGGAATCTGGAAATAATCGGTGGCGTCATTGGCGACACGGGTGAGCCCGATGAAAAGCCGGTCCTGCCAGCGCGGCATGCCGGAATGGGCGGCCGGCTTGAGCGAACGCCGTGAGAGGAAGAACGACGTCGACATGATGTCGAATTGCCAGCCGAGCTTGCGCGCAATCGCCAAGGCCTTCGGCACGTTCGGCGATTCCATGAAACCGAAACGGAGCACCACCCGCGAAAAGGTCTCGCCCACGGGTTCGATGCGCACACGCTCAGCCGGATTGACGCGCGGCGTGTCCGCCGTCTCGATGGTGAGGATGACGTTCTTTTCGTGCAGCGCCTTGTAATGCTTTAGACTGTGCAGAAGCGCGGTCGGCGCGCTCAACGGATCGCTGGTGAGGAACACTGCAGTGCCGGGCACACGGACCGGCGGCTTCTTTTCAAGTTTGGCGACCAGTCCTTCGAGCGGAATTTCCTGCCGCCTTGTCTTTTCAAACAACAACCGGCTGCCACGGCGCCACGTATACATCACCGCCATTACGGCGGCGCCGAGTGCGAGCGGCATCCAGCCGCCTTCGACAATCTTGAGCATATTGGCGCTGAGGAACGTGAAATCGATAAACAGGAACGGCAGGAGCAACCCCAGCGCGGCGACCAGCGGCCAATGCCACACCCGCCAAATGACCACGATGGCCATCATGGCGGTGACCACCATGGTGCCGGTAACCGCGATGCCATAGGCGGAAGCGAGCGCGCTCGACGAGCGGAACAGCGCGACCAGCAGCATGACGCCGATCAACAGCAGCGTATTGACTCGCGGCATATAAATCTGACCGAACAACGATTCCGAGGTGTGGCGGATTTCCAGACGCGGCAATAACCCGAGCTGGATCGCCTGTTGCGTGAGCGAATAAGCGCCGGTGATCACCGCCTGGCTGGCGATCACAGTGGCGGCGGTCGCTAGCACCACCATCGGCAATAACGCCCAGTCCGGATAGAGCAGGAAGAACGGATTCTCGATCGCCTTCGGATTAGCGAGCACCAGCGCGCCTTGCCCAAGGTAGTTGATCAGCAACGCTGGCAGAACGACCACCAGCCAGGCGAAACGGATTGGACTGCGGCCGAAGTGACCTAAGTCCGCGTAGAGTGCCTCCGCGCCGGTCACCACCAGGAACACGGCGCCAAGCGTATAGAATCCAATGATACCGTGATTAAGCAGAAAGTGGATTCCGTAATACGGATTAAAAGACAAAAGTACATTAAAGTTTTGGCCTATATGCCAGAGACCGGCGGCTGCGATCGCGGCAAACCAAATAAGCGTGACCGGGCCAAATAAAGCGGCGACTTTTGCCGTGCCGCGCGATTGCGCGGAGAACAACACGATCAGAATGACGACCGTGATCGGCACCACGAATTCGTCAAACGCCGGTGTCGCGACCTTCAAGCCTTCGACCGCCGAGAGCACCGATAGCGCCGGCGTGATGATAGCATCGCCATAGAATAGCGCGCCGCTGATGATGCCAAGCAAGATAACGATCGACCCGCCGCGGGTACCGACGAGCGCGCGTGAGGCGAGCGCCATCAGCGCCAATGTACCACCTTCGCCATTATTGTCAGCGCGCAGCAGGACGAGCACATATTTGGCGGTGACCACCAGCAGCAGCGCCCAGATGATCAACGACAGGATGCCGAACACGACCGGCTCACTCACCGCCTTGGCGGGTCCGGCCGCCGCCAACACCGACTCACGCAATGCGTAGAGCGGGCTGGTGCCGATATCGCCATAGACAACGCCAATACAGCCAAGTGTGAGCGCCCAAAAACCGGCCTTTACCGGCGCATCGCTGCCTTCATGGGCCGCGACCGAGCCGCCAGGTGTGGTGGCAGCGATACCTCGAGACATGGGGGATTGGCCTGGGGTTTGTTGCAATGCAAAAAATTTAGACGCGGCTTATAACGCTGCGCCCGGCGGATCGGCACTGCCATTTGCGCAAGCCGGAAAAGCGAGCCATGCACAAAACGTAGGTCCTCTATTGTTGATTCATCAAATTTATCAATTAGTTAACTGAAAAGCCGCTACGGCGCCGGTTCAGACTGTCACCTGGGTGCCTACCTCGACCACCCGTCCGGTTGGAATCTGGAAGAAGTCGGTAGCGTCGCTGGCCGAGCGAGCCAGTGCGATGAACAGATGATCCTGCCAGACCGGCATGCCCGATTTCGCCGAAGGCTTGAGCGCGCGCCGCGACAGGAAAAAGGACGTCGACATGATGTCGAATTGCCAGCCGTGCTTGCGGGCAATCGCCAACGCTTTGGGTACATTGGGCTGCTCCATGTAACCAAACTTCAACGACACGCGTGAAAAATGCATCGATAGCGGGGTGATCTGCACCCGCTCCTCCTCGCGCACGCGTGGAGTGTCGGCGGTGACGATGGTCAGGATCACATTGTGTTCATGCAACACCTTGTTGTGCTTGAGATTGTGCAACAAGGCGGTCGGCGCAAATTCGGGGTCGCTGGTGAGGAAAACCGCCGTGCCCGGCACACTGTGCGGCGGCTTCTTGGCGAGACTGCGCAGCAATGTTTCGATCGGCACCTCGGTGCGCCGTGTCTTGCTGACCAAAATCCCGCTACCGCGCCGCCAGGTCAGGATCAGCAGCACCATGGTTGCGCCGAACAACAGCGGCGCCCACGCGCCTTCGAACAATTTCAGGAAATTGGCGGAGAAAAAGGTGACATCGACAATCACGAACGGCGCCATCAGCAGCGCCGCTTTCCAGAGCGGCCAATGCCAACTCCGCCATATCACGATGAAAGCAAGTAACCCGTCCACCACCATGGTGGTGGCGACCGCGATGCCATAGGCGGAGGCGAGTGCGCTGGACGTACGGAACAATCCGACCAGCAGCAGCACGCCGAGCAGCAGCGCCACCGTCACGCGCGGAATATAAATCTGTCCGACGTGAGAGGCGGAGGTATGCAGAATAGCGAGCCGCGGCAACAGGCCGAGCTGGATCGCCTGATGCACCAGCGAATAAGCGCCAGTGATCACCGCCTGGCTCGCGATCACGGTGGCGGCGGTTGCCAGCACGATCATCGGCAACAAGTAAGATTCTGGCACCAGCCGATAGAACGGATTTTCGATCGCCATCGGATCGGCCAGTACCTTGGCACCCTGCCCAAAATAATTGATCAGCAGTGCCGGCAGTACCAGGCAAAGCCAGGCAATCTGGATCGGCTTGCGGCCGAAATGACCGAGATCGGCATAAAGCGCTTCGCCGCCGGTCACCACCAGGAACACTGCGCCCAGTGTGACTAGACCGATCTGGCCGTGATGGAGCATGAACTGGATCCCGTAGAGCGGGTTGATCGCGGCCAGCACGTGCGGATCGTCACGGATATGCAACGCGCCAGCGATCGCAATTGCGAAGAACCAGACAACCATGACCGGTCCGAACATGGCGGCGACTTTGGCGGTGCCGCGGCTTTGCGCGGCGAATAGACCGATCAGTATGAACACCGCGAGCGGCGCCACGTAGTCGCTGAAGGCGGGGCTTGCGAGCTTGAGCCCTTCCACCGCCGAAAGCACCGAAATTGCCGGCGTGATCACACTGTCGCCGAGAAACATCGCCGCCCCGATGACACCGACAATGAAGACAAAGGCGGTGCGCCGCCCGAGTGCACGGCTCGCCAGCGCCGTCAACGAGAGCGTGCCGCCCTCCCCGTTATTGTCGGCACGCAGCAGGATCAGCACGTATTTCAGCGTCACCGTAACGATCAGCGCCCACAGGATCAGCGACAACACGCCGAGCACGATGGCACGGGTGACGATATGGTCGGTACTTGCCGCGATTGCCGCTTCTCGAAAGGCGTACAACGGACTGGTGCCGATGTCGCCATAGACGACACCGACGCTGCCGAGCGCCAACGCGACGAAATTTGGCGCCGCGCCTTTACCGCCATTGGAGATTTGGGCCTCGGCGGAAGCCGCGTTCTCGTTTACGCCGTCGTTCATTGAGATTTATCGGTCCGCCGCTACGCTGGATGGGCGGCCTTATATCATCGTGCGGTCTGAGAGAATACCGCGCATTTTCCGCGGCTTGTGGATCGGACTAACTCAGGAACCCGGATTTCGGGCGTGTCACGGGGTCAAATCGACCGGAATCGGCGGCTCTTCCCGCATCAGGGTAATGGTAACGCGGCGGTTCGGCGACATCGAAGGGTTGTCCGGGAACAGCGGATCGGTGTCGGCCTTGCCTGCCACCATGTAGATATGCGCCGACGGCAGTCCTTCGCCGGCCAGAATTTCGCGAACCGCATTAGCACGGTCGGCGGAAAGTTCCCATGCCCCATAACCCGGCTTATCCGGCACTTTACTCGTTGCGGTATGCCCCGTGATCGACACGCGGAATGGCATCGCCTTGAGAGCCGGCGCAATCTTCTGGATCAGTTTGCGGGTGCGCTCATAGGGCGCCTTGTCGCCGTCGGGAAACATCGAGCGGCCGTCTTGGTCGACGATCTCGATATTGAGGCCCTGCTTAGTCTCCTCGACCATGATATGCTTGGACGCCTCGATGATCTCCGGCATTTCCTGCATAGCCTGGCGCAGTGAGGCGGCGGCGAGCGCGAATCTTTCATCCTTCCTGAAGCGCCGGCCGTATCTTCTTTCCTTGTCTTTATCGTCGGGCGTTGGCGTCGCGGACGCTTCCGAGGGGTCGATATTGGCGGCATTCTTGAGTTTCGGCCGCGTCGGCAAGCCCATCACTTCGATGACGCCGGAATAGCGTACTTGATCCTGCACGCCGAAAGCATCGCGCATCGAGCCGGCGACGATTTTCAATTTTTGCTGATCTTGAGTAGAAAAGGCGACCAGCATCACGAAGAAGCTGACCAGCAGCCCCATCAAATCGGCGAAGGTCACGAACCAGCCGTGGCCGCCCGCGTGACTTTCCTTGCGTCTGGCCATTGTTGCCGATCCCAATGTGCCGTCTTACGCGGCCACAGCCGCTGGCGCTTCTTTGTTGTCCTCGGCTTCGTGACGATGCTTCTCGGGCAGGTAGGCGAGCAACATCTCGCGCACAAGAGTCGGGCTCTTGGCCTCGCGGATCATCAAGATGCCGTCGATGATCAAGGTGCGATTGATCTCCTCATCTACCAGCTTGAGATGCAATTTGTCGGCGATCGGCAGGCAAAATAGATTGGCAAGCGCGGCGCCGTAGAAGGTCGCCAACAGCGCGCCCGCCATGAACGGGCCAAGCTTGGATGGGTCGGTCATGTTGGCGAACATCTGTACCATGCCGATCAACGTGCCAATCATGCCGAAGGCCGGCGCGCAATCGCCGACCGCGCGGTAAATCTTCTGGCCCTCGTCAAGATGGGTGAGAAAATTGTCGCGGTCGCGTTCGAGGTTGTCGCGGATGAAATTGGTATCGTAACCGTCGGCGACATAACGGATGCCTTTGGCCATGAACGGATCTTCGGTCTCGATTTTTTCGAGGCCCATCGGGCCTGACTTGCGGGCAACCTCGGCAATTCCCGCCAGTTCATCGACCAGCTCACGTTGGGTCATACGGCGCATCGTGAAGGCGAATTTGGCTCCGAGCGGCAGGCCGTGGAAAATTGAGGAGAGCGGAAACCGGATCAGTGTGGCGGCGAAAGATCCACCGAAAATGACGATGAATGCATGTTCGCTCACGAACATGTGCAGGTCGCCGCCCATCATTATCACGAGGCCGACGACACCGACGCCGCACAGCAGGCCCAAACTGGTCGCAATATCCATTGAATACCCCACCCAACGCGCACGACTTGCAGCACAAAACGGTATGAAGCCCGCTGCAATCGACCCTAGACTGGGGCTGTTAAGGGGCGGTAAAGGCTAACCGTTCGTGAAAGAAAAACGCCCGCTTTTGCCGCGTCCAATCGCGGCTGATCGGCAAAAGCTCGGAAAAATCGCCATAAATGGGCGGCCAACTCTAAGGTCCCTATCCAGGGGCCTGATTATCGGAGGGAGAACAATGCGTGAGATCGGTCATTTCATCGGCGGCAAGGTCGTCAAAGGAGCCTCCGGACGTTTCGGCGACGTTTTCAACCCCAATACCGGCGAGGTGCAGGCCAAGGTGGCGCTCGCCAGCAAAGCCGATACCGAACAGGCTATTGCCAATGCTGTAGCCGCACAGCCGGAATGGGCGGCTACCAACCCGCAGCGCCGCGCGCGGATAATGTTCAAGTTCCTGGAATTGATCCAGAAGGAATTCGATGATCTCGCGCGCCTGCTCTCCTCAGAGCACGGCAAGGTGTTTGCCGACGCCAAGGGCGATATCCAGCGCGGGCTTGAGGTGGTCGAGTTCGCCTGTGGTATTCCCCATTTGATGAAGGGCGAATACAGCGAAAGCGCCGGCCCTGCGACCGACCTTTATTCCGTACGCCAGCCGCTCGGTGTGGTTGCCGGAATCACGCCGTTTAATTTCCCCGCGATGATTCCGCTGTGGAAATGCGCGCCGGCCATCGCCTGCGGCAACGCCTTCGTTCTCAAGCCATCCGAACGCGACCCAAGCGTACCGATGCGTATCGCCGAACTGTTCATCAAGGCCGGACTGCCGGAAGGCATCCTCAATGTCGTCAACGGCGGCAAGGAAGCGGTCGATACCCTGCTCAGCGATGCGCGCGTTAAGGCCATCGGCTTTGTCGGCTCGTCCGACATCGCGCATTATATTTACGCGACCGGCGCCGCGCATGGCAAACGCGTGCAATGTTTCGGCGGCGCCAAGAACCACATGATCGTGATGCCCGACGCCGATATCGACCAGGCGGTCGATGCGCTGATCGGCGCCGGCTACGGCTCGGCCGGTGAGCGCTGCATGGCGGTGTCCGTTGCCGTTCCGGTCGGCAAAAAGACCGCCGATATCCTGGTCGAGAAACTGATCCCGCGGGTCGAAAGTCTCAAGATCGGTCCCTCTACCGACACTCAGGCCGATTATGGCCCGATGGTCACCAAGGAGCTGCTCAACAAAGTACGCGGCTATATCGACAGCGGCGTGAAGGAAGGCGCCAAGCTTCTGGTCGATGGGCGCGGTTTCAAATTGCAGGGCTACGAGAACGGAAATTTCATCGGTGGTTGCCTATTCGACAACGTCACCCCGGATATGAAAATTTACAAGGAGGAAATTTTCGGACCCGTGCTCTCAGTGGTTCGCGCCAAAGATTACGATGAAGCGGTGCGGCTGCCCTCCGATCATGAATACGGCAACGGCGTCGCCATCTTCACTCGCGACGGCGACACCGCGCGCGATTTCGTCAACCGCGTGCAAGTCGGCATGGTCGGCGTCAACTTCGCCATTCCCGTGCCGCTCGCCTATCACACCTTCGGCGGCTGGAAGCGCTCCGGCTTCGGTGACCTCAATCAACACGGAACCGACTCGATCCACTTCTACACCAAGACCAAGACGATCACCTCGCGCTGGCCCTCCGGCACCAAGGAAGGCGCCGAATTCGTGATCCCGACCATGAAGTGAGGATGCGTCGCGGGATGCCGAGAATCGTCGTCGCGGGGGCCATCGTGAAGGGCAAGCTGCCGCCAGCATGGTAGCGACACTGTCACGTTAATTGAGGTCTTCATGTCCGACTATCAGCTCTATTGCTTCGCCCAATCCGGAAACGCCTACCGCGCCGCCCTGATGCTCAATCTGATCGGCGCCAAATGGGAACCGATTTGGATCGACTTTTTCGGTGCCGGCGTGCAGCGCACGCCCGATTATCGCGAAGGCATTAATGAAATGGGCGAGGTGCCGGTACTGGTGCACGGCGACAAAAAGCTTAGCCAATCGGGCGTGATTCTTACTTATCTCTCCGACCACTCCGGCAAGTTCAAACCGCTGGGTGAAGACGAGCGGCTGGAGGCGCTCCGCTGGATCATTTTCGACAATCAGAAAGTCAACGGCTTCCTTGGGCCGTTCCGCTTCCTGAAAAATTTTGCCAAGCCCGCGGGCGATCCGGCGGTATTGCGCTTCATGAAAGGGCGCATCGACGGCGCGCTCGCGATCGTCAATAAACGATTGACGGGCCGGCAATTCCTCGCGAGCGACAAGCCTACAATCGCCGACGTTTCTATGACCGCCTATCTCTACTATCCGGCGGAGGAATTCGGTTTCGATATCGCCAAGGAGCATCCCGCGATCGGGGCATGGCTCGATCGTATGAAAGCGCTGCCGGGCTGGGGGCATCCTTATGATTTGATGCCCGGCTACCCATTTGACACCCGCGGGTAATGGCCGGCGGCCGTTCTAATTCAGACGCGCCGGACGGTCATGATCGGGGTCGGGTACGATGGGACCCGTCGACGCTTGCGCTTCGGCTGCGGGCATCGGCGCAATTGCGGCGGCGGCGTCCTTACGCTGATATTCGCGATAGGACCACCAGCCAAGCGGTAGGCACACCAGGTAGGCAAGCGAGCCAATGGTGAGCACCTGCCATGGATAGCTGATCAGAAGCGCAAAGAAAAATACCACCAGCACGAACACCGGCAGCACCATGTCGGGCGGCACGCGTTTGCCGACGCGTTTGCCGGAGAACACTGGCAGCTTTGAAACCATCAACAGCGCGATCGCCAGCGTATAGAAGAAGGTGAGCCACGCCGTGACAAGTCCATTGGAAACGCCGAGGAAGTAAAGATAGATCGGCAGCAACACGGTAATGGCGCCCGCTGGCGCGGGAATACCGGTGAAAAAATTTCCCGCCCAGGCCGGTTGGTTGGGATCGTCGATCATCACGTTGAAGCGCGCCAACCTCAGGCCCGCACAAATCGCAAACACGAGCGCCGCGATCCAGCCCGCCGATTTGAGTTCCTGCAGACCCCAGAAGTACAGGATCAGTGCGGGGGCAACACCGAAATTCACAAAGTCGGCAAGGCTGTCGAGTTCGGCGCCGAAACGCGAGGTACCCTTGAGCATGCGCGCTACGCGACCATCGATGCCGTCAAGCAGCACCGCTAGCACGATCGCGGCCAGCGCAAGGTCGAGCTTGTTCTCGACCGCAACGCGGATCGCCGTCAGCCCCGCGCACAGCGCCAGCAGCGTAATGACGTTGGGCAGCAGCGTGCGCACCGGGATCGCCTTGAAGCGGCGGCGCCGGGGCGGTGGGGCAGGATCAAACGGCGGAAAGACCATGGCGCCAATATAGACATTTACCGGCATGCACGCCACGGTGCGCCGGCGCGGTTTCCTAACCTCGTTAACGATTTATCCGCTGCGGAATATCCGCCCGGCATCATTGTCTCGCAAATCGGCGAGCACGGTTTCGCCGGCAAGCGCGGTCTGCCCGACCGCGACCATCGGCGGCGTGCCGTCGGGCAGATAGACGTCGAGCCGCGAGCCGAAACGGATCATTCCAAAGCGTTCGCCAGCCCCGACCTGCTGGCCCTCGCGCACGAAACAGACAATGCGCCGGGCAACCAGCCCCGCAATCTGCACCACGGCTACGCGGTTTCCTGCGGCGGCGATCACCAGTGAATTTCGCTCGTTGTCGACACTCGCCTTGTCGAGGTCGGCGTTGAAGAACTTACCCGGCTGGTAGACGATTTTCTCGATTCGACCGGTAATCGGGCTGCGATTCACGTGGCAGTCGAAAACGCTCATAAAGATCGAAATGCGCGGCAACGGCTTGTCGCCGAGGCCCAACTCGTGCGGCGGCGGCGCGGCGGTGATCTGACTGACGCGGCCGTCGGCGGGCGCCACCACCAGCCCTTCGCGCACGGGCGTCACGCGCGGCGGGTCGCGGAAGAAATAGGCGCACCAGATAGTCGCCAGCGTCCCCAGCCAACCGAGCGGGCTCCACAGCCAGAACAGCACCAGGCTTGCAAGCGCAAAGGCGCCGATGAAGGGATAACCTTCCGGCGTGATCGGGACGATCTGCGCGCGAATCGAATCGTAAATCGACATGTCCGATCCTACTCCGCCGCGTCGGCCGGCGCTTCCAGCGGCGAAGCTGCGGCCTCCGCGATGATATCGTCCATCAAAGGAGGATTGCGGTTGGGCGCGGCTTCGACGTCGGCCACCTGGGCGAGCTTCTCGCGCGCCTCCTCGGCCTCGCGCTGGCGATTCCACATACTGGCGTATAGTCCATCCGCCAACAGCAGCGCGTAATGAGTGCCGCGTTCGACGATCTCGCCTTGATCGAGCACGATGATCTCGTCGGCGCCGACGATGGTCGAGAGCCGGTGTGCAATCACCAATGTGGTGCGCCCCTTAGACACCCGTTCCAGCGCATCCTGGATTTCTTTTTCGGTATGGCTGTCGAGCGCGGAGGTCGCCTCGTCCAACACCAGGATCGGTGGCGCCTTCAAGATGGTGCGCGCGATCGCGACGCGCTGCTTCTCGCCACCAGATAGCTTCAGGCCGCGTTCGCCGACTTCCGTATCGTAGCCTTTGGGTGCCATGCGGATGAGTGAATCGATTTGCGCGAGCTTGGCGGCCTCCTCCACCTCGGCATTGCCCGCTTCCCAGCGGCCATAGCGGATGTTGTAACGAATGGTATCGTTGAATAACACGGTATCCTGCGGCACCATGCCGATCGCCAGACGCAGCGAGCTTTGCGTCACTTGGGCGATGTCTTGATTATCGATTAAGATGCGGCCGCCGGCCAAATCGTAAAATCGGAATAGGAGCCGCGAGATCGTCGATTTGCCGGCACCGGAGGGGCCGACCACCGCCACCGTTTTGCCGGCCGGCACTTCGAAGCTGACGCCTTTCAAAATGCGCCGCTCTGGTTCGTAGGTGAAACACACATTCTCGAAGCGGATGTTGCCGCTCGCGACCTTGAGCGGCCGCGCGCCGGGAATGTCCTTGATCTCCGGCTCGCGCGCCAGAATCGAGAACATAAATTCAATGTCGATCACCGCCTGTCTGATCTCGCGATAGACCATGCCCATAAAATTGAGCGGCTGATAGAGCTGTATCATCATCGAGTTGATCAGTACAAAGTCGCCGATCGTCTTGGTGCCGGCCTTGATCTCGAAGGCGCACATCGCCATGGCGGCGGCAAGTCCAAGCGTGAAGATCACTGCCTGCCCTGCGTTGAGCACGGCCAGCGAGGTGTAAGCTCGCACGCTGGCCTCCTCGTAGCGCGCCATCGATTTGTCGTAACGCTCGGCTTCGCGCCGCTCGGCGCTGAAGTATTTTACGGTCTCGTAATTGAGCAGCGAGTCGATGGCCTTGACGTTGGCGTCGGTGTCGCTCTCGTTCATCTTACGGCGTATGCCGATACGCCATTCGGTGGCGTGATAGGTATAGATCAGATAGAACGCGACGGTGACCAGGATCACCGCAACGTAACGCCAGTCGAACTGCCACATTAGAACGCCGACAATCAGCGTCAGCTCGATGATAGTGGGCGAGAGTTGCAGGATCACCATCCGCACGATAGTTTCGATGGCGTTGCGGCCGCGCTCGAGCACGCGGGTCAGGCCGCCAGTCTTGCGCTCGAGGTGGAAGCGCAGCGACAGCTCGTGCATGTGCACGAAGGTGCGGAAGGCGAGCCGGCGCACCGCATGCATCGCGACCTTGGCGAAGATGCCATCGCGCAGTTGCGTCAGCGCCGCCATCAGGATGCGCATGCCGCCGTAGGCAATCGTCATGGCAACCGGCACGGAGATCGCCCACAGCAGCCAATCAGTGGCCGCGGCTGGCGCGGAATCGTGACCGGCAAGCGCGTCGGTCGCCCATTTGAAGGTGAAAGGCACCGCAACGGTCGCGAGCTTGGCAGCCAGCAGTAGCACCATGGCACCCAGCACCCGCAGCTTCAGATCACGGCGGTCGGACGGCCAGATATAAGGCCACAGATGAATCACGGTCATGAACAAAGCGCCGCGGTCGCCGGAGACGCGTGCGCTATTGTCAGATGACCGATGGTGGTGATGATCGCTCATTTAAGGTCTCCATATAGGAGGATTCTCGGCCTTAATCACCCCGCCCGCTCCCCGCCGATGACAATTCGGGCCGCCTTGACGCTGCCGCAGACGCCGTGCACATGACCCTCGGTCATGAACCGACGGAAAAAATGAGCAAAATCGGAAAAATCTGCGTCTATTGCGGCTCCGGCCCGGGCACCGACCCGGCCTTTGTCGAGGCTGCCCGCGCTTTCGGCGCGATCCTGGCCAAAAACGGCATCGGCCTGGTCTATGGCGGCGGCTCCATCGGCATCATGGGTGAGATTTCGCGCGCCGTGCTCGACCATGGCGGCGAGGCGACCGGCATTATCCCTGAATTCCTGATGTCGCGCGAGCATGCAATCGAAAGCG
>Ga0134126_10008957_pt1 | contig 12601 bp, 14 predicted proteins | sample KB31752_FD_96881 | JGI IMG/M metagenome (GOLD analysis project Ga0134126, IMG submission 96881) | Terrestrial soil microbial communities with excess Nitrogen fertilizer from Kellogg Biological Station, Michigan, USA - KB3-175-2 | ecosystem: Environmental > Terrestrial > Soil > Unclassified ...
CTTTCCGTTCATCGCGCTGATGGCCGTCGCGGCGCAGACGGAGATCGGTATGGCGGAAACGAGCGGTCTGGCGGTGGCGTTTCTCGCGCTATGGCTCGGCGCCGAAGCGGCCCTCGCACGCGTGGCCGGCTGGCACTGGTCGATCCGCACGGCGCTTGCTTGCGTGCTGCGCGACATCTTGCTGCCGCTGCTCTGGGTCGATGCTTGGCTCGGCAGCGGCTTCACCTGGCGCGGCACGGAAATGCGGCCACGCGAAGCTGTCGAAGCGCCGCGATAAAAAAGAGACCGCCGGGATTGCCGGCGGTCTCCCGTCGAAAGCTTCAGGCTGGCGGCTTAGTGCGCCGGAACGCTGGTGCGGTTCTGGCCGCCCGGATTGGTCTGCGTGCTCGCCGGACCGTTGCCGCCCATGCCGCCACTCGCGGCCCCGCCGGTGCTGCTGTTGAAGCCCGGGCTGCCGTTAGGACTGCGGCCGATCGGGCCGCGGCTCGAAGGGCCGCTGCTCGAATTGTCGCTGCCGCTCATCGTGTCGTTCTGCAGATCGTTCAGCGTTTGCTGATCGAGCTGCGCGGTCTGCTTTAGCCCTTTCTGCTTCTGGAACTGCGCGACCGCCCGTTTGGTCTGCGGTCCCCATTTGCCGTCAACCTGGCCCTTATAGAGGCCATGATCCTGCAGAGCTTCCTGCGCCTGGCGGATATCGGTTGAGGACGCGCCGCCGGCCGCGCTGTTGCTCATGTGGGAGCCGCCGCTCATGCTCGACCGGCTGCCGCTCGTGCCACTCGCCATCGGTCCGCCATTCGCGCCGGCGCCATTCATTTGCTCGTGATTCATCGTCGATCCGGCCGAGCCTCTGGTGCTCGTCGAGCCGCTGGTCGTGCCGGGGCTGGAATAGGACGAGCTGCCGGGATTGCTACCCATCGATCCAGCGCCCGCGCTCGAGCCGGCGCCCGATTGCGCGAAAGCGGTTCCGGCCAAGCCAAGTGCCAGCACAGACGTCGTCAACAAGAGACGCTTCATCGACATTCAACCTCCTTGGAGCGCCGTACCGATCGGCGCCAACTGAGAGGCCAACGCAGGCCGTTGCGATCTGTTCCGTCGACTCGTGACAACAGCGGCAACTCGTCCTAGTTTCCGCGTCATGATCGGGGAGGACGAGATCTCGGGCACGCCAGCGGCCGTGCCGGAGCCACATAATGAGGCGCCAACTACGCCGGGACCGGCTACGTCCGAGCCTGCCGCGCCGAGTGCTGGCACGAGCGAGGCTGGCCCAACGCCGGAAACGACGGATGCCACGCAAGCGGGAGAGACCTCGCGCACGTTGCATCTTGCAGACGATCCGAATCGCCGTCGTCGCCGGCGTCGTCGTCGCCGGCATGGGCCGAAGCCGGAAGGCGCCGCGCCCGACGCGGCGGCAACGGCTGAAGCCCCGAATGAAGCGGCACCTGCCGCCGCCGCAACCGAAGGCGATAAGCCTGTCGTTCAACAACCGCCGCGCCGCATGCATATCGAAGCCATCGCTTCGGGCGGCGAATTCACCCTCGCAGCTTTACCGGCCAGCGATCGACCGCGCCGGCGCCGGCGTCGTCGTCGTGGCGTGCGGCCCGAAGGTGCGGCGCCAGGCGGCGAGGCTGTGGCGGCCGCATCGGGCGAGGGCGCGCAGCAACAGCAACAGCAACAACAACGTCGCGAGCGCGGCCCACGCCGGCGTGGTCGGCGCGACGGCGATCGCCAGCGAGGCGATGGTACGCGGCCCGACGATCAGCGTCGCGAGGGTCAAGGACGCGACGCTCAAGGACGCGATGCTCAAGGAAGGGGCGAGCGTCGCGAAGGCGAGCGGCGGGATCGCGATCGCGGACCGCGACGCGGCAAGGGTGGGAAGCCCTTCGGTAAAGGCGGCGATCGCGATCGTGGTGGTCGCGGCGATCGGCGCGACAAGCCGGCGCCGAAGCTTTACTCGTTCGAATCTGTCGTCGATCGCGGCTTCGAGGACGTCGCCGCGCCGCCGCCGGCCGAAGGCGAAGCGCCGGCAGAGAGCGGAACGCGGCGCGTCGATTGGACGATCGTCAAGCGCACGGTTGCCGATCAGCGCGCGGCAAAAACGGTTTCCGCGCAGTACATCCTGAAGCGCGATGGCGCGGAGATGGAATTCCCCAATCTCGGGGCGGCGCGGGCGGCGGTGAATAAGACTATCGTTCACCCGGAAAAGCTGACGCGGGCGAAGGCGGATTATCCCTCGACCAAGAAGTGATGCGCAGGCGTCGCGCGCCGCTCAGCTACCGAAGCTCAGATCCTCGATATAGCCGTTGCGCAGCGCGCGGCGATGCGGCCGCGTGATGAGCTGCGAGCAGGTCGTCGATTCGCAGAGCAGGCGCTGGAGCTGCGGATAGTTCTCGAATTTGACGCTCTTGATCAGCTCTTCCTCGGCGCCTTCGACATCGAGCTTCACCACCGTCGGCAACGCGTCGGGCGCAGGCGCGGCGAGCACCTCACCGAAGCCGCTGCTGGCGATCTTCTGCGGGATCATCGCGAGGGCGGTCGGATGGAGGGCGCTGTGCTTGCCGGTCTCGGCGCGATAGAGCACCGTCTCGCCGCTTGTCGTTGCGACCGCGCGATTGATGATCGTGGCGCGGTCGGCGAAGGTCGCGAGGTTGCGGTTGAGCCAGGTTAGGTTGGTCTCGTCCGGCTCGAAGCAGCAGACGCGATTCTTCGAATGGCGGCTGAGGAAATAGGCGCTGGCGAAGCCGACATTGGCGCCGATATCGAAAAAGAAGAATGGGCGGCCGGAATCGGTTGCGTAATCATCGCGGCAAAACACGCCGAAAAAGGTTTTGAGACTCTCGAAATTGCGCAAGGCGAGGGTGATCGTGCCGGTCGGTGTACGCACGGTAAGCGTTTCCGGTGCGCGGTGGCGCGCCAGCCCAAGGAAGAATTTCAGCGGGTTGGTGACGATCCACCAGGCGCGCAGCAGGCCGATCCAGTTGTAGCGATTGCGTAGCAGCGCGCCGGTGTGGTCATAGGCGTAGGGACTGAACAAAGGCATGGCGCATATTGCGGTGCCGTCTCGCCGGCGGCAACCGCGATGAGCCGTCGCGGCTAAACCGCCATGCGCAGCTTCCACTCGACGGCTTCGAAGGTTCCGATATCGGCGACGAAGCACTGCCCGCCGGCGTCGACGAAGATGTGGCAGGCGAAGTTGTACCAAACGCCGTCGAGGATCAGCACGCCGGCATAGGCGCCGAATTCGCCGCCATCGTCCTCGCGCTCGATCCGCTGCTCGCGCAGCACCAGCCGTGCGCCGGCGCCGAGTCGCTGATCGAGCCGGCCCATCAGGCAGCCATCGCAGAGCACGTCTTCGAGGCCGAGATCGAACCGCGCCTGAAGGAAATCGTCGACCGTCTTCGCATCGGAAACCGGTGCGGTGGCGGCGGCAATTTGGCTCTGGGTCATCGGCTTCTCCCTCAACGAATGGGCGGAAAAGCACGATAGCGGAATAAGAACAAAAAAGGAACAATTTTTTGGCCCGCGACCGCGCGTGTTCGGAGCGGCGATTCGTCGACGACCCGTCACCAGCAACGAATGACATTTCTCTAATGGCATTTCTCTATTGCGGATGCGGCGCCGGCGGGCGTCCTATGATTCATTAGCTGGCGCTTACTGCGTGTCGTGGAGAAATAGGATGCGCGTCATTCGTCTTGGGGCCGCAGCGGTCGCGGTACTCGTTTTGGGCGGTTGCGCAGTGGCACCGCCGGTCGGTCCCTCAGTCGCGGCGATGCCGGGCCAGGGCAAGACTTTTGAGGCATTCCAGGCGGATGATGTCGCCTGCCGGCAATATGCGGCACTGCAGACAGGCGTTGCGCCGCAGGATGCCGCCAATCAAAGCCTTGTCGGCAGCACGGCGCTCGGCACCGTGCTCGGCGCGGCGGCGGGCGCGGCGATCGGCGCTGCCGCCGGCAATCCCGCGATGGGCGCGGCGATCGGCGCCGGCAGCGGTGCGGTGCTCGGCACGGGCTACGGGGCTGGCGCGGCTCAGTATTCGGCCGACACGGTCCAGTACCGTTACGATACCGGCTACGTGCAGTGCATGTCAGCGAAAGGCGAGAGCGTACCGCAGATGCCGACGCCGCCAAGCGCCTATGCGGCGGCACCGGCCTATCCGGCTTATGCCTATCCAGCTTATTATTCTTATTACCCCTATTACCCGTACTATTACCGCCCGGCGTTTGTTGGCGTCGGCTTTGGGTGGGGATGGTCTGGCGGCCATGGCTGGCACGGCGGCGGCTGGCGTGGCGGACATCGCCACTAAAAGGGTGGGCCGGTAGACAGGGCGCGCTTTTTCCTCGAACCTGGAGCAAAACCAGGAAGAGGAGGACGCGCCGAATGGAGCCGGTATTTCGGGTTGGCGATCTCGAGGTCAAAGCCTTTAGCGACGGCATTCTGAAGACGTCGCTCGATCTCGTGCTCAATATGGATCGTGCGCAGGCGACGCAGCTTAGCGGCGCCGACGAGAAGGGCGCGCTCTACATCCCGGTCAACAACTTCGTCTTCCAGCGTGACGGCAAGACCGTCATGATCGATGCCGGCGCCGGCAATACGATGCAGCCGACGCTCGGCAAGCTGCCGGAGAATCTGCGCAAGGGCGGCATCGATCCCGCTTCGATCACGCATATCCTTCTGACGCATATCCATCCCGATCACGCCAATGGCCTCGTCGACGATGCCGGCGCGCCGCATTACCCCAATGCCGAGCTGGTCGTGCACGAAACCGAATTCGATTTCTGGCTGGGCGCCGACAAGGCCGGTGCCCATGAGCGCACGCGGCCGATGCATGAGCGCGCGCTGATCGATCTCAAACCCTACATGTCGCGCATCCGCCGCATGAAGGACGGCGAGGAATTCGCGGGTTGCGGCGTCGTGCTCGCCGCGGGCCATTCGCCGGGCCATACCGTGTGGCGTATCGCGGCGGGCGGCGAGGCCTTCATCTCCTGGGGCGATCTTGTCCACCTCTCGGCGGTGCAGATCTCGCACCCCGACACCAAGCTCGCCTACGACCTCGACGCCGACAAGGCAGTCGCAGCGCGCAAGCGCGTGCTCGACATGGCGGCGAATGAGAAGCTGATGGTCGCCGGCGCGCATGTGAACGCGCCCGGTTTTGGGCATGTCGTGCGCAAGGGCCTAAGCTACGAATTCGCCCCGGCAATCTGAAGGAGGCGACGTGAGGGAGGGCGAGATGAGCACCGATTCCAATCTCGCGCGGCTGATCGATCTTGCGGCGCCCTATTGGGCGGGCGAGGCGGAAGTCGTCCGCACCTATTGGACCGCGCCGATCCGCAACCGCGAGACCGATTGCCTCTGGCTGGCGCGGCAATGCTTCAAGGAGTTCTGGGGCTCGGGCGTCAGCAAGATGGATCGCGGCGGCGTGGTGCTGGGTGCGATGAAGAACATCCTCTCGCGTGCCGCCGATATCGACGTCACGATCGATCGTTACGAGCTGCTCGATTGGATCGAGGGCATCAAGGCGGAGTTCGCGCATTACTGCGCTTTCGCCGATTGCTACGACGCGCTGCGGCCGGAAGGCGTACCGAAGCTCAATCCGGCGCAGCTCGAAAGCTGGCCCGAAGAAGATACGCTGACGCAGTTGCGTTTCCGCCATCAGGATGAGCATGGCGCCCTCGGCCTGCGCGCCTGTAAATTCACCGAAGGCGGCTATTGCGCGCTGTTCGCCGAAGGCAAGGCGCTTGCGGGCCGCGGTGGTGTCGACGACAAGATCGCGAGCGCCTGCGACCTCGTCTATGAGGACGAGATCGATCATATGCTTGCGGGCATCGCTGGCATCGCCAATGAAGGGCTCAGTGCCGACGATTGGCGGCTGTTGGGCGAGCTTGTCGTCACGCAGATGAAGCAGCGCATCCACATGCGCAATGCGCAATTCAGCCGGCCCTTGTCCGAGCAGCGCATCGCCGCGATCTTCCGCGGCGAGATCGCGCCGGCGCGTTTCGATTACGCGCGCGCCGGACTTGCGGCTTAGGAAGGCGGCGGCCTAAGCATCGGCGCTCAAGCCGATCGAGATCGTCTCGCCTTCGACGCGCACCGGATAAGTCGCGAGCGGTGTCGTGCAGGGCGCGCCGGTCGGCTTGCCGCTGGCGATGTCGAAGGTGCCGCCATGCATCGGGCATTCGACGATCGCGCCGTCGATATAGCCTTCGGTCAGCAGCGCGTGACCATGCGTGCAATAGGCGTCGGTCGCGTGATATTTGCCGCCGAGATTGTAGAGCGCGATCGTCTTGGTGCCGATGGTGACGGGTTTCATCTCGCCGTCGCCGATCTCCGATAGCTTTGCCACTGGCTGGAAACGCAGCGCGCCCGTATCGGCCGCTTTGGTCGCGACAGCCTCGGCGACGCTTGCCGCCGGGCCGCCGTTGGCCTGCGCGCCTTGCGCCGCGACGTCCCCCATGATCTTGCGCGAGGCAACGGCGATCGCGGTGCGGCGGCGATAGTGGTCCCAGCCCCAGTAGCCGGTGGGGAAGGGCTTGCTGACATGGCCGCAGCTCTTGCAGGTGCGCGCGGCGTCGCTGGCGTTATAAGCCTCCGCGGCGGCCGATGATTGCGAGATCGTCGGCAGGCCGATGATTTGCGGATCGGTCGGACCGTCGAGCGGGTCGGGGAATTCGTCGGAGTTGAAGTCGCGGCGCAATAATTCGGAGCCGCATTTATCGCAATGGAAGATCATCGCTTCGTTCTGCGGCACGCCCACCGACTGACGCTGCGTGATCACGCCCATATAGAACATGCTCGAATGCTCGGCCTGATCGGGCTTCTGGCCGACGGGATGGGTGGTCGGGCCGACCGACACGCCGCCAGGAACACGGAACGTGTTGCTCGAGCCGACGCAGAGATTGACCTCCTGCACGGTATTGTAGTGCACGAAATAACCCATCTCGCCGCGCGCGCCCGGATCCTGCAGCGCGATGCAGGGAACGATGCAACCCGGCGCGAAATAAGGGAACATCGGGCTCAGCGCCGCGGTCGCGGTGCGCGCGTAGTCGTAGCAATTGACCTTGAGCGGAATGCGCTCGTCGCTCGGCGGTGCGATCGTGTTGGGGGCTGAGCGTGCTAGCGCGTTCGGGTCTTGGCCGGCCGGTTTCTTATGCGCGTGCTCCGTCTCGAAGGCTTCGGCTTCCTTCACCTCGGCACCGGTCTTGTCCCATTGAAAAGGCGCGAGATCGATTGCGGGCAGGCCTTTGCGCAAGCTCGCATCGGCATTGAAGGCGCGGCAGGCCCGCAGATAAGCCTCTTGCGGCAATTCCTTGGCGCAATCCCAAGTGACGCGCGCGACTTCTTCATCGCTCCTGTACCAGGCGACGGCTTCGAGACCCGGCTGCGCCGCTTTGTATCGCAGATGCACCGACTCCGTTTGCGGGATCAGGCGATGCGGCGTGCCGCCCGGCACGTAAACGAAATCGCCCAGCGCCATGTTGAAATAATTCGCCGGCGAGTTGCGGAATTCAATGCGCGCCGTGCCCGACATCTGCGCGACGATCGTGTCCTGCTCGCAGATGAGGAAGAAAGGCTGCGCGATGCTGTTGCGGCTCAAATGAAGCTGCGGGTCGATGCCGATCTCCAGCATCGGAAACTCGTCGTAATTACCGCGCTCGGCGGCTTCCTTATAAGTCTCGAAACGATTCTTGCGCCGCATGCCCGCCTCCCTCCGCGATGGATGCGCGATCCCAGTATCATCGCCATATTGACAAGATGTTGTCAATATGGCCGGATGACGGTTGAGATGTCTCGCGATAGCACCAATCTGCCGCGCCGCTCCGCCGGTGCCGGTGCGCATACCGAAGCCGGCGCCGCTTTCACCCAGCTGGTGATCGAGCTCTTTCGCTTGAACGGCACGATGGTCGCGGTCGGCGATGACATGACGCGCGATCTCGGCATGACGGCGGCGCGCTGGCAGGTGCTGGGTGCGATCGGCTCCGAACCCAAGACCGTCGCCGCGGCCGCACGCCAGATGGGGCTGACACGGCAGAATGTGCAGCGCATCGCGGACTGGCTGGTCGAAAGCGGTATTGCCGAGTTCGTCGAGAACCCCAATCATCGCCGCGCCAAACTCGTTGCGCTGACCAAAGAAGGCGTGGCGCTGCGCCAGCAACTCGGCCGGCGCCAGGCGCGCTGGGCGAATGTCACCGGCGCGCATATCGGCGCGGCCGAGTTGCGCGCGACGACCGATGTGTTGAAGCGCCTCAAAAAGGCGCTGGAAAAGCGAAGCTAGATAAACGAGCGGAGGAAAAATGAGCGAGACGCAGAAGATCGAGGCCGAGGATCCCGCCAATCGTCAGGCGAAGAAGCGTTCGATCGTGCCGCCGCCGCGCATTCGTCGCTCGCTGCGGCTGCAATTCCAGGGCGATTGGGGCCGCGCCAACCTTCACCGCGCGCTCGGCTTTCTCGGCTATGAGTTCACCAACCTCGCCGGGCCCTATACGCGCTACGCGATTTGGAACGGGCGTGGCGGTATGGACAACATCCAGGCGGTCGGTCGCGGCGAGATCGATGTCGCGCTCGCCGTGCCGGTGCCGTTCATGCGCATGGCGATGGAAGGGAAGGGCGCTTGCGCCGGCGAGACCTTCCCCAATCTGCGCATGCTCGGCTATGTGCCGCAGCATGACCGCATGATCGTCGCGCTGCGCAAGGATCTCGGCATCAATTCCTGGGCCGAATGGCGCGAGAAGAAGCCGAAGCTGCGCATCACCCTCGGCCCCAACGACAATATCTCCTTCATCGGCATCGCCGGCCACATGCTGCTCGAGGCACATGGCCTGCCACGCGCAGCGCTGGAGCAGCAAGGTTGCACCTTCATTGAGCATGATGAGCCGCGCGGCTGCACGGTCGCGATGCTCGAGGGTACCGCCGATGCAATCGTCCAAGAAGCGGTGATGACGACCTATTGGCAGGAGCTCGCCAATAAACGCGATCTCGTCTTCCTGCCGATCGAGCCGCAAGCCCGCGACACGCTGAAAGCTGAGTACGCTCTGCCGAGCGCGACGTTGCGCAAGGACTATTTGCGCGGCATGGACCGCGAGATGGAGTTCCTCGATTTCTCGCATTTCGCGCTGATCACGACCACCGATCTGCCGGACGATGTCGCCTATGCGCTCGCCTGGGCGCTGATCGAGCGCTACGAAACGCTAGAGATGCAATATCGCCACATCCCGCCGGAGCGCAGCCCGGTATCCTATCCGATCGATCCCAAAGCGGTGTGCCGCACGCCGATCCCGCTTCATCCGGGCGCCGAGCGCTATTACCACGATGCCGGCCATCTGACGTAAAGCCATGCCGCGGGCGGTTCACCTCGTCGGCAGCGTGCCGCTCGCGAATAGCGAGGAGGTGTTCCGCACCACGGCGCAAATTCTCGGCGAGCGCATCAAGCGCATGCCGGATGGCGAAACCGGCGCGCGCGGCGATTGGGTGCAGTGGTTGACGCATTTGCTGCGCACCCATCCGCAATTCGAGCTGCCGGGTGGCACGATCGATTATTCCGCGTCGCGTGACGTGCGCAATTACTACCGCGTCAAGCCGGGATCGATTCCGCGACGGTCCGTTTCGGCGCTCTCGGCTATGCCGAGCATGCGCGCGAATCCTATGCGGTCTTCTCGCGCCTGATTGATGAAGGTGTCATCCCGGCCGCGACGCGCTTCCTCGTCGCGATGCCGACGCCGCTCGCTTTCCTGCAGGTGCTGGTCGCGCCCGATCAGCGTACCCTGCTCGAGAAGGCCTATTTCCAGAGCATGAAGGAAGAGATCGCCGCGCTCGCGACCATCGTGCCGGCGGAGAAGCTCGCGATCCAATGGGATACGGTCTTCGAGCTGCTGATCCTCGAAGGCGTGCGCAAGAGCCAGATCGACGATACGCGCGAAGGCCTGATCGAGCGGCTGCGCCGTCTCGGCGCCGAATTACCCGCGGAAGTCGAGCTCGGCTATCACTTCTGCTACGGCGACATGAACCACAAGCATTCGCTCGAGCCCCCGCATATGGGCGTGATGGTCGATCTCGCCAACGATCTCGCGCGCGCTCTGCCGCATCGCATCGATTTCATCCATATGCCGGTGCCGCGCGGGCGCGACGACGATGCTTATTTCGCGCCGCTCTCGCGCCTTGCGCTCCGCCCGCAGACCGAGCTTTATCTCGGCCTCGTGCATTTCACCGACGGCGTGGAAGGCACGCGCCGCCGCATCGCGACGGCATCGCGCGTGCTGCCGGATTTCGGCATCGCGACGGAATGCGGCTTCGGCCGCCGCGATCCGGAGACGGTGCGGCACCTGCTTGATATCCATGCCAAGGTGGCCCAGGACTAGCCCTGCCGTCGTAATGGGCCTCGGACGAGTCCGGAACCGAGCTTCGTGTCGCTCAACCAAATCCAGCGGCTCAGGCGCGTTTCGGACAACGGGAAATGTCAAGGAATCTGCCCGCAATGAATCAGCATCCGACCGTCGAACCCGCAGCCTCGAAATCCGAATGGCCGTCCGGGCTGACCCGGGTTCCCTATTGGGTTTTCCAGGACGAAGCGATCTACCGCGCCGAGCAGGAAAAAATCTTCCGCGGACCGAATTGGCATTATCTCGGACTGACCGTCGAGCTGCCAAAACCGGGCGACTTCAGGACAACCAAAGTCGGCGACGCGTCGGTGATCGTGACGAGGGGCGCGGATGGCGAGATATATGCCTTCGAAAACCGATGTGCGCATCGCGGTGCGCTGATCTGCCTGGATAAGCAGGGCAATCGCGAGCATGACTTTACTTGTGCCTACCACGGTTGGACCTATGACAAAAAAGGCAATCTCACGGGTGTTGCCTTCAAGAATGGCGTCAAAGGCAAAGGGGGCATGCCGGACTCATTCCGGATGGAGGAGCATGGTCCGCGTAAATTGAGCGTTGCCATCCTGCATGGCCTGATATTCGGCTCGTTTTCGGACGCGGTGCCGCCGCTCGAGGATTATCTCGGCACAGAAATCTGTTCCCGCATCAAGCGCGTTCTCGGTGGCCGCGTGCCTGTCGTCTTGGGGCGTTTCACGCAGGCCTTGCCCAACAACTGGAAGCTCTATATCGAGAACGTGAAGGACTCTTATCACGCCAGCATCCTCCACCTGTTCTTCACCACGTTCCAATTGAACAGGTTATCGCAGAAGGGCGCGATTATCGTCGACGCGAGCGGCGGCCATCACGTCAGCTACTCGATGATCGACCGTCAGGACGAGAAGGATGCGGAGTATTCGCGTCAGCGCCTACGATCCGACAGCGGGTATCGTCTTGCCGATCCATCGCTTCTCGAAGGGTTCGAGGAATACACCGACGGAATTACGCTGCAGATTCTCTCCGTCTTTCCGACATTCGTGCTGCAGCAGATTCAAAACGCGATCGCCGTGCGGCAGATCGTGCCAAGCTCACCGTCGATGACCGATCTCAATTGGACCTATGTCGGCTTCGCAAACGATACGCCCGCGCAGCGCCTGATACGCATCAAGCAATGCAATCTCGTCGGGCCGGCGGGATACATCTCGATGGAGGATGGCTGCATCGGCGGGTTTGTCCAGCGCGGGATCGCGGCGGCGTCCGACAAGGAATCGATCGTCGAGATGGGCGGAAGCCGCGCCGAGAGCAGCGATAGCCGCGTGACAGAAGCCTCGGTCCGGGGTTTCTGGAAGGCCTATCGCGCATGCCTCGGATTGTGAGCGAGGGAACGATGGCGCGAGATTCGTTTCGATTGATTGCGCAGGCGCAAGCCGATTATGCGCGGTGCATCGACGACGATCGCCTGGAGGCGTGGCCCGATTTCTTTTCCGAAAGTTGCGTCTACAAGATAACGACGGCGGAGAATTTGCGAGAGGGGCTCGAGGCCGGGATCATATTCGCCAACTCGCGCGCCATGTTGTGCGATCGGGTGTCGGCCCTACGCGAGGCGAACATCTACGAGCGTCAATCCTATCGCCACATCCTGGGACAACCGTGCATCCTATCGGACGATGGCGCCGAGGTACGGAGCGAGACATCTTTTCTCGTGATGCGCACCATTCAGGATGGCGATTCCGTTATCTATGCGACCGGCCGCTATCTGGATATCTATGCAATCAGCGGCGACATCGCCAAACTCAACCAGCGCATCGTCGTCTGCGATAGCTCTCGGATAAACACGCTTTTGGCCATCCCGCTATGAGCGCCATTGCACTGGCGATCGGCGACCCGAACGGTATCGGACCCGAAATTGCCGTTAAGGCGGCGCTGCGGTTCGCGCAGGGCCAAGGGAATCCTCGGATCGTCCTGCTCGGGGATGAGCAGGTTATACGCTTCTATGCCGATCTCGGCGGCGTCGGTGATCGATTGACGCGCTTTGGTGCAAGCACGGCGACCGACGGGTTGTTGTTCTTTCCGGTCGACGCGCTCGATGCTGCCTCGTTCCGGCCTGGAACTTCCAGTCCCGCGGGCGGGAGAGCGACGATCGCCTACATCGAGGCGGCACTCGGCCTTGTTGACGCCGGTCGCGCTACGGCGATTGTCGCGTGTCCGCATTCAGAAAAAAGCGTGAACGCGGCCGGAATACCATTTTCAGGCTATCC
>Ga0134126_10008960_pt1 | contig 12600 bp, 6 predicted proteins | sample KB31752_FD_96881 | JGI IMG/M metagenome (GOLD analysis project Ga0134126, IMG submission 96881) | Terrestrial soil microbial communities with excess Nitrogen fertilizer from Kellogg Biological Station, Michigan, USA - KB3-175-2 | ecosystem: Environmental > Terrestrial > Soil > Unclassified ...
AGCTTCATCGTTTGCATCCGCAATCGAGCCGGGACGGAGGCCGTCGCCGAGCGAGAAGGAAACGTCGTAGGCTGCCATGATTTCGCAGATGTCGCGAAAGCGCGTGTAAAGGAAACTCTCCTCATGATGCGCCAGGCACCACTTGGCCATGATCGAGCCGCCTCTACTTACAATTCCGGTGGTGCGTTTTGCTGTTAACGGAATGTAAGGAAGCCGGACGCCGGCGTGGATCGTGAAATAGTCGACGCCTTGCTCAGCTTGTTCAATCAACGTGTCGCAAAAAATTTCCCAGGTTAAGTCTTCCGCTTTGCCGCCGACTTTCTCGAGCGCCTGATAGATTGGCACGGTACCGATGGGCACAGGCGAGTTACGAATTATCCATTCGCGCGTGGCGTGAATATTCTTACCCGTCGATAAATCCATGACTGTATCGGAGCCACACTTAATCGACCAGCGCATCTTTTCCACTTCGTCATCGATTGACGAGAGCACTGCTGAGTTGCCGATGTTGGCGTTGATCTTCACCAGGAAGTTACGGCCGATAATCATCGGCTCGGATTCAGGATGATTAATGTTTGCGGGGATGATGGCGCGGCCGCGCGCAACTTCGTCGCGCACAAACTCCGACGTGACGTAGTCGGGGATTGCAGCGCCGAATGATTGACTTGGGTGCTGGTGGAGCAAGGAATCGCGTGGAGCAACAAAATTTGGAGTGCGCCGGCCTTGACGGCGCTTTGGATCGCCGGTCAAAACCCGCGCCAGCGAATCCAAAGCGGCGTCGTTGCCGCCGCACTCCAAATTCTGTTGGCGGCCGAGGTTTTCGCGGATGGCGATGAACTCCATCTCCGGCGTAATGATGCCCTGACGCGCGTAGTGCATCTGGGTTACGCAAACACCGGGCTTGGCGCGCAACGGTGTCCGACGCAGCGCTGGAAAATCTTCAAGACGATTTGAACCACGGGCTTTCTCTTTTTGGCGGGCCTGATTCGCCGCGTCAAACGTCAGATAGCCATCATCAATTGGTTTCAGGTCCCGGCCTTCATATTCCTCAACGTCGCCGCGTTCGAGGATCCAGTGGCGTCGCAGTGAGGGCAGGCCCTCGCGCACATCAGCACGGACAGACGGATCACCCCACGGCCCACTCGTGTCGTAAACCCGGACGGGTTCGTTGTCTACCAGTGAATTGTCGAAGTTGCGAGTCTGGTTTTGCGAGATCTCGCGAAAGGGAACGCGCACGCCCGGCTGCGTTCCGTTGACGTATATGCGCCGCGAATTGGGCAGGCGAGGTTCTTCGGTTTCCAGTTGAGTGTTTGACCCCGTCGCTACCGTTCCAGGTTCTGAATTAGTTGGTTTCACTGCGGCGCTCATTTCAACTCCTCGTGCTAATCGAACAGGTTAGTTGTGAAAGCAAAGACCAAAGTACAAAATTAAAAAACCGCTCCACCCGATCAAAGGACGGAACGGTCAACGAATGGCTGTTTCTCCCTTCGACGGTATTAACCGCATCAGGTTCAAGGGGTCTCCCGATTGCGGATTGTGGATTGCAGGTTCAAATCCGCATCCAGCATTTCGATATCCGCATTCGCCGGGACTCTCAGCCTTGCGGCTCCCCCGAAAACTTTGTAGAGACAGTTTACTACATCCTGGTCAATTCACCCACGCGAAGCCCCGTTAAATACCAGCGGCTGAACATGGTGACCAGAAGCGATGGGGTCTGCTAGAATCCGCGCCGCATAGGCGGCTTTTCTCACGGTTCCCGAACCAGTCTGCCACGAGTCGGCCCTGATAAAGCTTTGAGACGGAGTTGAAGCATGAGGCGCTATTCAATTTTCCACCCATTGGTTCTATCGTTTTTCTCAAAGTCTTTATACCGTGACGTTGCCAAAAACTGGCGTGGCACGGGCCTGCTTTACCTGTTGCTGATTCTCGCGCTGTTGTGGATTCCCACTGTCATCCAGGGACACCTGGGCTTCGCCAGATTTGTTGATAACGATGCCAAAGCAATTACGCAACAGATTCCCGCAATCACGATTACCAACGGTCACGCGTCAACGAATGTGCCGCAGCCATACCTTATTAAGGTTCCTAAAACTGGAGAGACTCTGGCGCTAATCGATACTAGAGATAACTCTGAAGCAGGAAATACATCTGTGCCCCTGGTCTTAACCGAAACAAAGCTCGTCATGAATAAGAGCGCCTCGGAAACCAGGATTTATGATCTTTCAAGCGCGGGGAATTTTTCGGTCGATCAAATGCGGGTGGAAGGCTGGCTTGGTCTTGCCAGGCACTGGTTTTTCCCGGCGTTCTATCCGCTGGCTATTCTTTTTTCATTTATCGTTCGAGCAATCCAGCTGCTTATCTACGCCCTCATCGGCCTTCTTTTCGCGCGGATGTTGAATGCGAACCTGGATTACAAAACCCTGATGCGCCTGGCAGCGATTTCTATCACCCCGGTGCTGGTGCTGAATCTCTTGTTTGAATTCCTTCCGGTCCGCATGCCTGGTTGGTGGCTGCTTGGCATCGTCATTGAACTCGGGTATCTATTCTTCGCGGTCAAGGTGAACTCAGAACCCGAGGTGCCACAGTACCAGCCTCCTCCTGCCTATCCGACAGTGATCTCATAACGGCCGATCGGTTCTCGAACTTTGCCGAAGCGTGAACGAACCGCTAAGACGAAATCAGAACTGGGAGCGCAGCGACCAGCCCTACACTCAAGAGCCCAAACATCTTAAGAAAAGTGCGGTTTCAAATGAAGACTATCAACGTTGAGTCTTTGGCTGGTCGCTGTGCTCCAGTTCTGATTTTGTCTCTAACCGTTGGCTGCAATCCAAACTGACCCACTACTTATTTCCGGTGAGGCTTGAAAATTTTTGGTCACCTGATCGTTCCTCTTTCTCACGGCTGCTTGTCCCGTTGCTTCATTGCACAGCGACGACCGGCCTTGCCGCCAGCTTCTCAACGTCGAACAGATATGCGGTCTGTTCGCTGTTGAGCACGAACAACTTTTTCCCGTCGAGGGCGAACCTGAGGAAAGCGGTGCTCCCGGGAAACGCTAAATGCGTCTGGGTGTCACCGGTCGTGAGATCGTAAAACGTCAGTTCACCGGGATAATTCTCAACTACGATTTGTGACTTTACCGGATTGATTGCGGCGTAACTTCCGAAGAAGCGGTGATGCAGGCTCCCATCCTTTATCGAATATGCCAGCACTCGGTTCTCACTATCGCGGAGCACGAGCCAGTCTCCCTCGGAAAAGCCATAGTTGATTGAGAACGAGCCTTTTCCTGTTTCAAGCAGGAGCGTCCCTACTGACTTGCCGGCATATGCGTCAACAACCTCCACCAGGTAGTCGTCGTCCTTGTTTCCCATTTCCTTCGCCCGGGCGGCGAGCGCAGGGTTTTCTTTGAGCTTTGCTTTAGCCTGATCGTTATCCAGCGTCCAGTAAAGAATAAGTCTGCCGGCGAACTCATCGAAGAAGTAACGCGGAGCCGCTTTGGGAAAGTCCGCGGTCCAGACAGCTTTATTATTTATCAGGTCGAATAGTTCGAAGCGAACGTCACTGGTCAGGGATTTCTGATCTTCAGATTCTTCCCCGGCGCTCTGCTTCTTGTCGGCCTTTTCTTTCTCTTGCTTGTCAGGACTCTTGAGGCTGAGACGCGTCAACAGAAATCGCCGATACTGCCGAGACCCTTTTTCGGGAATTTCTCGAAGTGCCGAAGCCGCGCCGTCTGCAGACGTAAAGACAACCAGGCTGTGTTTGACTTCGGCAAACCCGGGGAAGTCTCCAATGCCGTTTCCGCTGTCGGCGAGCAGCGCGCCGCGAAAGCCTCGCAAGTGCATCTTTCGTTCGCCAGTTCCAATGTTCCAGACGGCGCCGCGGGTCTTTGAGGAAACAGCGAGCCACTGCAGGTTATCCGAAATCTCCGCAGTCTGCGGTTTTCCAATCGCACCGACTGGAACTTCGATCGTGCCCAGGTCTTTGCCTCGAAATCTCTTTTCTCCTTCGTCGTAGCTCACTTCTCTTACCAGTACGTTTCCATTCATCGACTCAGAAATCATGATGTTGTTCCATAGGGTAGCGTCGACCCGGTCAAAGCCACTGACTACAATTTTCTTAGTCAGATCAAAAACGCCGAGTTTAGCGTTTGCGAGCGGTTTGAGAATGATGTAGTTGTCATTGGCAGTTCGTTCCATTGTTTTCGCTGAGATCGTCAGCTTCTCAAGCCGCTTGCCTTCAGGAAACGAAAAGATGCCACCGTCCTCTACCTTCTTCGGCGCCATTGCCAAAATCCGATTGGAATCCAGAAACAGGAAAGCTCGACGCGCCAGTTTCTTCAAATCGCCGCTAACGTTCACCTGCTTAAGAGTATTCAGATCGACGGCCACCATCGTGTCTTCAGTGCCGGCCACACCTAAACCATCAAAGCTGAACGAGAAACGAAAATTGGCCGAACGTGCGATGGCGAAAAAGCGCGAGTCTGGAGAATACTCCATGTTGAAAAATCCCAGCTCGTCGTTGTCACTTTCAATCCAACCCCAATACTCGAGAAAGCTAAGTTCGAAAGCCTTCTTCTTTTGCCAGATCCTTTTTCCGGTTTGGGTGTCCAGCAGATTGAGGCCGAGGCTGTAGTCCACGCAGGCGAGATACTTACCGTCGGGAGAAAACTTATGCTCCAGACAATCGCGGGCAACAACTAGCTCCCGGATTTCGACTGGCTTTTTCTCTGCCAGACTCCATTTTTCGTAGCGCAGATTCTCTGAGCCGAAGACGACATACTGACCGTCAGGCGTAAACGCCGCGTTATGACTTTCCGGAGCCGGTATTTGAAGCAGGACTTGCAGAGGTTCGCGTTGAATCACCGTAATCGCGAAATCGTCCTGGGCGAGGAAATATTTTCCGTCCTTACTGAATGCAAAATGTGAAATATCGCTTCGCAGTCGGGGCGACAATTCTTTTTTCCACAAGAGGCCAGCAAGCTGTTCTTTGCGGTTCAATTCCCGGTAGGACACTACGTTTGCCTGCCACCGGAGAAATGAGTCTGAAGCCGTGGAGCTGCGGCTGGCCCGGCATTGCGCCGGCATTTTGTCTGTAGCGCGGATCATTTCACGGATCCGCTTTTCTTCAGGGTTTAACTTGCCAAAGAGATCTGTAAACCAATTGCCCGCTTTTGCTTTTTCATCTACCAGACGGCTGAAGAAGTCGCCAAATGAATTTGGGTCGTAACCTGCCGCTACCATCGCAAAGAGACCGATACGATCGGCCTGAAGCTGTTGGTTGTCCTCATGATTGTCGTCCTGAGAAATCCTTTTGGTGCGCTCGCGTTCGATAAGCAGGTTGTATTTCTCAGTCACGTCCTTGCGGTCGCCCAACTGTTTGACGTTGAGAATCTTCTTTAGTAACTCAGAAATGTCGCTGGCGGCATGCCGGACCGTTGCATGGCCGAGTTCGTGCGCCAACACGCCGGCGAGTTCGTCTTCGTTGTTGGTGAAACTAATCAGTTTTCGGGATACAAAAACGTAACCGCCGGGAATGTTGAAGGCATTGGCCTCGGGAAGATCCACGATGAAGAATTGAAACTTGAGGCCAGTTGGAGGCAGGTGTTTTACCAACTTCGCGCCAATGTCTCTGAGGTACGCTTCCAGCGCAGGGTCTCTGACGAAGCGCAACTCGCCGGACATCTTCTGGTAGGTGAGCTCGCCGAATATCATCTCCTGCTCGGGAGTAAAAATGTTGTAGATATTGGGATCGATAGTGATGGCTGGCGGCGTGCATTCCTGCGCTCTGATGGGGGCCGAAGCCGCGCAGAAACACAAGAGGAGGACTAGAAGAAAAACGGGTCTGGGCATTACACAACTCCCGAGAGGATCGAGGGCTGGATTCTAGAACCGTTTGACCGCGCGTGCAATGGCGAGACTGTCATGCAACAATGACGGCCACCCCCGAAAATCTAATCGAGATCAACTGAGAGGATACAAATATGCCAGTAGAAGTAGGGAAACGTTTTCCGGATTTTAGTCTGCAAAATCAGGACGGCAAGACGGTGACGCTCAACGATTTTGCAGGTAAGTGGTTGGTGCTTTACGTCTATCCAAAGGACGACACGCCGGGTTGCACCATACAGGGCAAATCATTCACTGCCACGAAGCAGGAATTTGACGAGGCTGGTATTTCTGTGGTGGGGGTCAGCGCAGACGACGTGGCTTCACACAAAGACTTCTGCAATAAGTTTGGTTTTACGATCGACCTGCTCGCCGATCCTAATCACGAACTGCTCGATGCAGCAGGCGTGGCTCAAAGCGAATACAAGGGCACGATGTATTGGAACCGCACCTCGTTCGTGATCGATCCTGAAGGTAACCTTAGAAAGGTTTACGAGAAGGTAAATCCCGAAGGCCACGAGCGAGTGTTGTTGGATGACATCAAGGCCCTGCAAGGTGGCGAGTCAAAGGGTGCCAGCGGAGCTTAGGCGATCGCAAAACTTGAAGTTCTCCGTGCCACCTCCGTGTTCTCCGTGTCTCCGTGGTGAATAAACGCTAACCACACACTTACCACCGAGACACAGAGAACACCGAGGTGGCACAGAGAAGAATCAGGCGGCGGTAAACCTGAATTTACTCCTGATCCGCCACTGGCGGCGCGACCGTCGCAGCTGGCTCAGTGACAATTGGCGCAGTCAGGTATTTTGAAAAGAACCACACGTAGCGCCGCACGCGATCCATCTGATGACGCGGCTCTGTAAAGCCGTGGTTCTCGCGCGGGTACACCACAAACTCCACCGGCACTTTCATCTCCTTCAACGCCATGTAAAACTCCTGCGCCTGCGCGATCGGCACGCGCGTATCTACCTGTCCGTGCATGATCATCGTCGGAGTCTTTACGTTCTTTATGTACTTCATTGGCGAACGGTCCCAGTAAAGATCGGTTGCTTCCCAGGGAGACTTATCCGAGTAAAACCAGCGCAGGTATCTTTGAATGTCGTTCTGCGAGTACATCGAATAGATGTTTGAGATTGCCGCGCCTGGCGAGACCGCTTTGAAGCGATCCGTCTGCGTCAGGATCCAGAAGGTCATGTAACCACCGTAAGACCAGCCAAAGGCTCCCAGCCGATCAGGGTCGGCGATCCCGCTCGCGATCATTGCATCCACGCCCGACATGCAATCTTCGTAATCGCCTTTGCCCCAGGTGTTTTTGTTTGCCTGAGCAAACGCCAATCCTTTGCCGGTCGATCCACGAAAATTAGGCTGCAGCACTGCGAAGCCATTTGCGGCAAGCACCTGGACCGTGCCGCTGAAAGTATTAATTGAGGCCCCAGTCGGACCGCCATGTGGATTCAGCAGAAACGGAACTTTCCTTCCCGGCTCATAGCCGGCAGGTTTGGTGAGCAGTCCCTCAACCTCTGTGCCGTCTTTGCTTTTCCACTTTACGATCTCCGTATCGCCGAGCAGGTAATCCTTCAACCATGAGTTGTGATCAGTCAGCTGCTTATGCACTTTGAAATCTGCGTCTGCCGAGTACAACTCCGTAGGTTGTTTGGATGTCGACGTCGTGCCGACAATCTTTCCGTCGCGACTAACTTCGGTAACTCCGGTCGATCCGCCTCGTCGCGAGAGTTGCTTCACCGCGCCACCGGCTACCTCGTAAGAGTAAACTTCGATCGCTTCCAGCACGTTGGTGCTGAAGAAAATTGTTTTGCCGTCGCGTGCCCACACCGGCGTGCCTACGCTCAAATCAAACTTCGTCGTCACTTCCTTTGGCGTTCCTCCGCCGGCGGGAATCAAATAGAGAAATGAATTTGACACACCGCCGCCTGCATCGGGATTGCCGGTGTACGCGATCCACTTTCCGTCAGGCGACCAGCGAGCGTTGTCACTCGATCCGGTGTTGTCTTCAAGTTTTTTCTTTTCACCACCGGCGATCGTCATGAGCCAGACGTCGCTCAAGCTACCGTCATCCGCTTTTGGTGTCGGCCGCGTTGTATAGGTGATGTGCGTTCCATCCGGCGACCACTGCGGATCGCTCACGGTGTAGTTACCTTCCGTCAGACGCTTTCCTTCTTTCTTCTCAATGTTCCAAAGCCAGAGGTGCGACATCTTGGTATCTTTATCGATGACTATGGTGTCGTCCTTAACCTTCTTGCGATCTTCCTCGTCCTTGTTTGGCTGGTCGGTAGCGCTCAACAGTAGTTGTTTGCCATCCGGCGACCAGCGAAACCCGGTGACCCCACCCTTTTGAGAAGTGGCTACCCACGCTTCGCCGCCATCAGCCATCATCATCCACACCTGTCGCTCGCCATCCTTTTCCCGATCCGATAAAAACGCCAGCATGCTGCCATCCGGCGACCATTCCGGTGCTGTCGAGCTTTTGTCACCGCGCGTGTATTGCATGGCCTTGCCCCCCGCAGTGGGCACGACCCAGACTTGCGTGACAGTTTTCCACTCCTTGTCTTTCTCCATTTTCACTTCACCCACGGTGTAGGCTACGCGAGATCCGTCAGGCGAAATGCGCGGCGCTGCGACCGCGGCGATTTTCATCAGGTCGAGTGCGCCGAGCAGTCTCTTGCCGTCTTTCGTTCGTGCGTCGGGAACACTTGATTTCATTGGTTGCTTTGCGTCCGCAGATGTGGCGAGCGCTTGCTGCGCGCGCAGTTGCGACAGGGGCAATGCAAAGCACAGTGACAAAAAGAACAAGACGGTGAAATGTTTGCGGATCATTGAGGGGCTCCTCCGGATGGCCAGGCGATTCGAATTCTGAACTGAGAGGCGCAAGGTAGGATAAACAGAGTGCAGGCGTCAACCTGAATCAAGAAAGAGTAGTGGGTCGGTTTGAAAAGTTTGCTCCGGTTCTCGAACTTTGCCGAAGGGTAGAGCGAATCGCTAAGACGAAGTCAGAACTGGGAGCGCAGCGACCAGCCCTACACTCAAGAGCCCAAACATCTAAGAAAAGTGCGGTTTCAAAATGAAGACTAGCAACGTTGAGTCTTCAGCTGGTCGCTGCGCTCCCAGTTCTGATTTTGCCTCTCATCGTTGGCGGCAATCCAAACTGACCCACTACTCAAAAAAGAATCCGAAAGTCTCTGTGCCGCCTCGGTGTTCTCAGCGTCTCCGTAGTGAACAAAGGCTAAGCAAACAATCATCACGGCGGCCCAGAGAACACAGAGGTTTCACTGAGAAAGGAAAATCAGAGCACTGGCCAAGTAGGTTTACTGAAGCGGTCGCAAGATCGGCGGGCGACCGGGCCCGATCATTCTCTGCTGCCGATCATCGACCACCCGATAGTCCGGCGAGAGTTTGAAGAGTTCGGCGGCAGGCTCGCTGCGAATTATGTTGGTAAGCCGGAACGCCGTTTCACCAAAGCGCGGATCGCTGTGCTTCATCAACACAATCATGTGTAGTTCCGGTGCGTACCATTCTTCGTGTGAAATCACCAAAGGCTGGTCATTATCAAACTCACCGGCGGGAATGGTTACCGACGTGCGGATACCCTCGGCGAGCACGCCCTCGATCACCTGCGCCGGCAGCTTTTCCTTCACCGGCTCAGCGGGTTTCTGAGCCTCATCGCCTTCACGCATTCGCCGGTGGGCCGCACTGGTTGGCATCAAAACGCTGAACGGCGCGTTGTCTCCGCGCGCTTTTTCCATCGCCTCCATTACGCGAGGCGGCGCTAGGTCCATTTTGCGCGCCACTCCGGTTTGAGTCTCAATAATGTAGTTGACGCGGCCAATCGGATCATTGATCACGATCAACTGACCCGTTTCGCCGTTTGGATTCATCACTCTGCGGTTCAACTCATGTTCGCGCCGCGTTCTTCCGGCGGCGTCGCGATAGATGTGGGCCGTAGACTTCCGGGTTAGCCGGTTGCCGTCACTCAGCGTTTGAATATGTTCGGTAACTGAATCCGCGGAGAACGCCGCATCTTTAACGAAGGCGCGTTCAAAGTTCGTATCGGGCGTGACGAAACTAAGCGTTTGCAGACTGCCACGTTCAGCGCCAACTAAAGGCACAGGCGTTTCCGCAACCGGCGTCGGCAATTCAACTCGCATAGTGGACGAGCTTGAACCCGTGGGCGGAATTTTTCGCGTGGTTTGAGGAGTGCTACTTTGCGCGTTCGCGGCAATGAGAGTGGCAAAGAGAAAAGCGATCGAAAGAACTACTTTGTATGACATGACGTAAAACCCCAGACCTTGAAAGTTGGAATATATTACCTCAACCGCCGATAAAACTCATCGAGCGCGAGGGCGCTACAAACTGCGGCTCGTTGATGTAATGGCGCGGCTCTTTTTTCATAACGACCGACTCGATGAAATCAACTATCTCGTCGCGCGTCGCGCCGGTACGAATTACGTCACGCAATGAATGTTCGACAGTTGAGAAAAGGCAGGTGCGAATCTGGCCGTCCGCGGTGAGACGAATGCGCGAGCAGGCGCCGCAGAAGGGTTCAGTCACCGGCGCGATGATGCCGATCTCACCTGGCGCGCCGTCAGCGAAGCGGTAGCGCGACGAAGTCTCCGAACCGCGCTCGAAGTCTATTGGAGTTAGGGGAAACTCCCGGTTTATACGTTCGTGAATCTCGCGACCTGACACGACATCGTTGCGCGACCAGTCGTGCCCCGAATCCAAAGGCATAAACTCGATGAAGCGCATCTTCACATCGTGCTCGCGCGCGAAGGCGGCAAAGTCTGCAACCTCGTCTTCGTTGTGACCGCGCACAATCACAGCATTGATCTTGATCGGTTCCAGGCCCGACTGTTTTGCGGCCGCGATTCCGGCCAACACGCGATCCAACACATCGACTCCGGTCATCTGCTTGAAGGTCTCAGGTTTGAGACTATCGACGCTGATGGTAATGCGATCGAGTCCGGCATCTTTCAAGCCCTGGGCGCGATCGGGCAGGAAGTAGCCATTGGTAGTCAGTGCGAGATCTTTAAGTCCTACCTGTCCGATAAGCTTCAGCTTGTCGTCAGCCTTCGCAAGGTTCTTCTTATGGGAGTCAGCGACAAACTGAAGTTTGTCGGACAGTGCCGGTGGCTTCAGTTTCGCGAGTTTTTCGATGATAGTTTCGATGTCTCGTCGCATCATCGGCTCGCCACCGGTCAAACGTATTTTTTCAATACCGAGCGAGACAAAGATGTCACACACGTACTCAATTTCTTCGTAGGAGAGCATCTGCTCTTTCGGGGCGATTGGCGGCTCGCCGTGTGGCAGGCAATAAAAACAGCGGAAATTGCAGCGATCGGTTAAGGACACGCGCAAGTCGCGTATCGCCCGGCCGTATGAATCTTTGAGCAGAGAGGTCATTTCCGAATTACGTGCTTCAAGTCTAAAACGATGCCTTGAGGATTCAAGTTTGAATGCAACTGATGAGAACCGCAAGCGGTAGCGGATGCAAGCACTTAAGGTTGAACCCCGCCCGAACGCTCCTATTTCATGGTTGACGGCAGCATCCGCTCGCTACCGCTCGCGGTTCCGCACTGCACTTGCAACTTGAATCTACCCTTCTCTATTTCGATGATACGCCGAGCATGTACAGGCGTCCAAACGAGGCCAGCACCTTTGGTACTGCGCAGCTTGTTTGGCAATTGAAAGCACAAACTAAAGTTTGAATTGCAATTGCCCAGTGACACCTTTCGCAGGCAATTACACACTTGACTCACCCAGTTAAAGAGGCACGCTGGAAAAAGGTAGTCGGGATCTAAGGTCCGCAGGACCGTCATCAAAATAGCCACGGCCGTGAGGCGGTGGATAATCGAAAGAAAAATGTTGAGCGCCGAAGGTGCGACACTAGATCGCATTTCAAAGCAAAAAAAGTCGGCCCTATGGGCCTCAACTTCATTCGAGGTTTTGATCCACGGCCTTACGGCCGCGGCTACTGAATGCCGCGCCTTCGGCGATGTTAAGCCGAATGACAGACAAGGTGAGTCAGATATGTAATTACCCTTTCGAGTGTGGTGGGTACAAAAATGCAGGGCGAGCGCCAGCGCCCGCCCTGCTCGAGGTTTACCAGGTGACTGAAACGTCGCCCGGCAAAGTAAACAACATCAGCAACTAAAGGTCGTTGATAATGTTGATTGCATAGTTGAACGACGCGCTGTTTGAGCCGCGCAGAGTGTTGTCGCTGGCAGACAACGAGATGTTGTAAGCACAGCGAGTTCCTCTCGCAAGTTGGTGCGGTCCAGCGCCATCGATGGCTGTAACAATGTCCCATTGCGCCAGCACGTCTTCGGAGCCGGGGGGCAGTGGCGCGTTGGCCCAAAGGTCAGGGACGCGTATTGGCGGCGCTACGGCGGGTGGAATCGCAACCCCGCCAGGCGTGCCGTTCCTCTGAAACGACATGGAGTAGCCGGTAAAGTTGTCGTTGGGATGGCCAGCCGTGGCTGCGTCAATCGCATCGGCGGCCCGGATAGCGGCGTCCCAGGCGACGCCTCGAATCTCGCACTTCTTACCTTTGAAATCCGAGAGCCTGAGGTCAAGGCAGCCGCTTAGCCCGCCGATAGACGTAATCAGGGCTACGGGGAAGTCCGCGTCGAGCCAGACCCGTTGGATATCGAAGAATGTATGTCCAGCAGTGTCCTTGACGGCCAGCAGTAGCGTGTACTTGCCGGTG
>Ga0134126_10008961_pt1 | contig 12600 bp, 8 predicted proteins | sample KB31752_FD_96881 | JGI IMG/M metagenome (GOLD analysis project Ga0134126, IMG submission 96881) | Terrestrial soil microbial communities with excess Nitrogen fertilizer from Kellogg Biological Station, Michigan, USA - KB3-175-2 | ecosystem: Environmental > Terrestrial > Soil > Unclassified ...
ACTCCCGGCGCACAGTTGATCGTGCTCGAAGAACACGTGGACTACTGGGACGACCTGGGATGGAAAGACCCGTTTTCTTCTCATGAGTGGACACTGCGTCAAACAGCGTATGCGCAACGGTTGAATGTGCGCGCACCCTACACGCCGCAGATGGTGGTGAATGGGGCTGTCGAGCTTTTGGGCAGCGATTCTTCGCGCGCCATCAAAATATTCGGTGAGGCGCGCTCAGTATCCAGGCTTCCGATTCATATTTCCGCCATCAGAATTGAGAGCGGAAAGGTTCACGTTCACGTCGAAGCCGGGGAAGTGCCCGCACAGGCCGAGGTTTTCGTGGCAGTGGCCCTTGATCACGCTGAGAGTCAAGTCAAACGCGGGGAAAACGATGGGCGCCATCTAGAGCATGTAGACGTGTTGCAAACTCTCAATAGTGAAGGCAAGTTGCAGAAAGGGCAGTCCTTCTCAAAGGATGTAGTCGTTTCCGCAGGGAAGTCCGATACTGCATATCGCTTGATCGTCTTTATTCAGGAACGTGATCAAGGAAAAATTATGGGCGCCGCGGTCGAACGCCTGGGGCCGTGAGGCAAAGTCGATTCAGAAGTCAACGTTTTGTGGAACGGGAAGACTTATCCAGATGCCGTTCTTCGTTCGAAACGGCCAAATAAAGCAGTCCGAAACCGCCCAACACGATAGTGACAGCGAGAAACATAAGCGAATCCTACAATGGATTGAACTCTATCCCCGAGCGGAAGTTTCTTCAATGTAACGAAGGTACCGAATAAGGTAAGCCCAGCTATCGGGGTTGCGATCGCCGCCCGATTGCCACATTCTGCTAAATTGTTGAGCCATGAACCCTTCCCGTAGCTTTGCCAGCGACAACAACGCCGGTGTACATCCGGAGGTTTTGAAAGCCCTCTCGGACGCGAATCAGGGTCATGTTGTGGGTTACGGTGACGATACCTACACGGCTTCGGCAGTCCGGCAGTTCAAGAAGCAATTCGGAAACGATATCGGGGTGTTTTTCGTTTTTAACGGGACGGCCGCTAATTGTTTGGCACTGAAGGCTCTGACAAATTCGTATCAGGCAGTCATTTGTCCTGAGGGCGCTCACATTAACGTCGACGAATGCGGCGCGCCCGAGAAATTTACCGGATGCAAGCTGGTTCCAATTCCCACTCGCGACGGCAAGTTAACTGTGGAAGCAGCGCAGGCTGTTTATAACGGCATCGGCGTCGAGCATCACGTGCAGCCGCGAGTCATTTCGATCACTCAAGCCACCGAGGTCGGAACGGTTTACAGTCCCGACGAAATCCGGCGCCTGGCCGCCTTTGCCCATGAGCACGAAATGTTTCTTCACATGGACGGAGCTAGAATTGCGAATGCAGCAGCATCGCTCGGACTTAGCCTTCGACAAGCTACTCGCGATCTAGGGGTTGACGTCCTTTCATTCGGCGCAACGAAAAACGGAGGCATGGGCGCCGAAGCCGTCGTATTTTTTGATCCAGCGCGCGCCGTCGATTTCAAGTTCTATCGCAAACAGGGGATGCAACTTGCTTCAAAAATGCGTTTTCTTTCGGCGCAGTTCGAGGCATTGTTCACGAATAATCTTTGGTTGCAAAACGCGCAGCACTCCAACCGCATGGCCCAGTTGCTCAAGCGCGAGCTGAGCAAAATTGCGGGAGTCAAGATTGTGTACAAAGTAGAGGCCAACGGAGTGTTTGCGCAAATCCCTCGCCGGGTTATTGCAAAACTCCAGAAGCGGTATTTCTTTTACGTGTGGGATGAAAAGCGATCAGTCGTGCGCTGGATGTGCTCCTGGGACACGACAGAATCAGATGTGAAGCAATTCGTAGAGTTCCTGGGACAGAAAATCGGTTGATTGTTCAATTCGTGAAAACCTGGCTTCGAGGGCAGCTGCCGAAGCAAACGTTCAAACACGTTTATTGGCGTGTAACGAGGGATCGAAATAGTATGGCGCGCCCGGAGAGATTCGAACTCCCGACCTACAGCTCCGGAGGCTGCCGCTCTATCCAGCTGAGCTACGGGCGCGTGCTTCCAGTTTACATCGAGTGAACGAAGCGCACAGCGACTCCTGATGGATGAACAGATGCGGACATCGCTTCAAGGCTGCAATCCTGGCGGTAGGATGCGAGACGATGAATGTACCTCACCGCCGGCCACGGTCACGTCCGCCGGCTCCCGCTTTTTCACCCTTTGGCCGGGCTTCGTTTACATTGATTGTCCGCCCGCCGAGCTGTGAGCCGTTGAGGCCGGCGATTGCCTTGTCACCCTCTTCGGTGTTCGTCATTTCGACGAATGCAAAGCCGCGCGATCTACCAGTTTCGCGATCCGTCAAAATGCTCACTCGATCGACTTGTCCGAAAGCCTCGAAAATTTGACGCAACTCATCTTCAGAAGTGTTGAAGCTCAAGTTTCCGACAAAAATGTTTTTCACAGTGCCCCTCTTTCCATCCGCGAACCACACAAAATGCCGCAAAACATGAGGTCATTTGACCTCTCATCGCAAAGGCGCGGAGAGTATAGCAAATCCGGCGCAAAATGCAGCATTTAGATTTTGTCCGTAATGAAGGGGGACAAGTAAATCCTCAGCACCCATCAACGGCCCAGAACCCCTCTGCCTGGTAGCCGATTTGAAGCAGCCGATTCCTGGGATCATGGCGTTTGCCGCAATTCGGGCAGATGAGATACTGGCTCCAACGCCCGCCAGCGCAATCATAGTTTTCGCATACCCCGAAAGTTGTACCGCAACTGCACGGAACCATAAACATACGAGGCTGGTGCCTGTGCTCTGCGGGGGCTGGCTTTCGAGGAGAGCGCATCGGCTAAAAGCCTTCGGACTTGTAGGCAACGCGGCCTCCGACCACGGTCAGGAGTACCTGGGTGTTGCCGATTCTTGGAGGTTCCACATCGAAGAGGTCCTGCGAAATCGCGATAAAATCGGCAAGTTTTCCCACTTCCAGTGAGCCTTCGTTCTTTTCCCGATGCCCGGCGAAGGCAGCATTGAGTGTGTAGCCCTTGATTGCGTCCGCAAGGCTCACCCGCTCGGAAGGCAGCCAGCCGCCGGCGGGCCTGCCGTCCGTTGTCTGCCGGGTGACGGCATTCTGCATTCCCGGCCACGGACTCAAAGTCACGATGGGCCAGTCGCTACCAAACGCAAGCACTCCGCCAGCTGCCTGAATACTGTGCCATGCCCAGGCGCGCTGGACCCGCTCTGGGCCGACGCGCGGTGCCCAGACGTTGAGCGTGTCATCGTCGGGATAAGCATGCAGCGGCTGCATGCTGGCGATCACGCCCAGTTTGCCGAAGCGCGGAATGTCGGCCGCAGAAACATCTTCGATATGCTCTATCCGATGCCGGGCATCCTTTGTGCCGTTGGTCGTGGCTGCGTTCTCGTAAGCGTCCAAGGCGAGACGGATGGCTCGATCGCCAATGGCGTGAGTGCAGACCTGCACGTGCCGGCGGTCAAACTCAGCAACGTATTGCTTGTATTTTTCGGGATCCCACAATAGGCTCCCTGAAACTGCTGGATCATCTGAATAAGGCGCAAGCATGGCCGCAGTATGGGTTTCGATGACCCCGTCGAGAAAAAACTTGACCACCCCGCCGGCAAGCCAATCGTCGTGAAATTTCTGGCGCATTTGTTCGATCTGTTTGAGTTGCGCATCCGTTACCGCGGGGGGATCCATGCGATAAGCGATATAGAAGCGTACCGTAAGCTCACCGCTTTTTCGAAGTTGGTCAAGCAGATCGATCTCGCTGATATCACCTTCTCCGGGATTGACCCCGCCCATTACATGGACCCTGGTGACCCCGAGTTCGTTGGCGTGTTTTAATCCCGCACGTAACGCCTGAAGCTTCTCATCGCGCGAAGGATCGGGAATCACCCGGCGAACCAAATCGTCTGCCGCGTCTTCTTTTATTGCTCCAGTAGGTTCGCCAGTTTTCGGATCCCGGACGATTTCTCCTCCAGTCGGATCGGGAGTGTCTTTGGTGATGTGCGCAAGTTCGAGGGCTTTGCTGTTGGCCCACCAGGTGTGGCCATCGAACCCTTCCAGATAGACTGGCCGATCGGGAATCGCGGCATCGAGATATTTCTTGTCCGGCAGTCCGGTCGGCGGGAACATCGGATAACTCCATCCGCGCCCGAGCACCCAGGCATCCTTAGGATGAGCGTCTGCGTACTTTTTTAGCTGGCGAACGGCTTCATCGCGATCCTTCACGTCTTCCAGGTTGATGCGCTCCAGAGAAAATGAACCGTCGAGAAAGTGAACGTGAGAATCTGTGATTCCGGGTAGAACCATCCGGCCTTTTGCGTCGAGGACCTGTGTGGATGGCCCGCGATATCGCGCGATTTCCTTGTCTGATCCGACTGCGACCAACTTGCCGTCGCGAATGGCCAGGGCTTGCGCCCAGGGATGCTTTGCGTTCACGGTATAAATCCGGCCATGGAGCAAAATGGTATCTGCCGGCGCCTTTTGGCCGATGCCTGCGACGGACAACGCAAACCAAACAGCAATGCTCGACCACAGCCGCATGTTTGTAGTCACTTTTTTCTCCTGGTCTAGAACGTGGGCGGTGTATTCACCCAAAGGACCCAGGTCTCAGAACGCCCCGGATTTGCCCACTGGTGCGGTACTGCGCTTTCGAAATAGAAACTGTCGCCTGGCTTGAGCGCGTGCTTTTCTCCGCGGAGAAGGATTTGAAACTCGCCTTTCAGCACATAAAGAAATTCCTCTCCTACGTGAGCGTAAGATTCACCACTGCTTGCGCCCGGGGCGATGCGAAACAGATGAGGCTCCATGACAGTGTTTCCCCAAGCCAGAAGTTCCATGCGCACTCCGGGGCCAGCTTCGAGGACCTTTCGGGCGTTCGGTCGCACCACCCGCGTGGCGAATTCCGCGGTATCGTAGAAATCGAGAATATTGTTTTTGTAATGCCGCGCCAGCCGGCGCAAAGTTCCAACAGAAGCACTCATCTGAGACCGTTCCAGCGCGCTCAGAAATCCCACAGAAACGCCGACGGCTCTGGCTACGCTTGCCAAGGACGCGCCTTTGCTCAATCGCAATTGGCGGAGGCGCGAACCCAGCGCGCGATCGGGGGAATGCGCGGGTTGAACCATCCCCTCGCGCTTGAGTGTCTGCACGATTGCCGGCGCATTCATTCCGCGTACTTTGCGCAGAAAGCTCGCCCGCTTCAGTAAGCGCACATCTTCGCGGCTGTAAAGACGGTATTTACTCGGGGTCCGTCTCGGAGTTGTCAGGCCGAGACGCTCCCACATGCGAATTACGGTGGGAGAAAGCCCCACCAGACGCGACACGTCACCGATTTTCAGACAATCGTTATTACTGGACGAGTCCATACAGATCAGCAGCTTGCGGAAAGAATGAGCCAAGTTTTTGCTTGACATCCTTGTGAGCTGCCTACTAACCTTGCCGAATTATAGCAAGGTTTGCAAGAGGGAATTTCTGTCCCTGATCGGGCAGAGACCCTGGCAAAATAATATGGAGGCATTCCGATGCATTCCCCCGCCGTGCGTCGTGCGTTGTGTTCGGCTGTCGTACTCCTGGCAATTCTGGTTGTGCTGATTCCCGCGGTCGGCCAGAGCACCAGCGGCCGGATTGTCGGTAGAGTTTCCGATTCCACCGGCGCCGTCGTCAGTGGGGTCAAGGTCACGCTGATCAATCAAGCTACCAGCGTCGGCCGGGATACCACCACAAATGAGAGTGGCGACTATACATTCATCGAAGTCGTGCCCGGTAACTATCGTGCGGAGTATTTGCTCCAGGGTTTCAAGAAATTTGTTCACACCAGCATTACTCTCGACGTGAACCAGGTATTGACGTTGAATGCGATCCTGCAACCTGGCGGCGCGCAGGAAGTCGTTGAAGTGACCTCGCAAGCGCCGCTGGTCGACACGACAAGTACGCAGCTAGGTGCGGTCGTTGATGACCGCAGCGTGAGCGAGTTGCCATTGAACGCCCGCGACACTTATCAGTTCCTGCAGCTTCAGCCCGGCGTGATGTCCACTGTAGGTTCAAGCAATTCGATTGCCTACGGTAGCGACCGGGCCGGTGCGGTTTCGGTGAACGGTGGACGTGGTCGTGCAAACAATTTCAGCGTCAACGGCGGCGACGCCAACGATCAATTCGTCAATCTTCCCACCGTCCAGCCCAGCCCCGACAGCATTCAGGAATTCCGCGTTCTTACCAACACCTTTGACGCCGAATACGGGCGCAATTCAGGGTCGGTTGTGAACGTGATCACAAAGTCAGGCACCAACGATTGGCATGGAAATTTATATGAGTTCTTTCGAAATACGAAGCTGAATGCCAATCCTTACTGCGGCGCGGATATCAGCGTATGCGATAAGCCACAATTCAATCAGAACCAGTTTGGGGGGACCTTCGGTGGGCCAGTAAAAAAAGACCGGACGTTCTTCTTCACTTCGTACGAAGGCCGGCGAATTCGTCAGGGAATTCGCTCGCCGCTGGTAACCGTTCCTACCTCGGCGGAGCGTCCGAGCGCTACTCAGCCATTTGCTGACTTTTCCTCAGAATCGCCCTTCAGCGGTTCGCTATCGACGGCATCTACCTTGCAACAGCGCCCCGGTTGTGCCCAAGATATTCTCAACCAATCTGGCGTTGCGCTCACAGATGGAGTTTACTACAGCACGTTTACAGATAATGCTGGAGCCCATCCGGGCATCTTCACTGATCTAGCGACGGGCCAAGAGAACATTATTCCTATCAGGTGCCTTGATCCCACGGCTGTTGACCTGTTGCAGTATGTTCCGATTCCCGCCAACGGCACCGATAAATTGGTGACCGCACCGGTTCAACCGGAGCGGGGTGATCAATTCACTGTCCGCCTTGATCATCGAATCAGCGGCAGCCAGAACCTCAGCTTCTATTACTACTTTGACGATCACCATTTGGTGTCGCCATTTGCCCAATTCGAGGCGGCGGGCGCTAATGTGCCCGGCTTCGGATCTATAACTAACGAGAGATTTCAGCAGTGGAACATAAGCCATACCTGGACCATCAACAATACGACTGTGAACGAGTTCCGCTTCAACTACAACCGTGAAGCTCAGAGGACGTTTCAACACCCGGTTTTCACCACTTCAATCCATAGCTCCTGCCCTCAGGCCCAATCCTGGCTGCTTGCCGCGTTCCCCGCGGGAGTGCCTTGCTTCGACGATGGCACGCCTGGCAATCCGACCGGAATTCATCCGAATCTCGGCCCGCAGCACGAGGGTCTTCCTTTCGTCCAGGTCAGCGGCGGATTCACCATCGGCAACAACGGGGAAGGTGAATTGCCCCAGGTGGGGAATTCGTTCCAGTGGTCGGACAATATCAGCAAAGTGGTCGGAAATCACTCTATGAAGTTCGGCACTGATGTCCGCCGCCAGCGTTTTGACCAGACACTCTATTTCGACGTCAACGGCGAGTTCTTTGTTGACGAGACCTCAACCAACAGTACGTTAGGCGATACCGCATTTTCCGACTACATGCTTGGACTGCCCGGCTCATACGGCCAGGGATCTGCGCAAGTTGAGAACGTCCGCAGCACCGGGCTCTACTTGTTCGCGCAGGACAGCTGGAAGCTGAAACCCAATGTGACGCTTAACTATGGCCTGCGCTGGGAACTCAATACGCCTATCGCCGACATCAGCAAGCATGTACAGACGTTTCGGCCTGGGCAAGTCAGTGCGATTTATCCGTGCGAAGACACTGTAAATACAGATTGCTCATCCATGACTCCGGTCGGCTTGCTGGTACCCGGGGACAAGGGCGTGCCCAATGGCCTGACACAGACTTACTACAAAGCCTTTGCGCCGCGGATTGGAATTGCGTGGAGTCCTGGAAAGTCAGGCAAGACCAGCATTCGTGCCGGCTGGGGACTGTTCTACAACCCGATTGAGCAGCTTGTGCTCGAACAGTTCAGTGCTGAGCCGCCGTTTGGTGGAAGCACATTCCCTTTTAATACCGGGTTCAATACTCCTTTCGAAGATCAGAGCGGAGGCTTCACTTACCCCAATCCGTTCGGGCTGAGTTCATTATCTGGTGTCAACGGCATTCTCAATCCGCAACGCGGGCAGCCGGTAGACTGGGGATTGTTTCGTCCCAACACGCTGTTTGGACAATTCCAGCCGCACATGCGCAATCAGTACTCAGCGCAATACAACTTCACAATCCAGCGCCAGCTGACGAACGATATGAAGTTCGAGATCGGCTACGTTGGGTCACAAGGGCACAGGCTTCTGGCCACACACGACATTAACTACGGAAATGCCCAGACATGTCTGGATCTCGAGGCACTCGCGGAAGCTTATCCGGGAGACGGTAGTTCCGGTCCATCAGGTGCCGGCATCGGTACCGACTGTGGCCCGTACTATTCGGACACTGGATTCTTCATTCCAACCCAGGCCTATGATTCGAGTGGAACCCTGGTGAATGTGCAAGCCCCCGCCGGTGGATTGCATCTTCCATACACAGCCAACGGTGGTGGTCCTGCCGTTATTCCGGGTGGAACCACTCTGAGCACCGTAGCTCCCGGAGGAGTTACGCTCATCGGTCTACGCCGGTACTCCTCACCGCAGTGTGATCCCCTAAGTCCAACTGCCGCCGGCTGCCCCGCCGATTTCATCCCGGTCTTCAGCAGCATCTTCGCCCAAGACACGATCGCCAACTCGGCCTACAACTCCTTGCAAGCGTCCTTGGACAAACGCTTCGCTCACGGTCTGCAGTTCACGGTTGCGTACACATTCAGTAAGTCATTCGACCAGGCATCCAGTTTTGAGGGCATCCTGAATCCAATCGATCCGCGCATCAGCCGTTCGCTCTCGGCCTTTGACGCGAGGCACCGCTTGGTTATGAGCTATTACTGGCAAGTGCCTAAACACAACTTCAACAGTTTCGCTGACAAATTGGTGAACGGGTGGGCGCTTTCGGGTATTACGACCTTCCAGACGGGATTTCCAATTCGCATCTCGACTGTAGCCGATAATGAATTGATGTATAGCTTCGATTTTGAACTACCCGGTCAGCCAGCACAGGTTGCGCCATTCCACACGATGAAGCCGCAGTCGAACAACAACTACTTTTTTGATCCGAACAGTTTTACGGACAACGCCACAGATAGTAGCGCGCCACCGTGCAGCGCCGGAGCTGTATATGAATGTTATCAGCCGTCCCTTTTAGGAACTCTCGGAAACACCAAACGCACGATCTGCTGTGGGCCCCACATCAGCAACACGGATCTGGCAATTTTGCGGACGTTCCCAGTATCCGAACGCATGCATGTTGATTTCCGTGCAGAGTTCTTTAACATCTTCAACCATACGCAGTTCTATAATCCCGACGGCAATGTTTCTGATGGTTCGCAGTTTGGGCAGGTCACGCAGGTTCGGGACCCGCGCCTGGTGCAGTTTGCTCTAAAATTGTTCTTTTAAGCTGGACCCGGGCGGCCCTCGCTGCCCGGTAATCTAATGGCCGCACAATCCGCGGCTTGAGACTCTTCGGAGACCGCGATGTACCCCGAGCTACAGAAAGAACTCGACACCTTTGTGCGCCGCACGCCCAAGTCGGCGGAGGCGCACAAGAAAAACCTGAAGCGCATTCCGCTTGGCGTTGCCAGCAACTACCGCGCTTATGATCCCTATCCGATTTTCGTGAAGGAAGGCTCGGGTTCGCACTTCCGCGATCTCGATGGCAACGATTATCTCGATCACAACCTCTGTTTCGGCGCGCTGATGGCGGGGCATTGCCATCCCGCGGTGATGAGTGCAGTCGAAAAACGCCTCAGTACCGGCACCATGTTCGGCATGCCGCACGACATGGAATGGGAGCTGGCGGAGGAGATATGCCAGCGCTTTCCGGTTGAGATGGTCCGTTTCGGAAACAGCGGAACTGAAGTTACTATGCACGCTGTGCGTATGGCCCGCGCATTCACGGGGCGAGACAAGATCGTGAAGTTTGAAGGCGCCTATCACGGGTTGCACGACAACGCTCTCGTAAGCGTAAAACCGCATGCTCCGGATTTCGGCGACATCAATAATCCATCGTCCGTCCCCGGTGGGCTCGGGGTGCCGAAGTCCACTCTCGCAAACGTACTGATCGCGACTTTCAACGATCTCGCGACTGTGGAACGGCGCTTTAAGGAGAATCCGGGCGACATTGCCGCGATCATTCTCGAACCGATTCTGATGAACGTAGGTTTGTGCATGCCCCAGCCAGGATTTCTCGAAGGGTTGCGCGAAATTGCCTCAAAGAATAGCGCGCTACTTATCTTCGATGAAGTCAAGACGGGAGCGAAACTTGGGTGGGGAGGGGCCTCGGAATATTTTGGCGTCATGCCGGACATGATTTGTCTGGCGAAGTCGATTGGCGGCGGATTGCCGCTGGCGGCGTTCGGTACACACAAGTCCGTGATGGACCTGATTTCTCAACACAAGGTGTTCCACGGCGGCACCTACAACACCAATCCGGTTTCGATGGCGGCCGGCCTGGCGACCTTCCGCAGCGTGCTCACGCGCGAAAACTACACGCAGGTAGAGAAGCTCGAACGGAAGCTGACCGACGGCTATCGTGAAATCGTCGCAAAGGCTGGCTTGCAGGGATATGTCATCAGCGCCGGCGCAAATGGCGCGTTGATGCTCTATCCCAGCGAGATTCGCAATTACCGCGACTGGTTGACGGTGGACGTTGATCTCTGGCGGCACTACTGGTTCGGAATGGTCAACCGCGGCGTGATGGCGCAGCCGTACTGGTGGGATGAGCAATGGACGATTTCCGTTCAGCACACCCAGAAGGACATTGACCAGCATATTGCTGCATTCGCGGACATCGCTCCAGCGCTGGCTAAAGCACAGCAGGAACGCTCGGCAGAAGTTGCAGCACATTAGAACGGAACGTGAAAGGCGGGCGCCCTCGCCCGCCTTTCAAGGGACTCAGAGTGTCGGGCGAAAACAATCACGCCAACCAGCCGAATTTGAAACGTGTCCTCGGTCGCTTTGACCTGGTGCTGCTGTTCGTTGTTGCTGTCTTCAATCTGAACGTGGTGCCATCCATAGCCGCCAATGGCGGGGTCACCGTCTGGCTGTGGATCGTTGCTCTGCTGCTGTTCTTCTGGCCGCAGGGCATCGCAGTGATTGAGTTGGCTCATCGCTATCCCGGAGAAGGCGGAGTGTATCTCTGGGCGAAAGAAGTGTTCGGCGATTTTCACGGATTTCTTTCGGGTTGGTGCTATTGGACCAACAACATGCTGTATGTTCCGACGGTGATGCTGTACTTCGTCGGCGTGTCAGTTTACGTGCTTGGCCCCAGTCACCAGGGACTGGCTGACAACAAAATTTTTGCATTAGCCACTTCTACGGTGCTGCTGGCGGTGCTCACTTGGCTCAATATTGTGGGTCTCGGCGTGGGCAAGTGGATCAATAATCTTGGAGCCATCGGAACGGGAATCGCTGCCGCGGTTCTGATCGGCCTCGGAATTGTGTTGTGGTCGCGATTTGGGAGCACTCTTACCGCGGCCGATTTCCGCGTTCCAGCGGATCCTCGCTTTGTGTTGAATTCGTTCGGCGTGATCTGCTTCGGATTGGTAGGACTCGAATTAGCTTCCGTGATGGGCGATGAAATCCGCGACCCCGCGAAGACCTTGCCGGGAGCAGTTGCATGGGGCGGAGTTCTCTCGGGCGCGCTTTATGTCGGCGTCACCCTGACTCTGCTCATCGCAGTTGGGAAAAAAGTTAGCGTTTTGCAGGGAATTGTGCAGGCAGTCAGCCAGATGGCTTCACAGGTCGGGTTGGCGTGGATTGTGGTGCCCTTCGCGTTGATGCTGAGTCTCTCAATTGCCGGAATCGGGTCGGCGTGGATGGGAGGATCGGCGCGAATTCCGTTTGTCGCCGGACTGGACGCCTACATGCCTTCGTGGCTAGGGAGATTGCATCCCCGTTATGCAACTCCCTATGCAGCATTGATCGTGCAAGGTCTGGTGTCTTTGTTTTTGGTGGTAATTAATTTTGCTGCAGCCGGCGGAGTGCAGGCAGCATTTCAGACCATGCTGTCGATCGCAGTTGTGCTGCAGTTGGTCCCATTCATCTATATGTTCGGGGCACTGTTGAAATTTTCGTTTGCGCCGGGCAAAGCCGCGTCGACGGTCAAAGGCCGATACAGCCGGAGTGTTCTCGCTTTGGCAGGAGGCAGCGGGCTGGTCACGACCGTTGTGGCAATTGTCGTGGCATTTTTTCCCGCCAGCCAGATTAAATCGGTCTTGAAGTACGAATTGAGCATGTTCGGCCTCACACTCTTTTTTGTGGCACTGGCCGCGTTTTTCTTTTTTGTGTACGGACGCCGGAAGCCCAGAGCGAACGATGTTCTTGTAGGGGCGGCCGTCCACGTCCGCCCGGCCGAGTAAAGGTCGGCAAGTTAGCAGGAGGAGTTATGCCAGCCGGTGTTACGGCAGAAGTAAAAACTTATCAGTTGTTCGTGAACGGTGAATGGGTCGACGGTAAGACAAAGAAAGCCTTTCCTGTTTATGATCCCGCGACCGAAGAAGTTATAGCGCAAGTTCCCGACGCGA
>Ga0134126_10008964_pt1 | contig 12596 bp, 11 predicted proteins | sample KB31752_FD_96881 | JGI IMG/M metagenome (GOLD analysis project Ga0134126, IMG submission 96881) | Terrestrial soil microbial communities with excess Nitrogen fertilizer from Kellogg Biological Station, Michigan, USA - KB3-175-2 | ecosystem: Environmental > Terrestrial > Soil > Unclassified ...
CTTGTTGACGCCCGACAGCACGAGGTCGGGCTTCACGTCGCCCAGGATGTGCCGGGCGCCCATGATCACGCAATCGGTCGGCGTGCCCCGCACCGCGAAATGCCGCGGGCCGACCTCACGCAACCGTAACGGGTCGTTCAGCGACAGCGAATGCGACACTCCGGACTGGTCAAGCTCCGGCGCAACCACCCAGACATCGTCAGAGAGCGCGCGGGCGATCTGCTCGACGACCTTCAGGCCCTGGGCGTGAATGCCGTCGTCATTGGTGCAGAGAATTCGCATTCAGCCAAAAGGTCCCTGTTGGGTCGATTGTTGAGGATTTTTCCACGCCGTCTTATCCGCTGAATGCCAATGAGGCAAACGTTACAAAGCTCGCGGAAATGGCGGATTGGGCTTAGCCTCTGATAAGCGCCCAACCCCAACGGCCGTCTTGCCGGGACGCTTGCCGACGGACCAGTTTCTGCAGCGTTGGCGGCGCTGCCCTCGGCAGAAGCTATTTTTCCGCCGCGATCACCTTGAGGCCGCCCATGTAGGGCTGCAGCACGTCGGGCACGGCGATCGAGCCGTCTTCCTGCTGATAGGTCTCCATCACCGCGATCAGCGCGCGACCGACCGCGGTCCCGGAGCCGTTCAGCGTGTGCACGAAGCGGGGCTTGCCGTCGCCACCCCGGTAGCGCGCATCCATGCGGCGGGCCTGGAAATCGCCGCAGACCGAGCAGCTCGAGATTTCCCGGAACGCCCCGCCGTCGCCCTGGCTTGAGATTTGTCCTGGCATCCAGACCTCGATGTCGTAGGTCTTCTGCGACGAGAAGCCCATGTCGCCTGCGCACAACGTCATCACGCGGTAATGCAGATCGAGCTGGCGCAGCACCTCTTCCGCGCAGGCGAGCATCCGCTCATGCTCGTCCATGGACGTCTCGGGCGTGGTGATTGAGACCAGCTCGACCTTGGTGAACTGGTGCTGGCGGATCATGCCTCGGGTGTCGCGCCCGGCCGCACCAGCTTCTGCCCGGAAGCACGGCGTCAGCGCGGTGAGCCGCATCGGCAATTGCTTTTCGTTGACAATGGATTCCCGGACCATGTTGGTGAGCGAGACTTCGGCGGTTGGAATGAGACCGAGGCGCTCACTGCGCAGCCGCTCACCGGGGCTCGCCAGCAGTTCGCCCTTGATCGCCCAGAACTGATCGTCCTCGAATTTCGGCAATTGCCCGGTGCCGAACATCACTTCGTTGCGCACGAGCAAGGGCGGATTGATCTCGGTATAGCCATGCTCGTTGGTGTGCAGGTCGAGCATGAACTGGCCGATGGCGCGTTCCAGCCGCGCCAGTCCTTTCTTCAGGACGACGAAGCGCGCACCCGACAATTTGGCCGCGGTCTCGAAATCCATGAAGCCGAGCGCTCCGCCGAGATCGTCATGCGGCTTGGGCGCAAAGGCATAGTTGCGGGGGACGCCGAAGACGTGGCGCTGCACGTTGCCATGCTCGTCGACGCCGTCCGGGACCTCTCCAAGCGGCAGGTTCGGGATCGGGGCGAGCGCCTCGCGCAGCTCTTCGTCAGCCGCTTTGGCAGCCGCCTCAAGCTCCGGCAGCGTCGTCTTGAGCTTGGCGACCTCGTCCATCAGCGACGCCGCGCGCGCCTCGTCCTTGGACTTCTTGGCTTCGCCGATTTCCTTCGAGGCCGCATTGCGCCGCGCCAGCGCCTGCTCGGAGGCAAGAATCGCCGCCCGGCGCTTCTCGTCGGTCGCCAGCAGAGACGCCGATAGCGGCGCAAGCCCGCGGCGCATCAAGCCGGCGTCAAAGCTTTCCGGGTTTTCGCGAATCCATCTGATGTCGTGCATGGTTGAACCGTCCTGAGGCATCGCGCCGCGGACTTTCAACATATCCGTCTATGTTGACTTTTTGCACTGCGGCGCGGCTGCACTAGCACATATGTCATCGCCCGCGAAGGCGGGCGATCCAGTATTCCAGAGACGTCAGTGCCTGAGCCGAAAGGCCGCGGCTTCCTGGACACCTCGCATGCGCGGGGTATGACCGAGGGCGTTGGCGCGCGCCCCCTATTCCGCGGGGTTTGCCGCGGGCGGCGTCCCGGTCGTCGCAGCGCGCGCGGCGGCGGCCCTCTTCTCCACTATGCGCACGGAGATGATGGAGCCTTCGTATAGCGCGAGCAACGGGAGAGCGAGCGAGGATTGGCTCAGCACGTCCGGCGGCGTCAGTACAGCGGCGATGATGAAGGCGACGACGATGAAATAGCGCCGCTTGGAGCGCAGCATCTCGGAGGTGATGATGCCGACGCGCCCGAGCAGCGTCAAAATCACGGGAAGCTGGAAGGCGACGCCGAAGGCGAAGATCAGCGACATCATCAGCGACAGATACTCGCCGACCTTGGGCAGAAGCTCGATCTGCGCGCTGTCGGGCCCGCCCATCTGCTGCATGCCGAGCGAAAAGCGGATCAGCATCGGAAACACGACGAAATAGACCAGCATCGCGCCCAGCACGAAAAAGATCGGGGTGGCGATCAGGTAAGGCAGGAACGCGCTGCGCTCGTGCCGGTAGAGGCCGGGCGCGACGAACTTGTAGATCTGGGTCGCGACGATCGGAAACGAGATGAACCCGGCGCCGAACAGCGCGAGCTTCAGCTGGGTGATGAAATATTCCAGAAGCGCGGTGTAGATGAACTTGGAGTTCTCCGGCCCCGCGACCCAAACGAAGGGCCAGACCAGCACGTTGTAGATCTGCTTGGCGAAGAGGAAGCAGAGGATGAAGGCGAGTCCGAAGCCGACCAGCGACTTGATCAGGCGTGTGCGCAGCTCGATCAGATGATCCAGGAGCGGAGCCTTGCTGGCCTCGATGTCGGCATCGGTCATGACGCTTTGGCGTCCTTGAGCCCGTCAGCGGCAGTCGGCGTGGCCTCTTCCGGCACGCTGACGGATTGGCTTTCCTGCCGATTTTCTTGCCGATTTTCTTGTGGAGCTTCTTGGACCACAGCCAACGGCTCGGTCGCCGCATGCGCCTCCGCCTCGACAAAGGTCTGTGGCGCCGGTGCTTCGGGGGCCGTCGGCGTCACCGGCGGCTCGATCGCGGGCGTCGCCGGTTCTTCGGCCGCCTTCGTTTCTGCTGGTTTGTCCTGATCGTCGATGCGCAGCGCGCTGGAGACGTCCTTCTCGAGGGAAGCGAGCAGGCCGCGGCCGGAGAAGCCTTTGGCGGCCTCGCGCACCTCATCAAAGCTTTGTTTCAGGTCGGCCATTTCGGCCTCGCGCAGCGCCTCCTGAAACTGGCCCTGAAATTCGGCGGCCATCTTGCGCGCCTTGCGGACCCATTGCCCCATGGTGCGCAGGACCCCCGGCAGCTCCTTCGGGCCGATGGCCACCAGCGCGACAACCGCGATGAGGAGAAATTCACTCCAGCCGATGTCGAACATCAAACTTTCCGCTCACGCGAAACCGTGTTGTCCCGTGATCTGAAAGACAAAGGGGCCGCCCGCGTTGTTCTAAGCGTCTTGAAGACGTCCTGATCAGACAGCCTTGCTGCCGACATCCGATCGCGCAGCGGTCGGCTGCGACGAATTGTGATCGATGCTCTTCACCGGCTCGGACTTCTCGGCGGTAGCGTCGTCGTCCTGCATGCCCTTCTTGAAAGCCTTGATGCCTTGAGCGACGTCGCCCATCAGATCCGAAATCTTGCCGCGGCCAAACAGCAGGAGGACGACTGCGATCACCAAGATCCAGTGCCAAATGCTAAGTGAACCCATCCTGCAACCTCCAAAACACGAAATGGCCGATACCGGCCTGATCTTGCCGCAAACGTAGGCTTGGCGGGTGTCAAAAACAAGGACTTAAGCTGCGTTAAATCGCGGCAGGTGCACGGCTATTTGTCTAACCGTTAATGTACGGGGACGGTGCCGTGAACCCCAAGCCATTCCGTCATCCCCGCGCAAACGGCTTTGCCGTTTGTCGCTGGAGGTGCTTGCGAAGCAAGCCTCGAAGGATGAACGGCCCCGCGGCTTCCGTTCGGGCCGTCTCCTTCGAGACGGCCGCGGAGCCTGTCATCGGGCCGCGCTTCGCGCGGACCCGTTGGCGGCCTCCTCAGGATGACGGATCAACAGGGTCGCTCAGTTCAGCCAGCTAGGCCGCGTCTCCGCCTTCCCCGCCGCTTTCCGGCTTGGGTGCCGGCGCCAGCGCCAAGTCCAGATCGCCCGCCTCCAACGGATCCTCGTCCTCGCGCAGCGTGGGATCGTCGGAGGGCGTCGGAACGGTAAAGCCGGTCGGCAACCTCGTGTCCAGCATGCCCGTTCCCTTGAGCTCTTCGAGACCCGGCAGGTCGCCAAGCGCCTCCAGGCTGAACTGCGACAGGAAGCCCTCCGTGGTTCCGAAGGTCAGCGGACGCCCCGGAGTCTTGCGGCGGCCGCGCGGCCGGATCCATCCGGTTTCCATGAGCACGTCGAGTGTGCCCTTCGAGGTGACGACGCCGCGGATCTCCTCGATCTCGGCCCGAGTCACCGGCTGGTGATAGGCGATGATCGCAAGCACCTCGATCGCCGCGCGCGACAGTCGGCGTGTTTCGGTGCTCTCGCGCGTCATCAGCCAGGCGAGATCACCCGCGGTGCGGAAGGTCCATTTGCTGGCGATGCGCACCAGATTGACACCACGCGAGGCATAATCCGCCTGCAGCTGCGCCAGCGCCGCCTTCACGTCCACCCCTTCGGGCATGCGCTTGGCGAGGGTTGCGGTGTCGAGCGGCTCCGCGGAGGCGAACAGCAGTGCCTCCAGCAGGCGCAACTCCTCCGGCCGCGCCTGCGGATCGCTGGCGGGCTGCTCCTCGGCGATGGCTTCGCGTCGTTCCGCCAAGCTTGCCATGGCTGGGTCTCCTTCTTCCAACACTTACTCGACCGGCGCATCCGGCGCGGGCGCCGCAGGGACTTGTTGCGGCGGGCGTTTGCGAAAATAGATCGGCGCGAACGCCTCTTTCTGGTTCAATTCCAACTGCCCCTCACGCACCAGTTCGAGCGCCGCCGCAAAGCTCGAGGCAAACACCGTGGCGCGCTGCGTGGGCTCGGCGACATAACGAACCAGATATTCGTCGAGGCAGCCCCAATCCTCTGATTCAGGGAGGCCGATCAGCCGCTCCAGCGAGGCGCGGGCCTCCGCGAGCGACCACACGGTGCGCCGGGCCAGATGCACCGAGGCCAGCACACGCGACTGACGTTGCGCGGCATAGGCCGTGAGCAAATCGTACAGCGTCGCTGTGTATTTCGGATGCCTGATCTCGGCGATGGCCTCCGGATTGCCGCGCGGAAAGATGTCCCGCTGCAACTGCGGCCTGTTCATCAGGCGGTTGGCCGCCTCGCGGATCGCCTCCAGCTGGCGCAGCCGATTGGCAAGCGCGGTGGCCATCTCCTCCGCGCTCGGACCATCCGGCACCGCAGGTTCCGGCAGCAGCAGCCGCGATTTCAGGAAGGCGAGCCAGGCTGCCATCACCAGATAGTCGGCGGCGAGCTCCAGCCGGATCTTCCGCGCCTCTTCGATGAAGTTCAAATACTGGTCGGCGAGCGCCAGGATGGAGATCTTGTGAAGGTCAACCTTCTGCTGGCGCGCGAGCGCGAGCAGAAGGTCGAGCGGGCCTTCATAACCCTCGACATCGACCACCAGCGCCGGCTCGCCTGCGGCCAGCTCGGCCGGCCGGCCGGTTTCAAAGGACAGAATTTCCGCGCTCATACGCCAGCCGTTCCCGCTCGCTCGATCAATGCATCCAGTTCGGCCCGCGCGGCCGTCCGGTCGAAGAGCAACGGCGGCTTTCGCGACGAAAGGGCGCGGCTCGAACGCCGCTGGGCCTCACCCGACAATCCGGGCGTCTCACGTGCAACCTCGCGCATCTCCTCGATCTTGCCGTTGCAATGCAAAACCATGTCGCACCCGGCGGCGATAAGCGCGGCCGTCCGCTCGGCGATCGACCCCGCCAGCGCATTCATGGACACGTCATCACTCATCAACAGACCCTGGAACCCGATCACACCGCGAATCACCCGTTCGATTATTGTCGCAGAAGTCGTCGCCGGATGGGCGGGGTCGAAGGCGCTAAACACAACATGTGCAGTCATCGCCATCGGCAGGTCCGAGAGCGCGCGAAAGGCCGCAAAGTCGGTGCGCTCCAGCTCCGAAACGGGTGTGTCCACCGTCGGAAGCTTAAGATGGGTATCGGCCGTCGCGCGTCCATGGCCCGGGATGTGTTTCAGGACCGGTAAAATACTACCCTGCTCCAACCCCTCAGTCACGGCGCGCGCGATGGCCGCGACCTTGCCCGGCTCGGTTCCATAAGCGCGGTCGCCGATCACGGCATCGGCGCCGGCCACCGGCACGTCGGCCAGCGGCAGGCAGTCGACGCTAACGCCAAGCCGGTCGAGGTCGTCAGCGATCAGCCGGGCGCTCAGACGCGCCGCGTTGAGGCCCAGCGCCGGATCAATGTCATAGAGCCGGCCAAACAGCGCGCCGGGCGGATAGATCGGCCAATGCGGCGGGCCGAGGCGCTGCACGCGCCCACCCTCCTGGTCGATCAGCACGGGCGCATCCGGCTCGCCTACGCACGTCCGCAACTCCTCGACGAGCGAAGCGACTTGCCTCGGGCTTTCGACATTCCGCTTGAACAGAATGAAACCCCAGGGCCGCTCCGCCGCGACAAAGGCGCGTTCGGCCTCGCTGAGCTCGGTTCCGGCAATGCCGGTGATGAACGCCTTGGTCATGATCGGCGGATTAGCCCGCTGCCGATCAGGGGGTCAAGGAAGCGGCAGCTAATTCCTCTGGATGAGGCACTGCCCGCCGGCACTCTTGAGGTTGCTGCAGAACTGCACGGCCTCCTCCGAGGTGCCGAACGGACCGACCATCGCCCGGTAATAGACCCCCTTGCTGCCGAGATCGGCGCGCTTGATTAGGGCTTTCTGCGAGCCGAGCACGGATCGGAACTTGGCCTGCAACGCCCGGAACGACGCCTTCGCGTCGGCCTCGTTCCGCTGCGACGACACCTGCACGAGATAGCCGCCGCTCGCGGCGGGCGCACGAGGCTCAATCTCCGTCGGATTAGTCGACGCAACGCGGGTTTCCGCACGCGGCGCGGGTGGCGCCTGAGGCGCAAGTGAGAGCGGCATATTCGGGCCGGCATTGGCTTGCTGGGTCAGCGTCGTCCTGGTCGCGCTCCGGGCGGGAGCCTCTCTCGCGGGAGGTGCCTCGTGCGCCGGCGACGCCGCATTGACCGGCACCGCGTCAGGATCCGGCTGGTCTCCACGCACCGTGAAGGTCTTGATCTTGCGCGGTTCGCTGCTCGCGAAGATGCCGTTGCGGCCGGTCGCCGCGGGGCCCGTGCCCTGGGCCGGCGCCGGCGGCATGGCGTTAGGCGTGATGCTGGCCACCGATGGCGGATTGGCGTTTTGGTTTAGCGGCGGAAAGACCACGCGCGGGTCCGCTGCATTGGCGTTGACGTCGAGCGGCTGCTCTTCGCGCGGCACGAGCTTTTCCGTGCCGTCGCCTTGCGTGAGGCGATCCATTACTTTGCCGCTACCGTCAGCCGGCTTTGGAATAATCTTGGTCGGGGAGGTGTCGGCCTTGATGATCGGTGGTTCGCCGCTGCGATGCGCCGTGGAGTAGTGGTGGTAGCCATAAGCCGCGGCCGTGCCGACCACCGCCAGCGCCAGAATGCCGGCAACAGCAAACATGCCGCCTTTGCGCTTCTGCACCGGCTCTTCCCCGGCCTCCTCATATCCCGCCTCGTAGGCATAGGGATCATCGGGGTAGGCCTGCGCGTGCTGAAGATCCTGTATGCTGCTCTCAAGTTGCCCATAGAGCGCGTCATCATAGCGCGCGGGATCTGGCGCCGCCTCTTCGTCGGCATAGGCCGGCTGATCCTGGTAGGCCTCGTCCTCGTAGTATGTATCGGGCTGCGGCGGCTGGGGCTGAGCGGAATAGCGATGCGGCGGGTGAACCGGATTGACGTAACCCTGGTTTACGCCCCGAGCCTGCGGTTCGGGCGGAAACTGTCGCGCGACCATGTCGCGCCGGAGATTGGCCCGCTGGATCCATGACGGCGGAGTGGGCGGCACGGGCGCCTCGTCGGGCTGCACTTCGCCCCGGTCGTCCTGCGGATACTCTTCCGAGTATTCCTCCTGCTCCGGGTATTCCTGCTCGTACTCTTGCGCGTATTCCTGCGTGTACGCTTGGCGATGCGCGTATGGATCCGGCTGCGGAGGCATTTGACGCGCCTCCTGCCGCGGGACCACCCGTGGCGGGACCTGCGCGTTGGCCGGCGCCGCGCTGAACGGATCGGTCTGACCGATCAGCCGCGCCAGTTCGGCCAAGGGATCACTCTCAGCGCGGTCAGGCTCATACTGATCGCCGCCGCCGGCGTGGCCAGCGGCGCTGTAATGTCTGTTTTGATATCGATCAGCCATCGTGCTGCTGCGTTTCCTTTGAGAAAGCCGCCCCGCTTCGCCTGAGATGCCAGACCGGCTTCTGCCGGGGTCCGCCTGCAAAATCAGCTACATATAGGCAACGAACTAACCCAGACTACCGCATTTCGTCCGGAGCATGGACGCCCAAAATGGCCAGTCCCGATGCCAAAACCGATACGACGCCCTGAACCATGGCCAGCCGTGCCTTGGTCAATTCTGGATCATCAGAGATAATGAAGCGTAAATAGGGCAGATCATGCCCTTTATTCCAGAGGGCGTGGAGCTCGCTGGCGAGATCATACAGATAAAAGGCGATTCGGTGCGGCTCGTGCGCCCCCGCCGCCCCCTCGATGATGCGTGGGTATAGCGCGAGCCGTTTCAACAGCTCGAGCTCGGCGGGATCGGACAGCCGGTCGATCGCCGTGTTTGCAAGGTAAGCCGTCCGTGGCGCGGTCTGCTCAGGCAGATGGGGAACGACCTCGCGGGCCTTCCGAAATACCGAATGGCCGCGCGCATGTCCGTACTGCACGTAGAAGACCGGATTGTCCTTGGACTGCTCGATCACCTTGGCGAGGTCGAAATCCAACACCGCATCGTTCTTGCGGTAGAGCATCATGAAGCGGACGGCGTCGCGGCCGACTTCGTCGACCACCTCGCGCAAGGTAACGAAATCGCCGGCGCGTTTTGACATCTTCACCGGCTCGCCATTGCGCAGCAGCTTCACGAGCTGCACGATCTTGACGTCGAGCGTGGCCTTGCCTGCGGTCACCGCTTTCACCGCGGCCTGCATCCGCTTGATGTAGCCGCCATGGTCGGCGCCGAACACGTCGATCAGATCGGCAAAGCCGCGGTCGAACTTGTTCTTGTGGTTCGCGATGTCGGAGGCGAAGTAGGTGTAGCTGCCGTTCGACTTGATCAGGGGACGGTCGACATCGTCGCCGTAAGCGGTGGCGCGGAACAGGAGCTGTTCGCGGTCCTCCCAGTCCTCGACCGGCGCGCCTTTCGGGGGCGGCAGCCTCCCCTCGTAAACGTCGCCCCGCTCGCGCAGGAACTCGATCGTTTCGGCAACCTTGTTGTGGCCATCCGTGATCAGCGAGCGCTCCGAGAAGAAAACATCGTGATGAATATTGAGCGCGGCGAGATCGCCCTTGATCTCGTCCATCATCATCGCGATCGCCTTGTCGCGCGCGATCGGCAGCCACTCCGCTTCGGGCATGCTGCGCAGGCGGTCGCCATGCTCGGCCGCCAGCGCTTGGCCGACCGGCTTCAAATAGTCGCCGGGATAGAGCCCTTCGGGGATGCTGATCTGTTCGCCCAGCGCCTCGCGATAGCGCAAAAAGGCCGACCGTCCGAGCACGTCGACCTGGGCGCCGGCATCATTGATGTAGTATTCGCGCGTGACGTCGCGGCCGGCGAAGGCAAGCAGATTGGCCAGCGCATCGCCGAACACCGCGCCACGGCAATGACCGACATGCATCGGTCCGGTCGGGTTCGCCGAGACATATTCGACGTTGACCCTGGCGGTCGCGCTTGCGGTGGTGCGGCCGTAAGCACCCCCTTCCCGCAGCACGGTGCGCAGCGCATCGGCCCAGGCTTGCGGCTTCAAGGTCAGATTGATGAACCCGGGACCGGCGATATCGACCTTGGCGATCAGCGCATCATTGCGTAGGCGTGCGGCGATTGCCTCGGCCAAATCGCGCGGCTTCGTCCTGGCTTCCTTGGCCAGGACCATCGCGGCATTGGTTGCCATGTCGCCATGGCTCGCCTCGCGCGACGGTTCCACGACCACGCGCGAGAAATCGGTGCCGTCGGGCCAACCGCCCTCTTTGGCCAGGGCAGCGCAAATCACGTGCACGCGCGCAAGCACGTCGGCGAAAAGATGGATTGAGGCGGGCTGATCGGCCATGGCCGCCGCCTAACGCAAATCCGGGGTCGAGTCAAAAAGCCTTTGATGCTCCATCAGCGCGAAGCGGTCGGTCATGCCGGCGATGAAATTGCCGACCCGCCGGGCCCGCACCGCGCCTGTGACCTGCCGGGTGCCCTCTCGCCATTCGTCCGGCATGTCGGCGGGATCCTGCTCATAGCGCGCAAACAGATCGACGATGATCTGCTCGGCGTCCTTCATGATGCTCATCACGCGCGCATGGCGGTACATGTGCTCTTTGAGGAATGCCTTGATGCCCGCCTCGGCCTCGGCAACCTCAGGCGGAAACATCATGAACTGCTGGCCGGCGCTGCGCACGTCATCGACCGATTGCGGCCGCGCCAGCGCAAGCTGCCGCTCTGCCTCCGCGACCACCGCGCTGATCAAATAGGAGATCAGCTCGCGCACGAACTCCGCACCCCGCCGGTCGGCATCGAGGCCAGGGTATTTGCGATCAATTGCCGCGATCATGCGCTCAGCGGCCGGTATCACCTTCAGATCGTCGAGCTCAAACAGCCCGGCGCGCAGGCCGTCATCGATGTCGTGGGCATCGTAGGCGATGTCGTCGGCGATCGCGGCCGCCTGCGCCTCCAGGGAGGCAAAGCTCCACAGTTCGAGATCGAACGTCTTGACGAAATCCGTGATCCCGACTGGCAGGCCGCGCTCGTGGTAGCGTGGAAGTGGGGCGCCATCGCGCGCGGTCAGCGGGCCGTTATGCTTGACGATGCCTTCCAGCATTTCCCAGGTCAGGTTGAGCCCGTCGAAGCTGGGATAGCGATGCTCGAGCGCGGTGACCACGCGCAGCGTCTGGGCATTGTGGTCGAAGCCGCCATGAGCTTTCAGGCAGGCATCGAGCGCCCGCTCGCCGGCGTGTCCAAACGGCGGATGGCCAAGATCGTGGGCTAGCGCCAAGGCCTCCGTGAGATCCTCGTCGAGGCCGAATTGGCGCGCGAGTGCGCGCGCAATCTGCGCCACTTCCAGCGAATGGGTCAGCCGGGTACGATAATGATCGCCTTCATGGAACACGAAGACCTGAGTCTTATGCTTCAGGCGGCGGAACGCGTTGCAATGAATAACCCGGTCGCAATCCCGGCGGAACGGGCTGCGGGTCCGGCTCGGCGGCTCGGCAAACAGCCGGCCGCGGGACCGGTCGGGGTCGCAGCCATAGGGCGCGCGAGGGGCAGCCATTCCGACCGACACAGGGTTTTGGTCCCTATCCATTTGATTCCGCGGACCTCTGTACATAACTATGTCAGGCGCGGGATACCAATGAATTGGCGATGACGTGCGCCACCGAAAGAGAGTTGAGAGACTTCGAAGATGACCGCAGCCGTGACCATCAGCGAGCGGGCCGCCCGCCGCATCGGTGAAATCCTCAAGAGCGAAGGCAGTGGCGCCATGCTGCGCATCTCCGTGGAAGGCGGCGGCTGCTCCGGATTCCAGTACAAATTCGACGTCGACCGCGCCAGGGCCGAGGATGACCTCGTGATCGAACGCGATCATGCCGTGGTGCTGGTGGATTCGGCGTCGGCGCCGTTCCTGGCGGGATCGGAGGTTGATTTCGTCGATGACCTGATCGGCGCGTCGTTTCGCGTGAATAACCCCAACGCGACAGCCTCCTGCGGCTGCGGCACCAGTTTTTCGATCTGATATTCCTAACCGATTTTTTGGTTGTGGCATTGCCGCGATTCTGGGGTAGCTTTGCGGAACCGAAAATTCCTGTGCGTCCCGCATGCCCAACCCCATAGACGACAATGAAAAGCTAGCGATCGCAATTGGCCGCGCCATCAGCCACTGGGCGCATGCAGAAGTTCATCTAGCCATAGTGTTCGGGCAGCTGACTGGCATGGACCACACGATGGCTGTCACCGTGTTCAGGATGTTAAGGTCCGTCCCGAGCCAAAAAGAAGCGCTGCTGTCGGTCGCAAGGGTGTCCATCAGGTGCGATGAGCAGGATTTGGCGACGCTTTCGGCCATTCTGACAGACTACGGAGAGCTTGCAGGCAAACGCAATGAGATCGCGCACAACCCGCTGGGTTGGGCACCGGGCGAAGAACAAAAAATCTACCGAATGAAGCGCGAGAAGGTCAGCAAACCAGGCCTCTTTCCCTACAGCCGCGACTTAGTCAAGGTTGCTGATGTCGAAGCTCTGACAGCTAACATCAAGACGCTGGTTGGCCGCATTCTAAAATTCCACAGGGGTCTAACCGAAAAGCAGTTGAAGGCGGCGGGGATGAATTTC
>Ga0134126_10008965_pt1 | contig 12595 bp, 8 predicted proteins | sample KB31752_FD_96881 | JGI IMG/M metagenome (GOLD analysis project Ga0134126, IMG submission 96881) | Terrestrial soil microbial communities with excess Nitrogen fertilizer from Kellogg Biological Station, Michigan, USA - KB3-175-2 | ecosystem: Environmental > Terrestrial > Soil > Unclassified ...
GTTTCGAAATAGATCGCATCCCTAATGAAGTCTTCGTTATACCCATGCAGCTCGGTCTGTATCGGCTGACGATTGGGTGGAGGCGTATTGATGATGCTGAGATCGCGCGCCCCCATCAGGCTGAACTGCAGCGTCCGTGGTATAGGCGTAGCGGTCAGCGTCAGACAGTCCACATGAGTACGCAACGTCTTGATCTTCTCTTTATGCGCCACGCCGAACTTCTGCTCCTCATCGATGACCAGCAGACCCAGGTCCTTGAATTTTACCTCTTTTCCCAACAACGCATGCGTTCCGATGATGATGTCGATCTGACCCGCCTCCAGTTTTTTCAAGGTCTCCTTCTTCTCCTTCGAGGATTTGAACCTGTTGACATAATCGACCCGCACAGGAAAATCCTTGAGCCTGTCGCTGAAGGTCTTAAAGTGCTGGAACGCCAGGATCGTCGTGGGCACCAGCACCGCCGCCTGTTTGCTGTCGCAACAGGTCTTGAAGGCGGCCCGTATGGCTATCTCCGTCTTGCCGAATCCGACATCACCGCAGACCAGCCGGTCCATCGGCGATGGCTGCTCCATATCCTTTTTGACGTCTACCGTAGACTTGCTCTGATCGGGCGTGTCCTCATAGATGAAGGAGGCCTCCAGCTCGGTCTGCATATAATTGTCGGGAGTATGCGCAAATCCTTTTTCCGCCTTACGCTGCGCATACAGCTTGATCAGATCGAAGGCTATCTCCTTGACTTTCGTCTTGGTCTTCTCCTTCAGCTTCTGCCAGGCGTCGCTGCCCAGCTTGTTCACCTTCGGAGCGGTACCTTCCTTACCCGTATATTTCGATATCTTATGCAGCGAGTTGATATTGACATAGAGGATATCGCTGTCCTTATAGATGATCCGTACCGCTTCCTGCAGCCTGCCTCCCGATTCTATCTTCTGCAGTCCGCTGTATACGCCGACGCCATGATCGATATGCGTGACATAGTCGCCGGGCTGCAGCTCCCGCAAGGTACGCAGGGTGATCGCCTTGTTCTTGTTGTAGGCCTGCTTCACCTTGTATTTATGGTACCGCTGGAAGATCTGGTGGTCGGTATAACAGACGATCTTCAGGTCGTCATCGATAAAACCTTCATGAATGGACAACGCCACCGGCGTAAAAGGAATGTTCGCCTTAAGATCCTCGAATATGGTATGCAAACGTTCCAGCTGCCGCGGGTTCTCGGCAAACAGATACAAAGTGTATTTCTTGCTTTCCAGCGCCTTAAGGTCCTTGATCAGCAACTCGAACTGTCGGTTGAAAGACGGCTGCGCCTTGGTATGGAAATCGATCACTTCACTCTCCCCCAACCCCGCCGACGCCCCGCTCCTTCCCTCGTGTCCCCCGGCCGATGCCCCGAACTCCACTACATGAAATTTATCCAGCTGCCCCTCTATTTCCACCGCCGTCACGAATTCCTCCACGCTCACTTCATGTTTCTCCATCCGGTCCTCATCCCCATCCATGCTTCCATCCGCCTGCTGCAGCCTGCGTTTCGCATCATGCCGCCCGGGCGCCTTCTTTTCTTCGGCGAGCCGGCTTTCCTCCCGCAGCAGCGCCACCTCTTTTTCATGCCCGATCCACAACCCAAGCTCTTCCTCCTGTATGACCAACCGCTCCCTTGTAAAAGTCCGGTCCTCCATCCAGATCACCGTATTCTCCGGCACAAATTCCAGAAGGGATATTTTTTCGCCCGTATCCGACCTGTTCTCCACATTTGGGATGATATTGACCTGCAATAGCTTGCGTTCGCTCAATTGCGTCTCGGGATCGAAGATCCTGATAGAATCCACATCGTTGCCAAATAACTCGACACGATAAGGCTTTTCATTCCCAAAAGAATAAATATCCAGTATGCCCCCGCGAAGAGCGAACTGACCGGGCTCGTACACGAAGTCCGTACGCTCGAAACCCTTGTCCACCAGCTTTTCCAAAAGCCCGTCCAGGTCCAGCGTATCCCCCGTTTTGATGGAAATAATATTTCCCGAAAGCGTCGAAGACAGCACCACCTTTTCGAAAAGGGCCTCGGGATACGTGACGATCAGCTTCTTATTGGTGCCCCTGGCCGCGGTAAGACGGGTCAGCGCTTCGGTCCGCAACATGACGTGGCTGCTGTTGAGCAGCCGGTAATTCTTTTTATTCTTAAAGGAAGCCGGGAAATAAAAAAGATCCAGCGCCCCCGTCAGGCTCTCGAGCGTATTATGGAGATAGGCAGCCGCTTCCGCGTCCTCGCATACCACGAGGTGGTTCAGCTGACTGGTACTGTCCTGACTGAAAATGGCGCTGATGACGAAGGCAGGACTGCTGCCCTGCAGATTCCGGCAGTATACCCGTTGCGGATGGGACAATAGAAGCCTGTCCGCCAACTGAAAAAGACGGGGAGAATGTAAAAATGACGGGAGGATAGTGGCCTCATTCATCGGGCGGCAAAGGTACGAAATTTCGCCCGCAAAATCCGTCTCTCCAAGCCCTTCCCGCCCGCCCCCGGGCAACAGATACAATATAATTCCCCTCTCTTCTGCCCAAGCAACCGATACATTAAAATTACCGTAAATACACTTTTAGAATACGGCGGTATGATCGGACTCTACACTGCAATCCACCCGGGTCATCTTCCCGGGTAGTACTTCTACGGGCGCAATATTGTTCTTCTCGTCCCTTCGGGTGGCGTAGAACAAGGCTCCTTTCTTGGTGAACAAAGAGTACGTCCCCGGCGGTAAAAGGATACGGAAACGACCGGAATCATCCGTTTCCACCTTACTGACCAGCGGTGTCTTTACAGCGCTGTACAAGCCTGTACCGGCCGCGGGTATAACCTGGTCTTGCCGGGTCAGCCGGAATATGCAAATTGTAGACCGGACCCCTGCGGGTAGCCCGGGATGATAGTGCGGAGAAGGCATATGATTTCCGGCAATACGCCGGGCAACTCCTTCGATACCTTGCTCCTGCCGACCTCCCGCTGATATCCATCCGGAACCCGGTAGACCCGACAGATATACAATCATAATAAAGGCGCGCAAGTCCATAAAAACTGTAATTTTAGAATGTTTTAATAAATATTTATGAATAAAAGCAGGATCCCGTCCTTATACCTTTCCGTCTTCCTACTCCTATTCGTACTCACCGGACCGACTGCCAGCTCACAGGTGCTCACCAATACACCGGTACTTCAAAAGACCAGCCTGCAACTGGCCGCCCAACACCTTGCCATGCAGAAGATATTGGCGCAGAAGGCAAAGGAAAATGGATGGCCGATGATCCTGCAATACAGACACGGCCGGATGGCTTATCTCTCACACATCGACTCCCGCGGCGTTCCCGTCTATGTCACCACTACGGATAATATCATCTCCGCGGCCAGCATCCGCACCAGCGCACTATGGACCAATGGCAGCTCAAAGTTAAACCTTACCGGGGGTACAAACCCCAATATGAAAGGCCGTATCGCAGTGTGGGATGAAGGACTTGTCCGTCCCACCCACGTTGAGCTCACCGGACGCGTGCTCCAAAAGGATGGAAATACAACCCTCAGCGATCACTCTACACACGTATCGGGTACCATGATCGCTGCCGGCGTCAATCCCGCAGCAAAGGGTATGGCCTTCGGCGCACAACAGCTCCAGACCTGGGATTTCGATAACGATGAATCCGAAATGGCCCAGGCCGCGGCAGGCGCGAACGGTATCCTCATCTCCAGCCACTCCTATGCCGACCTCGCCGGTTGGAATTTCAACGACGCCGCCAATCGCTGGGAATGGTGGGGTCAGCCCAACGATACAGTCGACATCAGCTTCGGCCTCTACGATGAGGACACCCAGATATGGGACTCCATCGCTTATAACGCTCCCCTCTATACCATCGTTAAGGCAGGTGGTAATAACCCCGGCGAACAGGGCCCTTCCATCGGAGCCACCTACTGGCGCAGGAATGCCCAGCACCAGTTCGTCAATTCAGGCCCCCGGCCCGCCGGTATCAGCAATAACGGAGGCTTCAATACTCTCGCCACCTATGGCAATGCAAAGAACATCATCACTATCGGGGCCGTCAGCCCGATCCCCGGCGGCTATTCCAAACCGTCTGATGTGTTGCTGGCAGAGTTCAGCAGTATGGGGCCCACCGGTGATGGCCGCATCAAACCCGATCTCGTCGCCGACGGCGTCGATGTCCTTTCGTCCATCTCCACGGCCGACAATGCCTATGATATTTTCAGCGGGACTTCGATGGCGACACCCGCATGCGCCGGCTCCTCCTTTCTCATCCAGGAATACTGGTCGAGACTGCATAACGGCAATTTCATGCGAAGCGCAACCCTTCGCGGTCTGCTCATCCATACGGCCGACGAGGCCGGCGCCTTTCCCGGTCCCGACTATACTTTCGGTTGGGGACTGATCGATATGCAGGCAGCCGCGGGCGTCATCACCTCCGACAACACCGACCAGAGCCAGATGGTCCGTGAAAGCTCGCTCACCAATGGCACAAAAGATGTCGAGACATTCATAGTGACTGCTTCCGGCAAAACCCCCATAAAGGCTACCATTTGCTGGACTGATCCCGCCGCCAACCCGGCCAGCATCCCCGTCAACGAACATAACTTCGCCGACACCTCCCGCAAACTCATCAATGACCTCGATCTCCGCATTAAGGATAATACTACCGGCCAGGTATACATGCCCTGGATACTCGATCCGAAAAATCCCGGACACGCCGCCACTAAAGGCGACAACATTCGCGACAACGTAGAAAAGGTCGAGCTGTTGGACAGCCTCATCCCCGGCAGGTCATATACCATTACTGTCAGCCATAAAGGCACCCTGCAACGCGGCACCCAGGCCTATTCCCTGCTCGTCAGCGGGGTCGGTGGTACTGCCCCTTGCACCAGTTCATCCAGCGCCAGCGGCGCCAGCATCGACCAGGTGTCTATCGGTCTGTATGGATTCTCCAGCCCGCTCAACAGCTGCAGGACCTCTACAGACTACACCGGCTTGCAGACATTCCCTTTCGCCGTCGGCGAGAACACCGCATTCAGCATCACACATACCAGCTGCAACAGTACCAACAATACCCGCGTCATTTCTGTCTATATCGATCTCAACAACGACGGGACCTTCGGATCCAACGAACTGGTGGCCCAAAGCGCAGCCGTCCTTTCGGGCACCTTCACGGGTAACATCGCCATTCCGGCTACGGCCACCGTGGGCGCCTATACACGCATGCGCATCATCGCGGAGGAAACGAGCACCCCTTCCGCCGTCCTGCCCTGCGGCAGCTACACGACAGGTGAGACGCAGGACTTCCGCGTCCACTTTATCAATCCCACCAACGACGTCGGCGTCACTGCGGTGGAGTATCCCACCATCACCACTTGCGCCAACGATTCACAGCTGGTATCTATACATATCCATAACTTCGGCTCGGTAGCGCAGACCGGGGGAGTGCCGGTCACCACGGTCGTCAGCAACGGACCGACCACCATACTCACTCTGTCCGCCACCTGCAAAGACAGCATCCCCGTCGGAGGCGATGTCGTATACACCTATAATAAAACCTTCCCTACAGTAGCAGGCGTCACCTATACCTTTACGAGCACGACATCGCTCTCTACGGATGTGAACACCGGAAACGACGCGGACACCGCAACCATAAGCGTCAATCCCGCTTCGACCCTCCCGACAGGCACAGCCACCGCGTGCGGCCCTGATGCGACTTCCGTAGTACTTCATGCCAATGCGACCGGAGACGATCTCGCCTTATGGTATGACAGCCAGACAGCCACCGTACCCATCGCAGCCGGGAATAATACCTCGACCACCGATATCACCCCCAATAAAACGTATTATCTCGGTCTCAACGACCTCAAGGTAAAAGGCGGGGCGCCGAGTAAAAACTCCTTCACGAGCTCCAACCCCAACTTCGGCGGCGCCTATTTCCGTTTCGGCGACAATTTCATGATGTTCACTACCAGCGTGCCACTCACCATCGAGAGCGCCAAAATGTATATCGGCCACTCGGGTATCATCGGGCTCACCCTCGGCCAGCTGGCCAGCTTCGATAATAACACCGGGCGATATTCCTTTCTCCCGCTGGATACCGTAACGCTCAATGTCTACGCTACTACACCTACTCCGCATGATACTATCCAATGGAACGTTGCCGCCGGCGACAACACCGATACCGGGGCCACCTTCCTGCTGAACATCCCCGTTCCCAACCCCGGCAATTATATCATCATCTTCAATTGCTTCAACCACGCGACGGCCTTCCTCAACGCCAATATCAGGACCAACCCATATCCCTTATCCATACCCGGGGTCTTCTCGGTAACGGGCAACGACTTCCGCGATATTGGCAAGGCGGATAGCGTCACGTTCTCACACCAGTTCTATTACCCCTTCTATGATATCGGTCTGCGGCTCTACGGATGCCCGGCCCCCGGAAGAACGACCGTGACGGCGACCACCGAAGCGGGACCCACCATTACTCAGCAAGGCAGCCTGCTGGTCAGCAGCGTCGCGGCAAATAACCAGTGGTACCTGAACGATAGTCTGCTCACGGATTCCACCACCCAACAGATCCAGCCATTCCTGCCGGGCTCGTACTATACGAAGATAGTGGACCAGAATACGGGGTGCGTGCTCACGTCTAACGCGATTGTATGGACGCCAAGCTCAGGCAACGCCAACCAGCGCATCGGGCTGAGGGTCGGACCGAACCCGAACACGGGAGCATTCAATGTGTCCTTCTATATGACCGACGGCGGCGATCTCAGCATCGGTCTCTATGATATGCTGGGTCAGCAAGTACTCAGGCAGGATTATGGCGCCTTCACGGGAGCTTTCGGCCAGACGTTCAGCACCACTGCGGCATCGGGAGTTTACACATTGAAGATCGTTCACGGGTCAAACACTTATTATTCGAGGGTAATCATCAAACATTAACGCACCAATATAACCGACAAGCACAAACCATGCTGCAACCTCGGCAACATATCATCTTCAATCGCTAACTAACTATGCTGCAACCCTGGATCACGGGAAAGATCATACGCATCGAACAGGAAGCATCGCAAACCAGGAGATTCTGGATTCAGATCCCTGCGATGGAATCTTTCGTCTTCGAACCCGGACAGTTCGTGACGCTCGATCTGCCCATTCATGAGAAGCTGAACAAACGCATCCGTAGCTATTCCATCGCGTCCTGGCCCGACGGCACAAATGTCATCGAGCTGGTGATCGTCCTGCTGGAGGGAGGCGCCGGCACGAACTACCTGTTCAATCATTGCGATGTCGGCAGCGAGCTGACCCTCCGCGGACCGCAGGGCATCTTCACCCTGCCCGACAACATCGAAAAGGATCTCTTTTTCATTTGTACCGGCACCGGCATCGCGCCGTTCCGCTCCATGAGCAATCATATCCTCAACTGCAACATCGCCCATCGCGACATCTACCTGATTTTCGGCTGTCGTAAATTCGAGGACGCGCTTTACAGGGCCGAATTGACGGCCCTGGCAGAGAAGATACCCTGTTTTCATTATATCCCGACTTTCTCGAGAGAGACGCCCGATCCCATGCAGCCGCAGATCCGCACGGGCTATGTACATGCTATCTATGAGGAGGTGTGCCGCCGGCAGGAGTCCCTGCAGCCAGCAAGCTTTTTTCTATGCGGATGGAAGAATATGATCGATGAGGCCAAACAGCGTATCCAGGCCCTCGGTTATGACCGAAAATCGATTCACCAGGAATTATACGGCTAACCAGCCGCGCGCATCCCACCGGTCCCCTTTGCCGGGCCGGACATTCCCCCACGTCGCGCCAGCGACCGGGACATTATTACTTCGTCGCCTTTTCTTTGGAATTTTCTTTCCCCGTTATCTTCATCGGTATGACAGGTATCGCCTGATCCTTCAAACGACTCTCCAACTCCACAAAAGCTCTTTGAGCCTCCAGGGTTTCCCGATTACTACTCAAAAGGTCGGTCTCAAGCTTTCTGATCCTTGCCCTTGCCTTCACCAATTTCACCCTCGCAAAGACAAAACCCATGATTATCCCACAACTACCGGCAAGCATTAGAACGATAGGGTTGATAATCCAATCGAATGTGATTGACATTGCTTAATTGATTTTTTAATTCAGATGGACAGAAGTTAGGTCCTTCATGAGGATTTGTCGATCTTTTCAGGGATAGTGGTAGAGCGGGGCTAGTAAATCATCAATATCTCACTACGGTCAAATATACCGACAAATTAATACAAATTCCCAACAAAAAGATCGATAATTTTTTTTTATACCAGATGCCGGTTAACGATAGCCGCAACTTCGCTGATGGGGATCCGTTCCTGCTTCATGGTATCCCGATAACGGATGGTAACGGTACCATCTTCCTTGGACTGCTGATCCACCGTCACACAGAACGGAGTGCCGATAGCATCCATCCGGCGATACCGTTTGCCGATGGTGTCCTTTTCCTCATAGAAACACCGGAATTGCGGTTTACAGGTCTCCATGATCTGCCGGGCTATCTCCGGCAATCCATCCTTTTTCACCAGCGGCAGAACGGCCAGCTTCACCGGGGCTAACCACGCCGGGAACTTCAGCACGACCCGGCTATCGGTTTTTTCCGGCGTACTCAGATCCTGTTCCGTATAGGCCTCACTCAACACCATAAGGATCGTACGGTCGAGACCTATGGAAGTTTCGATTACATATGGAATATAATTTTGATTGATCTCCGGATCGAAATACTGCATCTTCTTTCTGCTGTATTCCTGGTGGTTCTTCAGATCGAAATCGGTTCGCGAATGGATGCCCTCCACCTCCTTGAAACCAATCGGGAACTCATATTCGATATCACAGGCCGCATCCGCATAATGCGCCAGCTTCACGTGATCATGGAACCGGTATTTTTCGGCCGGAATACCCAGCCCCCGATGCCAGTTCATCCTGGCCGTCTTCCAATGCTCATACCATTCTTTCTGTGTGCCGGGACGAATGAAGTACTGCATCTCCATCTGCTCGAATTCCCGCATCCGGAAAATGAACTGCCTTGCGACGATCTCATTCCGGAAAGCTTTTCCCGTCTGCGCTATACCAAACGGGATTTTCATACGGCCCGTTTTTTGCACATTCAGGAAATTCACAAAAATACCCTGGGCCGTCTCCGGACGCAGATAGATTTCGCTGGCCTCTTCCGAGACGCTGCCCAGTTGCGTGGAGAACATGAGATTGAACTGACGGACATCCGTCCAGTTAAACGTGCCACTGACAGCGCATTTTATCTTCAGGTCTTCGATCAGCTGCTTCAGTCCCGCGAAATCACTTGCCGCCAACAGACGATCCATCTCTGTCTGCAGGACATCGGCATCGCTCTTTTTCCCCTGCGTCTCCAGCTCCTCGATCCGCGACTCGATCAAATGGTCGACCCTGTATCGCTTCTTGCTGTCCTTATTATCGATCATCGGGTCACTGAAATTATCGACATGCCCGCTGGCCTTCCACACCGTCGGATGCATAAATATGGCGGCATCGATACCCACGATATTCTCCTGCAACTGCGTCATGCTCTTCCACCAATGATCCTTGATATTCTTCTTCAGCTCGCTACCCCATTGACCATAGTCGTATACGGCGCTGAGCCCGTCGTATATCTCGCTGGAAGGGAAAATAAAGCCGTATTCTTTACAATGCGAAATGATCGCCTGAAACCTGTTGCTGTCGTTTGCCATAATATGAACGCTAAATTCTTTCCTGAATGCCGCTTTCAGCAGCCATGGCGGCAAATATAAACCAATCTACTGCAACTTCTCATTTTCCCTGTGCCTCGCGGCATCCCGCATATTCTTTTTCGCAAAATTCTCTCCCAATGCCGAGGTCAGATCGACACCCGTCTGATTCGCAATGCACATAAGCACCCACAACACATCCGCCAGCTCATCCCCCAATTCCCTGCCCTTATCGGATGGCTTGAAAGACTGATCCCCATAAAGCCTGCTCATCAGCCGCGCCACCTCGCCCACCTCTTCGGTGAGTATCGCCATATTGGTCAGCTCGCTGAAATACCGGACGCCCGTGCTCCTGATCCATTCGTCGACCAACCGCTGCGCGCCATGCAATGTCAGCATCTCTCTGCGATCACCCGGCGCCGGTATGCCATTTCCTTCCGCGATCATCAATTCCCCCTTCAAAAATGTATGCGCCGATCCTGTCATATACACTCGTCCGCGATCGAGCCGACAATCCAACGCTCCCCGCCGTGCCGACAATTGAACAGCTGAAAGCCTCCTCTTCCCCAACCTGCTCGCCCAATATGGTACCAGCATACTATGCGCAGACCCCGTGACCGGGTCCTCATCGATGCCCGACTGCGGAAAAAATCCACGCGAGACGAAATCCACACTCCTGTCTCCCGGCGCCGTCACGATCACGCCACGACCGGGCGCAGCTGCCAGCTTCCTGAAGTCAGGACGCAGCGCCTCCACCTCACGCTGACTTTCCAGCACCACGAGATAATCATAAGGACCCTTGAACACCGATTCCGCAGCAGGAATACCAAGCCCCTCGAAAACGATACCGAGCGAGTCCGCGTCCGCAGGCTCCGGCGGGGTTTCCGGAAAATTCAAAGTGTAACGACCGGGAGCATCTCCCCGCAGCACCTGCAGATCCCCGGCATGACGCGTATGAAAAAGGATCGAATCACCCGGATGCCCCAGATGCTCGAACAGGACATGCCCCGATGCCAGCGTCGCATGACCGCATAGGTCGACTTCCACCGTCGGCGTAAACCATCGGATCGAATACGCTCCCCCATCCGAAACTTTCGCCCCGGCTGCTTCGCCATCCGAAGCTTTCGCCCCGACCCTCTCCTTCTCACGAACAAAAAAAGCAGTCTCGGATAAATTATTCTCCATCGCAATACACTGAAGCATCTCATCTGGCAGCCATTCGGTGAGCGGCACCACTGCTGCAGGATTGCCTTGAAAAATCCGGTCGGCAAAAGCGTCTACCTGATAGATTTGCATAAATTGTGGCTTGAAATCTCCAAAGTTACCCGCTTTGAGATACAGTATCTCTACAGAATACCATCTTTATTTTACCGCTGCAAAGACCCGATACCCATCAGGTCATTGCACCTAACTGCCAATATTCGGGTACGAGTCCGTTTGTTGTTAAAGGCCTCCAAATAGTTGCACCATGAAAATCCTCATCGTCGAAGACGAGATCGATCTGGCCCAAAGCATGGCTACCTACCTGAAAGGAGAAAACTATCTGTGTGAGATTGCAAACGATTGCCGGTCGGCGATGGAAAAGATCGACCTGTTCGATTACGATTGTATCCTGCTGGATATCTCGCTCAGCGACGGCAATGGACTCACCGTCCTGAAAGAATTGAAAGCCAATAACAAGACCGACGGTGTCATCATCCTCTCCGCCAAGAATTCCATCGACGACAAGATCGACGGGCTCAATCTGGGTGCAGACGATTATCTCAGTAAACCGTTTCATTTGCCCGAACTGAATGCCCGCATTGCCGCCATCATCCGCCGCCGCCGATTCGAAGGAAATAAAACACTGGTATTGAATGAGTTGACGATCGATCTTGTCGGGAAGACCGTAGTGGTCGGGCAGGAGCCGGTCGACCTCACCCGCAAGGAATACGATCTGCTGCTCTATCTCGCCTCCAATAAGAACCGCGTCATCTCCAAGAACGCCATCGCCGAACATCTCTCCGGCGAACAGGCGATGAGCTATGATAATCTGGATTTCATTTACTCACATATGAAGAACCTCAAACGCAAGCTGCACCAGGCTGGTTGTGGCGATTATATCCGCTCGCTGTACGGCATGGGCTACAAATTCGAGGTCCGCACCTGACGCCGCACCATCTTTGCACCTAACGCCCGCACACCTCACGTCTCCGCACCTAACGCCCGCACACCTCACGCCCCCGCACCCCCTTCACTCCTTATTCTTTGTATCCATCACGATCGTCACCGGCCCGTCATTCAACAATTCCACCTTCATATCCGCGCCGAACTCCCCTGTCAATACCTTCTTCCCCAGCGCCGCCCCAAGTCCGTCGATGACCAGCTGATACAACGGTATCGCTATTTCAGGCTTACTGGCCCGTATATACGAAGGCCTATTGCCTTTCTTCGTGGAAGCATGCAGGGTAAACTGACTCACCAGCAGAATATCCCCGCTAATATCCTTCACGGAAACATTCATGCCGCCCTCTGCATCATTGAAGATGCGCAGACCCACGATCTTACCGCTCAGCCATTCGACATCGGCTGCCGTATCGGCATCCTCGATGCCGACCAGTACCAGTAACCCCTGACCAATTGAGGATTTTATCTTCCCATCGATAGTAACGGAAGCACGGCTTACGCGTTGGATAACGGCTCGCATTTTTCGAGCGAAGGTACATCCTGAACCCCGGATACCGCTCCGCCATCTTCTTCACCGACAGCCATTCCCTCCGCCCGTCTCAGCCGCGCCTTATAAAAAGGAGATTCCTGCCAGGTGGCGATCACCATGCCCGCTACCATCAACAGAAAAACTATCGAAGCCATCCA
>Ga0134126_10008966_pt1 | contig 12595 bp, 8 predicted proteins | sample KB31752_FD_96881 | JGI IMG/M metagenome (GOLD analysis project Ga0134126, IMG submission 96881) | Terrestrial soil microbial communities with excess Nitrogen fertilizer from Kellogg Biological Station, Michigan, USA - KB3-175-2 | ecosystem: Environmental > Terrestrial > Soil > Unclassified ...
CTCACCTTCCATTCCAAGCGGCTACTCGCCCTCGCCTCAACTCTGGCCCTCGCCCTGTGCCCGGCGCTGTCTCTCCGCGCTCAGACTGCCGCGGCCGGCACCATTGCCGGGACCGTCACTGATTCCAACGGCGCCATTGTGTCGAAGGCTGCTGTGACGATCACGGACACCGATACCGGCGTCGTCCACACCACTGCGACTACGGATGCCGGCGCTTACAATCAGCCGTTCTTGCAGCCGGGAAACTATGAGGTGGTCATCAGCGCTACCGGAATGGCGAAGGTGGACCGCAAGAACCTGGTGCTGACCGTCGGCCAGACGCTGACCGTGGACGCGCAGTTGCAGGTCGGTTCGACGGCGACTGAGGTTACGGTGACGAGCGAGACGCCGATTCTCGATCCGCAAAAGACTGAGGTCTCCCAGACCATCGGACAGAGCCTCATTTCCAACCTGCCGGTGAATGCACGCAACTGGAGCGACTTTGTACTGCTGACGCCGAACGTGGTCCAGGATGGCGGCTCCGGGCTGGTGAGCTTCCACGGCATCAGCGGCCTCTACAACCAGAACTATGTGGATGGCGCCAATAACAACCAGATGCTGTTCTCCGAGGCGCGTGGACGCGCGTCGGGCGCGCCCTTCATCTATTCCGGAGACTCCATCAAGGAGTTCCAGGCGGAGACTTCGAACTATTCCGTCGAATTCGGCCAGGCCGCAGGTGGCCAGGTAAACGCGATCACCCGCAGCGGGACCAACAAGATCCACGGCGACCTGTTTTACACGCTTCGTTATCCAACGATGAACGCACTGGACCCGTTTACGAAGTACAGCGCCCTGCACGTGCAGACGATTCCGTCCGTCCGTGCCTTCCTGCTGACGCAGGCGACGCATCAGCAGCATGACTTCGGCGGGTCTGTCGGCGGACCGCTCATCAAGGACCGCCTCTTCTATTTCTTTACCTACGACGGCTTCCGCAAGGTCGGCAAGGCGCTCTACTTCGACACCAACACCATTTCGCTGACCCCCTCCGGCCAAACAAGCAGCACCAGCACGATCACGCCTTCGCAGTGCCCGGTTGTGGGAACGCCTGGCTACAACGGCACCACCGGCATCACGGCGGCGCAATGCAATGCCGCCATCACATTCCTTCAGAACAACTCGACTGCGGCGCCGACGCGTTTCCAGAAGGAAAATGTGTTTTTCCCGCGCCTGGACTACCACGTCAACAGCAAGAACGACGCTTTTGTCGACCTGAACTTTGTCGACTATGACTCGAGCTACGGCTACAACGGCGCCGCGACCTTCCAGAACAGTTCGCCCTCTACCAATGGCCCGACAAGCTATCACGAGCGCTTCGTCGTGGGCGGCCTGACGACCCAGTTGGGCAAGGCTTCGGTCAATCAGTTCCGCGCACAGTGGGGACGCGACCTTGAGACTGCCGGCGACAACGCCGCTGGACCGAGCGTGTCCATGGGTGTGGATACTTTCGGCATGCCCAATGCGTTGCCTCGCGTGGCGGAGCCGGATGAGCACCGCATTCAGTTGACCGATGTATTCTCGACGACCCACGGCAACCACAGCCTGAAAGTCGGCGGCGATGCCAATATCGTCCATGAGGTGATGATCAATCTGTTCCAGGGCGGCGGTATCTATACCTACACTGACACCAACAACGTTGTCCTCTTCCAGGACTGGGCCCAGGACGCTTTTGCGGGCCAGCCGGGCGATACCGACCCCTACGCCGGCTACCATTACGACAAGTTTGTGCAGACGATCGATGTGGTGAACACGGCGGCTGGCACGCAGGGCAAGGACGACTTCTGGATGAAGATGTGGGACGGCTTTGCGGAAGATAACTGGAAGCTCAGGCCCAATTTCACGGTTACCGCAGGGGTCCGTTACGATCTCCAGCTGACTCCGCCGCCAGGAAAGGTGAACAACAACTTCGCCCCTATCTCCACCAAGTATTCCAGCTCGATCAAGAACGTGACGGACCGCGTGCAGCCGCGCGTGGCCTTCTCATGGCAACCGCACACCGGCACTGTCGTGCGCGGCGGTTACGGGCTCTTCTCGGCCCTGAACCAGGGCTCCACTTACTACGCCATGCGGGTGGAAAACGGCGTGGTCCAGGTCAACTACAACTACACCGCCTGCAGGTCGCTGGTCGGCAGCGTGAGTGGGTCGCTCTGCACGACTCCGCCTACTACCGCGACGAAGCTGCAATATCCGAATGTGCCATTCCAGCCCACCGGACCGGCTCTGTCGACTGCGCTCTACCCTTCCGGCGGGAATCCCCCCACGGTGAATGGTCCCACAATCCTGGGTCCGCAGAGCTTCCACGGCCTCGACCCCAACTTCGTTCCACCTCTGGCGCATGAGATGAACCTGAGCGTGGAACAGGCGATGCCAGGCAGGTTCTCCCTGCAAGTGGGCTATGTGGGCACCCGCGGCATGCGCCTGCCGGTCTTCATCGATGCAAACCTTGTAGGGCAGACACCGCATGGCGTGCGGACTGTCTTCGTGCAGGATGCCGGCAATAACGTCACCAAGACGCTAACCGTCCCCTACTACCTGCCGAGCGACCGCATCAACACCTCCTTGTCCAGTTACAACACCGGGTTCAGCGTTGCCAACACCTGGTACAACTCGCTGGCGGTTACTGCACGGCGTCCGTTCACAAATGGGCTTGAGGTGCTGATGAACTACACCTGGTCGAGAGCGACCGATACCGGGCAGGTGCAGGGCGCCTTCGGCACGTTCTACGGCGGCGACACTCCGCTTGATCCCAACAACGTCAGGCTCGAGAATGGCCTCTCGGACACGGACGTGCGCAACCGCATGACACTCAGCTTTGTCTATCAACCGCACATCCTGGCCGACAACAAAGTCGTAAAGCATCTGCTCGATGACTTTGTCTTCTCGGGTACGGATACCGCTTCGGCGGGCCAGCCGGTCTTCCTGAGCATGGGGAACACAGTCAATGGTGGCGCTGAGGGCAATATCTATGGCGGCGCGATGAGCTCCAGCTCAGGTGTTGCAACCACAGGCCGGGCGCCGCAGGTAGGGCGCAATAGCATTATCGGCCCTGGATTCAACAACCTCGACATGCGTGTATCGCGCAACATCCCGATCCATGAGTCGATCTACATGCAATTCAGCGTAGATGCCTTCAACGTTCCCAACCACCAGATCATCACGAGTGTGCAGGGCGGCTACTCGACTTATCTCGGGACGGCGGGCCAAACTTCGGGCGCCTACAAGTGCACGACGCAGGCCGCGCCGTCAGGGTCTACGTTCGGTGGCTGCATTGTTCCCTCCACCAATACTGGCCTCAACACGTTCTACACCACGTCCAGCACCAGCGGAAGCAATCTGTACACTGCGCGTCAGTTGCAGTTCGCCGCGAAGCTGTTCTTCTAACCTCGCGCGCAAGCGCCGCAACGCTGGCCGCACCAGTTTGTCCCCGGAGAGCCATCCTCTCCGGGGATTTTCTTTGCCCATCCAGCAGGAATAATCTCGCAGCCCAGCAGCACGCTTTGCCGCACGCCTTTGACATCATCCTTCCGCAAACAGCTCGGCGTCGCCCGTAAACTGATACCAGCGCGAGCGAACGCCAAAGGAGCCCCTCATGCCCCGAGACCTGGACTGGACCGACACCGAAGAGATCGGCATTCAACTGCAGGAGATGTTCCCGGACACCGATCCCTACTCGGTGCGCTTTACCGATCTGCATAAGTGGGTGGTGCAGTTGCCGGCATTCAAAGGCGATCCCGCGAAGTCGAACGAGGGCATTCTCGAAGCCATCCAGACCGCCTGGCATGAGGAGTACGAGGACGCCAAAGGCGCCTGATCGGTCGCCGATTCGCGCCATGGCACGGAAGCGTTATGGCCGGCGGCACAAGCGCATGGTCTAGTCGAGGGACGGGCGGGAGCGCAGTACCCGTGTGGTTACCGGCGTACGAGGTTCCCCGCGCGCGGACTGGCGGCTTTCCCCGGTTAGCATACTGAGGAATCCGTTCTCTGCCGCGCTGTCCCAAGGAGTTCCCAGGTGACCACCATGCCTCTTCGCCGTTCGCTTTCTGCAATGTTGCTGCTCGCCGGTATCACCGCCGTGTTCGGCTGCGGCAACCCCTCCGGCCTCGACTCCGTCCGTGTGACTCCCGCTTCGCAGTCGCTGAACGTTGGACAAACAGTGCAGTTCACCGCGACCGGCACGTTTGGAAACGCCAATCACCCCTCGACGCAGGACATCACCGGCGCTGTGACCTGGAGTTCGACCACGCCTTCTGTGGCAACAGTGAATTCTTCCGGCGTCGCAACCGCCGTAAGCCCGGGCACAACAACCATCACAGCGAGTACGACGGCGTTTAATGGCCCTGTCAGTTCCAGCGGAATTCTTACAGTTGCCGGTTCCACCGCAGGCACAGGCTCGGGAGGCAATGGTTCCGGAGGAAGCGGTTCCGGAGGCAGTGGAGCGGGAATTCTTTCACTGACCATCATTCCCAGCGGAATTGTCTTTGGGAGTCTGGGTGATTCCGGCCAGTTCCTGGCGATTGGAACCTATTCGTCGGCGCCATTTGTAAGAGATGTGACGAACTCAGTTACCTGGTTGACTTCCGAACCGAATAAGTTCCCGATCACTAACAACAACTCGGCTGCTCCGGGGGCGGGCACACAGAACGGCGGTGTCGTCAGCGCTTACGAAGCTAGTGTCGGCAATGTCGGCGCCGTTATCACTGCGGAGGTCACCGACACCAACGGATCGATAGCCACCGCGACAGCTAACGTAGGCTGCCCATATGTCGCCGCCAATCCCACCGCCAATCCCCCGACCGCAGGTTCCTGTAATAACTTTGTTCCACAGCTCTTGGCAACATTGACCTTTTTCAACGAAGGCCTGAATACCACCGGCTGGCTTGTAACCGCCCCATCGGCTACCTGCAATCCGACCAATCCTTCAACCTGCACTGCGGTCCTCAACTGTGGCCCCGCTGCCGGCGCTGGGAAGTCGGTCTGCACAGCCACTTATCCGCTGCTCACGAATGGGGCGCCTACGGTAGTGACGATTACCGCCCCCGCCGAAAGCGGAGTGAAGTTTGGTGGCTGGTCTTCCAACTGCACGAACACCGGGACGGTCACCCAGAACGGACCTAACACTTGCACAATTACCATGCTGACCGACGAGACCGTTGGCGCGATCTTCAACTAACTTCACCAGCAAGCTATTAAACACAAGGCCACCCGATGAGGGTGGCCTTTCTTCTTGAACGCTTCAAGTCTCTCGAGCTGTAAGCTGTGAGCTTTTAAGCTGACAGCGCGGGACGATCTTTCGTGGCGCGATCCCACTCATCCCGCAAAGAACGCGGGATGAATGGGGCACGGATTTGTGGCGGTTCGGGCGAAAGGTGAGAGTTTAAGAATCACGCCAGCGCGGCGTTGATATTCTCAATCGCCTCGTCAACCTCCGCCGGCGACTTGTACCCCACGGTTACTGCATCCACCCCGGCATTGCGAAATGCGAAGCGCATCGCCTTCTGGCGGTCCTGCTGGTTGAATACTCCCTCGCCGATCAGCTTCATGCTGAGCACGCCCATGCCCGCCGCCTTTGCCGCGTGCACGTGCTGCACTACCTCCGGCACATCGCCGAGCGAGTTCCACGAGGTTGCTTCGTTATCCATGCGCTGGCCTGTATGGTTCATGCGAATCATGGCCAGCTGCAGCCATTGATTCTGCGGAACCTGGCGCAGCGCAGGCAGGCCATGCACGCTTGCGCCGCGGGCGAGGATAATCTTCTTCTGCTGTGCCTCGGAGATTGCATCCTGCCAGCGTTTCGAACGCTGCGGCCAGTCGTCGCCCTGCTGCACGTGCAGCAGCATGATGTCAAAGTACTCGGTATTGGCCTGCTTGCGCAGCTCGTCAAAGCGCTGGTGCGGGTCGCCGGAGTCGGTCGTGATCTTCGACAGCAGCACGTAGCTCTCGCGCGGGACGCCGCGCAGCGCGACGCCCAGCATGCGGTGCATGTCGGTGTAGGTATCGCAGGTTTCGAAGAAGCGGATACCGCGGTCATACGCGTGGCGCACGAGCGCATTGAAGCCCTCCTGGCCGAGCCGGCGCTGCACCGCTCCATTATTTGTGCCGGTGCCGAAGGCCAGCCGCGTGGCTTTGATGTTGGACTTGCCCAGCGTGACCAGGTCGGTGGCTTTGCCGCCAGTAGGCGCCGCGGCAAGCGGCAGCGTGCCGGTGGTTGCAAGCGCGCCGGCGGCAAGCGAGGTGCGAAGAAAATTTCTGCGCGAGGTGCGGACCATGAGCGTGCCTCCGGATGGGTGGAGTGCGGGCCGGCTTGATGAGCAGAGGATACGCCGGAGGTGCTGCCGTTGTCAGCGGCGCCGCAGGATCTGCTTCGGCAGCTTCGATCCCGTCGCCAGCAGCACCACACCAGCCGTGGCAATCCATACGAGCGAAGCCGCAGCAAGCGTCTCAAGATCGTGCCTGTGCGTCGAGGCGGCGGGCAGAAAGCGCGTTACAAAGGCCGTGGCGGCGAAGGAAATCAGCGCGGCCAGCAGCGCGCGTCCCAGTTCGCCGAACTCCAAATCCCCAAACGACACCAGCCGCTTGCGATGCAGCAGGACCGCCAGCGTCGCTGTCTGCACCACGATGCCGAGGTCCGATGCGACCGCAAGGCCCTTCAGGTCGAAGCCATGGAAGAGCGCCGCATACATGGGGATGGACAGCACCGTAATCACGCTGCCGGTAATGGCGGGTGTCATGGTGTCACTGGCGGCATAGAACGCCCGCGCATAAATGCCTTGCACCGCCCAGACGGCAAGTGTGATCGCAAAGACAGCAAACAGATGTGTGGCGGTGACAGTGTTGGCGTGAGTGAAACGTCCTCCGCGCAACAGATCCATAAGCCATGGGCCCAGCGCGATCACTCCCGCGGAGCAGATCATGCCAATGCAGAACAGCCGGGATACGGTGCGGGAAACCGATGCGGAAAAATCCTTCATGCGGCGCTGTTGGTACATCGATGCGAAGAAGGGCAGCGATGCCGCGCCCGCCGCCGGGCCGATAATGCTGAAAGGCGCATTGAACAGGAACTTTGCAACGCTGATCAGCGTGAAACCACCCTCGTGAACGGTCGCATAGTATTCGAGGATGTATCGGTCCATCATCACCAGCGAGACACCGACCATCAGCGGCAGGGAGAGTCGAAGCCACTCACGAAAATCGGGCGAACGGAAGTTGACGACGGGGTGGAAATGCAGGCCACTGCGGAAGGCGCCCACTGTGTTGATCAGCGCTGAACCTATGATGGTACCGGCGAGGACTCCGACGGCGAGCGAATGCACGTTGAGCCGCCGATGCAGAAAAATCGCGCCAAGAATGATGCCAGTGTTGTAGATCACGGGCGTGAACGCCTGATAGATAAAGATCTTGCGCACCTGGAGCCGCGAACTCATCACGCTGCCGGCGAAGAAGAAGAGCTGCGCAGGCAGCATCCATCGCGTGAGCGAGGTGCAGAGATCGAACCGCGCCGGGTCGGTACGAAATCCCTTGTTGAAGAGCCATACATACCAGGGCGCGCCGATCTCGCCCAGCAGCACGCCGCCGGCGAGGACAACGAACATGGTGGTGAAGATAACGGACAGCGCGCGGTCCTCGCCCTCAGCATCGCCCGCCTCGCGATAACGGCTGAGAATGGTAATGACGGAGATCGAGGCGGCCCCGCCGATCAGAAAGTAGGAAAGCAGGTCCGGCAGGCCGAAGGCCGCCTGGTAAGCATCCTGCTCGATCCCCGCGCCCCACAGCGAGTTGACGATCCTTGTGCGCAGCAGGCCCAGCAGGCCGGAGGCCAGGGCGCTGATCATCAGCAGCATCGCTGCGGAGCCGGCGGTGTGGGTGCGGGCGACGGGGGGCTGCTCGGATGATGGGACGGACGATGAAGGCGTGGTGCTCATTCGGAGATGCCCCAATTCTATGGGCGCACTCGCAATCATGGGTGCTAGCTGTCAGGCTTATGCATATATTCCGATAATAAATTATCGATAAACGATATAAAATAGTTGACAATCAAGATCAATTGCGCGATATTCACCTCCAAGGGAGGGAAAACTACCAAATGCGACCCAAAGACGAGGTGAGGTTAGCCAAAATCAGAAGAATCAGCTGGGTACTGAGCGCCATCTGCGTGCTGTTCATGCTCGGATGCCTTATCGCGTTCATCCTTTCCATGACCGGGCCAATCTTTCGACATGGTCGCTATTGGGGCAATGGAATCCTCTGGCAAGGCTACAACGGAGTCGAGTTCAAGGTGTACAGCCTTACCGCACGCGAGCGGGTTATCGTCGCCATTTCCTTAGTCCTAGAATATGGAGCCGCCTTCTTCTGCGGCCTTCAGCTCTTTCGCCTGCTTGGCTTTTACTCGCGTGGAGAAATTTTCACAGCGGACTCTGCACGTCAGCTCCGCCTATGGGGCTTTGCCTGCGTAGCGTGGGGCATTGTCAAAATTGGCTGGCTTCTCCTACCGCTTGTAATTGCAGACTCGCGCCACGTTCAAGGGTTAGACCTCAGTAGTGCAGTCTTCGTCGGACTCGGTATCGTTGCCCTCTCCTGGATTATGGAGATGGCGGTCGAGATACGTGAAGAAAACGAACTCACCGTTTGAAGGGAGCGAGCAATGCCGATTGTCGTGAACGTAGACGTAATGCTCGCACGCAGGAAGATGCGCCTGAATACGCTGGCGGAACTCGTCGGCATCACCGCACAGAACCTGTCCGTCCTGAAGACGGGCCGCGCCAAAGCCATCCGCTTCAGCACTCTCGAACGACTCTGCGATGTGCTCGAGTGTGAGCCCGGCGACCTGTTGGCCTATGAGCGAGAGTCTGCTGCGGCTTTGGCAACAGTGGCGGACGAGCACCGATCAAGCTGAACATCCCCACTAAGTACGGCGCTGCGCGCGCATCGGCAACGGCGCGGGCTTCTGTGCCGCGCGTGACTTGTGCACGCCCGGCAGCGCATCGATCGGACGCTCCAGCATCGCAGCCAGCGATTCCATTTCGCGCCGCAATGCACGCAGTCGTTTCGCCTCGGACGCAGGCTTGGCCTGGATGGGCCCGCTGTCGATGAGCGCGAGCTGAGATGAATCCTTTTCGCCGCCGCGGAACTCGCTCTTCAGCACCGCGCGCGCGCCAGGAATGGTGTAGCCCTCTTCCTTCAGCAGCGACTTCACGCGCAGCGCCATCTCCACATCGCGTCGCCGGTAGAGCCGCTGCCCGGTGCCGCCCTTGTTGGGCCGCAACTGCGGAAACTCGCTCTCCCAGAAGCGCAGTACATAGGCCGGCACCTCGCACAGTCGCGCGACTTCGCCGATGCGGAAGTAAAGCTTGTCCGGAATAGCGGACGCCAGCGCGCCGGTCGGATGCTGCGTGCCGCGGCGGGTTGGCGCATTGGAAGCCATCAGAGATCTAACCAGCAAATGGTAACGCAGCTTTCGCCTCTAAAACAGAAACGAGCCAGCAAATTACTCGCTGACTCGCTGACTTGCTCACTTGCTGCTCTAGAACGGGTTCAGCTTTTTCAAACCCTTCTTCGGCTTATGCTTGGAAGAGGATTCCTGGTCCGAGTCATACGCCGGCTTTGGTTTCTTTTTGCCGTTATCCGCCGTCTGCGTCTGCTTCGGCTGTGTGCCCGGCTCAACCTCGTTCACTGTGTCCGGCGCTTTGTCCGCGTGCTCCACCGGGGCAAGCTGTGTAGCCGCAGGTGGACCCGAAGGTGTCAGGCCCCCGTTGTCCGCCGGATTGGGCCTTGCCGTCTGCGCATTGGGCTGCGCCGCCGCAGGTTGCGCCTGCTCGGGAGCAGAATCCGCCGGCTGCGTTCCCGGAAACGCCGTATTCCCCGGCGTGGTGGGTGTCTGCCGGTTCCCCGACGGCTGCACAATCTCCATGCCCACGCCGGTGCCGCCCGAGGGCGTACTCGCCGGAGAAGCCGTGGAGACACTCGAGTCAACTACGGAAGACTGCCCTTCACCGGCAGTGGCCGTGGGCACATTTTCCAGCGCCAGCGGCGCCGTGCTTGCCGCCGGAGCCGCAGTGGGTTGTGCCGCCGATGCATCGGTCGCTGCCGGAGCAGCATTATCCGGCGCAGCTACAGGGCGCTTCGCGGCGCCCGGGTTCAGCGCATCCATCACCTGCTGCTGTGTCTTGCGCGCCACATCCGGGGCCACCGTCACCTTGGGATCTTCGAGCAATGGCTCGCCGATCGTCGCCGCCGGCACCGTGTCCGCCGAGTGAGTAAACAGCGCGATGGTGCGCCGCGAGAGCGTATAGGTTCCACGGCTCTCTTCCAACTTCGTCGAGGCGGCCACCTCCTCCGCGGTCGGCGTGGGCACCGGAAGGTTCATGCCTACCAGGCGGTCCTTTGCGTCTTCCACATGCGGTGAGGCGGCATGCTCCAGCACCACCTTGTCATAGGCCTCCTGCGCGTTGTCGTCATAAACCTTCAACAAACGGCCCTTCGCCTCCTCGGGCAGGCACCGCTGAACAGGGTGCGACGGCTGGCAGGTGGGGGTGTTGAGACGGATGTTGTGCGCCATCGCCTCATACTGGTCGCCGATGGCAATCAGAACGTCGTCCATTTTGCTGTACAGCGGATACGTGTCCACAATCGTCTGATAGCGCGCAATCGCAGCCGACGCGTTCTGCCGTGTGGCGTAGAAATCGGCAACTCCCGCCTCGCGCTGCGCCATCACCTCCTGCACCTCGCGCAGCTTCTCCTTGGCCTGCGGGATCAGCACCGAATCGGGGAACTGCTGCAGCATCAGCCGGTATTCCGCCTCGGCCTGCTGCGTCTTGGTGTAGTCGCGGTCCGGCTTGTCCATCTGCCGGAAGTAGATGTCGCCCACGCGCATCTGCGCCTCGGCCGCCTCCGGCGCGTTGGGGAAGAAGGTGATGAAGTCCTTGTACTCCTGCTCGGCCTGAGTCAGCGCCGCCGTGCCGCCTTCCTTGTACCAGCTGTCGGCAATCGCCAGTTTGGACTGCATCATGTACTGCGACTCAGGATAAGTGTTCAGCAGCGTCTGCAGATCGATGCGCCCCACATCGTACCGGCCGTGCTTAATGGCATCCTGCGCCTTGTCATACAGCGCCTTGTCGGGAAGCTTGGTATCCTTGCCCGTCAGCGAGATGGTCTTCGCATTTTTCTTGTCGGCCTTTTTGCTGTCCTTGGATTGAACGACCTTCTCATCCTGTTTGCGTGGCTTTGCGGCTCTCGGCTGCTTCCCCTGCTTTTCATTGGAGATCGCCATGCTGCCCTGCGCCCCTGCCGGCTGGGCGGAATCGGGCGCTGCCTGCGCATCGCTCTGGGTGGCGCCGGCAGCTGCAGCGGCCGGCGCGGCATCCTGGGCGCGCACTATGCCCGGCGCAGCCACCAGCGCTGCGGCTGCAAGTCCAAGCGAAACGTTGAGAGCGAGGCGAGCGGACGGGAGAAAGATGCTGGTCACAAAAGGATTCGGGGTGCTGCTTTGCTTCATGCGGGGAACTCCATGGACAGCGTGCTCAAGCGGGCCTGCCAGACGCGACCTGGACACTCTCGCGGGCCTCGCTCCTTGTTGAGCCGCCGCCGTGCTGCGGCAGGGGACAACTGCCTCCCATTTTAGAGCAAATACTACCCACCCGCAGGCCGGAACCAGGGCGAAACAGGGGTGTGGATTGGACGGGCTGGCAGCCGGCCGGTGAGCCGAGAATGCGGGTGCCCCATCCAGGCCCCGCTTGGGCGGGATTGATCCACATGCCCTAATTATGGGAGCCGTCATCCTGAGCGAAGGCGTGTAGGCGCCGGAGTAAAGGACCCCTCGCATTCCTCTCACTTACCACCGCTTGTGCACCATTCATCGCGAAGCGATGAGTGGGATAGTGCCGCGTCTCTACTTGCGCCGCGGCTTCGGTTTCGCGGGAGTCTTCTTCGCGCTCGCTGACACCGGCTCCGCACCCCGCGCCCGCCGCAGCAGCTCGCGCGCATTCTTCTCCGTGCGGCCTTTCTGGAAGACGGCTGATCCGGCGACGAGCATTTCCGCTCCGGCTTTGACCACCGAAGCGACGGTATCGTTGTCGACGCCGCCGTCCACCTCAATCCTGAAATTCAGCCCCATCTCGGTGCGCAGGGCCGCCAGGTAGGCGATCTTCTCGAGCGCCAGCGGCAGAAACTCCTGCCCGCCGAAGCCCGGGTTCACGCTCATTACGAGTACGTGATGCACCATGGGCAGCACTTCGATCAGCATGTCTACCGGCGTCGCAGGATTGATCACGACGCCTGGGAGCACGTTATGCGCGGCGATGTGCTGCAGCGTGCGGTGCAGGTGGCGACATGCTTCCTGCTGCACGGAGATCATGTCCGCGCCCGCATCAGCGAACGCCGGGATAAACGCGTCGGGATTCTCGATCATCAGGTGGCAGTCGAGCGGCAGCTTCGTGATCGGCCGCAGCGCCTTCACCACCGGCGGCCCAAAGGTGATGTTCGGCACAAAATGCCCGTCCATAATGTCCACGTGGACGATGCTGCCGCCGCCGCGCGCGGCCGCAGCCACCTCATCGGCGAGGTGCGC
>Ga0134126_10008968_pt1 | contig 12594 bp, 13 predicted proteins | sample KB31752_FD_96881 | JGI IMG/M metagenome (GOLD analysis project Ga0134126, IMG submission 96881) | Terrestrial soil microbial communities with excess Nitrogen fertilizer from Kellogg Biological Station, Michigan, USA - KB3-175-2 | ecosystem: Environmental > Terrestrial > Soil > Unclassified ...
GATCACGCGCTCGCTGGCGATCGGCGCCGACGAGATCCATTACCGCGGCGACGTCGTGCTGAACCTGGCGGTGATCGCCGCGGTCGTGCTGAGCGCCTGGCTCAAATTGCCGATCCTCGACCCACTATTCGGGGCCGCCGCCGGGCTGTGGATCATCTGGCGCGCGATCGGCATCATTCGCCTGTCGCTGACCCAGCTCATGGACCACGAACTCCCCGACGACGAGCGTGCCCGCATCCGCGGCATCGCCGAGCGCCAACCCGGCGTTTCCGCCGTCCACGACATGCGCACCCGTATCGCCGGCCCGACCGCGTTCATCCAGCTCCATCTCGAGATGGACGGCGACATGAACCTGATGCGCGCGCACGAGATCGCCGACGGGGTCGAGGCCGAGCTGCGCCGCGCCTATCCCAGCGCCGAGATCATCATCCACCAGGACCCCGCCGGGGTCGAGGAGCCGCCGGTGTTCCGGTCCGGCGTCCCCGGCCGCTCCTAATCACCGCCGCAGCATCGGCCCGAGGTCCCTCCCGCCGACGATGTGCAGGTGGAAATGCGGCACGTCCTGGTGCGCCGCCTCGCCGTGATTGGCGATGATGCGATACCCGGTCCCGGCGACCCCCTCGCTCTTCGCGACCAGCCCGATCGCCCGCAGAAACGCCGCCTGCTCGGCCGCCGAAGCCTTTTCCGAGAAATCGTCGACCGATAAATATTCGCCCTTGGGGATCACGATCACATGCGTCGGCGCCTGCGGATTGATGTCGCGAAAGGCGAGCACGTGCTCGTCCTCGAATACCTTGGTGCAGGGGATCTCGCCGCGCAGAATGCGGGCGAAGATGTTGGTGCGGTCGTAGGGCATCGGGCTCGTCCAGACGTGATGGGTTTCGTTTCGCTTTGCTCTACCCATCCTACGGCATCATGGCCTCGGTTCGTAGGATGGGTAGAGCAAAGCGAAACCCATCGCTCCGCCCGCTACGCCATCTCCGCCCGCAACTGCTGGCGGAACAAATCGATCGGCACCGCCCGTCCCTGCCGATCGACATGCCAGAAGGCCCAGCCGTTGAACGCCGAAACCCCCTGCACCTGCGCCGCGACCGCGTGGATCGAGCCCTTGTGCTCGGCCGAGATCAGCGTGCCGTCGGCGCGCACGCGGGCGGTAAAGCGGCGCCGCTCGTCGAACACGATTTCGCCCGGCCGCACCAGCCCGCGCTCGACGAGGTTGCCGAACGGGATGCGCGGCGCCTCGCGCTTCGACGGGAGCGCGACGGTCTCGGGAGAGGCTTGTGTCACCCCGGCGATCCGCTTGCGCGCCAGTGCCGCGTAGCCGGGGTCGCGCTCGATCCCGATAAACCGCCGCCCCAGCCGCTTTGCGACCGCGCCGGTCGTGCCGGTGCCGAAAAACGGGTCGAGCACGGTGTCGCCCGGCCGGGTCGAGGCGAGCAGCACGCGGTGCAACAGCGCCTCGGGTTTTTGCGTCGGATGCGCCTTGGCCCCGTCGCCGCCCTTGAGCCGCTCCGGCCCGGCGCAGATCGGGATGAACCAGTCGCTGCGCATCTGCAGCTCGTCGTTCAGCGCCTTCATCGACTCGTAATTGAACGTGTATTTCGACTCCCGCTCGCGCGCGCACCACAGCAGCGTCTCGTGGGCGTTGGTAAAGCGCCGCCCGCGGAAATTCGGCATCGGGTTCGACTTGCGCCACACCACGTCGTTGAGCAGCCAGAACCCGAGATCCTGCAACAGCGACCCGATACGGAAGACGTTGTGATAGCTGCCGATGACCCACAGCGCCCCGTTCCGCTTCAAGAGGCGCCGCGCAGCTTCGAGCCAGTCGCGGGTGAATTTGTCGTACTCGGCGAACCCCGCGAACTTGTCCCAATCGGCGTCGACGCCGTCGACCCGGGTCTGGTTCGGGCGCTGCAATTCGCCGTTGAGCTGGAGGTTATAGGGCGGGTCGGCAAAGACCAGATCGATCGAAGCCTCGGGCAACCGGGCCATTTGCTCAAGGCAGTCGCCCTCGAGGATCAGTTCGGCTGACTCTGTATTAACGGGCTTCATCGCGACGACTGTGCGCGCCGCGAGTCCCCGCGTCAATTCTTTCGCCGACAGCTCAACCGCAGAGCATGCGCACCGGCGCGAACGAGCGGCGGTGATGCGGGGTAATCCCGAGCCGCCCGAGCGCCTCGGAATGCGCCGCCGTGCCGTACCCCGCATTCCGCTCCCAGCCATAGCCGGGATAGCGCTGCGCCAGCATTGCCATCAGCCGGTCGCGCGTGACCTTGGCGACGACCGAGGCCGCGGCGATCGAAAAGCTCAGCCCGTCGCCGCCGATCACGGTCTTGATCGGACAGCCGAGCGGCGGCGCCTGGTTGCCGTCGACGAGCGCGATATCCGGGGTGACGCCGAGAGCCCGCACCGCCCGCGCCATCGCCACGAGACTCGCGCGCAGGATGTTGTCGCGATCGATCTCGCCCACGCTCGCCGCCCCGACCCCGATCCGCGCGCCCTGGAGCAGCGCCTCATAGCACCGCTCGCGCGCCAGCACCGTCATCACTTTTGAGTCGTCTAGCCGCTCGCGCAGCAGCGCCGCGACATTGGCGCGGTCGAGGATCACCGCCGCCGCGACCACCGGCCCCGCCAGCGGCCCCCGCCCCGCCTCGTCGACACCGCAGATGACACCGCGGCACCCGTCCTCGATCGAGAAATCCGGCATCGCCCCCAACGCCCACCGGTCCATGTCCGACGCTTGTGCCATGCGCCGCAACCAATGCCAAGAACCCGCCGCCGCTGCAACAAACGGACAGCGCGAACGTCTATGGAGCCGGGCCGAAATCGCCGCCGGCACGATCCGGCAAGACCGGCACAGCAGGACACGGAGCCGAGCAGAATGAGCGAATCCACAACGGCAGCGCACCCCACGACCAAGGATCCGGCGCTCGACGAGGTGATCGAGACGCGCGCCCGCGATATCGCCTCATGGCTCAACCGCGCCGCACCCTTTTGCGACGACGAGCAAAAGCACCTCGACGAAGGCACCATCGAGCGCGCCTATTGGCACCACGGCTACCTGATGGCGCTCCGCGACCTGCAAAGCGCGCTGAAACTGCGCCGCGCGCGATCCTCCTAGAAATGGAATAAACCGGGAACAATGCGCTTGACTCTCGACGCTGGATCGGATGTTCTTGGTTCGTTTTCTACGACTTTCGGGGGAGAAACCGCGATGAAGACGATCCTCTTGGCCGCGATGGCGCTCGTCGTCGCCTGCTGGCTGCCGGCCCGGGCGGCGGAGCCGGCGCTGGTCAATGGCCCCGACACGATCAGCTTTACGCAATACCGAGACTGGCGGATCGATTTTATCCAGCAGCGCGAGCGTCAGTTGACCGCGCAGCTCGGGCAGACCGGGTTGAGCCAGGCGGACCGCGACCGAGCGACCCGCGAAAAGGCGTATTACGACCGCCAGGCCGCGATGCCGACCGACCAGCGCGACCACATGTTCCATGCCCGCTTCGACTTGATCGACGCCAACCATGACGGGATCGTCGACCGCGCCGAACGCGCCGCTTGGCACGACAAGCAGCAGGCGCGCTACAGCCACGAGGCCTCGGCCGGCACCCGGCATTGAGTGGGCTCCGCCTGTTGTTTTCCTGCAAATAACAGGCGGAACAGGTGCGCGGGCCGGTGCTATGCTGCACCGGTCCGCACCCCGACCGACGAGGCTCCGAGGATGACGACTAGTCACAGAAACTGGACGCCGCAGGGCGTCATCCCAGCCGTGCTGCTGCCGTTCCACGCCGATTTCTCGATAGACGCAGCATCATACCGGCGGCATCTGCGCGATGTCGGATCGGTCGAAGGAATCTCGGCGCTGACCGTCAACGGGCATTCGAGCGAAATCCACGCCTGCACCATTGACGAGCAGCGCGAGGTGATGCGGCTGACGATGGATGAGATCGGCGACAAGCTGCCGATTGTCTCCGGCGTCTATGCCGACGGCAGTCTCGAGGCGGCGCGGATCGCCCGCATGGCCGAAGCGGAGGGCGCCGCCTGTCTCCTGGTCTTTCCGCCGCAAAGCATGAGCATGGGCGGACAGCTCCGGCCCGAGATGGCGATCGCCCATTTCTCGACGATCGCCGCTGCGACGAGCCTGCCGCTGATCTGCTTCAACTACACGCTGGCCGGCCCGCTCGGCTATCCGCACGAGACGCTGCTCAAGCTCGCCGACGCGGTGCCGTCGATCCGCGCGGTCAAGGACTGGGCGGGCGACCCGATGGCCCATGAGCGCAACATCCGCGCGCTGCAGGGCCTGCCACGCCCGGTGACGGTGTTGACGACCCATTCGTCGTGGCTGCTGTCGTCGCTGGTGATGGGCTGCAATGGGCTCCTCTCGGGCGCCGGCAGCGTTATCGCGCCGCTGCAGGTCGCGCTGTTCCGCGCGGTCAAGGCGGACGACCTCGCTGCCGCGCGCGCGATCAACGACCGCATCTTCCCCCTCGCCCAGGCCTTCTACGCCCCGCCCTTCCTCGACATGCACAACCGCATGAAGGAGGTGCTGGCGCTGACCGGAAAGCTGCCGCCCGCGGTGGTGCGCCCGCCGCTCCTCAAGCTCTCCGACACCGAGATCGCACGGCTGCGGCAGGCGATCGCCGCCTCCGGTATCGGCCGCGACGACGTCGCGCCACTCGCCGCCGAATAGCCGGCGCACTCTTGGAAAGTACTGGCATGGATAGCGGTCTCGCCGGTCTCGTCGCCACGGAAACGGTGCTGAGCCACAGCGACGGCGCCGCCGGCATCCTCTGGGTGCGCGGCCACACGCTCACGGAGCTTTGCGCCGATTACGGTTATGAGGGCGCGATCGCGCTGTTGTGGGAAGGCTTCGCCGGCGACGGGCTGACCCGCGACTCGATCCGCGCTCAGTTGGGCGCCGGCCGCGAGACCGCCTTTGCCCGTCTGGGCCATTGGCTCGACGAAGCCGAGCCTCGCCCGCTGATCGAAGGCGCGCGGATCGCCCTCGCCGCCCTTCCCGAAGGTTCGACCCCTGCCGAAATCCTCGCCACGCTCCCGGTCGCGATCGGCGCCCTCCTTCGTCGCAGAGAGGGCGCGGCGCCGCTGCCCCCGGACCCGGCGCGCGGCACCGCCGACGACCTGCTGCGCATGGCCCACGGCGCGCCCGTTGACCCGGCTCTGCCGGCCGCGCTCGACACCTACATCACCGCGGTCATCGACAACGGGCTCAACACCTCGGCCTTTACCGCGCGGGTGGTCGCGTCGAGCCGTGCCTCGCTGGTATCGGCCGCGCTCGGCGCCTATTGCGCCTTTACCGGGCCGCTGCACGGCGGCGCCCCGGGCCCAACCCTCGACATGCTCGACGAGGCCGAGGCGAGTGGCGATGTCGATGCTTGGGCTATGCGCAAGCTCGCCGAAGGCGCGCGGCTGATGGGGTTCGGCCACCGCGTCTTCAGCCTCGGCGACCCGCGCTCCCTCGCAATCGGCGGCGCGCTGGAGCGGTTGCGCGCGCACCTGCCGCCACTTACCGCCCGGCTCGCCTTTGCCGCCAAGGTCGAGCGCGCGGTCGGCGCCGCCTCCGCCAAGCTCAAACCCGGCCGGGCGCCGCTGCAGCCTAATGTAGAGATCAACGCGGCGCTGTTGCTCGACGCGGTCGGTTTGCCGCGTGACGCCTTTACCCCCGTTTTCGCGGTGTCGCGCGCCGCCGGGTGGCTCGCGCATGCGATGGAGTCACGCAGGGCCGGGCGGCTGATCCGCCCGTCCTCGGCCTATGTCGGGCCGGTTCCCGCCGGAGAGGCTAATCGATAGACCAGTGATACTTGACTTCGGGCGCCCGCCGCGCCGCGTTGCTGAGCCCCAAGGTCGGCCCCTCATAGCTTGTGGACGGCAGTACGGGGGCGGTTTTTTCGGGGAGCGGCGCCATCTTTTCGGCGCCGACGACCTGCTGGGCAATATTCGGGATCGCGCTCAGATCGACGCAACTGCGCTGCTTCGTCGGCACGCAGGCGCCAAACGCCACCCCGCTCCACAGCGCCGCGACGACGATACTCAGCATGATCCGAACGGGCATTCCTCACCCACCTACCGCGAGATAAGCTGCAAGATAGCACCGAATATTGCGCGGCGCGAACTTTGACTCGAAAGAGTCCGCCAGCCGGATGGTTAAAGGTAAACATCTCCGTTCAAGAATCAAACGCGATATCGCGCCCGCGCCGCATCAAGCTTTCCCCGCCGTCGAGGACAATTATATTTCCGGTGGCCGATGGCGATCCGATAATGAAGCGGACCGCGAGAACGATCTCTTCGACGGTGGCGTTGCGGCCGAGCGGTGTTCTGCGCCACGCGACCTCGAATTGCTGGGCGTTTTGCTTGCCGCTCGGCAGCATGATGCCCGGCGCGATCCCGCACACCCGGATACGCGGCGCCAGCGCCATCGCCAGCATCCGGGTCGCGCCGGCCAACCCGACCTTGCTGATCGTGTAGGACAGAAAATCCGGGTTCAAATTCTCGACCTTCTGGTCGAGCATATTGATAATCAGTCCCGTTTCGTCGGCGCCGATCGATTCCGCGAAGTATTTCGCCAGGAACATCGGCGCGGCGAGGCCGGAAACGAGGTGCTCGTCCCAGCTTTGCCAGGTCAGGCTGCGCAGATTGTCGTAGACGAAGGGGCTGGCGTTGTTGATGAGGCAGGTGAGCTTGCCGCCGGCCTTGGCGAGCGCCGCGCCGGCCCGGCCGACCAGCCCGTCGATCTCGGAGCGCTGCGACAGGTCGGCCTGCAGCGGAAAACACACTTCGTCTTTTGCATTCAACGATGCGGCGAGCGCCGCCGCGTCGTCGGCGGAAGTGTGGTAATGTACCACCACGAGCCACCCGTCCGCGGCCAGACCGCGGGCGATCGCGGCACCCACGCGGCGGGCGGCACCGGTGATCAGCACGCCCCTGCGGGGGCTCGCCGCGCGCGCCATCAGCCCCTACCCCGCTTCGCCGCGCCGGCGGTACATCTCGATCCCGACCGCGGCGGTGTCATTGAAGATGTCCGGCTTGACGACCGATACCCGGCATGCCGCCACCTCGGGAATGGCGAGGCACAGCGCCACCACCTCCTCGACCAGCGTTTCGAGCAGGTCGACATGGTCGCGCCCGGGCCAGGTCTTGAATACATCGTGGATCTTGTCGTAGTCGATAAAGTTGTGGTCCGGCTTCCCCGGGGCGAACATCTCGACATTGACGATGAGCCGGCTCGGCCGTTCGGCATGCCGCTCCCACGGGTGCAGCCCGACCCGGACCTCGACGCACACATCCCGCAGGACCACGCGCGTGTAATCCCGCGACCCGTCCCAAAGCGGGGCCGAAGACAAATGCGGCGGGTCCAGCGCGGATTTCATCGTGCTATCAAGCCGTTCGCGGCCGCGGCGGTCAAGGCACGACTTCGTCTCGTCCATCCGGATTAACCATGCAGAGCGCGCATTACTGATGCGTGTACACATCATTGACTGTCGTAACGAACCGTTACGACATAGTGTCGTCAATAGTACCTTGCCGGATCACCCGCAGGTTGACGAAGCGAGGCGATCCTGCAAAGTATCCGAGGTTCGATGCGTTCATTTGCGAACCTCCGATTGCGCGAGGCGTTTCCAGTTGGCGGCACGGCCATTCCAGCTTTGGCCGCCGGGAGTGAGGGCAACGTGTCGATTGATTCCGCACCTTGGGTTGAAGGATTGGCCGGGCCCCGCCGTTCGCTCCTATTAGCTTCCGCCGGCTTGGCCGCAATAGTATTCGCCGTCGCGGCGCCCGGCGCGCTCGCCGCCGCGGGCGGCGCCCCGGTGCCGACGCCGGCCGCGTTCGAAGCCCCGGCCGCCGGCCCGGGCAACCCCGGCTTCGACAGCGAGATCAAAACCCGGCTCAGCCAAGGCAGCAATTTGACGATCGCCGGCGACCGGCTGCATGTGGCGCTGCTGCGGGCGTTTTATGCCACGCACGACAACCAGCCGGTATGGCAGGGCCATGCCGAGGCGGCAAAGGCGCTGTGGGCGGCGGTATCGCGAGCCGGCGAACAGGGGCTCGACCCCAACTTGTTCCACGCGGCGGCGCTCGCCTATCCGGCCGGGCTCTCGCCGATCGACCGCGAGCTGCTGCTCTCCGACGCGTTTCTCGGCTATGCCGACGCATTGTCGCGCGGCGCCGATCCGGTCGAGATGCGACCGGGAGACCAGATCCTGTCGCCGGGACTGGTCGATGTCGTGACTTCCCTGAACGCCGCGATCGACAGCCCGCAGCCCGCCGCCGCGCTCGACGCGCTGGCGCCGACCGGCCCGCAGTACAAAGGACTGCGCGAGGCTTACCAGAGATACCATTCGATCGTGCAAGAGGGTGGCTGGTCCAGGATCGACGCGGCCGGCGCCGATGACCGCTTCCGCCAGCTCCAGCGGCGGCTTGCCGCCGAGGGCTATCTGCCCGCTGGCTATGCCACCGGCAAATTCGACGAACCGACGATCGCCGCGCTCAAGACGTTCCAGGAACGGCACGGGTTCGAGCCCGACGGCAAGCTCGGTCCGAGCACGATCGCCGAGCTCAATATCGGCGCCGATGCGCGGCTGCAGCAGATCGCGGTCGGGCTCGAGCGGATCCGCTGGCTGCCGCACGCGCTGCCCGCGACCCGGGTTCAGGTCAACACCGCGAGCATGCAGATCAACTATTTCAAGGATGACCAGCCAGCCTTCAGCGGCCGCGTCGTGGTCGGACAGATCGACAAGCAGACGCCCGAATTCGCGGCGACGATCAACAGCCTGCTTTACAATCCGCCATGGAACGTGCCGCTCGACATCGCCGAAAAGGAAATCCTCTCTAAGCTCGACGAGGAGCCGGACTACCTCGAACGGCACAATATGGTGATGCGCGACAACGGCTCGGTGACACAGCTCCCCGGCGCCGGCACCGCGCTCGGCCGGCTCAAATTCGAGATGGAGGACCGCTTCGACGTGTACCTCCACGACACGCCCCAGCGCTTTCTGTTCGCCCGCGAGAACCGGCGCCTGAGCCATGGCTGCGTGCGCGTGCAAAATCCGCGCGACCTCGCCTCGCTGCTGATCAACGAGCCGGTCGAGACGATCAACAAGGGCATCGCCACGAACGCGACGACGCGGCACAGCCTACCGGCCCCAATCCCCGTCTTCATCACCTATCAGACTGCCTATATCGGCACCGACGGCCAGCTCCAGTTCCGCCACGACGCCTATAAGCGCGACGACGCGGTGTGGCGTCACCTGGTTCCGGCGGTGCAGACCCCACTCGCGGGGCAGGACTCGGGCGCTCAACGGAAGGGCTGATTGCCGGCCTATTTCACTCTACCGTTACGGGGAAACGCGGGGAAATTGCCGCACCCGGCCCGTATTTTGCGTATATCGGGGTTGTTCTAGCCGCCGGTCGATGCTATGGCCTCCTCAGGCTGATGGGGGGAGAGCCATTGCCATCGACAAATCTGCTGACCCGGCGGCGGGTCATCGGCGCCGCGGCGGTCGCCACCGGTCTCGCGTTTACACGGACGGCTCCGGCCGTTTCCTTCGCACCACGGTCGGTCTCGCTCTACAACACCCACACCGGGGAATGGTTGCGGACCGTCTATTGGGCGGACGGGCATTACATCCGGGACGCGGTCAAGGAGATCAACTGGATCCTCCGCGACCACTACACCAACCAGGTGCGGCCGATGAATGCCGGCGTCCTCGATGTCATCGGCATGCTGCGCCAGCGGCTCGAAAGCAGCCGTCCGTCCCTGATCGTCTGCGGTTATCGCACGCCGGAAACCAATGCCCGGCTGTACGAGCACAGTGCCGGCGTGGCGTCCAACAGCTACCACATCCACGGCATGGCGGTAGACCTCCGGGCCGAGGGGCGCGATGTGGATCAGGTCTACAACGCGGCGCTCAGCGTTCGCGGCGGCGGCGTCGGCTACTACCCCGCGTCGAATTTTGTCCATGTCGATTGCGGGCCGATCCGCACCTGGTAGCCGCTGCCGCTACGACGCGACCCTGAACCCCGCGAGACCATCGCGGGCGACTTCGCCCGGCAAGTCCAGCTCCCACTGGAGGTAGGCCCGCATCGCGCCGGCATTGCCGTCGTGGCGGTCGTGATTCCAGAAGATGAAGTCGATCCGCTCGCTGTCGGGTGGATCGTCGGGGGTCGCCGCCACCGGCAGCCCAGCCGCCTGCCACGCCGCGACGCCGCCCGAAACCAGCGAAACCTCCGCTCCGGTCAGCTCGGCCAATTCGGCCGCGGCGAGCCGCGCAGTGCCTTGGTCCTCGCCAAAGACGAAGATGGCGCTAGCCTTCAGCACGCTCGCCGGGAACCGGTCGAAGCGGGGCCGGATCGACCAGACCGCGCCGGCCGGATGCGCCCGACGATAGGCGGCGCTAGGGCCGAGCACCACGGCGGCCGCACCCAGCTCGATCTGGCGGGCCGCCGTGGCGAGATTGGCGACCGCCACCGGCGCCACCTCCGGCGGTTCGAGGGCGCCGGTTGCGAGAGGCTGCCCATCGAGCGGCCGGTCGAGCACGGCGACGTCCCAACCGAGCTGGATCAGCCAATGCGCGGTCATGATCGCGCGGGTCATGCCGTCGTCGACCAGCACGAGTCGCGCGCCGCGGGTGCCGACCCAGCGGTCGATCGCCTGAACGAGCTGCCCGCCCGGCGCCGAATCCGACCCCGCCAGATGCCCGGCGGCAAATTCCTCAGGCGTCCGAACATCGAGGAGATGCGTCGTGCGATCCGTCTCGCTGCGCCATTGGGCGAGTGTCGCATGATCGACTCGCCTGACCCCGAAGCGCGCCCCGACCGCCTCGGCCAGCTCCGTCGAGGCGGCCGCCGCGGTCGTGCTGACCGGCGCCACGCCCGCCTGCGTGTTGCGCTCCAGCTCCAGCCCCGGGAGCCGCCATCCCTGCGTTCCACCTTGCAGCGACACGATTTTGTTCGGCACCCCGGCGTTGATCAGCGACTGGGCGCCGATGATGCTGCGCGTGCGCCCGGCGCAGGAGACGACCACCAGCGTCTCGGGATCGGGCACCAGATCGGCGAAGCGATAGACCAGCTCCGCCCCCGGGCAGGTCACCGCGCCGGGGACGTGAAAGCGGTTGAACTCCTCGACCGTTCGGCTGTCGAGGATCTTGAGGTTGGTGCCGTTGCGTTGCAATTCGGCGAGCTCTGCGGCGGTGACGTGCGGCGTGTGGCTGCCGATCTCGACGATTTCGGCAAAGGCTTTGCTCGGCACGTTGCTGCTGGGAAACAGCGGATACTCCGTCGCCCAGGCCGCGACCCCGCCGGCGAGAATATAAACGGCACCATACCCCAGCGCCTCGACCCGCCGCGCCGCGCGGGCCGCAACCCCGTCATCGCCGTCGAGCAGCACCAGCCGGCAGGTTCGTCGCGGCACCAGCCGCGCGATGTCGAGCTCCAGCCGGCTGTAAGGCAGGTTGACCGCGAGCAGCGGATGCCCGTCGCAATGCTCGCCCTCCTCGCGCACATCGATGAACGCGACCTCGCCGCCGTCGCCAAGCCATTGCCGCAGGGTTGCGACATCGATCGTATTCATGGGTGCGCCCCTTTTCCGTTGCCGGCATTCTTACCGCCGGCGCAGAAAAGAAAAAGGGGTCAGGGCTGGACGCCGACCCGCGTCTCGTCGACAAAGCGCTCGGTATCGGCATCGATCGCCCGGCTAGCTCGACCGCGCGGCGCGTGCACATAGAGCGAGCGGCCGCTCGCTGCGACTGCGTGCGGCGGCGGCAGCGGGATTTCGTATTTGGCGGGGCGGGCGTGGTCGGCGAGCAGCAGCTCCGGCCGGTAGACGCGGTTGAGGCTCATCATGCTGCGGAAGAAATTGGTCTGGCCACGCAGCGCCAGCCGCAGCGCCAGCCCGCCGGCCTGGACAATCGTGTGCCAGCCGAGATGCCGCGAATAGATCGCGCGCTGGGTCGTCACCAGCTCCTCATAGAACTCGTCGAGCGGCAAACGGGTGGGCAATACCGCGTGCTGGATGTCGAACAGCCGGTAGTCACGGGTCGCCAGCCGCCGCTCCTCGCTGAGCCAGCTTTCGGTGCCCGGGTACGGCGTGTTGACGCTGATGTTGACGATCTCGGGCTGTTCGAGGCACCAGTCGCGCACGACGCGGAACCGCTCGTGGTCCCAATCCGGGTCGGCGATCAGGTTGATCGCGATATGGATGCCCAGCGACCGGGCAAATTCGAGCGCCTCGAAATTACGGCCGAGCGGCACGCGCTTCCGGTATTTCGCGAGCCCCTCTTCGTCGAGCGCCTCAAGCCCAAGGAACATGTAGGAAACGCCAAGCAGTTTCCAAAAGCGGAACACCTCGCGGTTGCGCAGCAGCACGTCGCCCCGGGTTTCGAGGTAGTAGCGCTTATCGATCCCGGCCCGGGCGATCGCCTCGCCCAGTTCCATGCCCTGCCGCTCGTGGACAAACGCGACATCGTCGACGATGAACACACCGGGCTCGCGGATAGAGCGCAAATCCTCGACCACGCGCTCGGGGCTGACGAGCCGGTACGAGCGGCCGTAAAAGGTCCAGGCGCTGCAAAACGAGCAGTCCCA
>Ga0134126_10008969_pt1 | contig 12593 bp, 12 predicted proteins | sample KB31752_FD_96881 | JGI IMG/M metagenome (GOLD analysis project Ga0134126, IMG submission 96881) | Terrestrial soil microbial communities with excess Nitrogen fertilizer from Kellogg Biological Station, Michigan, USA - KB3-175-2 | ecosystem: Environmental > Terrestrial > Soil > Unclassified ...
AAAGTCAAGTAGATTCCGCTGTGCGAGAAATCATAGGCGCTCGTCGGATGGGGCTCAGCATGACGGGCCGTAGCTTTGCGAATGGCGGGGAGGGGTTAAGCGGAGATGCGGGCTTTTAGCTTTACGCGGCCGGATTCGATGCTTACGGAATATTCGATTTCGTGGCCGCCTTTGGTTTTCAATTGCCGCGTCTTGTGGCGGACGAAGGCCTCGAATTCGGCAAGGCTGGGGGCGCCGGCCTTTTCTCCCGTTTCGGTGCGGGCGTCAATCAGGCGGCGGTAGAGGACTTCCACCTTGGCGTGCTCGCGCTCGGGATCGCTGACCGCGAGGGTGAAGGCGGCGCGCCGGCCGGCTTCGGGCTGCTTCGCGCGATCGGCGTGCGCCGCGGGAGGCTCGTGACGCGCGGCGTTGCGGGCGCGCTCGGCCTCGATGGCTTTGGCGGCGGCGCCGTAATGGTGCTGCTTCATCCCGGTCTCTTTTTGGCTGGTCTTCTTGCGCCACATATCCTGATATTTGGCGTAGGTCTGGGTGATGTTGTTCAGGCGGAAGCGCTGCGCGAAGGTGAATTCGCCGATCCGCTCGTTGCAGCGGCGAATCAGGTTGTCCACGCGCCACTGCGTATCCACCGGGGGGCGCGGGCGACCGCCGCCGAAATATTGCTCGTACTCGATTTTGAGGGCGCGGACGTCGCGCTCGATCTGGCTCAACTCTTCGTCGGCCGGGTTGGTGGTGGGCTTGATAGCGGGCATGGCGACACTTCCGCACAGCCTGCGTGCCGGCTCGACGGCCGGTTTCGCGAGGCGCGCAGGACCAGCCTAGGCGGGGGAAGCCCGGCGCGTCAACCTGCCCGTTTTGGGGATTGTCGCAAGCGGAACGGCCCTGGTTGGGCGACGGCGGCGGGACAGGTTGAGAAAATTCAAACCCGGCCCATTACGGGGCAGTTGCGGGCCCTATCCAGCTATGTTCCAATAGCTTACCGATGACGCCGCCTAGCGATGCCGGTTCCAAAATGCAGCCCGATCTGGCCAGTCGGATGCGCCAGGTGCCGTCGGTGGACGAATTGTTGCGCCGCCCTTCGGTGGCGGGGCTTGCCGCCCGCGCCGGGCGAGGACTTGTGACGCAAGCGGCGCGCGCCGCGGTGGCGGAGATGCGCGAGCAACTGCTGCACGGCGCGGCTGCCGGTGAGATTTCGCCGGGCCCTGGCGGCGCGGCGGAGACAATGCCAGCACTCGAATCGCGCGTGGCGCGCAAGGTTGCCGCGGCGCTTGCGCCCTCGCTGCGGCGGGTGATCAATGCGACCGGCGTGGTGCTGCACACGAACTTGGGCCGCGCGCCGCTGGGCGCCGAGGCTGCCGAACGAATCTGGGCGGCCGCAACGCATTACTCGAATCTGGAATACGACGTGGACCAGGGCGCGCGCGGGAAGCGGGATATACACACGGGCGCCGCACTGGCCGAGCTTGCGGGAACTGAAGCCGCTATCGTGGTGAATAACAATGCCGCGGCCGTGTTCCTGGCGCTCCATACGCTTGCCAAGGGAGCCGAAGTGATCGTCTCTCGCGGGGAGCTGATCGAAATCGGCGACGGCTTTCGCATACCGGACATCATGGCTGAAAGCGGCGCGATTCTTCGCGAGGTGGGCACAACGAACCGCACGCGCCTGCGCGATTACGAGCGCGCGCTGAGCGATCGGACGCGGCTGCTGCTTCGCGTGCATCCCTCGAATTTCCGGATCACGGGATTTACGGAACGGCCCTCGGCGGAGGAACTGGTGGAGCTGGGCCGGCGAGCGGGGATTGCGGTCTACGAAGATCTCGGCTCGGGCTGCCTGGCGGACCTTTCAGCCGCGGGAATTGCGGAGCCGGTGGTGCGCGCCAGCGCGGCGGCGGGCGTGGATATCCTGTCGTTCAGCGGGGATAAGCTGCTGGGCGGGCCGCAGGCGGGAATCCTGGCGGGGCGGAAGGAATATATCGAGCGCGTGCGGCGGAATCCGCTATTTCGCGCGCTGCGGGTGGATAAGCTGGTGATCGCGGCTTTGGAGGCGACGCTGGGGGCTTATCGGCGCGAGGCGCTTGACGAAATTCCCGCGCTGCGGATGATTCGCGCGCCGGCGGAGGAAATCGCGAAGCGGGCGCGGCGATTCACGGAGCAGGTGCGGGCTTCGATTCCGCCCTCGGCGAAAATCGAGCTGCGCGCCGGATTTTCGGTGATTGGCGGCGGCTCGACGCCCGATCAGCGGCTGGCGACGCATTTGATTGCCATTTCGAGCGAACGCCATGCGGCGGCGGCGATCGAAGAGCGCCTTCGGCGGCCGGAGAGCGGGACACCCGTGATCGCGCGCATTGAAGATGATGCTCTCATTCTCGACCTGCGTACGGTTCTTGCCGACGAGCAGCCGGAACTCGCTGCTGCACTTGCCCGCGCTCTTGCGTGAGGCAAAGCTCTTGCCTGGGGGCCAGCAAGCCTTCACTCGCGCGGCTTCTGAGCGCCTGTGCGAGTTTCGCGACGATGCGGCGGCAACCGGGAGAGGACTTCAATGAATGCTCCCAAATCCTAATTACGCGCCAGCCGAGGGAGCGCAATTCCTGTGTGCGCCGACGGTCGCGGTTTCGGTTCGCCACAACCTTGGCCTTCCAATAACGTCTGTTATCCCCGGGCAACCGGTAGCATCGCGGGCAACCATGCCAGAAACAGCCGTCAACGAAAACCGCCACCCGCTGGGCGCGAAAAACAAAATCCGGCTTACCCGGAAGATCCGCGTGCCTCCGCCAGCCAGAAATTCCGGTTTCGCGGAACAGCCGCAGAAGCACGCCTTCCGTCGTGGCATTACCTTTTGACCGGATGCTCGCCATATTGCGCGAGCGCTGTTCCCGCGAGAGCCAGTCAGCCACTGCTTCCTCGCAAGCTAGCTTGCGTCCGTGGGTTTAATTTTTCCGTATTTTTTCTCAAGCCATTGGAGAAGGTGGAGCTGATCCGCAATTGTAGCCCGCCGGACTTGCTTAAGCAGCTCGATACGGGCGGGTTTTGGCGGCGCGATATTCTGAAGCCCTTCATTGCAGTTCGTGCAAGCAGCGCGAAGATTCTCCGGCGTGTCCGTGCCTCCTTTGGATCTGTCGATGATGTGACCCATCGTGAGGCGAATTTTCTGCCCGGGGTGGAGGGGGTCGAGATCTCCCGCGGCCAAGCCGCACATCTGGCAAGTGTACCCGTTACGTTCGAGGACAAAGGCGCGAGTTTCCTTGGAAATGTTCCGGGGCAGAACCGGATCTCGTATGTCGGTTACAAGCAAGTACTGACCCGGTTTTAGGTCCCGCCTGTCCTTGTGGGACAAAATTCGATAGCCAAAGTCGTCGCGGAGTTCCCGGAGGCGGCGCGCCCACTCTGAACTGCCTGCTGCCCTCCTGATCTGGTCACTAGTTACAATCGTTTTGAGGTTGGCCAGGAAAAACTGGAGGACGCGCCTTCGCGAGCCCTCACCCACCTCGGCTGGAATATTCGGCATCATTGCGCCATTTCGAACAGTGGAATCTGCACTCGCCGTGCCTTTTCAGCTTTGCCCAAAAGAGTGGCGCTGATGGATTCGCCCATTGCCTGGGCTACGTTTGGCGGAAGCGCATTTCCTACTTGCCGATAGGCCGCCGTCTTTCCGCCGCAAAACACCCAGGAATCGGGAAAACTTTGGATTCGCGCGGCCATGCGCACCGTGAGCCGAGGTATATGATGGACCGAATGTTCGCGGCCCGGCGGTTCATCGGCTAGGCCCAGCCCATCAACGCCGAGCGCCGCCCACTGCCTTCTGGCGCGCGTCGGCCCGAGGTCTGGTCCTCCGTGCTTTTTGGAGCCGCCGACGAGCGTCGGCGCGATGCCTCTCGCCTTCCTCCGCCATTTTTCGGCACCCTTCCAATCTCGCGCTGCCATGAGATCGAAAATTGAATCGCCGACGACGGGCGGAGAATCGCCATTCGGTTCGGGCCATTGAAATGAATCGGGAAACTTCCCTTGGAATCCTGCCAGGACAAACCTGGGGCGGAGCTGAGGGACACCGAACCAACAGGAGTTGAGGACCCGCCATTGAATCGCGTAGCCCAAACGGCCGAATTTTCGGATCAGGGCCTGCCGATAGTGCGAGAATTTCGCAGAGGCAAATCCGGGAACGTTTTCAAGCAGGACCGCCCTGGGCTTCGCTTCCTCGATCAGCCGTAGCGCTTCGGGGAAAAGGTCGCGTTCGTCTTCCGGCCCGCGCTGCTTTCCCGCAATTGAGAATGGCGGACATGGAACCCCGCCCGCAAAAAGGTCCACACCGCGAAAGTCGGTTCCGTCAATTTCGGCAACCGAAGCCTCGATTACGCGCCAGCTTGGCCGGTTCTGGCGAAGGGTGTTGCAAGCCTGGCGGTCGATCTCGATGGCGGCGACGAGGTCGAAACCGGCCGCTTCGAGACCCTTCGCTTGTCCTCCCGCGCCCGCGCAAATTTCGAGGACCGTAAGTGGCACGCTCACCCGCCCCTCTTGAGCCCGATGATTTGCATCATAACCTATTTCGCCTTTAATTCGCCACCCGGTTCTCTTGAGCCGTGCAGATAGTATCGCCGCCAGAACATCGCGCAAGTAAAAAGCTCTCGCGCATGCACCCTAGAGGCGATTGATTACGCTGGCGACGCAGGCGGCGCCGAAGCCGTTGTCAATGTTGACGACGCTTACGTTGGAGGCGCAGCTATTCAGCATGGCCAGCAGTGCCGTCATTCCGCCGAAGCTCGATCCGTAGCCTGTGCTGGTGGGAACGGCGATGACGGGCGCGGCGACCATTCCCGCGACTACGCTTGGCAGGGCTCCCTCCATTCCCGCGATGCAGATGATCACGCGGGCTTCCACGAGCTTGGCGCGATGCCCGATCAGCCGGTGCAGGCCCGCCACTCCGACATCGTAAATCGCTTCAGTGCGATTGCCCATGGCGCGCGCGGTGACCAGGGCTTCCTCGGGAACGGGAATGTCACTAGTGCCTGCGGTGACGACCAGGATGAGGCCCTTGCCGTGGACCGCGCGACTGCGCTCGATGGTGATGGCGCCGGACAGCTTGTGGAACTTCACGTTTTTTGCCGGGCGCGCCAGGCGCTTCACGGCGGCGAAGACCTGCGCGTTGGCGCGGGTGATCAAAAGATTGTGAGAGGCTTTCCGGCGCAGCATGGCGCGGGCGATTTCCGCGACCTGGCGCGGCGTCTTACCACGAGCGAAGATCACCTCCGGATAACCCTGGCGAAGAGAACGGTGATGATCAATTTTGGCGAAGCCGACGTCTTCAAAGGGCAATTGGCGCAGGCGAACGAGGGCTTGCTCAGCGCTGATCTTGCCGCGCTGGATGGCTTCGATGAAATTTAGAACGTCGCGTTCGTCCATTGGTGATTGCCGGTTGGGGCCTGGTAATTTCGGTGGCGGGTCAGTTTGAATTTTAACTCCGTGCGCGACGATCAGGAAAATTCAAACCGACCCACTACGCTAACTTCCAAAGCCTTGGCATTGTAACGTTGGCGCGCGGCGCCGCGCCAGATGCGGCTCGGCTACGGCTGGGCGGGGGTTCGGGGCGCGTGCTACAGTCGAGACAATCGGCCTAAGGGGTAAGCTGGTATTCACCTCATAGAGCTTGTTAGCGAGACAGTGAGCGACAGAGGAGATTTCCATGTGGCTAGTGTGGACTATCGTGATCGGCATTTTGGCCGGCTGGATCGCAGGCCGATTGATGAAGGGGCGCGACATGGGCTTGCTGATGGACCTTGTGGTGGGGATCGTCGGGTCGGTGCTGGGCGGGTGGCTCTTTGCGATTGTGGGGCTGGCCGCCTATGGATTGATCGCGCGGCTGATTATGGCGATTGTCGGGGCCGTGTTTCTGCTGTGGCTGGTTAAGGTGCTCAAGCGGGCGTGAAGCTTTTCACGGGGCCCGTGCCGCCGTCGTAAGGAAAATACCAGAGCGAACTGCAAAAGGCGAACTGCAGATTTCTCTCTTCGCAGCGCGCCCACCGCTGCGCGGTTGGAACCGCGAAGACGCGCGGCTGCGCTCGAAATCACGGGCAGAGGCACGCCGCGCCGCGAACGGCGGCGGCGGGTGAATATCGGCGTACAATAATTGAGTCTGATCGAGGTATGGAGCCGATGGCCTCCCATCCCGGATCGCCTGGAATGAGCGCCTCCGCGCGGAGGACGGTGGACTTGCGGTTTGTCCAATTGCTGGACAAGGTGCGCAAGACCCGCCCAGGCGACGATCTGGAACTACTTCGGCACGCGTATGAGTTCGCGGCGGAGCAGCACAAGACGCAAACGCGGCTTTCCGGCGAGCCTTTCCTTTCGCACCCCCTCGAAGTGGCCCATCTGCTGGCCGACATGAAGCTGGATGTGACTTCGCTGTGCGCCGCGCTGCTGCACGACGTGGTGGAAGACACGAAAATTCCCCTGGAGCAAATTTCGCATCAGTTCGGCGGCGACGTGGCGCGGCTGGTGGAGGGCGCGACGAAAATCAGCCGGCTGGATCTGCTGGCGCCGGAGGCGAGGCAGGCGGAGAACGTCCGCAAGATGCTGCTGGCGATGGTGAACGACGTGCGCGTGGTGATGGTGAAGCTGGCCGACCGCCTGCACAACATGCGCACGCTGGAATTCCTGGATTCGGAGCGGCAGCAGCGCATCGCGCGCGAGACGCTGGATATTTACGCGCCGGTGGCGAACCGGCTGGGCATGGGCTTGATCCGCGGCGAGCTGGAGGACCTGGCGTTCCGCTATTTGCATCCGGAGGCGTTCCTGGAATTGCAGAAGAAGCTGGCCACGAAGCAGAAGGTGTTCGATAAGTTCCTGCAGGAGGTGCAGGACGCGATCCGCGGAAAAATGATCGAAAGCGGCATACCGGCGGAGGTGCAGGGGCGCGTGAAGCGAATTTATTCGCTGCACCTGAAAATCCAGAAGCAGCAGAGGGTGCTGGATCAGGTGTATGACCTGCTGGCGGTGCGCGTGATCACGGACACGGTGAAGAACTGCTACGGGGCGCTGGGGGTGATTCATCAGATCTGGCGGCCGGTGCCGGGGCGGTTCAAGGATTACATCGCGATGCCGCGGCCGAACCTTTATCAATCGCTGCATACGACGGTGATCCATTCGGGGCAGCCCTTCGAGGTGCAAATCCGGACCCAGGACATGCATCGCATCGCCGAGCAGGGCGTGGCGGCGCACTGGAAATATAAGGATGGGTTCGCCACAAGCTCCGCGGACGACCAGCGAATCGTGTGGATGAGGCAACTGATCGAATGGGTGCAGGAGATGCAGGAACCCAGCGAATTTCTTTCGACGCTGCGCGTGGACCTGTATCCGGAGGAGGTGTACACCTTCACGCCGAAGGGGCGCGTGGTGGTGCTGCCGCGAGGGGCGACGCCGGTGGACTTCGCGTATGCGGTGCACACGGAAGTGGGCAACCAGTGCATCGGCGCGAAGGTGAATGGGGCGATGGTTCCGCTGCGGCACGCGCTGGCGAATGGCGACGTGGTGGAAATTACGACGCAGCGGGGCCATGCGCCGTCGCGCGACTGGCTATCGTTCGTGCACACGTCGCGCGCGCGCAGCAAAATCCGGCAATGGATTAATCTGCACGAACGCGCGCAGGCGACCGACGTGGGACGGCGGCTGCTGGAAAAAGAGGCGCGGCATTCCGGCGTGAATCTGAAGCGAATCACGGAGGCGGATTGGCAGCGGGTGGCGTCTGAATATGGCTGCTCGCGCGTGGAGGACCTCTACGCGGAATTGGGATACGGCAAATGGTCCGCGCGGCAGGCGCTGGCGAAGGCGACCGGGTCTTCTCCGGCGGAAACGGGCGAAGAGCGGCAGCCGAAATTTACTTCGACCGTGAAGCGCATGCTGGGGATGGACGACGCGACGATTGTGGTCCGCGGGCATGATGACTTGATGGTGTATCGCTCGAAATGCTGCAATCCGATTCCCGGCGACGACATCATCGGGTACGTGACGCGCGGGCGCGGGATCGCGGTACACAGCCAGAACTGCCCGAACGTGGAAAATTTGCTGTACGAGTCCGACCGGCGGATTCCGGTGGAATGGGCCGGGGGGACGCAGGCTACGTTTGCGGTTCGGCTGCGGATTTTCACCGAGGACCGACCCGGAATGCTGGCGGCGATCACGAGCGTGATCAGCGATACGGGAGCGAATATTCGCACGTTTGAAAGCGGCGGCGAGGACCTGCGCGCGCGGATTGAAGTCGCGCTGGACGTGCAGGATCGCAAGCAGCTCGAGCGCATTTTGGCCGGGATTAAGCGGATTCCTGGCGTGTTCGATATCGAGCGGGTGTTTAACGTCTGAGGCTTGCGTGCGGCGGGGGCGGCTGTTGCTCGTTGGGCTACAACGGCTTTCGCGCGCGATTTCTCCGAATCACCAATCGTTACAATAGCGGGATGGCGATTCCCGGTTGCGAGATTCCCCGAACGGACGGCGCTTCGCGCGGGTGTGCGCATGCCTTTCGCTTCGTGATGGTGCTGCTTGCGATGGCCGCAGCGGCTGCCGGGTGCCATCATGCGCCCGCGCTGGACATGCTGCCGCTGGTCAACGCCGGGATGAATTACGATACGGTTAACCACCTGAAGGCGATGAACATCACGCAGCCGGAAGTGACGCAGGTGGCGGAAAGTTATGAGGCTGGGCTTTCCGGCGCGGGCTGCGTCCAGCTATTCAGCCAATATCGCGCGCGGCATGCGCCGTTCGATGCGGGGGCGACCGTTGCGGGGCTGCTTCGCGCGGGGATGAGCGAAGCCACCGTGATGGAACTTTCGAATCTGAATGAATTGGGGCGCGATGCGGGCGAGTTGCAAGCGATGAGGCTGGCGGGCCTTTCCGATCAAATCGTTCTGGAAGTGGCGCAGCGGCGCGCGGATCGAAAGCCGGTACTTTCCGGGGCGTCGCTGGCGAAGCTGAAGAATACGGGGCTGCGCGCGGCCACTCTGCTGGAGCTGGCGCGGCGGGGCGTTCCCGATTCGGACGCGAAGGCTATCATTGCGTATCGCCGCCGCGGGGCAAGCGACACGGCGGTCCTGAAGCATTTTTCCGGCGCCTAGGGAATCGGCGCCGGTCGCTGGCTATTTTCCGCCTTTCATGCGCCGCTCACGACCGGTAAAATCGCTGCTGCAGTGCCTCCTCGACCGCATTCGCGCGCAATCGAAGCCGGCTTGATTCTCTTCCTGCTGTGCGCGTGCAGTTGCGCGGTTCCGCTCGCGCCCGGATATCGAATCACAAAGGAGACGCGGGCGATTGAGTTTGTGGCGGGCGCGAGGCCGTCGCTGCGGATTCGCTTCGACTACACGCTGCAGAATTCCGGCACAACACCGCTGGAATTTATGGACTGCAATTTTCCCGATCCGCGCGAATTTGGGCGCAGCGGCCTGCGGGTGATGCTGGATGGGCGCGAGGTTCGTCCCGAGGCGCTGCCGGAGGAGCTTCGGCCGGACAATCCATTGACGCTGCGAATCCCGTTCGCCCAGCGGTGGGAACGGGGGCAGAGTCGGCGCCTGGAGATTGATTACACGCTCAACTCGCCGCGCGAAATGGGCAGCAGCATCGGAATCGGCAGCGATAATTTTCACCTGGGATCGCGCGGATGGTCCGCGGTGCCGCAGCCGCCGCGACACGTGCTGGCGCCCTTTCCGCGGCGGCCCGCCAAAATGCAGTATACGGTGCGCGTGCCGGCGGATTTTCTGATCCTCGCGCGCGGCTCGATGAACGGACGCAAGAAGCTTGGCGATGAGATGGAATATCGGTTCGAGCTACGCAAGGGTGAACTGCCGCCTTACGTCGTTGCCGGGCGATACATTCCGACGGGCAGCGATTCGACGGGCGCGGTTTTGTGGACGCTGCGGGCATTGCAGGGCGATCCAGCCCCTGCGATGAAGGAACTCGCAGAGGCGTGGGAGACGCTGCGGAAGGCATTTGGGCCGCTGGACGTGAAGGTTCGCGCGCCGCACATCGTGGAATCACCGGAGTTGCGCGAGCACGTGAGCGGAGAGACGGGGCCGACGGCGGCTTCCTTTCCGGGGGGAGCGCTGGTGAATCCGGCGGCGCTCGCGCTGGGAATTGACTCGGCGGGTTTCCTTGATACCGCCGCGCACGGACTCGCGCACAATTGGTTCGGCAGCGAGATGTATCCGAATCGTTTCGCGGCCATCGGGATGGGCGAGGGGCTGCCGGACTACGCCACGATTGTGATTGACGAGGCGCGCAACGGGGCGGCGGCGAGGCGGACGAGAATCGCGGAATACCTGCGACTGTACGACAACGCGTGCCGGCGCGCGGACGAAAAGCCGCTGGGGGTTACGATGTTGACCGATCCGCCGGGGCAGCGGCGCATCGCGCTGGCCAAGGCGCCGCTTTTTTTCGTCGCGCTCGAGGATCGCTACGGTGAAGCACCCGTTCGCGAAGGGCTGCGGCGGCTCGTCACGATCATGCGCGGAGAACAGGCCGGGTATAATGAGCTGCGGTCCGCTCTCGAATACGCAACCGGGAAAGATATGTCGGAGCCTTTCGGCCGCTGGCTCTATCAGAAAGGTGTTCCCGACGATTTCCGGGCGCGCTATGGCGCAGGCAAGTAGGCGCAGGCCTTAACTTTGTAAGGAGATTCCGATGAAGGTGATTGTTTCGACCAACAAAGGCCCGAAGGCGATCGGTCCGTATTCGCAAGCGGTGAAGGCGAACGGGTTCATTTTTACGGCGGGCCAAGTGGCATTCGATCCGGCGACGGGCGAAATCGCGCAGGGGGACGTGGCGCGGCAGACCGAGCGGGTGATGGAAAATTTGAAGGCCATTGTGGAGGCGGCGGGGTCGTCGCTCGATCGCGCCGTGAAGGCGACGGTGTTCCTGAAGGACATGAACGATTTCGCGGCAATGAACGAAGTGTACGCGCGGTATTTCCCGGCGAATCCGCCGGGACGCTCGACCGTGGAAGTGGCCCGATTGCCGCGAGACGTGCGCGTGGAAATTGAGCTGATCGTGCTGGCGTGAGGATTCAAGAGGACGCTTTGCCGGCGACCACCTGCGCGTGCCCGAGAAACGCGACGAGCGAAACGCCGCCGATGATATTGCCGATGAGCGTGGGGAGGAAAAAGTGCAAGAAGTAGAAGCCCCACGTTTCCGAGCCAGACGCGACCAGGAAGAACATCTTGGTGGAACCGGCGATGATGTGATTGAAATTCCCCAGTCCGATCAAGTACGTGATGATGATCACGATGCTTGCGCGGGCCGATTCCGCCCAGGGCAGCAGCCACACCATTAAGGCAATCAGCCATCCCGCGAAGATCGCGCGCATCATCACCACGCCAAAGCCGCCGCTCAAACGCTCCTGGCTTACTTGAATCATGGCTTGCCGGATATGTGGATCGAAAATCGCCACGCGAGCAATACACAAGGCAAATAGGAACGTTCCCACCAAATTCGACGTGAGCACGACGGACCATAGCCGCAGCACGCTTAAACCATTGCGCCAAGTTTTCACCGACAGGAGCGGGAGAATCACGGTGAGCGTGGTTTCCGTGAAAAGCTGCTGGCGGCCCAGCACCACGATCAGGAAACCCACGCTATAGCCGAGCTTGGAAATCAGCGGAACCCAATTCTGATGCGGCAAATGCGCGGCGAGCAGTCCTTCGGCGACGAGCGAGAATCCCATGGAGAGTCCGGCGGCCAGGCCCGACCAAGCAAGGGCGGACGATGGCCGATTCAGCTCGTCCTGCCCTTCGCGACGGATTGTCTCGTAGACAATGTGCGCGCCGATCGCAACGCGCTCTTCAACCTTGGCTTCCTCGATTTTGGTGGTGACCGTGGAAGCAGGGTCTATCGGTGGCGAGTCGCGGTCTTCTGCATCGGGAGGCATAGGAGGGTGATGTTCGCCAGCGTGCCTAGATCATTGCGAGCCTATGGGGTTCCGTCCATCCAGATTTATTTGTAGATGTGCGTGGCGCAATGTGTAATTCCATTGGAACGCCAGCCTGCGTTGACAAACCAGGGGGCGCGCGGCAATATGGAATTGCCTCACCGCAATTTCGCCCCCGAATGCCCAAGTGGCGGAACTGGCAGACGCGCTAGCTTCAGGAGCTAGTGGCCGCAAGGTCGTGGAGGTTCGAGTCCTCTCTTGGGCACCATTTTTCGCTTCGTTCCGCTCCGCCTAGATGTGATCGGCGCGGGCGAAATTTCCGCAGGCAAGGGCCAAGTTACACCATCTGGGATTACAACCTTTTGACAAATCACTGACACAGCCGTGGCAATCCGCGGCATTTGATTGCGTAGATTGTTCCTGACGCTGCGGTTTGGATTTTGACCCGGTGCGAGCAGCGGCGATTGCGGGCGACCCGCAAAAGCACGGAAACGCGCCCGGCCGGGTCGAACGAGTTCTCGAAGGCGGGTAAACGCCCCAACGTAACACCTGTCTCGAGATTCCAGATGTGGCGGCGGCCACCGGTGCCATAAGTATTCTGCCCCATGCCATCGGAAAGGCTGCCGCCGCATCAGGTAAAAGGTGAAACTCCCGCGTCCTGAAAATGGCGGCAGGACTGGTACGCTGCGCACACCCGCAT
>Ga0134126_10008972_pt1 | contig 12591 bp, 9 predicted proteins | sample KB31752_FD_96881 | JGI IMG/M metagenome (GOLD analysis project Ga0134126, IMG submission 96881) | Terrestrial soil microbial communities with excess Nitrogen fertilizer from Kellogg Biological Station, Michigan, USA - KB3-175-2 | ecosystem: Environmental > Terrestrial > Soil > Unclassified ...
CGACCATCGCCCCGTACACGATCGAGGAGGCGTACGAGGTTGCCGACGCGATCGAGAGCTCACCCGAGATCGATTCGGAACGGCTGAAGGATGAGCTCGGCGATCTGCTCTTCCAGGTCGTCTTTCACGCTCGGCTCGCCGAAGAGCGAAGCTGGTTCGGCTTTGCCGATGTCGCGCGCGCGATCGGAGAGAAGCTCACGCGGCGGCATCCACACATTTTTGGCGAGCAGGGGCTGCCGACCGATGAGGCCTCGCTCAATCGGCGCTGGGAGGAACACAAGGCGGAGGAGCGGGCTGCCGCCGCGACGCGCCGCGGCGAGCGCGCCGCGGGCGTGCTCGCGGACGTGCCGCACGCGCTGCCGGCGCTGCGGCGCGCCGAGAAGCTCGGCAAGCGCGCGGGCCGGGTGGGATTCGACTGGGGATCCGCCCGCGAAGTACGCGAGAAGGTGCTCGAGGAGCTGCGTGAGCTCGATGGCGCGGCCGCCGCAGGGGCCTCCGCGGCGGCCGCGAGCGCCGACTCCCGCGTGGTCGAGGAGCTCGGTGATCTGCTCTTTGCGGTCGCGAACTGGGCGCGGCATTTGAAAGTCGATGCCGAGTCCGCGCTGCGCGCCGCGAACGCGAAATTCGAGCACCGCTTCGCTGCCATGGAGCGGCTCGCGCGCGAGCGTGGCCTCGCGCTTCCGGGTCTGTCGGCCTCCGAGTGGGATGCGCTCTGGTGCGAGGTCAAGGCGGAAGTCTGAAATCGATGCCCTGCGCAAGCGGCAGCGAGCGGCTCCAGTTGATCGTGCTCGTCTGCCGGCGCATATAGGCCTTCCAGGCATCCGAGCCCGACTCGCGGCCGCCGCCCGTGTCCTTCTCGCCGCCAAACGCGCCGCCGATCTCCGCGCCCGAGGTGCCGATGTTGACGTTCGCGATGCCGCAGTCGCTCCCGGCCTCCGAGAGGAACTGCTCGGCGTGCTGCAGCCGGTCGGTGAAAATCGCCGACGACAGCCCGTGCGCAACGGCGTTCTGTTGCTCGATGGCCTCAGCCAGCGATGCGACCGGAATCACGTAGAGGACGGGGGCGAACGTCTCGGTCTGTACGATCGCCCAGTCGCTACGCGCGCGGACGAGCGTCGGCTCGACGAAGTGCCCCTGGCCGGGGAGCTTCGCACCGCCGTAGAGGATCACGCCGCCAGCCGAGCGCACGGCCGCAACGGCTTGCTCGAACCGCTCGACGGCGTGGGCGTCGATGAGAGGGCCCATGAGCGTGCCGGAGGCGAGGGGATCACCGATCCGGACTTGCCGGTAGGCTCGGATGAGACGCTCCTCGAGCTCCGCGCGCCGCGACTCGTGCACGAACACACGGCGCGTCGTGGTGCAGCGCTGACCGGCCGTGCCAACGGCGCCGAAGACGATCGCAGGCACAGCGAGCTCGAGATCGGCGCTCTCATCGACGATGATCGCGTTGTTGCCTCCGAGCTCGAGGAGGCTTTTTCCAAGCCGCCTCGCGACACGCTCTGCGACCTGCCGGCCGACCGCCGTCGAGCCGGTAAACGAGACCAGCGCGACGCGGCGATCCTCCACGAAGCGCGTTGCAAGCTCCGCACCCGCATCGATGAAGAGCTGAAAGACGGGCGGGGCACCCTGCGCTGCGAGTACCCGATTGCAGATGCTCTGCACCGCGATCGCCGAGAGCGGCGTCTTGGGTGATGGTTTCCAAACCGACACGTCGCCGCAGATTGCGGCGAGGAATGCGTTCCAGGACCACACCGCCACGGGGAAGTTGAATGCGGAGATGATCCCGACGACTCCGAGCGGATGCCAGTGCTCGTACATCCTGTGTTCCGGCCGCTCCGAGTGCATCGTGAGGCCGTAGAGCATGCGGGACTGGCCGACGGCGAAATCGGCGATGTCGATCATCTCCTGCACCTCGCCGAGCCCCTCGGCGAGAATCTTTCCGTTCTCGAGACTCACGAGCGCACCGAGGTCGGCCTTGGCGCCGCGGAGCGCCTCCCCGATCAGGCGCACGATCTCGCCGCGCTTCGGCGCAGGCACCTCTCGCCACGCGACAGCCGCGCGCGTCGCGGATTCGAGCACGCGCTCGTAATCGGCTGCCGTGGCGGCTCGTACTTGCGCAATCCGCTCGCCCGTCGCGGGATTGCGCACGTCGATCACTGTGCCCGAGGTCTCCGACCAGCCATGCGAGCCAGACCACGCGCCGGGATTGAGCGCGCCGAGACCGAGCCGTTCCAGTAGGGCGCGAGTTGCAATCTCGCCGGCCATCACGCCGCTCCCCGAAGCCTGCGCTGCTTGCCGGCCTTGCCGGAGACGACGACCTCCGCGGAGATGTCCTTCGTACCGCCCGAGGCGTAGTACCGCCCGAAACGGTTCGCAAGGATCGCCCCGAGCCTGAACCGTTCCTGCGCAATGAAGCCGCCATATTCGCCCGGGTGTTGCAGCACGAGATCGACGACCGCCGTAATGCCGGCGGCGGTGGTGACCTGGATCGCTGACCAGAGCCGGCCCGCGATGAGCTGCGGATAGACCTTGTTGACGTAGTTCTCTTCACGCAGCTCGCCTTCCTGGGTGCCCGTGACCGCGGCGTACACGATCACCACGTCCTGCAGTGTCTGTGGCACGGCGTTCTCGAGCACACGCTTGAGCGTCGCGCGGTCATGGTTGAGCTTCAGGTCGTTCATGAGCAGGCGCATCTGCGCGCAGTGCCCCGGATAGCGGATCGTCTTGTAGTTCATTGACTCGACGCCGACCCCGTGAGTTTCGGCGAGCGAGCCGAGGCCGCCCGAGGTATTGAAGGCCTCGTAAAGCGTGCCGTCGATCTCGATCTCCTCGAGCCCCTCGAGCGGAGAGACCTCGACCATGCGTCCCTCGACGACGGACTGGCAGGGATTGCCGTATTCGTTGATGAGCCCCTCCGTCGACCAGGTGAGCGAGTACTTGAGCACGTTGTTCGGGTGCTGGGGCAGGGCGCCCACGCGCAGCTTCACCGTGCGCACCTCATCGAAATGCGTGAGCAGCTCGTTCGCCGCGATGCTGATGAAGCCGGGGGCGAGTCCACACTGCGGGACGAATGCGCGCCGGCTGCCCGCTGCGATGCGGCGCACCGCGCGCGTGACTTCGACATCCTCGGTCAGATCGAAATAGTGCGTGCCCGCGGCCCGTGCAGCCTCGGCGACTGCGACGTTGCAGTAATAGGGCAGACCCGAAACCACGGCGTCGACCGGATGCGCATCCAGATGACGCTGCAGCGCGCCCGGCGCCGTGGCATCGAGCGAGAAGCTGCCGAGATGCGGCGAGCCGTGCGCCTTCGCGACCGCATCCGCCATCGCGCCGTCGAGGTCGGCGAGCTCGACTTCGTACGTGCCGGACTCCGCGAGCAGCCCCGAGATGAGAGCGCCGATCTTTCCAGCGCCGAGAATCAAGACCCGATTCATGGTATTCCCCAACCGTGAGGCGGACCGCCCGTCCCCGAGGGCCGCCCGGGCGCGACTGTGCCCCGAAAGGGGGCGAATTCTGCTCTCCCGGCCCCGCCGACGCCAGCCTGCGGTCGGTTCGTGTTAGGCTCCGCGCCGCCCCAACCACACCGGTTTCATGCGCAGTCCCGACCATTCGATGTCTTGGCACCCCGCGAGCTGGCAGTCGAAGCCCGCCGAGCAGCAGCCGCACTACGACGATCCCGCCGCCCTCGAGCGCGTGGTAGCCCAGCTCTCGCGCTTGCCGCCGATCGTCGTTTCCTGGGAAGTGGAGTCGTTGAAGGAGCGGCTGGCGGCGGCGCAGCGCGGCCAGGCTTTCCTCCTGCAGGGGGGTGACTGCGCGGAAACCTTCGCCGACTGCGAGTCGGACCAGATCGCCAAGAAGCTCAAGATCCTGCTGCAGATGAGCCTGGTGCTGCTGCACGGCCTCAAGAAGCCCATCATCCGCGTCGGGCGCATGGCGGGGCAGTACGCGAAGCCTCGCTCAGCCGACACCGAGACGCGCGACGGAGCGACCCTGCCGAGCTACCGTGGCGACCTCGTGAACCGGCCGGAGTTCACCGCGGAGGCGCGCGCCGCCGATCCGAACCTGTTGCTACGCGGCTACGAGCGCGCCGCGCTCACGCTGAATTTCGTGCGCGCGCTCGTCGACGGCGGCTTCGCGGACCTGCACCACCCTGAGTACTGGGATCTGGGCTTCGTGAAGCACTCGCCCCTCAAGGAGACCTTCGGGCGCATTGCCGACTCGATTGCTGACTCGCTCGACTTCTTCGAGGGGCTTTCAGGGCGGCCCGTGCATGAGGCGACGCATGCCGGCTTCTATGCGAGTCACGAGGGCTTGCTGCTCCTGTACGAGCAAGCGCAGACGCGCTTCATTCCGCGCAAGGAGCGCTGGTACAACCTTTCGACCCACTTGCCGTGGATCGGCATGCGCACCGCGCAGCTGGGCGGCGCGCACGTCGAATACTTCCGCGGCATCTCGAATCCCCTCGCCGTGAAGATCGGATCCGCGATGGACCCCGCTTGGGCCCAGGGTCTCGTCGCCACGCTCAATCCGCACAACGAGCCGGGACGTCTCACGTTCATCCACCGTTTCGGCGCGAAGGACATCGAGAAGCGGCTGCCGCCGCTCATCGAGGCGGTGCGCCGCACCGGGCAGACCGTGCTCTGGGTGTGCGATCCGATGCACGGCAACACCGAGACGACGATCGGAGGCGTCAAGACGCGCCGCTTCGAGAGCATCCTGAAGGAGATCGAGCTCGCGTTTCGCATCCACGCGGAGCTCGGCTCCTACCTCGGCGGCGTACACATCGAGCTCACGGGCGAGGACGTGACGGAGTGCACGGGCGGTGCGCGCGGGCTCACGGACGGGGACCTGCAGCGCGCGTACCGCTCGAGCGTCGATCCGCGGCTCAATTACGAGCAGGCACTCGAGCTCGCGCTGCTCATCGCCGACCGTGCGCGCAGCACGCGGCGCGCCGGTGCGTGATTCGTGCGCTACGACCGCATCGCAGTTCCGGCGGACGGCTCGAAGATCAGCATCAACACCGACGCGACGCTCAACGTCCCGGATCGGCCGATCATTCCGTTCATCGAGGGTGATGGCATCGGGATCGACGTGACGCCCGCGATGGTGAGCGTGGTCGATGCCGCGGTCCGCAAAGCCTATGGAGAGCGGCGCGCCGTCCGCTGGATGGAAGTGTATGCCGGCGCGAAAGCGCGCCGGATGATGGGCGACTGGCTGCCCGAGGAGACGCTGCACGCGCTGCGCGACTTCGTGGTCTCGATCAAGGGTCCGCTCGAGACGCCCGTCGGCGAGGGCATCCGCTCGCTCAACGTCGCCGTGCGCCAGACGCTCGATCTGTATGCCTGCGTGCGGCCCATCCGCTACTTCCCCGGCGTCGCGAGCCCCCTCGCCGATGCAAGCCTCACGGACATGGTTGTCTTCCGGGAGAATACCGAGGACATCTACGCGGGCATCGAGTGGCCGGCGGGATCGCCCGAGGTGATGAAGCTCATCGCATTCCTGCAGCGCGACCTCGGGGTGACGGGCATCCGCTTTCCGGCTAGCTCCGGAATTGGCATCAAGCCGGTCTCGAAGGAGGGCAGTCAGCGCCTGATCCGCAAGGCAATCCAGTACGCGATCGACAACGACCGCGTCTCGGTGACGCTCGTGCACAAGGGCAACATCATGAAGTACACCGAGGGCGCATTCCGCAACTGGGGGTATCAGCTCGCCCGCGACGAGTTCGGCGCGTGCGAGATCGGCGGCGGACCGTGGCTCGGCTTCTCAAATCCGCTCACGGGCTCGCAGATCGTCGTCAAGGACGTGATCGCCGACAACTTCCTGCAGCAGGTGCTCATGCGGCCGGAAGAATACGACGTGATCGCGACGCTCAATCTCAATGGTGACTACATCTCCGACGCGCTCGCCGCCCAGGTGGGCGGCATCGGCATCGCGCCGGGCGGAAACATCGGCGACGGTCCGGCGGTGTTCGAGGCGACGCACGGCACCGCACCGGGGTTTGCGGGCAAGGATCGCGTCAACCCGGGCTCGCTCATTCTCTCGGCCGAGATGATGCTTCGATATCTCAAGTGGGCCGAGGCCGCCGACCTCATCGTGAAGGGCGTCGCCCGCACGATCGCGAGCAAGGAGCTCACGTACGATCTCGCACGGTTGCGCGAGGCGATCCGCATCCCGAAACGCGAGCTTGCGGCGCGCCGCAACGTCGAGGAAGTGATGCAGCGCTTGATCCCCGGCGCGAAGCTCATGAGCTGCTCGGGTTTCGCCGCCGCGATCGTGCGGCATATGAATGACTAGGGGGGCGCGGGGCGCTGAGCGGCGCACCGTGGCGCGGCCGCAGCGCCTGCCGCGGATCGACCGGTCCGAGCGTTCGATCTACGACCCCGACTGCACGCGCTGTCCGCGGCTCGCGGAGTTCCTCGCGAAGTGCCACTCGCGCTACCCCACGTACTGGTGCCGGCCGGTCCCCTCCTTCGGCGATCCGCGCCCGCGCATCGTTCTCGTCGGGCTTGCGCCCGGGCTGCACGGCGCGAACCGCACCGGCCGGCCGTTCACGGGCGATTACGCGGGGATCCTCCTTTACGAGACGCTCTACGAGCTCGGGCTCTCCACGCGGCGCGAATCCGTGAGCGCCGATGATCCGCTCGAGTTGAGGGGCGTGCGGATCGTCAACTCGGTCAAGTGTGTCCCTCCCGAGAACAAGCCGCTGCCCGTTGAGATTCGCGAGTGCAACTCGTACCTCGCCGCCGAGCTCGGGCGCCTCGCGAGCGCGCGGGTGCTGGTCGCGCTCGGGCGCATCGGTCATGATGCGGCGCTCGTGGCGCTCGGACTGAAGCGCTCGGCGTATCCGTTCGCCCATGGCGCGGAGCACCGTTTGGGCGACACGCAGCTCCTGCTCGATTCCTATCATTGCAGCCGGTACAACACCCAGACCGGACGGCTTACAGCACCGATGTTCCGCGCCGTCCTCGAGCGGGCGTGCAAGCTCGCGGGGCTCGCGCGCTGAGGGCTCCGGTCGGCGATGGCCGGCCGCCCGCAACGGCGGCAAAATCGCGCTCGTGAACGTCCGAAAATTCGATCCGAAGGAGTACGTCGCCTCTCTCCCGCGCCGGCCCGGCGTCTATCGGATGTACGACGCCGAGGGCGAGCTGCTCTACGTCGGCAAGGCCCGCAATCTCAAGGATCGTGTCGGCACGTATTTCGTGCCGAACAACGTCTCGCCCAAGGTCCAGGCGCTCGTCCAGCAGATCGGCGCCATCGAGGTAACGGTCACCAATTCCGAGACCGAGGCGCTCCTGCTCGAATATAACCTGATCAAGGAGCACAAGCCGCGCTTCAACGTCGTGCTCCGGGACGACAAGAGCTTCCCGTACATCCACCTCGCGACGGATCACGATTACCCGCGGCTCGCGTTCTATCGCGGTCCGCGCAACCTCCCCGGGCGCTACTTCGGGCCGTTTCCAAACGCTGGGGCCGTGCGGGAGACGCTTCAGGGGCTCCAGAAGCTCTTCCTGATCCGCAACTGCCGCGACACCTTCTTCGCGAACCGAAGCCGCCCGTGCCTGCAGCATCAGATAGGGCGCTGCTCCGCGCCGTGCGTCGGACTCATCTCCCGCGAGAACTACGCCGAGGATGTGGCGAGTGCGGTACAGGTACTCGAGGGACGAAGCGTCGATCTCAATTCTCAGCTCGCGGCGCGGATGGAGGACGCGGCCAGCCGGCTCGAATTCGAGCGGGCCGCGCGGCTGCGCGATCAGCTCGCCGCGCTCAAACACATCCAGGCTCAGCAGTTCGTGACCGCCGAGGCCGAGCGCGACGCGGATGTGCTTGCGCTCGTCGGCGAGCCGGGTGAGTACGCCGTGAGCGTGATGCTCGTGCGAGGCGGGCGCAATCTCGGTACGACGAGCTACTTTCCGCGCGCGACGCTCGCCGAGCCGGAGGAGGCGCTGCGCTCCTTCATGCTTCAGTACTACGGGACGCAGGACCCCGCGGTCGAGGTGCTCGTCGGGCGCGAGCTGCCCGATGCGGATTCACTCGCACAAATATTGCGCGACCGGGCGGGCCACGATGTCCGCATTCGCCGTCCACGCAGGGGAATGGCTTCGCGATGGATCGAGCTCGCCGAGGAGAATGCGACGCAGGCCTTGCGGATGCGGCTCGCGCAGCGGCAGGGCGCCGAGGAGATGCTCGCCGCGCTCACGGAGGCGCTCGATCTGCCGGATCGTCCCGCGCGGATCGAGTGCTTCGACATCAGCCACACGGGGGGAGAAGGCACCGTCGCCTCCTGTGTCGTTTTCGATGCCGAAGGGCCGCTCAAGAAGGAGTACCGGCGCTTCAACATCGCGGGCATCACGCCGGGCGACGACTACGCAGCGCTGCATCAGGCGCTCGAGAGGCGCTACACGCGCATCCGCGACGGCGAGGTGCCGGCGCCCGACCTGCTGCTCATCGACGGTGGCCCCGGACAGCTGGCCGAAGTGCATGCGGCGCTCGCCGGGCTCGGCTTTGGGGATCTCATGATCGTCGGCGTCGCGAAAGGTCCCGACCGGAGACCGGGCCAGGAGCGGCTGTTCATCCACGGTGCAGCTGCCCCGCGCGTGCTCGAGCCGCACTCGCCGGCGCTGCGTCTCATTCAGCGCGTGCGCGACGAGGCGCATCGCTTCGCGATCACCGGGCACCGCCGCCGTCGTGCGCGTAGGCACAGCGAGTCGGTCCTCGAGACCATCCCCGGTCTGGGGCCTGCCAAGAGGCGCGCGCTGCTCAAGCATTTCGGCGGATTGCAGGGTGTGATGAAGGCAGGTATGGCAGAATTCGAGCAGGTCGAGGGCATCGGCGCATCGCTCGCGCGCGTCATCTACGATCATCTGCATCCCGGCGCTTGAGCGTGCGCGCCGGCCGCGAGGCCGGCGCTCCGGGTCCGACGCCGCTCGATGACCCAGCTCAAGTCTCAAAGCTCGAACGTGGAAACCGCCTCCCGCCCGACTCACGTCGCCAACTCATGGACGCTGCCCAATATCCTGACGTGGGTGCGGATTGCCGCGATCCCGCTCGTCGTGATCGCCTTCTATCTTCCTGCCTCGTGGGCGGACCCTGCCGCCGGCTTGATCTTCGCCGCAGCAGGCATCACCGACTCGCTCGATGGCTATCTCGCGCGGCGGCTTGGACAGACCACGCGGCTCGGAGCGTTCCTCGATCCGGTCGCGGACAAGTTGATCGTCGCGACCGCGCTCGTGCTGCTCGTGAGCCGGGATCACCGTCCGCTGATCGTTCTCACGGCGGCCGTCATCATCGGGCGCGAGATCGCAATCTCGGCATTACGAGAGTGGATGGCGGAGCTCGGCAAGCGCCGCAAGGTCGCCGTCTCGATCCTCGGCAAGTACAAGACGATCTTTCAGATCGTGGGTCTCGCGATGATGCTGTACCGGCACGAGCTTCTCCGGCTACCGATCTACCCGATCGGCGTTGCGCTCACCGTGCTTGCGGCAGCTCTGACATTGATCTCGATGGTGGTGTACTTGCGAGCCTCATGGCCTCATCTGAGTGAGAAGCAATAAAAACAATAGCTTAGAGAGATAATCTCATTTCTTTCGAGCACTAAGTCTTTCGCGCGCTAAGGCCGTCTGCTGAAGCGCCCGCCGGCAAGCCCACTCCGGCAACGTAGAGAACCGACTCCGAGATTCCATCCACCCCTAAGTCGCGCTCGATCAGTGTGTCCTTCAGCGCGGCCGTGCTGAACGGAGCGAGTCCGAGCCGCGTCGCAGTGAGACAAAAGGTCTGACATAGATGGCCGGCGTCGAGAAGAATCACTCGATAGGCGCGGGCGCTGCGGTATTTCCACATGGTCCGGGCGAACACCGCAGTCATGATGAACAGGACCGCCGCCCCTGCAACAAACGGCTGATCCGCGCAATAGGCCCTTGCGGCGCACGGCGTTGCCTTACCCGGGAGCCTGACCAGTCGGTGGTCGCCGGACCTGTAGTGATAGAGCCCTCGGTCGAGCCCGCCCACCCGGAGCGCCATCACATAGACCTCGATCGGATGCCTCGCCCCTCCGGACGGGCTCGTCTTGTACGGAAGCAGTCCGAACAAGCTGGCCGGGAAGTACCCCTGGACTCCCCAGGTCGTCTCGAGCAGCTTTGAGACCTTCGCGAGCGGCAGTGTCCCTCGCGTGAATGCGCGGTGCGTCCTCCTCGCATACAGTGTCTCGAAGAAGGCGTCTCGCGCGGTTTCCTGCGAGGGAAGGGAGATCACCTCGCCGTCGAGACGGGCCTTGAACTGCGGCGGCGGTGGAGTCCGAGGAAGCAACCTCCGTTTTTCCTCGGCCGTCCAATCCCCCTCGATAAAGGGCGCGTCCTTCGTGATGAAGTGAAACGCCCCCTCCGGGAGCCACGGCTTCCACGTCGACTCGACGAGATGATCCCGCCTCCATGCGGCCGAGCCGCATTCGAGCAGCAGTTCGGCGCCGATCAGCTGAAGGATACACTCGGCCACGCTCCGGCGGCTGTAGGACGCGAACCCGGCGAGCGCATCCCCGATCGTTCTCGGGGAAAGGAAGAAGCGGATCAAATCCAGCGTTACCGGACTTGCCGTGAACGACCTTCCGGTGAGGTAATTCACGATGCGCAGCCGTCGCCTGCCACCCTCCCAGAACGCGATCTGGCAGGATGCGCTCTTCAACTTCACGACGCCCGAGGTCAACGCTCGAAAGGCGCAATCGCCATGAGCGTTTGTTTTACCTCACACAAACTCGTCTTCAGGCATGCCTGCGTGAGCGTTCCTTTCTCATCCTCCGCGAGCAACATCTCGACTTCTGCTTGAGCCTTCTTCAAGAGCTTCTCGAGCTCTGCCTTCGTCTTCGGGAGCTCGCCGTTGTGGGATGCCATTCTGTGAGCGGTCTTGCTTGTTGACATGTTGAAATGCCTCCGTCGATCACCTTGAAGCGATTAGCTTCATGCGGCTCAGCAACCCCCGAAACCTGCGATCCTCGTGCAGATTGCGCAGCAGCGGGTCCGTCCTGAGGCCGACCATCGAGAAATTGTGCAGTCGATAGGCTCGATCGAGCCAGCCGAAAGCCTCATCGATCTCACCGCGGTATGCGTGGATCTCGGCGATCGTGTAGGCATCGCTCGTGCCGAACTTCTGGACCAGCGCTTGGAGCGCCGTATCGGATTCCGCATGCCTTCCCATCTCTGCGTAGACCATTGCGAGGCCGGCGAGCCGATACTCCTCGTTGGGCTCCCGCTGCATTGCTGCGAGGGCTTCAGGCAGTTGGCCAAGATAGAGGCGAGCGAGGCCGACGGATTGGTTGGCTCCGCCGTATTCCGGATGTAGCTGCAGCAGTCGCAAGCGAGCCTCGAGACACTCGGCAAATCGGCTCGCGGCACAGAGCGCAGTGCAGAGATCATCCAGAGTGTAAGGATCGAGCGGACTGCGCTCGAGGAGGGCCTTATACAAGGCCGCGGCCTTGTCAGCGTCGCCGAACAACAATGCGAGCTCCCCAAAAGCTCGCGGCAGCAGGTCGAAGCGGGGGTCGATCTCGCGCATACGTTCGGCATCCGCCTGTGCGGCTGCCCAATTCCACTTGATGTTCATCTCAAAACCGCCCCGCGTGTAGTAGGCGGGGACGAGATTGGGATCGAGCTCGAGCGAGCGCTCGAGCGCTGCGAGCACCCGATTGCTCTGCGCATCCGAGGGCACTCCTGTGAGGATTTCCTCGGTGAAATACGCGCCCGCAAGGCGTGCCCACGCCAAGGCATACCCTGGGCTCAAGTCGATGGCCCGCCGGTAGAGCTGGATGGCCTTTTCGACATCGTGCCCGGTCCTGCGCGCCCGGAAGTAGTTTCCCTCGAGAACGAGGTTGTACGCGCGCAGGTCGGGCTGGTGGCCATCGGCGGGGGCGGCCTTGGCCAATTTCGCATGCAGAGCCTCTGACACCTCCGAGGCAATCTCGTCCTGTATTTTGAAGACATCGATGAGGCTGCGGTCGTAGGTCTGCGACCAAAGGCCTACTCCGTCCGACGCACGAATCAGCTGACAGGTGATGCGAAGCTGCTGACCTTCCTTGCGAACGCTGCCCTCGAGCACGTTCGTCACTCCGAGCTGGCGCGCGATCGAGCGGACATCCTCGTTCTTGCCCCGGAACTGGAACGATGAGGTGCGCGCGATGACCCTGAGGTCGGCACTGTGCACGAGATGGTCGATCAGCTCCTCGGAGAGTCCGTCCGAGAAGTACTGCTGATCGTGTGCCTCACTCATGTCCGTGAACGGCAGAACGGCGATCGACTTCGCTTGCGGTGACGTCGCGAGGACGCCTTGCTTCGAGGACGCGGAATTGACCGCACCGAGGAATGCCGCGCCGGGGGAACGTTTGAGCGCATAGCCGACTGATCCCGCAACGACTGCGAGTGCTGCCGCGCCCGCGGCAAGGCCGGTGCGGTGGCGCAGCACGAACTTCGTGAGGTGGTAGCCGAAGTGGGCGGATCGGGCCTCGACCGCCTCCCCGCTCAAGCTCCGCTGCAGGTCGTCGGCGAGCGCCGTGGAGCTGTCGTAGCGGCCGGACGGGGATTTCGCGAGCGCTTTGAGGACGATTGCGTC
>Ga0134126_10008973_pt1 | contig 12591 bp, 8 predicted proteins | sample KB31752_FD_96881 | JGI IMG/M metagenome (GOLD analysis project Ga0134126, IMG submission 96881) | Terrestrial soil microbial communities with excess Nitrogen fertilizer from Kellogg Biological Station, Michigan, USA - KB3-175-2 | ecosystem: Environmental > Terrestrial > Soil > Unclassified ...
TTGCTGGTTACTTTGATAACTATTTATAGTTAATTTTTTTTGGTGGTGATGTGGAGGGTTACTTTATACAGGACAAAAAAACGATTGCATTAGTTGAACGTGGACGCCTGCCCCGGATTTACTTTGTACGTTGAATTTAAAATATTGTATATTTAGATTGTGAGAAAATTTATTACAGCATTTTTTGTTTTGATTGCAATAGTGAATAATTGTATTGGACAAAACGATACTATAAATAAATTAAATTTTAAAGGAAAAAAAGACGGTTACTGGATTGTTTATTTAAACAACTGGCTTATAGTTACAGATAGTGCGAATGCATTTTTTTGGCATTACGCATTATATGAAAATGGAAAGCAAATTCCGCCACTACGTGAAAAATATAAATATGATTCTATAGTTTATCCATGCCCATTGCCTAAAAAGGGGTTACCTATTTGTATGGACGGTACATTTAAACAACTTATTAGATTTAAGAACAACAAGTTGGTTGATTTTAAAGTGATAAAGTACAATAAAGGTAGCCGTGAAAAAGAGTGGCTTTATGGGACAAAATGGAGAAGGTCGATAGAGAAACAACTTAGCAATTATCATTTATTTGAATTTAATGACTTTACAAGAAAATACAAAAATCAAAAAGGAACTTTTTATAATGAGGTTGACCCTTATAATAATCAACACCCGATGAAATTTTGGTATGTAAAAACAGATGGTAAATGGAAGTTTGTTAGGATAAATTAAATTGCATTAGTTTAACGTGGACGCCTGCCCCGGTGTTATTTTGTATGTTGAATTTAAAATATTGTATATTTAGATTATTAAAAAAATACATGGATGATGCAAAACCTATAGGGGTAAAAGTTTTAAAGTGGCTTTTGATAGTTAAGCTTTTTTTCTTAGTTGCTATAATTTTTGCTTTTGCTGCTGTTATGAAGGAGGATGTAACTAACGATACTTTTGCTAGTAATTTAAAACGCTTTATTATAAAATTAATGCACTCGCACAGGCAAGAACCTGACCAACAGTTTTGGAATTTGATTGGTTATTTAGGTTTTCCCCTATTTTTAACGGGAGCATTAATTGCTTTTATTGATACTCGACAATTTTGGATTGTTTTAATACTATCTATTATTGACCTTCCTTTTTCATTTGTTGTTTATATGGGTTTGTTTACCATTGCTACACTTGTTATTATACTTACAAACCCAACCAGAAATTATTTAAGGCATAAACAAGTGAAAAATGATGAGACACCCCGCACGCCCTAACCTACCATGTGCTTAAGGGTAAAAACAAATTTGTATATTTAGATTGTGAGAAAATTTATTGCAGCATTTTTAGTTTTGATTGCAGGGGCAAGTTGTGTTGCGCAAGCTTTTGATTTAAATATACCAGATAGTGTAGCTATAGATAAAACCAGTAAAAACATACAGCTGCCAACTACAAGAATTTTTGTTACCAAACTTAAAGGTTACGAAATAAACCCGGTTTTTTTCTCAATATTATCGAAAGAAGGTGTCGGCTTTAACACTTTTGAGGATAAAGAAAGCTTAGATAGTTATAAGAAACGTGTTTTAGACCAAGATAGCAGCAAATTGCCGGAAGGATTTAAAAAAGAATATTCTATGTTTTATCATTACCAAAAAGAGTTTAAACTTGGAGAGTATAAGGCTTTTTTAAATTATACCACCTCAAAAGATGGTGATACAATAGGCCAATTTGGTAGGCCACACTGGATGTGGATGCAACTTTCGTTTGGCGATAAAGACTTTGTTGCACATATTGACGTTGATTTTTGCAGGGATAGCTTAACTACCAAACAGGAAATTTTATCAATTTTATTAAGTGCTTATGTAGATAAAAGTGCCCGAGTAGACTCCAATGAGTTTGTGCCTTTTACGATAGACCTTTCTAGTTCCAAATTTAAATTCAATCGTTTAAATTATAATTCGGATAGAGATTATTATTATACGATTAACGGGCTTGGAGATGCGATTGACACGATTATGGAAAATACAATTAGGATTGAGAAAGTAGTTGGTTATGACCCAAAGAAAATTACTTTTGAAATGCGAAAAGAAATTTTGAAACAGTGGTATAAATATAATAATGCAACGAATTTACTTGAATCGAAAGAAATACAAATTGGAGGTTTGAGAGCCTATGAAATGTATTATACGAGTAAAATGTTTCATATGGGAAAAAAGAATTTGAAAAGCAAACCAATTAAAATATATGAAGTGATTTTAGGAAATGAGAAAACAACCTTAATTTTTCATGGCACAGCACTCAGTGACTTTGACGACATGATAAAGGAGTTTAGAAATGCGGCACAAACTATAAAAATAAAATAGACTCCATTTCTATTTTCCTTTTTTCATAATAAGATTTAAAAATTTGGTTGGCGAGTTTGTTGATGGATAACACACTATAGTTACTGAAGCAAACAAATAAAGATTTCTCAGTCGTTCCTCCTTCGAAATGACAACGCGGTTGCGTTAGGGATTGCAGTGGAAAGCCTTTTTGTTTTGTAACCAAAATAAAAAGCTTGAAACGAAAAGCCCGACGCTGTAACCAGCGGAACGCCCAAATACAGATTTTACTTACGTTTTTCGTAATAGGATTTAAAGATTTGGTTGGCGAGTTTGTTTATTGAGGTCTCGTCGCGTTTTAAATCGTTGATGAATTTCTTTTTTACATCGCTGCGCAGGGATAACTGAATGTGCATGAGGATGGTTTGCTTAGCAAATAATATTTTTTATTTTAGCCGAATGAAAAAAATTATAACAAGCTTATTGCTTGCAAGCCTTTTGATGAGTTGCGGCAACAAAAAAAAGACTTACAATGATAATTTAGGAATACCGGATAGGGTTGAATTTAAGGAGAAGGAAAATGAAAATTATATTCAGTTTCCTTATACGCCAATTTTTATGGCTATGCCCGAAGGCTATGAGTTAAATGCATCAACAGATAAACCCAGGGTTAGAAAAAACAAACAAATATTTATTGATGTTACTGAACAGTTAAATAATAGGGGTGTAGATGAAGTTAAAGAGGCCTATGAGCGAACGGTAGATGAGATAAAAGAAAAAAAACCAAATGCAATATGCCTGATAAAAGATTTTAAATTTGGCAATTATGATGCGAGGTACATATTTGTAGGTAATTATTTACCTAATAACAATAAAGCAACCTTTATTTTTGGCGATGAAAAATTTGCAATTGTTATGGGTGCAAGTTTTGTTAATGAGATAGGTTTGCAAAAAGAGATTATGGATATTCTGCTTACAACGCGCCTAAAACCAGATGCTAACACAAATGACCCTTCTCCGTTTGCCAAGTATACAATAGATTTATCGGGTACGAAGTTAAAGTTTAATAGTTTTAAAACTAAAGATGCACATATTTATACAGATAATGGATATGATGTAGAAGTAGGGAGTAAAAATAATTTTGTGATTATGCAGTTTGCAGATGGCACTAAAACTACCACTGCCGAAAAAAAAGAAACTGCTACGCTGATTGGAGACAAAACGAAAGATGATGGATCGACAATAACTGCCAGACAAGAAAAATTTGTATCATTAAAAAACGGAGAGGCATACGAAGTTGTTTTGGATAAAACATATGTAGTGGAAAATAAAACCATGAATGTAAAATCGTATTTGCTGTGTTTTGATGTTGAAGGGCAAACCTTTTTACTAACGAGCTTTATTTTTAAAGATAGTGATAGCACTATAGCAACCTATAGGCATATTGTAGAAACCATGAAATTAAAATAATCTATTTACGCTTTTCGTAATAGGATTTAAAGATTTGGTTGGCGAGCTTGTTTATTGAGGTCTCGTCGCGTTTTAAATCGTTGATGAATTTCTTTTTTACATCGCCGCGCAGGAATAACTGTATGCGCATGAGGATGGTTTGCTCGGATTGCGTTAGTCGTTTTAGGAAGGCTTGACGCAGTTGATATTGTTCTTCGATTGATACAATTCCGTATGATTTATCCGGAGGCTTACCATTAGACACAGGAACATTTGATGAGATAAATAAGCGATATACTTTTACTGGAATTGATGGAAGTAATAACAATTATCTATATACAATAGACGTAACAAATGGAAATGTTATTTCACATCCTCATTACCCTCCATTAGTAAGTCCTTATAATCTTATAGAAATGAAGTATGATAATTCAACAGGTAATTTATATGCTTTACACTGGGGTGCTAATAATGAAATGACAGGAATAAAAAACTATACTAAAAATAATGTTGATATAAAAATCTACCCCAACCCCGCTAACAACAAAATTATTATTGATGCAAACAATGTTATAGACGTAAAATTATTTGATGTTTTAGGCAAACAAATTACCTCAACAAAAACAAACGATGTTGATGTAAGCAATTTTAATGATGGCGTTTACTTTATACAAGTAAAAACTAACACAGCTACCACTACACAAAAAATTATTGTGCAGCATTAAAAAACATTACCGTTCACTCAAAAAACCATACCGTTTACTCAAAATACAACCCGGTACAGGTATAAATACAATTTAATAATGCAATTTTATTATATTTACTATTCAATCGTTCTATATGAAAAAACTACTTACTCTTTTAATTATAGTTTGTTGCTTAAAAACTACTGCTCAAAAAACTATTAGTTTTAAAAACGTAAACAACTACACAAGCAAAATTGCCGAGAGTGGTAGTTTTTCTTCGGGCCTTCAGGGGTTTTCTTCTGCTGATTTAAATAACGATGGCATTTTAGATATAGTTTCTGCAAGTAGTCCTTCTGCCGTTAGCCATAGTATAACCATTTCGTTAGGCAAAGGAAATGGAGCTTTTAAATTCGACACTTCATTTTTACCCGGAGTTATTGGCTCCCAATATTTAGAATTGGTAAAGTGTGCTGATTTTAATAAGGACGGCAATGCCGATTTTATGGCATGGTGCCAAAACTCTACCATGTATTTATTTAAAGGCAAGGGTACCGGCAAAGTAGCTTATGATACCGCTTTTGCAGTAAGTGGGCAGGTAAATGAATTTACAGATGCACTTACAACCGATTTTAATAACGACGGAAATATTGATTTGGCTTTTGTAGTAGGCGATAGTAGTTATTTACTCGTTTATTTAGGCAACGGCAATGGTCGTTTTCAAACACCGGCAAAATATTCGGTGCCATCGCTGCCCAGTACTATAGCAACAGCCGATTTTAATAACGATGGTAATGTTGATATAGCAACTGTATCGCAAACCACATCAAACAACACGATGTTATTTACTAATAATGGAAACGGAACATTTACACCCAGCGTCATTCCTGCAATAAATTCATCTGCGTATGCAGTAACAGCAGCCGATTTTAATGCTGACGGTAATGCTGATATAGCCACATCATATTCAAGCGACTCAAGCATTGTTATACGCTACGGAAACGGAAACGGAACTTTTAGTTCAACAATAGATTCTTTAAAGGTGCCCGATTCTTATTCAATATATTCATTAGTCGCTGCCGATTTTAATAACGATGGCAAAACCGATTTAGCATCCCCGGCATTAGTTTTCATAAACCTAGGTAACGGGCATTTTGTAAAACATACTTTTCAGGCAAACGGATCGTATGTAGAAGTTAACGATTATAATGCAGACGGAAATTTGGATATTTTTACATCAAGCGGAAACACATTACTTGGTAAGGGCGATGGTTATTTTGATGCAGCCGAACTTTTAGTAGCTAACTACAGTTGCCTTTCCATGGCCGGTGGCGATTTTAACAGCGATGGCAAACCCGATATTGCCTGTACTAACAGCCAAAGCATTTCTATATTTCTCGATTCAGTTGGCGGCCATTTTTCACATCCTAAAACTATTTATAATGCAAATAATCTGGCAATATCAACTATACAAAGTGCCGATTTTAATAACGATGGTAAGTTAGATTTAATTTCTGCCAATTATAACTCAAGCAATTTTAGTATTTATTTTGGCAATGGCAGTGGCTCGTTTTCAGCACCTGTTAGTCACTCTTCATTACCAGCCAATGCAACTTATTTAGCCATTGCAGATTACAATGGCGACGGAAAACAAGATATTGCCACAACCGGATCGACAAACGATGTTTTATGTGTTTTTTTAAATAACGGTTCAGGTAATTTTAGCGCACCAAGTTTTTCAACAACTGTTTCTAACATAATTCCAATTTATGCTGCTGATTATAACAACGATGGCAAAACCGATATACTTTGCGACAACAGTAGCTACTTTAAAGTTTTAATTAATAACGGTAACGGAACCTCTTTTACACCTCTTACAACAACCATTTCTGTAGGCGGATATGATAAATTTAAAATGATGGATATTAATAAAGATGGTTATTTAGATTTACTGAATTTATTATCCTCATACGCTATTGAAATTTACTATGGGCACGGTGCAGGGGTGTACGATACAAGCCCATATATTTTTCATGTTTCTCCTAATAATAATCCCCGCATATTCGAGATGGGTGATTTTAATAACGATGGTAAATTAGATGCTGTTGCTTTGGGAGAAGATGGCATGTCTATTTTAAAAGGGTATGGCGTAGATTATTATGGTCATTGTAATTTTGCTGCAGCCACCTGGCTTGAATATGCGGTCGGGCAAATGGGGCCACTGGTTGCCGATTACGATGGCGATGGTTTGCTTGATATAGCAACCGTTAACTATAACTACAGCACTTTTATGGAACCTATTATTTATAGCAACACATCAGCCTGTATAACAACAACTAACAATGCTTGCACAGGTACCAGCCCCATAGTATTAAAGGGTAATCCTGGCACAGGATATTATGTGTGGAGCCCGGGAGGTAGCACAGCCGATAGTTTGGTTGTTACAACACCAGGCACTTACTCACTACTAACCATAAGTATAAACGGACTTGATAGTACCCAAACAAGTACACTTGTAAATTTTAATAACTGCGTTTGGCCCGGCGATGCTAATGAAGATTTAGTGGTTGATAATAACGATTTACTTCCTATCGGTATTAAATTTAATCATAACGGTTATCCGCGTAGTAGCATAAGCAACGCATGGCAAGGCTTTATGAGTACAACTTGGATAAACGATACACTTAGTAACGGAACAAATTCAAAATATATTGATTGCAATGGCGACGGACAAATTACATTTTGCGATACTACCGCAATTACTTTAAATTACAATTTAACTCATCCGGCACGTTACACCGCACCGCCAATAATACAAACCACTAACCCCGATATATATGTGCAATTAAGCAAACCAAGTTACGCCCCGGGTGATACAGTAAATGCTTACATATTAATAGGCAGCAACACAAACCCGCAAAATAATTTTTATGGTGCTGCTTTTACATTACAGTTTGATGATAGCAAAGCAGTTAGTGGTACCGAAAAATTTTGGTTCAACAACTCGTGGGTAGGTAACATAAACCAAAGCAAAATTAAATTCAGTAAGTTAGATGCAAGTGCAGGTACCGTTAATGCAAGTTTGGTAAGAATAACTCATACCGATACAACAGGTTTTGGTAAAATAGCTACGCTACAATTTGTACTTAAACACCCGCTGCCAAGTTCCGAATTGTATTTTACCATAAACAACGCCATAAAAACAAATCACTTGGGGCTTAGCACAAATTTAAATGCAGGCACCGATTCTGTTTTAATAGATGCAACATTAGCCATCAATCAATTATCAAACAACAACGCAATAAAAATTTACCCCAACCCCGCCAACAACAAAATTACTATTGATGCTACCGATGTTACAGATGTAAAATTTTTCGATGTGCTTGGCAAACAAATTATCTCAACCAAAACAAACGATGTTGATGTCAGCAATTTACCCGAAGGCGTTTATTTTATACAAGTAAAAACAAACGCAAGCACAAGTACACAAAAAGTAATTGTGCAGCATTAAAAAACATTACCGTTCACTCAAAAAACCATACCGTTTACTCAAAATATAAGCAGGTACAAGTGTAAATACAATTCAATACTGTAATTGTACTATCTTTACTATTCAATCATTTTTGTATGAAAAAATTAGTTACGCTTTTTATCCTTGCTTTTGCTTTGCAAGCACATGCACAGTGCCCAATAACAGTTAACGGACCTACCACTGTTTGTGCTTATAGTACAGTTACATTAACGGCATCGGGCGCCACCTCCTATACATGGAGTAATGCCTATTATTACCCGGTTACCACCAACCCATTAGTAATTAATGTAAGCGATGGCCCTTATACAATAACATATACTGTTACGGGTACTACAGGCACCTGCACATCTTCATCTATCTATACATTTTCGGTGCTTCCTATACCGGTTGTTAGCGTTTCTAATGTTACTGTATGTTTAGGTCAAACTGCTACCCTTACCGCTACTGGTTGTAGCACCTATACTTGGTCGTCATATAACAATACAGTTATTGGCACAAATAGTTCTATTGTTCAATCTCCAACAGTTACAACATACTATCAGGTTCAAGGAACTGATTCATACGGATGTGTATCTAATCCAACCAGTGGAGAAATTATTATTGGTAATCCTGCGTTTTTGGTAAGTACTGTAAATAAATCCTATTATAATAATGCCGATACTATACACATATGTACCGCTTATTCAGAAACTTTAACTGCAAGTGGCGCCACTTCATTTACATGGATGCCGGGTGGCGTAAACACAAACACATTTGTAGCCCTTAGCACACCAACCGTTTATACGCTAACCGAAAGTAATGTTGGCTGTCCTGCTTCTACATATACTTTTATTACTTCTGTAAACCAACCTGTAAGTATTTATGTTAGTGGTTATACAAACTCAATTTGTACCGGAATGGTAGATACGTTATTCATAAATCAAGCAGGTACATATAGCATTTCGCCTGCTGCCACCGCTACTATTACATCAGGCTGGAATGGAGAAACCATTCTGCTAAGTCCAAACACAACAACTTCATACACAATAACCGGTAATGAGGGTGGTTGCAATGCAGGGCCCGCCGTTTTAACTGTAACAGTTAACACAGCACCAACAGTAAGTTTTACTATTGCACAAGATGCAGCCCCACATACATGGGATTTGTATCCTACCTACAGCTCAAATGTAAGTTCTGTTTATTGGTACTGGGGCGATGGAACTCAAGACAATACTTTTTATCCAAGCCATACATATACAACACCCGGTAAGTATAATATTTGTGCTTATGCCTATAGCTCTGGTTGCCCTTGGGCTGGTTTTTGTTTATCAGATAGTTTATACAGATTATCATATAACAGCACCTTAAGTAACCTGGTATATGTAAATGTAATAAACCCAAATCAAACAACAGGTATATCAAATAACAGCACGCAAAATTCAACACTACACATTTACCCCAACCCCGCGCAAAACAAAATTACAATTGATGCAAATGAAGAAATAACTTATCTAAAACTTATTGATGTTTTAGGCAGTGAAATTATAAACACTAAAGAAAAAAATATAGATATAAGTAATGTAATCAATGGCGTTTATTTTTTAAACATAAAAACAAACCAGGGGCTCGCAACAAAAAAAATAATTATACAACACTAATATGAAAAAACTACTACTACTTATTTTACCATTTTTATTTTTTAGTACTAAGGCACAAATTACTTTTCCTGCACCCGGGGCTACTTGGCATTATTTATTGACTGAAGGTGGCAGTTCCTCTCCTCCTGATGGAGTAAACCACATTACTAAATATGAACGTGATAGTGTGTACCAAGGCATACATACTAAAGTGTTAACTGGCACATCTTTTTTTGCAAAAAATAACTGTTCAAATTGGAATGACACTATACTTACATACACCAGTAACGATAGTGTTTTTGTTCATGGCAGTCAAACAGTACATAATTGGGAGTTACTATATAGCTTTAATACCCCTGTTGGGCAAAGCTGGAAATTAATGATAAAAGATAATACAGCAGGCACTTTAATAATTGATACTATAACTGTAAAAGTAGATTCAGTAAAAAACACTCTCATTAATTCAGTATCCCTTAAAACTTTATATGTTACATATACTGTATTAAATGGCATTATTCCTCAAACTTACCACTCGGTTATCTATGATAGAATAGGCGACCCAAAAGGCGCATTTGATTATATTTCTCGCGCTACAGTACTATCAGGCCCTTGTTATACAACCATATTACTTTGTTATAGCGATAGCTTAATGGGCACTTACCAGGTAGATACATCAAAATCTTGTACTTATTCGTTCTCAGGCATCAATCAATTATCAAACAACAACGCAATAAAAATTTACCCCAACCCCGCCAACAACAAAATTACAATTGATGCTACCGATATTGTTGATGTAAAACTGTTTGATGTTTTAGGCAAACAAATTATCTCAACAAAAGAAAATAATGTTAATGTAAGCAATTTACCCGAAGGCGTTTACTTTATACAAGTAAAAACAAACGCAAGTACAAGTACACAAAAAATTATAGTGCAGCATTAATTTACGTTTGTGGGTTTGTTATTGCAGGTTTATAGGATTAAAAAAACAATTACAGATATATTATATAAAAAAATGTAAATTGCAAATTATGATTTAAAATATATGCTTACAACAAAAACAATCACCGCCCAACTATTATTTTTCTTTTTAGCTATAACAAGTTTAAAAGCTCAACAAGCCTGTTTCATTACAGATTCCTTACTTTCCTTTCAGGCACAAACAAACCCTGTTGCAGTTGCCCATGCAGATTTTAATAACGACGGAAAACCCGATATAGTTGTTGCCAATAACTCAAGTAATTCAATAAGTGTTTTGCTTGGTAATGGTTATACTTTAAATGCCGCAGTTAACTACACAGTGGGTGGCGGCCCAACATCAATTGCTTGTAACGATTTTAATGGTGATAACGCAAGCGACATAGCAATTGCTAATCTAGATTCTAATAGCATCACCATATTATTTAACAACGGAAACGGGGCCTTTCCCACAAAAAGCACTTACACAACGGGGGCAAACCCCTGTTGTATAATTAGTCGAGATTTTAATAACGATGGCATGTACGATATTGCAGTTTCTTGCTACAATTCTAATAATTTTACTGTGTTCTTAAATAATAATGGTTCATTTATCAACCGTGCAGATTATTATATTTCCGGCTACCCAAACTCAATTGACTGCGGCGATTTTAATAACGATGGTAAACTCGATTTAGTTACTGCAAATGGTACTGGAAACAATTGTACCATTTATTACAATTTAGGCTCAGGCACTTTTGGTAACTCTGTAGATTTTGGATACGCCTTAAGTGCAAAAGCAGTTACCTGTGCAGATTTTAATCATGATGGGCAATTAGACGTAGCTGTTTCAAGTTCCTCAAATGATAATATTTTAATTTATTTTCAAAATGCATCTTCGTTTACTTTAGCACAAAACCTACCACACGCTGCCAATATTTTACAAATGGCCGATGTAACCAACGATGGTAATTTAGATATGTTAGGTAGCGACTTTTTACTCATAAACAACGGCGCAGGAGTTTTTAATCCGGGTTATTCTTATGGTTTTAACTCAGGTCAATTAGCTATACTCGATTTTAATAACGATGGCTGGCAAGATGTTGTATCTCCCGAAGGCTATTGTAAAATATATTTTAATCAAGGTGGTGGTGTTTTTTACCATACAATGTTCGCAGCAGACCCATCGAACTATGCAAGCGTAACAGATTTAATAAGCGACGATTTTAATGGAGACGGAAGAGTTGATATAGCATCAGCAACCAACGGTGGTATAAATATAATTTTAAGTGTCGCCGATACTATATTTAAAGCCCCTATAGGTAAAGCAGTTATATCACAACCAAACGCTTTAACCAGTGCCGATTTTGATAATGATGGAGATAAAGACATTGCCCTTTGCAATTATTCAAACACAAATAATGTTGAAGTAATCTATAATAATGGCGCGGGTAATTTTTCAATTGCCTCTTCACTTACACTTACCACTGGCGTTTATGCAGTTTCCATAGCTACCGGCGATTTTAATGCCGACAATAAAATAGATTTAGCCGTATTAAACACAACTAATGTCAGTATTTTTTTAAACAATGGCTCGGGTGGTTTTGGATCTGCTACAAATTTCAATACTTGCTCAAGCCCCGCATCAATTAAAGCTGCCGATTTTAATAAAGACGGGAAGCTTGATTTGGCAGTAGCAGGCTCTTCTTTAAGTATACATTTAAATAACGGCACAGGCACCTTTGGCTCACCTGTAAACTATAATTATTCAGGAGCTTACTCATCACTTACCGTTGCCGATTTAAATAATGATTCTTTTCCTGATGTAAGTTGCACAGCAGAAAGTGCAAACATAACCGATGTATTTTTTAATAACGCTACCGGCAATGCATCCTTACAAATTAAAAACATTATATCAGGCGTAGCCCCACAAAAAATTATTAGCGTCGATTTTAATAACGATAAAAAAATAGACCTAGCTACTGTTAGCAGTACTTTAATTTCCGTTATATTAAATAATGGCAATGGGCAATTTGCCCCACCAA
>Ga0134126_10008974_pt1 | contig 12591 bp, 14 predicted proteins | sample KB31752_FD_96881 | JGI IMG/M metagenome (GOLD analysis project Ga0134126, IMG submission 96881) | Terrestrial soil microbial communities with excess Nitrogen fertilizer from Kellogg Biological Station, Michigan, USA - KB3-175-2 | ecosystem: Environmental > Terrestrial > Soil > Unclassified ...
CGCCCGTTGATACAGCACCCAGAACACCCCGATCGCCACCATCCCAAGCCAGCCGAGCTTTGCCGGCTTCGAGTCGTACCACTGCGATATGTCATACCCTCGATCGCTTGATGCCGCCATTGTCAGACCTCCTTGTTGTTAAGCTTTTAATACGAATGTGCGAACCTGCACTTTAAGAGGCACATACTGACCACTGCCCCAGGTCTTCTCCATAAGCCGCCATGAGACATGCCTCGCTCACTAAAAGAGCGGCTAGTCCGTCTAATGCTCTAATACTTAGCAAAACACCATTTCGGGTGCCATAAGGTACTTGCCTAAAGTACAAAAGGAAATTCCACGGGAAGGATCCGAAGGGAATGAAAAGAGTTCGAAGCTATTCAGATGAAGGAGTGAGGCCGTGGGCCAGCGCGTACTTTGTGAGTTCAGCCGTCGTGTGCAGACCCAGCTGTTCCATCAGCTTTGACTTATGATACTCGACCGTCTTTGGAGAGAGACCGAGCGTTGAGGCGATTTCTTTGAGAGTTAGTCCTTCGGCCACTAATTGGAGGATCTCTCGCTGGCGCATCGGCAAGCGATTCTGGTGACCGATGCTCGGCTCCGTTTCCGAGATCGCGGATTGAACAAGATCCTTTGCAATCAAAGAAGTGACGTAATAATTGCCGTTCTTCACCGCCTCAATAGCCAATGACAGTTCGGACCCGGCCGACCGTTTCAGTAGGTAGGCCGATGCGCCAGCCTTGAAGGCTTGATTGACATAGTCCGGATCGGCATGAACTGTTACAAAAACCAATCGAGCATGGGGAACGATCTTTCGCAAGCGACGCGCCGCATCGAGGCCGTTCAGTTGCGGCATCGAGATATCCAAGACCACTATATCTGGACGCAATCGTTTGGCCGCATCCAGCAAAGACCTCCCGTCTTCTACGGAACCCACCACCTGACAATGTTCTTCCAGCAACTTTTTGAATCCTTCCAGCACCAGCGTATGGTCATCCGCCAAGAGTACGCGAGGCTTGCTCATGCACGCTCCTGTTTAAACGGTACCCAAGCCCAGACTCGTGTCCCCTCGCCCGGTGTCGATCGTATTTCCAAGGTCCCGGCAACCAGTGAAACCCGCTCTCTCATACTCAACAAGCCGAGGCTTCCTCGCCGACCGTCGTACTTATTCACGTCAAATCCCACACCATCATCGCTTACCGTAAGCTGGAGGCCGTCTCGCAATCGCCGGAGCTCAACGAGAATGTTCTTTGCCTTGGCATGGCGGGAAATGTTCGCTAACCCTTCTTGTGCCACGCGGTACAAGCAGGTGACGACGTCTTGCGCCACGTGTGTGGGTATATCTTTACATATGAACCGGGTACCGATACCGGTGCGGGTTTGAAAGTCATCGACGAGGCGTCGGAGCGCAATAGATATACCCAGGTCGTCAAGGATGGATGGGTGAAACTGATAGGCCAAGCGGCGAACATTGTCGGAAAGTTCAGCGATACGGTTATGAATGGTGTGCACCGTTCTGACCGTACGGATGGGAGCATCGGAAAGCTGTTGTTCCAACATTTCGATGTCGATCGACAAGAGCGCCAGGCGTTGATTGATGTCGTCATGCAGATCGCGCGAAATCCGCCGTCTCTCTTCCTCCTGGAGGCGAAGAAGCTGCGAGGCAAGCAAGCGGAGGTCCCGCCGGTTGGCTTCGAGCGATTGTTCGGTGTCGATTCGTTTTGAGACCTCGCTGACGAGCGCGTTATTGACAGCTAGAAGCTCTTCGCTGCGTGCGTGTAAGCGCGCTGCCCACCCTTCATCGAGCCGCTGGAGCTCCTCTTCACGTTCACGACGTTGAAGAAAGTACCAAATGGGTAGTCCGATCAGGGCCATGCTCACGACCCGAATCACTAACGGTCTCCACGAAGATTCGTCGTAGGCCTGAGGTGAGAGGGCGGTGGCATCTTCCCTCGCCACAGTGATCAGGCTTTCCATCTCGAACGGTGTGGATATTTCTTGGGGGAACAGCGACAGGAAAGATGTCGCAACATCCGCGGGAAGATGGAGGATCAGCAATCCGACCATCAATACGGCGATACCACCGGCAAAAATCCCGGTTCTAGCTCGCGATACAAGCATGGGCCGATCTCACTCAGTCGAATTATCCTCCTTCAGAGTCGTTCAATCAAGAAGGATGATCATCAGTTCGGTTCGACGGGTCTTCATCCAACCAGACATCCCCCTCAGCCTGATTTCCCGCTGCCGCCGTCATTGACTTGAAATCAAACAGTCGGGAATCCATCAAGAATGCCGGTGCGACATTGGTCAACGCGGCCGCAATGCTATCGGAACAACCAGGCGACTCCCGTTCCCACTGCTGAAGGAACGTCTTCACTTTTTTTCGCTTCAAATCCTCTTGTGAGCCGCAGAGGTCGCAGGGAATGATCGGAAATCCTCGCAGCCCCGCATATCGTGCAAGGTCGGCCTCTTTCACGAGGGCCAGCGGTCGGATGACGACATGTCGACCGTCCTTTGAACGAAGTTTGGGAGGAATGGCCTTCAGCTTGCCGGTATGGAAGAGATTCAAGAACAAGGTTTCAATGATGTCGTCGCGGTGGTGACCGAGTGCGATCTTGGTGGCTCCAAGCTCCGTCGCAATGCGATAGAGATGTCCTCGTCGTAACCGTGAGCACAATGAACAAGTCGTCTGCCCCTCTGGGATGAGTCGCTTGACGATTGAATAGGTATCGCGGGATTCAATGTGAAACGGGATGCCTCGACTCGTCAGATACTGAGGGAGCACATGTTCCGGAAAACCTGGTTGTCGTTGGTCGAGATTGACCGCGATCAGATCAAAACGAATCGGTGCTCGGCGTTGCAATACGAGCAAGATATCCAGTAAACCATAACTGTCTTTACCGCCCGACAGGCACACCATCACCTTGTCGCCGTCTTCTATGAGCCGATAGTCGACGATGGCCTGGCCCACCAGCCGGCAAAGGCGCGTCTGTATCTTCTCCGTTGCTTCGTCTAATTTCGGAGTTGATGTTGGGGCAAGCGGGACGATCATGGCAAGATTGTAGCGGCTCCCTTATGGTCCTGTCGACAGGACCGCGCTTAAGAACTTAAGAGAAGGTAACCGAACCTCCTATGACGCAGTCAATTCTCTTTGTATGTACTGGAAATGTCTTCCGCAGTATGGCGGCCGAATATGCGTTACGGGCACAGCTCGGTCAGCAATCTTCCTACCGAGTCGAATCAGCGGGGACGGAAGCCAAGCCCAAAACGATCCATCCGGTGATTTCCAACCGATTGATCCAAAAAGGAACCGATCCTTCCGCACACGTTCCACAGGCGCTGACCAAAGCAGTCATCGACCGGAATGACCTCATCATTGCGATGGGCCTTGGCCACCGCGAATTCATCCAGAAACAATTCGGGTTGAACGTTCCCCTCTTCAACGAGGTGTCGGTCGGCGAGGACACGCCGATCCTCGACCTGCACGAGGCCCTCCCTGATTGGGAGCGTGATATCGAGGAAGCGCGAGCTTATGTGGAATCGGTCATCGACCACATTTGGGAATCCGTACCGGCGCTGATCGCACGACTTCCACATTTTCCGGGAAGACAACGGCCAAGAAGACCGTGGCATCGATTCAACCTGTAATCGTTTGTACAATTTCTGCTCGATGGCCTCTCTACCATCCCCGAGAAACGTCCCTCATCAGACGGGATAAATATTGCGTGCTATATTTTCCATGAGCGACACAATGTGCGTATTTGAGAGATTTGTCTTGCATGGACCGCACAATTTCCGATGTGCTGAAGACACCCGTCGTCGGAGGGAACGAGCCTCAATGGGCCTCCTGGTCGGACGACGCGCTGTTGGACCTCCCGATGTGCGACCTGCACGTCGGGCTCAAGGGCGGCTTCCTTGAGCAACCCATCGCCGAATTAACTCGTGAACTGGAAAGCCGTGGGTTGCCGTTTCGTCCGCACTTCTGGCTCTCCAATGAGTGGTTTACTCCGGATGGGGTTCCCGGCATCGCCGTCCCCTTCTACCTGGCCCATCCTCGCCTGGCAAAACTGGAACAAGCCCAAATGTTGGAAGTTGAAGGCGGGACCACGGAATGGTGCTTGCGCATTCTTCGTCACGAAGCGGGTCATGCGATCGAAAATGCCTACCAACTCCGCCGGCGAAAAACGCGCCGGCACATTTTCGGCAAGTCTTCTCAACGGTACCCGCTGTACTACTCCCCCCGCCCTTATAGCCGTAGTTTCGTCCGCCACTTGGACTTGTGGTACGCGCAAAGCCATCCGGACGAAGACTTCGCTGAGACCTTTGCCGTGTGGCTGACGCCGGATTCTTTATGGGAGGAACGGTATCGAGGGTGGCCCGTGCTCAAGAAGCTTCGGTATGTCGATGGGCTGATGAAAGGACTCGGTGGAACTCCACCGTGCGTGACAACGCGAGAAGAAGTCGATGCGCTCCCCAGTTTGAAAAAGACCCTGCGGGAGCATTATGAGCGTAAACGGAGACATTATGGAATCGAGCGACAGTCACAGTACGACCCCGACTTGAAGCGACTGTTTTCCACCATGTCGAGCCATTCGAGCAGGCTGAGCGCAGCCACCTTTCTGAATCGTTTTCGTCGAGAAGTGCGACGAAAAGTGGCGAGTTGGACCGGCGAGTACCAATACACGATCGACCAGGTGCTGGAAGATATGATCCGACGATGCCGCGAACTGAATCTTCGGGTTCCCTTTGCGGAAGAACAAGCCAAGCTCGACTTCACCATCCTGCTGACCGTTCATACTATGAATTTTTTGCGGAGTGGTCGGCATCGGGTGGCACTATGAAGCGACTGCGGGTGCTTGTCCTCATGCATGAAGACCTTGTGCCTCCCGACGAGGTGACCGGCTGCGACTTGAAAACCGTGGAGTGGCGGACGGAATACGATGTCATCTCGACATTGAAGAAACTGGGGCACGAGGTGTGCCCGCTGGGGGTCAAGAGCGATCTCGGCGTGATCCACTCCGCCATAGAGAATTGGAAACCGGACATCGCCTTTAACCTCTTGGAAGAGTTCGACGGCGTGGCTGTCTATGATCAGCATGTGGTGTCCTATCTCGAACTCTTGCGCCTGCCCTACACCGGCTGTAATCCGCGCGGCCTCATGTTGGCGCGCGACAAAGCGTTAACGAAGAAGGTGCTGTCCTTTCACCGGATCCCGTACCCTGAATTCATCGAAGTCCCTCAACAGCGCATGGCAAAACGGCCCAAATGGCTCTCCTTTCCGTTGATCGTCAAATCGGTCAGCGAAGAAGCCTCATTGGGCATCTCCCAAGCCTCGATTGTCGAGGACGACGACAAGCTTAGTGAGCGCGTCGCGTTTGTCCATAATAGTGTAGGAAGTGGGGCACTGATCGAGCGGTATGTCGAGGGCCGCGAGTTTTATGTAGGGGTCATCGGCAACGGACAGCTGCAAGTGTTGCCCGTATGGGAACTCATCATGGATAAGTTGCCGGATGACGCTAAACGCATCGCAACCGAGCGGGTGAAATGGAGCCGGAAGTATCAGCAGAAGTACGGCATCACCTCACGCGAAGCCGACAACTTGCCGGGGGGCAAGGCCGACGACATTCAGAATCTGGCCAAGCGAGTGTATCGGGCACTCGGACTCAGCGGCTATGCGCGCATCGACATGCGAATGGCCGGCGATGGACAACTCTACGTCCTGGAAGCCAATCCCAACCCTCAGATCGCGGAAGACGAAGACTTTGCCGATTCTGCCAAGAAGGCTGACTACCATTACAAAGAGTTGCTCCAAGAAATCCTGAACGTCGGCCTCCGATGGCGACCTGCCAAAGCGGCGTGATCGGAAAACTCAGCCCCTGTCTGGCAATCGCTTCATCGGTGCAAACAGCGACTCTCATGCTTCTTTATCATCTTAGGAATGGTGTAAGGCGACCAACTATCTACCCACACTGACCCTGCGGGGACGCGACCTCATCGGGGATGAGACCTTCTGCGATCCCGACTTTGCCAAGTGCGCGGTTGCGGAAGGTACAGGGATCCGGGTGGGGTTTGTTTGACCATAGTGAGGGTCTTCACGATAATAGCTCAAGAAGTACCGTGAAGAAGCAGCATCCACGACGCCCACACTGATAGCCTGAACCGTGGACTCAATGACCTGCTGCCGTTGTTGTCCTGCATGCACAGCCCGCATACCCACGTGGCGCACTTTGTGTAAATCTCTCAGCACCGGTGGACTCATTAGCTCTCTTTGTTGACAGTGATATACTAAAACTTGCATAGTTCACGACGTGGGAGGGGAAACCATTCTGTGACTCGGATCGTCGCGGCACGAGTTCCGGGGATTTCCTCCGGACGCCAGGCGCCTTGCGGGGTTACAACTCCGACAGGTCCAACAGGGGCTAGAGCCGTCGGACTGGAAGCCGACGCCAACGATTGGTCTAGGCGTCTGTGAGATCAGAATTCATACGGCAGTGGAACATCGCGTCTGCTATGTCGCCGAGTTTGCCGAAGCGATTTACGTACTTCATGCCTTTGAGAAACGAACAGGGAAGACATCGCAACGTGATAGTGAGCTTGCCAGGCAACGGTATCAGGCGCTGATAGCGCAGCGTTGAAGGGAAGGGGTGCGACTGAAGAGATACATTATGAAATTAAAAGTCACTCTATCGACAGGGAACGTCTTTCGTGATCTCGGATTTCGTCACGAGGAAGCCGAGCATCTTCTGGTCCGCGCCGATCTCATGATCCAACTCCAGAAACTTCTCGCATCTCGTCGCCTCAAACAAAGGGCTGCGGCAAGAATTCTCAGGGTGACCCAGCCTCGAGTCAGCGATCTGCTCCGAGGCCGTATCGATTTGTTCAGCACGGATGCGCTCATCGACATGCTCGCGCGGCTTGGGGCGACGGTTCGTTTGACCGTCAAGGTTCGCCGGGCGGCGTGAGGTTACTTGAGTGCGCGGGCTCAATGTCGTTTCGCAAGCGGTCTTATATAGCCCCGACCTGCGGTGGGAAACCCTCTGCGATCCCGACTTTGCAACCTGCGCGGCTGCAGAGGGAACAGAAGTCAGGGTGGAACTGTCATTGGGCGAGATCGAGAAAACTCACGGCTACGTAGTCGGCGGGAGCCAACCACACAACACATCCCAACGACGGAAGGAGCTGGATCGCCTCTTCGACAAGTTTCAGGTGTTCCTGGACATCTATGATGATCAAAGGGAGTAAGCTACCCGGCACGAGGATCGGAATGGAAATAGGCTGGATGAAAACCAGCCGATCTCTTTACGTTCTTCGGCGCCATCTGTGAAAACGATGTGCACGAAACAAGATCCGATCCTGCCTCCTCGCGCTAGATGAAATTATGGATTCTGAGGTGGCAGCTTGAAGGCTAATCCATTGCTCCACCGGGCGCGCTAAGTTGTCTTGCTCGGCACACTATAGGACAAGCACTATGAGCATCATTCACGTCAACCAGATCAAGAACCATGTCGTGCGCCTCTTTGATGAAAAGATTGATATGACCGACGCCGGACGGTCAGGCACCGACTACGGCAACCAGTTTTTGACGAGATCGCTCGCCGCCTATGCCATTCACTACCTTTCTGGAGCCGAGCCGATTAACTGTGCGCATGCCATAACCGATGGCGGCGACGATAATGGGATTGATGCTATCTTCTATCACGAGCCAGAAAAGCGCCTATACATTGTGCAGTCGAAGTGGATACACGATGGTAGTGGTGAACCCTCAAATGGGGACATGAAGAAGTTTATCGCTGGCGTTACCGATCTTTTCAATATGCGCTTCGAACGCTTCAACAAAAAGGTAAGCGCGGTTAAAGCAAGGGTACTTCAGGTGCTCAACGATCCACAGTCCACCTACAGCATCGTTGTTGCCTACACTGGCATCAATACGCTTGCAGAACCATCGCGGCGAGATCTCGATGACCTCATAAGAGAGATGAACGACGCAAGCGAGGTGCTAACAGTCACCACGCTCAATCAATCTGGATTGCATGCGTCACTGACGGCGCGTCTTGCGGGTGAACCAATCAACGTCGACCTCGGACTCAAGTCTTGGGGCAAGATCGATACCCCACATATCGCCTTCTACGGCCAAGTGGCTGCCGCGATTATCGCAGAGTGGTGGAGCAAATTCGGCGATCGTCTCTTTGCACGAAATCTTCGAAGTCTTCTAGGTGATACCGACGTCAACAACGAGATCCGACAAACGCTTGATGACTCGCCGGAACGCTTTTGGTACTTCAACAATGGCATCACAATCATAGCCGGAAAAATCACGAAGACGATGGCCGGTGGCGGTGGAACGGACTTCGGAACGTTCCACTGTGAGGATATCAGCGTCGTCAATGGCGCCCAGACAGTCAGCACGATAGGTCGCCATACAGCAAAAGCACCCGACAAGGTTGCGCGTGCATTTATTCCTTTACGGGTAATATCTCTCGAAAAGGCAGATGCCGCCCTTGGCACTGCGATCACAAAAACAAATAATAGACAGAACCGAATCGATAATCGTGACTTCGTAACGCTTGACCCGGAGCAGTCGCGCTTGCGCGCTGAGCTGGGTGTTGAGGGAATCATGTACAATGTGATTCGTTCGGATTCAGTCGCGCCAAGCGATAAGTCGTGCGACCTTGTTGAGGCAACCACGGCACTAGCCTGTGCATCCGGCAAACCCGGGCTGTTTGTGCAATTGAAACGCGAAGTCGGCAAACTCTGGGAGGACATTACTCGCGCTCCGTACAAGGAGTTGTTCAACCCGACAATCAACAGTCTGTTTCTCTGGCGCTCAGTGCAAACTCAACGCCTGATTGATGGCAGCCTACACAAAATGTCCATGCTCGACACTCTCGCAGGACGAGATCTTGGATTGGCAACCCACGGGAACAGAATGATCGCCGCGATGGTATTCCGAACGCTTCCCCTGTCGCGCTTTGAGGATCCTGCCTTCGACCTTGCAATGTCTGTCACAGAGGAGCAGATTCTCGCATTCGTCCGCAGTGCATACGGGAAACTGAAGACCGAACTGGACATCAGTTACCCCAACGCAATTGTCCCGACATTGTTTAAGAACTTGACCAAATGCACCGATCTGTTCGAGAAAACCAGATGAGCTTGCCTAACAACCGGCCTGCCCGAGAGCTGCGAGACAGTTAGATGTCCGGAGAAGTTATGCTGACAGAGTTCCAACCTCCTTCTGGCCTTCAACGAGAAAGCAGCGCGCTTGAGCGAACACTTGGGGTCGGATATTAAACCGTGCAAAAACATGGAGGGCAGCGCTTTCGTCCTCTCGGCACCCGGGAAGCTTGTGTCGCGCCTCTTAGGTGCGCTCGCGCCGCTATCCGCGTGAATCCCGCCGCCTGGACTGGGAATGGAGTTGACGCCAAACTTGACACTATAACCAAGGGCTGCCATCCTCTTGTTGAAAACTTCAACAAAAGGAGTCCGGCGATGGCTACGGTGAACTTTAGCGTTCCATCCGACGTCAAAGATGCGTTCGACAAAGCATTTCGGCGGCAGAACAAGAGTGCGATGTTGACCGACCTCATGCGGCAGGCTGTCGAAGAGCGACGGTGCCGTCAGCGCAGAGCCAAAGTTGTTGAACAGTTATTGGCGCTGCGAAAACGGACGCGGCGAGTGACCGACAAGACAATTCGAACCGCCAGGAGACGCGGAAGACCGTGATGACGGTCGTGCTCGATGCCAGCGTAAAGGCCGACTACCATTACAAAGAATTACTCTAAGAAATCTTGAACGTCGGCTTTCGCCGACGACCCGTCAAAGCAAATCCCCTCCATCAGGCTTAACCAACCGCCTTGTTCCGACTTCCCGAACCGGCTAGGATCAATGCCGTATGTTCAATACCTACGTTTTGCCTCTTCTAGACCTACGCCTCTGGCCGTTCTGTCGCACCGATGACTAACCCACCCGAGCGCTCGACGTCTACGAGAATGGCGCTGGCCGTGCTCGGCGTCGTGTATGGCGATATCGGAACCAGCCCCCTCTATGCGCTGCGCGAATGCTTTCACATCTCTCACAGTCTGTCCGTCACCCTTCCAATCATTACCGGCCTCCTCTCGCTCATCATCTGGGCTCTGCTGCTGGTCGTCACGGTGAAGTACTTACTGTTCGTCATGCGAGCAGACAATCAAGGCGAAGGAGGCATTTTGGCATTGATGGCCTTGGGTCAACGCCATCGGGAAGAGTCCGCGTTCCCCTTGCGGATCGGTCCGGTGATCGCCCTCGGCTTACTTGGAGCTTCGCTGGTCTATGGCGATGGGATCATCACACCGGCCATCTCGGTCTTGAGCGCCGTGGAGGGAATCGAGGTCGAGACGACGGCCTATCGACCCTATACGTTGCCGATCGCCATCGCAGTCTTGCTGGCGTTCTTTGCGATCCAGTCACGCGGAACAGCACGACTCGGTGGATGGTTCGGTCCTATCATGCTGATTTGGTTCGTCACGCTTGCCGCCTTGGGGATCAAGAGTTCCGTACAGACTCCGGAGGTGTTTGCCGCTGTCAGCCCCCACCATGCCGTCCAGTTCTTGTTGGATCATCCCAAGCAAGGCTTTGCGGTATTGGGGAGCGTGTTTCTCGTCCTCACTGGAGCCGAAGCCTTGTATGCCGACATCGGGCACTTCGGGAAAGGGCCCATTCGCCTCGGCTGGTACAGCGTCGTGTTGCCGTCGCTCCTGCTGCAATACTTAGGACAAGGCGCCTTACTGATCCGACAGCCGGAGGCGGTAACGAATCCGTTTTACTTGCTGGCGCCCGGATGGTTTCTCGTGCCGTTGGTCATACTTGCAACAGTGGCCACCATCATCGCCTCTCAAGCGATGCTGAGCGGCGCCTTTTCCCTGACTCATCAGGCGATTCAATTGGGCTATCTGCCCCGCATGGACATTCGGTACACGTCTGCCTCTCATATCGGACAGATCTATGTGCCGGCCATGAATGTGCTCATACTGATCGGTACCGTCGGCCTGGTCGTGCTCTTCGGCACCTCCAGCAATCTGGCCGCTGCCTACGGAATCGCCGTAGCCGGAACCATGGTCCTTTCCACGCTCTTGATTTCCGTCGTTGCCCGGCGCCAATGGAAATGGGGCTGGCTGGCTGTGGTCTGCGTCACCGGGTTTTTCCTGATTATGGATCTCTCGTTTTTCGGGGCCAATGTGCTGAAGATCCCGCACGGCGGTTGGCTTCCGCTGGTACTCGGCGCTGGTCTATTTCTCTTGATGACAACCTGGAATGGCGGTCGTCGGCTCATCGCGAAGCACCTCTGGAGCAAAATGCCGCAACTGACGGCTTACCTGAAAGAGGTGCTGGCACAGCCACTCACCCGCGTCCCAGGCACGGCAGTTTACTTGACCCAGTTTCCAGACCTCACGCCGCCATCCTTCGTGCAGAACGTGCGGCACAATAAGGTGCTCCATGAGCAACTGGTCTTCCTGACCACCACGACTGCCCGCGTTCCGACGGTCACCGGCAGCCATCACGTCCGTGTCGAACCTCTCGCAAAAGGTGTTCGACGAGTCGTGGTGCAATACGGGTTCATGGAGACACCGGACATTACCCGCCTCCTCGCGGCGTGCCGGACACAAGGATTGGATCTGGACCTCGATCAGGCTACGTTCTTCCTCAGCCGTGTGAATTCGCTTGCGACGCCGAAACCGGGCATGGCGCTCTGGCGGGAACGGCTCTTCATCTTCCTCAGCCGCAACTCCCAGCGCGCGAGTTCATTCTTCCATATTCCCGCTGATCAAGTCGTCGAGATCGGCGTGGTGGTGGAAATTTAGCTTCTTTCTCAACATTGGCTTTGATCGAGAAATTTTTAAATTGAGAGAATCATGATGCGCCGAAAACAGACAGTCCCCAGAGTTGGCTGATCTGTGTCACCAAGCCAGAGTCTCGACCTCTTGGTGTTCTTCGCTTGTACCAGAATCATCGGATAGCTTTTGCTTCCGCCGTAACCAACACTTCGGCCACATCGTCTAGGCTGCCAACAAGGCAACGCGCTAGCGAGACGCCTTTGGTTGGAATGGTTCTTGGGGCGTACTGGCGGCTCATAGAGATCCTTCAATCCCTGACGCATCGCATCGTTGACCATAGTCTTGAGACTGCTTTGCGGCCCTCCGGGCTTGGGTTGATTTCAGGGGAGCACGTCCCCCCTCCAGCATCCGTACATCACCTCTACTACGATCCACGTACTACGATCCACGATATTTCAAGCCTCAAGCGTTATTGAAGAGCAAAAAGGGACCTGACGTTTCAGAGGCCATACATCAGATCTCCAGTGGGTTTCCCGCATCATCCATTACAGCATCGGGATTCCACCCTGAGACGACAAAACGCAGCTGGCCACGCATACCGGGCGTTGTCGTGCTGTTGAATGGGACTGATATCTCAATCTTTCCTCCTCTGATCGTTTTTGGGTCAACTTGTGATTCCCCGTAGCTTGCTACGGGGACAATCTTTTCTGGTACCCTCTGGCGTATGGCGGACCAGAGGGACGAAGCAGATAGAAAGGGCGCTCACTGTGCGTGGCAAATCCATTAC
>Ga0134126_10008975_pt1 | contig 12590 bp, 8 predicted proteins | sample KB31752_FD_96881 | JGI IMG/M metagenome (GOLD analysis project Ga0134126, IMG submission 96881) | Terrestrial soil microbial communities with excess Nitrogen fertilizer from Kellogg Biological Station, Michigan, USA - KB3-175-2 | ecosystem: Environmental > Terrestrial > Soil > Unclassified ...
GGGTCGAAGATCGGCTTCCCTGCTTACGACGCGAACGCATCGCCCCCCGTCTGAGTGGTCAGCCTTGACCACGACTGGATAGCTCAATTCGGCAAAAGCAGGCTCGAATGCAAGAGCAGCCGGAATCACGATGGTCTTGGGGCAACGTACCCCTTCGCGTTCCGCGAGAGCCAAAAAGCTGCTCTTGTCGCGGATCGCCGGGAAACTGGCCGGAGGTCCGAGCGACAATTCGATGAGGGCGGAGAAGCGCCTCTCCGCCGCGCCACAGCATCTTGCCGTGCGTCTATGAAGATCTTGCAATTCCCTGACTGCAAGGTCGTCCGTGCACACAACAAGATCCGGCGACCATCGATCCAATGCGCGGATGATCGACTTCAAGCAAAATCGGGCGTCATACGTAAAATGGCGCGGGATTTTGCGCGTCTTTCGCACGACATGCGCAGGATGAGAGAGGGTAGCGACACCAAACCCGACGCAGGCCAGTGCTATCGATATTCGGGCGGCTAGCGGATTATTCTCTGTCGCGAACACGAGAATTTTCAGCTGGTCGCCGTGTCCGCAAATACTCATTCAAGTACTCATTGTAGTCCGGAAAAAGCGCCTTCGGGCGCAGTTGCGGACATCTCCCGTTTGGTCAACCGCGAAAGTCGCGCCAGGTGATTTGATAGTCGGCCGGCCGCGTACTTTGCGCCGCAAGCGAAGCGAAAAACGGGACCGAAGCTGTCGACTGCCGCCGGCCCGACAAAGAACAGTCCCGGGACCGACGATTCGAAATGAGATGACAGTCTCGGGGCGCTATTCGACAACTTCAACTGGGAGACGATGCCTGCACCAAGGAACGCCAGGCGCCGGACATCCGGGCGATAACCGGTCGCGGCAATGACGTGATCCGCTTCAATCCTATGCTCGTTGCCGTTTGCCGATTTGAGCCGGAGAATGGCCCGGCCGCTGGAGGCTTCGGCTCCGATGATTTGACAGCCCGCCATAAGCGGAACCTGATCAAAGCGTCCGCGCAAGAACCACCCTCCCGCGGGACCGAGAAAGCCCTTGACGAGCCGGGATTGCACCAGCTTCGGAAGGCCGTGGAATATGTGCGGCAGATCAGTGAAAAACCGGGACTTCCAACCAGGCCCGACTGTAGAAATCGGCCGCCGGATTCGCTGGGCGAGGGGACGTGGAAGCTCAAGGCGCGTATGGAGCTCGATGGAGGGCCGTCTTGCGACCATGCGCACCCGGCAACCTTGCTCATGAAGCAACGTTGCAAGCTCGGTTGCCGACGCTCCACCACCAATGACGGCCACATCGCGATCTTTGAATTGCTGCAGGTTAACATGAGCCGAGCTGTGCGAGATAAGCTCGCGAGGGAGAGACGCCAGTTGCGGCGGAACATACTCGAAGCTGCTCAGGCCGGTGGCGATCACCACACATTGGGCTGCAAAGCCCGTTCCATTGCTCAGCTGTAGAGTAAACCCGGATCGGGTGCGTTGAAGCAAAGTGACGCGCTCGTTTTCCAGATGTGGCGCAAATCGTCGTTGGAATGCCAAACCATACGCGCAGAAATCTTCGACCCGCACCGGCGTGCCAAGATCGGCGTATTCGATCTTGTTTCCCTCGCAGTAACGCTGGAGGGTGAATTCGGCTCTAGGATCATAAAGCGTCGACGCGAACCCATCCGATTTCAACAGCATGCCTCTTGGCATGTGTCCAAGCCAAAATTGCATGGGATCACCGACAATTCGGTGCTCGACGCCTTCTGCGCGGAGATGGGCGGCAAGGGATAATCCATACGGACCCGCTCCGATGATGGCAACATTCGTCCTGTTAGGCATTTGCGTCGAGCGTCCTTTCCGCACGATAAATTCAACCGGGATTTCCAAGGCGTCCATTCGACCGCGACGGCGAGCACTCCTGCTGTCGCGAACTCCAGCCCGGCCTGCATAATGGAACCCTTATTTAATTCTGTCCGGAAAATTTAAACATATCTCCGAGTTGCCCGCGACACAATATTTAAAGTTAAATTTTTAAATATTTGATTTGTAATTGCGAGTTTAAAGAAGTACGCTTTTGCGTAGTTGCGGTGTCCTTCGCCGCGGCGATCACCCCCACAGGAGGTTTTCGGGTTCGGCGGCATCCTGGGTGCATGAATAAGCGGGCCAAGACAGCCCACCGGCAACAGCCTCCCCCGGTTTGACGCGACACGATTGGAGGCTGCTGCCCAAAGCAAAATCCCAAAATTGACCAGACATCCCTCGAGGCAACATCGGCCTTTGCAGGCCAATATGGACATGCGGACAGACGCGGGAGATTCATTAGATGCTCGACGCGACAAATAACAGGCTTGCCATCATCGACGAAAGAGATTGGCCGGTTCAACAGAACGCCAGGCGCGACGGGAGCCTCAGCAAGTTTGTCGAGAATATTCGCCAACGCCGGCACATGATCGTGCTTTTGACCCTGGTCGGTGCCACCCTTGGATGGCTGGCGAGCCTTGCGTATATCGCGTTCAGAGTCGCGGCCTTCTCCGCTTCATCAGCCATACTGATTTCGAACACGACGCTGCAGTTGTCCGGCCAGGATGCGGTCGTGACCCAGATACTGGTCGAGAATTCGCTTGTTGAGAACGCCATCGAACTGTTGAGATCCAGCAGAGTGCTCGGCCGGGTGGTCGACAAGCTCGGATCGGAAGAGATCGAGCGCATATCGCCAAAATCGCGCATCCTGCCTTGGAGGGAATCGAAGCCTTCGAACGAAACCAGGAAGCAGGCATCGATCGCGTTGCTGCGGTCAAACATGACGGTCAGACGTGTGGGCACAAGCCAAATCGTCGTCGTTCGCGCGAGGGCATTGACGGCGGCGGACGCAGCGTGGCTCACGAATGAGATCGCCGGAGCATTCGTTCAGGAGCAGTACGATGCAAACGCCGTCGTCAGCACGAGCGCGGCATTGCGGGAGCGGATCAAGGTGCTCGGTCCGATGGCCCGAATCATCAGCGAGGCCGTTCCGCCCAAGTCGAAGGACCAGCCGATGGCCGCTCTCGCCATGCTGCTCGGCATCATGCTGGGATGCGCGTTGGGAGCTGGAGGCGGCCTCTCGCTGATCGGGTTCGATCGGCGCTTGTGGGCTGCAGGGCAGCTTGCCACAGTGACGTCGGCCGAATGTTTCGGATATGTGCCGCGGATCAAGTCGCGATCTTTGGAGGCCGGTAGTATCCCCTCACTGCCGCCGGATGCTGTGCGCCAGCCTGCACCTGATCCCACCCCCGCCGGCCGTTCTCGACCTGGCGTTCCAATAAAACGTGGCGCCTCATCGAATCCCCGCAAGGGGACGGCTTCTCGTCGATCCCTACTTTACAGGATCGGCGCGCTTGGGAGGCCGCCGGAGCCCGATTGCAACATCGATATGGAATCCTTTTTGAGGGGCTCCATATTGCGTCGCGTGCGCTCGGCAGTGCATGAACGGTCGACGAGCGTACCGCACGTCATCGGCGTGACCTCTTGTCAGGCGGGCGAGGGAAAGTCGATGCTCGCCGCCAACCTGGCGAAGTTCATCGCGCGCGAAGGTACGCCCGTGCTATTGATCGACGCCAGTTCCCTTGAAATGACGAGGGGCCAGGCACAACAGCGGAAGCCTGGTCTCCATGAGTTGCTGCAGGGCACGAGTGCCGCAGACAAGGTGATCCAGAGCGACGTTTTTCTCAACCTCGACTTTTTGCCGCGTGGAAAAGGTCCCGGCGATCTCGATCTGCTGTGGGGCAATCTCCTTCACGCCGTCACCGGCGGGCGCGAGCTCACGTATAAATGGATCATTCTCGATCTGCCCGTGCTTGCGAAGGCGGTTGACGTACGCGCCGCCGGTCAAGTCTTTGACGAACTCCTGATCGTGGTGGAATGGGGCCGTACCACGCAGGGACAGCTCCAGCAGGGACTGCGCGCGCTTGGGCCCCTGCAGGAACGGATCATCGGCACAGTCATCAACAAGACGCCGTGGGCGTCGATTGACGCCGAGACGGCCCTCGCTGCCGTACAGCCATGATCATCGACCCGAAATCGTGCACGGTGAGGCCAGCCATGATCAAGAAAAAATTCAGTCAGATTGCGGCGTCCTTGAGCCTGGCAGCGTTCCTCGCCGCGCTGCCGGCCCTAGTCATGGCTGACGACTACAAACTCGGAGTATCCGATCGGGTCAAGATCAGGGTCCAGGAATGGCCGGATCTCAACGGCGAGTATACCGTCACTCCCGACGGGGCTGTTTCGTTGCCGCTGATCGGGAACATCGCTGCGGTCGGCATGGATCTCAACGATCTCGCAAAGGCAATCTCGGATCGGTTGCAGCAACGTTCCGAGCGAGGAGAGCGGGTTCTGACTGCGGTCGAAATCGCCCAGTATCGTCCGTTCGTAATCACAGGAGACGTTCAGCGGCCGGGTCAGTACCCGTATCGACCAGGTCTTACCGTGATCGAAGCGATCGGCATTGCCGGCGGGTACTATCGGCCTGAGTTGGGACTTCTTCGACTCGGTCGCGATGTTGCGGTCGCGAGCGGCGACATCCACACCCAATCAGCCAAACTGAACCGGCTACTCGCGCGCGAGGCGCGGCTGAAGGCGACGCTCGATGGGCGTGATGATATTCCCCTACCGCCGGAGCTTGCCAAGCAGAAGGATGACCCCGAGATCGCGGCGATCATGAAAAATGAACAAGACGCGCTCGCACTGGCGAACGCGATGAAGCGCGGCGAGAACACGGAAGTGCAGAGTATCAAATCCCTTTACCAGAATGAGATCGAGACGCTTCACGGACACGTGCAGGCTCTCACGCAAGAGCATGACGCCATCGATACGCAGCTCAACCAGATGCGCTCGATGGCTGCCAGAGGTCTTGCGCTTGCCCCGACGATGTTCGCCCTGGAACGCTCGTCGGCTCAAGTTGCGAGCGAGCAGATGAGCGCGGAAACGAACATTGTAAGAGCTCAGGAAAGCATCAAATTGGCCGAGCAGCGCGTTAAGCAGGCTCAACAAGACAGGAGCGTCATCGAAACAAAGGATCTGGAAAAGACAAGAGACGAAATAGCCGAGGCGCGCGAGAAGATCGTAACATCGACACAGCTGCTTCACGAGGCTCAGACCAGTGCGCCGGCCGAAGCGCGCGAGCAATTGTCGCAAAGCGGGGATCGGCCGAACTTTGTCATCCTCCGAAGGGACGGCAAGACTATGCACGAAGTCACGGCGGACGAAACGACGTTGGTGGCCCCCGATGATGTGATCAAGATCCCGACCGTGCGCCTGCCGTCAGGTACTTTCCTCAATCTCTCCCGGGCGGATCCACCGACACGCTAGAGAATAAGATAAAGCGCGATGATGATTGACCCTCAATCATCGCGCTTCCAGCCGCACATGCGCTTGGGAAGCGAAGCGGGCACACGAGGAAGTCGCCGGAGAAGCTCACCGGGGCGGAGAAGCAATCATCCCGACGCCTAGGACCACTTCCACGTTATTTCATTGAGTATCGCGCGCCCCGAATTTCTTCCTATCTCGAATCCAAAATCGAACCCGCAGACATAACTATCGGCCGGCATGACGCCTCGGGCGACAAGCTCCCGCAGCACACCGAGCAAAGGCAGAGTCTGCTTTCCGACCATCATCTCACGCGGCGTTCGACCTCGAGCCTCGGTCACCGGGACAATCATGGTGAATGGCGGCGCCGCCGTGAATGCGTTACCGGGGCGGGTCGCGACATAGGCGTGAAACGTTCCGTCGGGTGACGAGTAATCAAAGTGATCGCCCAATGTCAGGATATAGGTCCATAAATAGTCCGGCACATGAGGTAAAAACCCGATCTCGTTGGTCATCGTGTTCGTGACTTTTGGCGGGGACGGATCTGGCGCCGTCGTAGGGAATGTCTCGACAAGAAAGTCGAAGCCATTCAGATCACCGGTAACCGACACGTCATAGGTCACGGACAAATCGGTGAACTCGGACACCTTCTTCGGCGTCGGCCTGTTCTTTGGGCGGAAATAGCCGCCGGAGCCCACTCCGTACCCCCCCATTATGGCATATGAATAAACACTCGCGTCGTTTCTTTGACCCGGATACGACCATTCGATCTTTGTGCGTTGGGGAAATGAGTGTGGGTAGTTTGTGATGACTTGATGGAACATGACGCCATCGTCCGCCAGGCCGAAGGTCGCGGCTTCTCCCGTTCCGTTCTTCGTCGAAGCGTTGGAGACGACAATAGAACTTGGCCCTACGGCAACGATACTGGTGTTTGCCGGCATCGCGTCGGGCGTCATCTCAACGCTCATCCCCGGCAGAAGTCCCCTCGTATCCGAAAATCCCGAGATGGTCGTGCTGCCGGCAGCAATCGCCAGTCCCTTGTACCTTTTGGTGGCTGAGTTCCAAATCCCCTGGGCCGACCAGAATGGTCCCCGGGTACCCTGGTCAATATTGTAGGTACCGTATTTGTTGGATTTTGATTCCAGGATCACGGTGGAGTCCGGATCGTCAGGAGAATCAGCAACTTCCGGCTTGAGCGAGTCCTGGCTCTTGGCATCGAGCTGACCGAGCACGAACGTCCTGGATTGCTCCTGAGCGAACAACGCCGCGGCGCTCGACGCCGCCAACATTGCCGCGATGACCAAAGAGCGCATTCGCTTTCCTCCGTTGAACGGCGTGAACCAGAGCTGTCCCGGCCTGAAGCATGATCCGGAAAAGTGGACGCCGGTTTTCCCTCCCGACAAACGCTTAGCGTTTGCGCGGAGATCATGCTCAATCAGGAATCGAGAGAGCGCGATGGCGGTTCATCCTGATCCCATGACGCTCTAAAGGTGGCCGGACTGCTGCAGGTTCGCGACATCCCTTCTTGGCCGCCGTTGGCCTTCGCGATCCTCCAGTGCATTCAAACATTGCATCCAGGAACTAAAGCTCCGCTCCCTCCATGCTGCCAACGCCAGCACGGGTCCACCACACCCGGACCGGATCGACGCCATGATCCGATTCGCGAATTCCCGTTCATCACCGAGCGGAACAAGCCCATCCCGCGCGACGACATCCGAAAGCGCGCCCGTGTCATATGCCACCACTCTCAGCCCTCGCGACAACGCCAGAACGACTGTTCCCGATGCGCTCACCAAGGGGTATGGGGCGATCAACAAGTCGCTTTGGGCAAGCACGTTCGCAATCTCGAGATCGCTCAAGCGATATCGGGACGGGCGGCGAACAACCTCCGTGAGGCCCGCGATTTTGTCGATGATCTCGTTGCAGTCTCCTATTCCGGCAAACGCTATGGAAATGCGCCTTCGATCGTCCGACCACAGATGGCTCAAGATATCGGGAATACGGTCGAGACCCTTATCCGGCCGCAACTGGCCCAATATGAGCAGGCGATATCGATGCGCAGGCTCTGAAGTCGGCACCGCCGCTTTCGCCCATGCCGCATATTCGACGTACGGAAGATGAGGAACGACAACCGCCGGCCGGCCGGCTGCGGCGGCAGCGTCCGCCGCCAACGTCTCGGAATGAGCCACCAGGGCTGACGCGCGTCGCCAGAGCAGCCGTCGACTGAACGCGGCAATCGGCGATAATGTTTGTTTTGGCTTTGGATCATGGGCGAGGACGACCACCCGTGCACCCAGAACGGCCATCAGCGCAAATGCCAGTTGATCGTACCAGCCCCTGGTCATGACCAGGAGGATCGTGGTGCCGGCAGCGGCTGCGCGCGCAGCGACCGCCAAACCGTGCAACTGATGGATGACTTGAAAAATCAAACTGCATTGCGAGTTCGATGGAAGAATGCGCCGGGTAAAGACATGAGGCGGATTCCACTCTGCTTGAACGGACGCCAAGACCTCGAGCTGAAACGCGCGACAGAGCAAGGCGGCGAGTTCCCTCCCGTAGGGGTTCGCACCGTCGGTGTCATAGACCAAAAGCCGGTTATTGCCTTGCGTCTTCAAGTTCCTCTCGCAGCTCCCTCTTTGGCCTTGTCCATCGACTCGGCGGGTTTGCCTTGCCTGACATGGCCGCCATGATCGCCAAGACGTATTTTTCTGCCGTGCGATCCGGGGTCCGCAATCGTGCGACGTTGTGAGCTGCGAGGCCAATTTCCCGAACCAACCTCGGAGAGTCCGCGAGCCTGGCGATCCGTTCCGCCAAGGCATGCTCGTCCTGTGGGTCGAACATCAGCCCGCTCTCACCATCCTTGACTAGGTCCAGGGTCGCACCTGCGTGCTCAGAGGCAATCAGAGCAAGACCGCTTGCAGCCGCCTCCAGGAGGACTATTCCATAAGGATCTTCGAGCGTCGGAAAGACGAAGACGTCGGCCGCAGCGTAGTAGGCTGGCAGTTCATGCTGGTCGACAAACCCCGCGAAGCGTATCCTGCGGACTCCAAGGCTTTGAACGAGCGCGCTTAGCTCGGCTTCCTGCGGGCCCGAGCCTACGATCGTGAGGCTGACGGATCGCCGCACCGGACGCATGACAGCCAAAGCCCGAATAAGATGCCGGATGCCCTTTCGGGGAATGAGCCGTCCTACACTTAACAGGCGCAGCTCCGCATTATCCGACCACTGCCTGCTCGCCCCGATTGCCAGCAACGGAGCCAGGTTTGTCGTGTGAGGCGCGAGGAAAATGCGGCCTTTGGCACCGAGCTCCTCGAAGCGGTCCGCAGCCGGCTTGCTCTTGGCGATAAACGCCGGGACCCGCGGCACCAGGACCCTTCTCGCAACGCGTTGAGGCCAACCCAGTCCTTTTTCGAAAGCCGGCGTTCCATCGCTGTAGATGATCAGCTTGGCTCCCGTCAATTTGGCGGACAAATAGGCATAAAAGCTGGGTATCGAGAACCCACCCGAGATAATCGCGTCCGGCCGGGCTCGCAGCAGTCTCCAGATTATCCTCGGACTAACATAGTAATCCGTGGTGTCGGCATGTCGTTTGATTCTCGCCCCTCCTATGACGAGGTGGCGAAAGCCGAGCTTGCTATCGAAATTCCAGTCCATTCCGCGCGACGCTCTCTCTGCGCAAAACAGGCAGAGAAGATCGACTCTCAAAGAGAGCTCGCGCATGATCTCGATTATATACGGCGTTGGAATATCGGTGAGAAACACGACCCGGGGGCGCCGGCTGGCAAAAGCCTGATGGCCCGGCGAAGCCGCGTTCTCGGAGCGGAAATTCAACAACTCGATTCTCCGGTATACACGCGCCCTTTATGTGTATTTAATTTTCCCGACGTCAAATTAAATAATGAAATAACATATTAAATACTTGCCATCAAGTCCACAAATCGCCAGAATGGATCATGGCCAGCATTCGGTGGAGCGGGAGGACGCGTAGAAGGCCGGCCTGGAGCGGGAGGAGTTCACAACGCCAGTCAGGGAAAACCAGCTTTCCCATCCCCGGCAGATGATTCGGACCTTCGCGCAAGCCCGGCGATTCAATCCAGTTTTTGCGAAAGAGCTTCGAAACCGAGCCTCGTACAAGCCCGATACGGTCGGATCCCATCGAGTTGGTAATCATTATGCCCGCAGCGAACGCCGACGTTTACCGCCCCCAGGATGAAGTATTCCTGGGTGTCGTTCGCGACCTGCTTCTCTGTGGTTTCATTCTTTACCTATTCGCTTTCAAGGCATCCGACCTCTGGTTCGGCGTAAGCAAGGTTGAGGCGGATACTTCGAGCGCCGCGGGAAACCTGTTTAATCAATTGATAATTCCGGCAATGTTTTTCGCCGTCTGTCTTTTGGTCCGTGCCTCCCGCATTTCCGCTCGCCGCTTGAAGCACGCCCTCGTCCCAGTGGCACCGTTTTTGCTGGTGATCATGCTTTCGGTGGTGTGGTCCGACTATCCAGAACTGACAATCAGAAGAGCCTCCAACGAACTCCTTCAGACGACGGCATTGGCCTTGCTTGCCGCCTGCTTTTCGAGCGCAACAGCAATGTTGGGAGCTCTTTTCCGGGCATTTCTCATCATCGGTTGTTTGGATCTTTTGGCCTACGCATTCTTTCCCGACTCGATTACGGATCTGGGGTTTGCCGGAATTCACGGCCATAAGAACCTTGCCGGTGAGTTTTTCGTCCTGGCGCTGCCGGTCTATTTTTTGGGGACACTGAACAAACAAATATCGGGAAGTCGGTTGCTGGGATCGTTGTGCCTGATTTCCGGCATCGCAATGCTCGTCGCAACACAATCGAAGACTTCCGTTGGTGCCGTCGTCTTCGGGCTCTCATTGCTGCTGCTGGCGCGAGCGCTATCCAGCAACTCTACACTTCGTACCTCATTGTTGCTGTCTTTCTTGCTGGGGCTGCTTTGTGCGATCGCGGTCACAATCGTCTGGGGCCCCAGTGAACTGCTGGAGACTCTGATTGGCGACCCGACACTGACCGGCCGCGACCAGATTTGGCGCTTTGCAATCAGCAAATTCAATGGAGATCCGGTCTTTGGCGTGGGATACGGGGCGATCTGGCAGGTCGGCCTGGAAATTCAGCTTGCCCTCAGAGCAATGGGTTTATACTTCGTCTTCAACGAAGCCCACAATGGCTACCTGGAAATAGCCGCGCAGTTGGGCATCGTCGGTGTCGCTTGCCTGCTGTTCTTCCTGGTAACAACCCTGCTCAACAGCCTTTCCTATTGGACTACAGTCGAGAAAAATAGACTTTTGGGAGCAGGCGCACTCACAATCTACGTTTTCTGGGCACTGGTTCTATCCAACATTACCGAATCGCTCTACTTCCAGCCGGGCGTAGGAAGTTCCAGCATCTTGATCTTCCTCGGTGCGTTCGTGGCAAACCCAAACAGGCGATTGGTGATAGTATCGGCTGCAAACGTGACGCTCGCAGCCCGCGGCCAGGTACGGCTTGATCATCGGGCCAGCGTGAATGGTATCGCCCCACAGACCTGACTCGCCGCTAAAAGCGATGCGGCGGATTCACTGATCCGTTTGGAAAACGCCATCAGCCCAGAGGCACGATCTCGACAATGGACGGCTTTGATAGACGCCCCTCAAACAAGATTTGACAGGCCGGATCGAGCCTGCCAAATGACGGAGACACCCATCCCTTTCCAGTCTTGTCGTCGCCGAAAGCGATGTAGGGCTCGAGCGCGCCGTTATGGCTGAATTCCACGATCGGACATCCAGTGTCTTCGACAAGAATGGAATTGCTCCTCTTGTCGTTTAGCCGAACGGACAAGTGAGGGTTGATGAGAAACGATATCTGAACGGGAAGCGGGCTCGATCCGCCGATCAACTGATCCGCGATCGTAATCCTGCCCCGGTGAGACATGGAAACCTGCCGCCGATGCCGCACTCCGAACTCTCTGAAGTAACCGTCGTGCTCGGCGGAAACCTCGTTGGTCCCCGATGCGGACTCAGAAACGAGGCGAGCGTCGGCTTTCGCTGCCCAGTTGAACGGTCCGGACGTGGAGCTTGAAGAGACTCCGGAGATCGACAGGGTGTTGTGGATCATCGAGCTGCGAAATCGCTCCCGCCAAAGCGGAGCCGAGTTGTACACATATGTCCCGGCGTCGACGATGATCGGCATGTCGCCAACCGACAGCCACACGCTCAACGCGTCAGCGTGCCCGTGAGCGGCAATGGACAAATAGCCAAGAGGTCCGTGATCGAAGACGAGCACAATAGGGCTGGAGGGGCGCTCCCGCCAGACGGTATAACCACCTGCTTTCCAGGTCTTCACGCCCGCGAGCGGCATGACCGGCAGCGGGATTGAAAAGGGCTTCGGTGGAAAAAATAGCGCGTCACGAAGATCGAGATAGCGGCGCGACGGTAAAAAGCCCGGATGGTTCAAGTAATCGACGACGCATTCGGCGATCGAAGCCACGTATGGCGGCCCGTCAGAACCTTCCAGTCCGACTACTTTCCCATCGTCGCAGTCCCCGATCGTGGGAACGTCCCCTGCGGAAGAGGACATCCACTGCACGTGGTCGGCCCAGGCCAATAGCCGCTCCCTGACTGCCGCCGGCAACTGCCCGGGCGCAAGATTCAGGGAAAAAGCAGCAACCAGAGCGAGCTCGATCGAAAAGGCGGCGTAAGTCGGAGATTGTTCGGCGCCGACGCCGTCCCGCAGGATTTGGGACTCAAGCTGAACCATCAATTGATCGAGGTCTCTCCTCATAATCTTTTCGTGCGCGATTCCCGGCGCGACTGCCATGCAAATCAGAGCTCCGGCCAGTTCGGCGATCCTGTGGTTGTTTTCGGATGAATGGAGCGAGGGATACCTTTTGAGCCAGAATAGGTGCGCGGCAAAAAAGCGTTCGATGTCGATCAGGTCGGCGTCGTGGATTTCTTCCACGCCAACAATCGAGACGGCTATCGCAACAGAGATCGCTCGAAGCGCAAGTTCAACACCCGAAGTCCAGTTGACGCCGCGGTATGGCCGATTCCCCTGCATCCAGGAAAAAATGATACTCAGGACGAGCTTACGGACTTCCGCATCGCCGGTGAGCCGCGCGTGCAGCGCAAGCGGGACGAGAAACTGAAGTCGATTTATTTCCCAGACATGCTTGACATCGCGACCCGCGCAAGCGCGATAGGAAACATCAAAGCAGTACTGGTCCGGATTGCTCCAGGGATTTCCCTGCTCGTCAAGATGCCA
>Ga0134126_10008976_pt1 | contig 12589 bp, 8 predicted proteins | sample KB31752_FD_96881 | JGI IMG/M metagenome (GOLD analysis project Ga0134126, IMG submission 96881) | Terrestrial soil microbial communities with excess Nitrogen fertilizer from Kellogg Biological Station, Michigan, USA - KB3-175-2 | ecosystem: Environmental > Terrestrial > Soil > Unclassified ...
CAGGCCTCCTGTTCTGCATCACCTCTTCCAAGACAAACAAAACAGAAGCTGAGGACAAGTTGCCGGTACGGCGGAGGCAGTCCCACGATGCATCCAGGGCTCCATTCGTCAACTCCAGTGCCGCTTCAGTTGCTTCCAGCACTTTCGGGCCGCCGGTGTGAATGACCCAACTTCCAACGTCCCTCCGGGTCAGGCCATTGTCGGATAGAAACCCATCTACATCTTTCCCTAAATTCTGCAGCACGACCTCGGGAACATCCCGGGAAAGTACAATTTTGAAGCCCTTTTCGGAGATGTCCCAGCCCATGACGTACTCGGTTTCCGGATAGAAAACCGATCTCGTCGCCACAATTGCGGGGCCGCTCTCCTGATTATGCTCGGCGCCTTTGATGACAACCGCCGCGGCGCCATCGCCGAATAAGCCTGTGCTGATGAGGTTTGCCGGGGAGAGATCGTCCTGCTGGACGGTAAGAGAGCAGAGTTCGACCGAAAGCAACAGGCAGGCTTCGCTCGGAAAGGCCCTGACGTAATCGGCCCCTCGCGCAAGCCCCGCTGCCCCGGCCACGCAACCCAGTCCGAAAATCGGGATGCGCTTCATCCTGGGGCTTAGACCCATGCGGTTGATGAGCCGCGCTTCGATGGACGGGCTTGCGACACCCGTGATCGAGACGAAAAAGAATGCGCCGATATCGCTGGGGCGAATCTGCGCCTGCTCCATGGCCCGGCGCACAGCCTGCTCGCCCAGGGCGAGCGTCGCTTCGATCCATCGATCATTCGCCTCGCCCCAGGTCTTAAATGGGTAGCACTCCAGAGGAAACGCTAAGTAGCGCCCGTCCACCTTGGTGGCCGCATGCAGGCGTTGCAGCACATCGAAGCGGTCAAGCCGGGTTCCCCAATGGCGTTTAAAAGCATCCACCAGAACACGCTGAGGGTAATAGTGCTCGGGGAGCGCGCTAGCGGCGCTGCTTATTCTCATAGCAACTTCAATGTTCTCAGTATCGGACGTGGCAACCTATAAAGCTGCTTCAACGGACCGCCGATAAGAACTTCGCATGGGTTCCCGCCGCCAATGGCTTGTCTGTCTGGCCGTGCTGGTTTTGTTGCCGGTTGTTGGTGTTGCGCAACGGTATACCTTTCGGGACTACATTGATGTCCTGGGCAATCTCAATGTGAATTGCGTGCTCCAGGACCATGCCGGATTCATCTGGCTTGGCACCGAAAGCGGGCTCTTCCGTTATGACGGATCTACGTTCATTCCTTACGGATATGCGGAGGGAGTTCCGGGGCTTTGGGTCAAGGCGCTGCACGAAGATCGCACGGGCCGGATCTGGGTCGGCACGACTGACGGGCTCGCCTACGGTTCCGCGACCCAACGCTTTCGAGCGGTAAAGTTCGCCGGTCAGGATCTGCAGGTTAGCGTCAATTCGACCGTGTCATCTGCATCGGATGGAACCGTTTACGCCGTGACTCAACTTGGTCTTGTGGCGATTCGGACAGCGGATGGCGGACGAACGTGGGATTACGAGCAACTCACGCCCAAAAACGCTCGATTCTCTGGCGCGGACGGAATCTTCAGCGTGCTTGCGAATGACGATGGATCCGTCGTGTTCGGCTGCGGCCGTGGCATCTGCCGGATCGTCAACCAAACGATCACATCCTGGGGAGAACGCGATGGGCTCCCGAACGACCGGTGGAGTTTTCTGCTGCGCCGGCGGAATGGCGAATTGTGGGCCCGCGGAGCAAAGCACACCGCCATGCTCGCGCCCGGTCAGATGCGCTTCCAACTGCACGAACTTCCTTCAGCATTAAGCGACGGGATTTATTTTCCAATAGCGGAGGATGCTTCCGGACGTCTTATCGCTGGCCTGAATTCCGCGGTGGCGCGCTATGAGGGCGATCATTGGTCCACGTTTTCGGAAAAGAACGGGTTCGGTGAAGGAATTGTTACTTCCGTCATGGCGGACAGGGAGGGATCCCTATGGTTCGGACTCTCCGGCCACGGCTTGCGAAAGTGGCTGGGATATCCCGAATGGGAACATTGGACGAAATATCAAGGTATCGCATCGGATGAAATTTGGGCGCTGCTTCGAGATTCACGTGGCCGGATGTGGATCGGGGAAGAACAGGGTCTGGATTACCGGAATCCGGGCGAGATCGGTTTTCATGCCTGGCCTGGGGTGGGTGTCGATCCAAAGACGACCCGTTCGCTGGCCGAATCGAAAGATGGATATATCTGGGCCGCGACGGCTTCCGGACATCTGATTCAGATCGATGAAAAATCGTTGCGCGCGCGGCAAATCAATTTCGATCCGATTTCGCGAGTGCTGGTCGATTCTAACGACCGCGTCTGGATTGCAACCGCATCCGGACTCTTCTTCTCGGAGCCCAGCGGGGAAACCCGCCAGTTTCACCTGGCTCAGGATCTGGCAAGGCAGAATTTTCCCGATATCACACAGGACGGCGAGGGGCGGATCTGGGTCATTTCAGATCGCGAACTGCTACGCCTGGATGGGACCGCCTGGACGCATATTGACGTCTCGGCAGCCAGTCTTGGGCGGCACCTTGCGGATGTGGCGGTCGATGGCGCAGGCAACATTTGGGTAGATGGCATCGGAAACGGCGCGGCGCGGCTGCGCGTTGTGGGGAATAAAATCGCGAGCATTGATCGCCCGCATCTTTCCTCCAGCGAAGTCCTCTTCATAGGCGCCGACCGGCATGGTTGGGTTTGGATCGGCGAAGATCATGGACTGGAAGTTTTTGATGGACGTCGATGGCAGCGATATACGCTCGACAACGGGCTCATTTGGAATGATTGCGATGCCAAGGCATTCTTGAGCGATTCGGACGGTTCGGTTTGGATCGGCACCAGCGGCGGCGCGTCGCATTTCTCGCCCTCGCCGGACATCCTCATTGCACCGCTTCCAGCGCCCATCATCGCCAGGGCTGACTTTGGATCTCGTAGCCTCCTCGGCGGACATGCCGACCTTCGGTGGTCCAATAGCCCTCTGACCATCGGACTGGCGTCGCTCAGCTTCCGGAATGAGCAGGCAATCAAATTCCGATACCGCCTGGTGGGGTTAGAGACGGATTGGGTCGAGACCTCGGCACGTGAGATCCGGTATCCGCGCCCTTCTGCCGGGTCTTATCGGTTCGAAGCCGTTGCGTTAAATAGCGACACAGGGGAAACATCGCCACTCAAGACGCTCGCCTTCGATATCCAACCCCCGTGGTGGTCGACTAAAACCTTTATCTCGGTAAGCATTGCGATCGTGCTGCTGCTCGCGGTTGCCCTGGCGCGCTGGCGAGTGAAGATACTGATGCTGCGACAACGGGAGTTGGAGCGCCTGGTTGCCGAACGGACTGAGCAATTGGACCGCAAGCTGGCGCAAGAGGAATCGCTCAAATCGGAAGCGGAACGTGCAAATCGCGCGAAAAGTGAATTTCTCGCCATGATGAGTCATGAGATTCGTACGCCGATGAACGGCGTAATTGGAATGACGGGCTTACTGCTGGATACGCATCTGGACCAGGATCAGCACGAGTTCGTGACGGCCATCCGGGACTCCGGCTCGTCGCTCGTTTCTATTATCAATGAAATTCTTGATTTCTCGAAGATTGAAGCAGGGAAACTCACCTTGGAATCGACTGATTTTGAACTCCAGCCGGTGGTGAGAGACGCAGCCGGTCCGATAGCCGAGATGGCGCAGCGCAAGGGCCTCGCAATCTCTTTAAGTTTCGATAACGGCTTGCCGGCCTGGGTTGCCGGCGACTCCGTGCGGCTGAAGCAGATCCTGCTGAATTTGTTGTCTAATGCGGCAAAGTTCACCGAATCGGGCATGATCACTGTCCGGGTCTCACGCTCAGCGGAGCCATCGGGGGCTGGCGCTCTGCTGCGCTTTGCCGTTTCCGATACCGGCATCGGCATCGATTGCGGCGCACAGGCCAGGCTATTCCAGGCCTTCAGCCAGGCCGAAGAATGTACGACCCGCAAATATGGCGGCACAGGCCTCGGACTGGCGATATCAAAGAGGCTTGCTGAACTGATGGGCGGTGCAATCGGTGTAGAAAGCAAGCCCGGTTGCGGCAGCACCTTCTGGTTTACGGCTCACCTCAAGCAGGCCGAACCGCCCCTCCGGAATGCTCGTCCTCTAAATATGAAATCGGTTCCTGAATTGCGGCACAAGGGCAGCATTCTGGTTGCCGAGGACAACCCCATCAATCAAAAGGTGGCCCTCAGCCTCCTGTCGCATCTCGGTTACCAAGCGGAGGTGGTGCATAATGGCGCCGAGGCCGTGGAGCGCTTAAAGCAACGCGAATATGACGTGATCCTTATGGACTGCCAGATGCCCGTCATGGACGGGTTCGAAGCCACCAAAGCGATTCGCCAGCTTCAGGCCGGTCTGCCGCGAACGCCAATTATCGCCGTTACCGCCAATGCGCTCACCGGAGAACGCGAACGCTGCCTCGCAGCCGATATGGACGACTATCTGCCGAAGCCGGTGAGCCGGGATACCCTCGATGCCGCTATCCAACGCTGGATGGAGCCGGTCCGGGAAAATCTCCAGCCAGAAACTTTGACTGCCTGACTGCCGCTCCGCTGATCAACGGCTGCCGTTCGTGGCCTTTGCGTTCCGCAGCGCCTTCCGATAGGCGCTCTTGAGTTCCAGGCTGATGTGAATCTGCGGCATGTCGAGAGTCATGCTGTCCAAGGCTGAATCGATTGCGAATGTGTACGGACCATCTTTGGTGCCCAGTTCGTCATAAAACGCCACCTGATCGCCATTCAATTCGTAGCGGCCGCGGCGCTGAACGCGCTGATGGTGGATGTACACGTCCTTTGTGAACGTGCCATCCGGGCGGAAGGTGAGGGTTCCGCTGCACTCGTCCGGGTGCGGCTTTCCATCAAAGCACGTGTGCGTGGTCTGAATCCCGCTATCCGGGTCGGTAACAGTAATGTATTCCCAGCCCCCTGAATCCTGCAGCAATTTGAGCTGATCCTGAGTTATCCCGAGCGACAAGCCCGCAGCGAAGAAAAAAAGGAGGATGCCGCGCATACCGCCAACCTTTCGTTAATGGATAATCGAGTACTTTAATGGGTCATCGAGTAAATGATGTAATTGATCCCGATGCGCATCCCCAGCGCCGAATACTGCTCCGGGTATTCCGCATCGTCGGCCCACTCCCAGGAATCACCCAGGTCCGAATTGAACGCAATCGCCACCATCACCCGGCCTTTATCGTCATAAATGCCGCGCCAGTGCGCCACGTATCCGTCATTGCGGAAAGGCACTCCGGTTCGCACACCCCATTCGCCCGGAACCTGGTAGCGGTTGCCGAGGTCATAAACGGTGTGAAAAATCGCATCGCTATCGGGAATTTCAACCACGGGTCGTCCGGGAAGCACACGCTTCATGCTGTCTTCGAATACCGCCCAATCGTGAGTGCCCCAGAAATCATCACACATCAGGAACCCGCCGCGTAACAGGTAATCGCGCAGCGTACGCGCTTGCCCATCGGTTAACTGCCATTCGCCTACAAACACCGCATACAGCCAGGGATAGTTGTAGACGTCGTTCTTGTCGTCCAAATTGACAGGTTGCTCCACGGAACGCGCATCCAGCCGAGTCAGCCGCTGGATCGCCTGCAGAAAATGGCGGTCGGCGCGCGGATAATCGTTCGTCCAACTCGAGTGCCCGCGCGTCCAATCCCATCCCGCATGCCGGAAGTGCGCGTCGGGAATGGACGGATACATCAGGCGCGCAAACACCCACTCGGTTTTATTATCGAACCCAGAAGGCAGTGGAATCTGTCCCAGGCGGTACTCATCGCCAGGATATTCCCGGAAAGCACGCGGCAAGTTCCGCTCGGCCGAGTAAAGCAAAGCGAGCGCGCCCAGCGCAACCACTGCGCAGCGAACCACTTCCCCGCCACGGCTTCGCACAATGCCTCGCACCGAGAATAGCATTCCGAATTTCGTCCGTTTGGGAACGGTGGTGTTCGGAATCGGGCAGTGTGGAAACGAGAGCTACGAAAGTTTTCGTTGACAATACGAATGCCTTCGTAGTAAAGAATAGACATGGCGAATCCAGAGCCGCCGAAGCCAACTTCGACAGAATTAGAGATTTTGCGCGTTCTATGGGACCGCGGCCCATCCACCGTCCGTGAAGTTCACGAGGTGTTGAACCACGCCCGGCCGACTGGTTACACAACGGTTCTGAAGTTGCTTCAGATCATGACGGTTAAGGGTAGCGTGACGCGGAATGAAGATACACGGGCGCACGTTTACGAAGCCCGGCAGCCCGCGGAAAGCACAAAGCGCCAGCTTGCAGGCGACCTTCTGCAGCGCGCTTTTGCAGGGTCCGCGAGCCAGTTGATGATGCACGCGCTGGCGGGAAAGAAAGCTTCGCGCGAAGAGATTGAAGAGATCCGGCGGATGCTGGATGAATACGAAAGGAGGGCCCCACGATGATTTCAGCTTCCTGGTTGACGCCGGAGACAGTACAGACGCTCGGCTGGACGCTGGTCCATTTTGTATGGGAAGGCGCGGTGCTCGCGCTCTTGCTGTACGTCATTTTTGCGTTCGCCCACAGTGCGCGCGTTCGCTATACGGCCGCCGTTATCGCGCTCCTGCTGATGGTCGCTTCCCCCATCGCCACCTTCGCGATTTTGCAAAATCGGCCCGCGCTTACGGCTGATGCCGACTCAGCCCATCAGGTGATCGCTTCGCTGCAAGTAGCGGCAAAGCTCGCGCTCGACAATTCGGTTGGGTCCTCCCATGCGTCGCTGCCTTCGATTGATTGGCTGGGCTGGCTGGTATGGGCTTGGTTCGGAGGAGTCCTCGTTTTCGCGCTTCGGGCGCTTGGCGGATGGCTGGTTCTCGAACGGGTTCATCGCGAAAAAAGTGAACCGCTTACGGCCGTGCTCCGCAATCGCTGCCTTCAGCTTCAAGAGCGGCTGGCGCTCACCCGGACCGTACGCTACTTCCAATCTCGTCTGGTGGAAGTACCCGCTGTTATGGGATGGTTCCGCCCGGTTGTGCTTATTCCGGCCGCCGCGATGACCGGTTTATCGCCCCAGCAATTGGAAGCCGTGATTGCGCACGAACTGGCACACATTAAGCGGCTGGATTGTTTTGTAAATCTGTTCCAGATCGCCGCTGAGACAGTGCTCTTTTACCATCCTGCCGTATGGTGGGTGAGCAAGACGATCCGGAACGAGAGAGAGAATTGCTGCGATGATGTGGCAGTTTCCATCTGCGGTAATCCGGGGGATTACGCCAGAGCGCTCGCAGCGATGGAAATCTGGCGCGCTACGCCGGCGCTGATGCTGGCTATGAACAGTGCGTCGCTGCGTTCGCGGGTCGGCCGTCTGCTGGGAGTCGAGACCATCACGCGCAGTATCCCGCGAAGCGGGCTCGCAGCCGTTGGAGTGCTTTGTGCGGCGGGCGTCCTGTTGGCAGCCACAACCGCGAATAGAGTTTTTAACGATCTTCCAGATTCGGAGGAGGCGCAAGCGCAGGAAGGCCTTCCCAGCCCGCCGGCAGCGCCAGCAGTACCGGCGATCGAGGAGAGTTTCGCGACATCATGCATTCGTCCGGCGACGGCCGTCCGGGTGGAAGCTGTTTTGGCGCGAGTGGTGCCCGATGCAGACGGTTCTGGTGAAGCCGCGCAAGATCCTCAGCCGGTATCGAACAATGAGGGCGGCGACAAGCAATCGTATATCGCGGGCTTGCAGGCCGCGGGTTTAAAGGACTTGACGGTCGATCAGATTATCGCGCTCAAGGTTCAGGGCGTAACGCCTGAATATATCCGCGAGATGCGCAGCGCAGGGTTCGACACCAGCATTAACAATCTCGTTGCAATGAAGGTGCAGGGAATCACGCCGGAATACCTGAAGGAAATTCGCGCCAGCGGCCTCAAGCCGGATACGCATGACCTTATTGCACTGAAAGTTCAAGGAGTGACGCCCGAATACGTGAACAAGGTGCGTTCCGAATACGGGAACGATGTCACCGTTCATCAGATTATTGCCATGAAGGTGCAAGGCCTGGATCCTTCTCAGGCGGCCGAATTTAAGAAACTAGGACTGGCGGACATCAGCCTGAACAAACTGATCGCGCTGAAGGTACAAGGCGTAACGCCCGATTACGTTCGCGCTCTGGAGGCAGCAGGTTTCAAGGATTTGAAGACCGGCGACATCCTTGCTGCCAAGGTACAAGGCATCACTCCTGAATTTATTCAACAGGTCCGCAGCCATGGTTTCAACAACGTGACCATGCATCAACTGATCGAACTTAAAGTTGCGGGTATCTTCTAGGGAGCTGATGATGCGCAAAACCACTTTGATTGCTCTCAGTGTGTTTGCTCTCTCCGGGCTGGCCGACGCCGCAATAGATCACGGCGAGTGGACCATGAGTTCCTCCGCAATCCCCGGACGGATTCAGTTTTCGATAACCGCTTCGGGCGAGGGCGGGCAGCACTGGAACAGCAGTTCCACCTGGAGCACAAGCGATTTTCACGGGCTCGACTGGTCGACTCCCGGCAAGCATGATATTCGCTTCACGATTGCGCGCGATGCAGGTGATATCGAATGCGAAGGCTTTCTGAAAAACGGAGAAGCCGCGGGCCTGTTTACATTCAAGCCCAATCCGCAATATGGCTCTGAGATGAGGCGTCTGGGGCTTGCTGGATTTACCCCCGACGAGCAATTCGCGTTTGCGCTGCACGACGTCAGCCTTGACTTTGCACGCGAGATGAAAGCGGCGGGCATTGAAGGATTAGATGCCGGTAAACTGATCGCCTTTCGCATCCACGGTGTCTCCTCTGATTTCGTGAAAGACCTGCACCGGCTTGGTTACTCGCACCTTGATGCGGACAAGCTGATCGCGTTCCGGATTCACGGCGTTTCGCACGAATTCATTCAAGCTCTGGAAAAACTCGGGTATCCCCGCCTCGAACCCGATCAACTGATCGCTTTTCGCATTCATGGTGTTTCGCCCGAATTTGTAACGCAACTGCAGGCGCTCGGCTATGCCCGTCCGGATGCAGAGCAGTTAGTCGCCCTGCGGATTCACGGCGTAACACCCGATTACATCCAGCAGCTTCGATCGCGCGGCGTCCAGAAGCTGACGCTGCAGCAGCTCGTTGAACTTCGTATACACGGCATCAACTGAGGAGGGTTCATGATAAGCCTCTGGAATGACCTGCGCTATGCCCTCCGCGGGTTTCGGCGCACCCCGCTTTTCACCGTTATTGCGGTGATCTCACTCGCGTTCGGAATCGGCGCAAACACCGCCATCTTCAGCTTGCTCGATCAGGTTATGCTGCGGCTGCTTCCCGTGAAGCAACCGCAAGAACTGGTCCTCCTTACGATGCGGGGGCAGCACTACGGCAGCAACTGGGGGATGAATGCGATCTCGTATCCGATGTACCGCGATTTCCGCGATCACAACCAGGTCTTTTCGGGAATGTTTTGCCGGTTTCCGCTTGAGGCCAGCTTGGGCTATGGGAATCGAACTGAGCGCGTAGCCGCCGAACTTGTGTCGGGCAGCTATTTCCCGGTGCTGGGTGTAAAGGCCGTCTTGGGCCGTACCTTCACTCCGGACGATGACCGAATTCCGGGCGGCCATCCGCTGGCCGTACTCAGCTACGGCTTCTGGCAAACCCGCTTCTCCTCGGACCGCGCGGTTATCGGCAAGACTCTGGTGATCAATGGCCGCAACATGACGGTGATCGGAGTTGCGCAGCCGGGTTTCGACGGCGTGGAACTGGGACACACGACTAAGGTCTTCATTCCCATCATGATGAAGGCGCAAATGACTCCGTTCTGGGACGGTCTGAAGGATCGCCGGCAGCGCTGGGTGAACGCATTCGGGCGTTTGAAGCCCGGCATCAGCGCGCAAAAAGCAAAGGCATCGCTTCAGCCGTTCATGCATAACATGCTCGAGATGGAAGTGAAGGAGCCGGCCTTTCGCAATGCTTCGGCATATACCCGGCAGCAATTTCTAAAGTGCTGGATTGATGTTCTGCCCGGCTCCAAGGGCAAGTCGTACCTCCGGCAACAGCTTTCTACTCCGCTCTGGGTCCTGATGGGCCTGACCGGAGTGGTGCTGCTGCTTGCCTGCGCTAATCTCGCGAACCTTTTGCTGGCCCGCGCCACAGCGCGCGAGCGCGAAATCGCCATTCGGTTCGCCATCGGGGCCAGCCGCCGGAGGATTATTCGGCAATTTCTCGTCGAAAGCCTGCTGCTTTCCGCATTTGGCGCGGCCGCGGGATTGCTGGTTGCAGTCTGGGCAGACCGTCTCCTGCTGGCCGCGTATCTGCCCGCCGAATCCGCTGGTCAGTTAGCTCTTTCGGCTGCTCCCGACCTCCGCGTTCTGGCGTTCACGCTGGCCACCATGCTCGCTACTGCCGTGGTATTCGGTCTGGCCCCGGCGCTAAGAGGTTCGAACGGCAATGTAGCGCCCACCCTGAAGGACCAGGCCGGTTCCGTGGTCGGCGGAAGCAATGTCGCGTTCCGTAAAGTACTGGTCGGCATCCAGGTGACTTTGTCGCTTCTGCTGCTGATTGGCGCCGGCCTGTTTCTTCGCACGCTTACAAACCTTCGCAGCCTGGGACCTGGGTTCCGGGCTGAGCGCCTCATCGGCTTTAATCTCGATCCATCTCTCAACGGCTATACCGCGGAGCGCGCCAGGTTCTTCTACAAGACGCTTACGGAAGATCTGCAAGGCATCCCCGGGGTAACCTCCGTCGGCCTCGCATCCTTGCGCATTCTTGAAGATAACGAGTGGGATTCATCAGTCACGGTCGAAGGCTACACCGCTAAACCGGGGCAGCACCCCGAACCCTATATGAACTCCATCAGCCCGAACTATTTCGCCACCTTGGGAGTTCCCATCGTTATGGGCCGCGACTTCACGTTGAAAGACGTACAGCGAGTGAAGCATGGTTCCGAGCCGGACAACTTCTCCCCGACCACCGTCATGATTAACGAGTCTTTCGCGCGGAAGTTTTTCGCGGGCCGCAATCCGATCGGGCTCCATATCGGGTTCGGGTCCGATCCCGGCACGAAAACAGATATGGAAGTCATCGGCGTCGTAAAAGACATCAAGTATACGAACCTGCGCGATGAAATACCCGTACAGGCGTTTGTGCCCTATCTTGCCGACGAACACATCGGCGGGATGACGGTATATCTGCGCACCAGTGTTGACCCGCACGAGATCATGTCGATTGTCAGGCAAAAGGTGAGGCGGCTGGATCCAAGCATCCCCATCTACGAAATGCGGACTACTGAGCAGCAGCTCGATCTCTCGCTCCGGACAGAGCGCCTGGTCGCCAGTCTCTCCACGGTTTTCGGTTTTCTCGCTACGCTGCTCGCGGTCATCGGGCTCTATGGCGTGATGGCCTATACCGTGGCGCGCCGCACGCGCGAAATCGGCATCCGGATGGCGCTTGGTGCGCTGCAGGGCAACGTGATCTGGATGATCATGCGAGAGGTGCTGGCGGTACTCGCCGCTGGTGTGGTGATCGGAATCCCGGCGGCAGTTGGCTTTAGCCGGCTGATCCGCAGCCAGCTCTACGGATTGACACCCTACGATCCGGGCACTCTCGCGAGTGCGACGCTGGTTCTCGCCGCCGTGGCATGCCTGGCCGGCTTCATTCCCGCGCTTCGCGCCAGCCGCATCGACCCGACGCACGCGTTGAGATATGAATGAAGGAGCAGGAACTCCAGGCAGCAAACGCGCGTACTTTATCCAGAATGCCCGGCGAAGGCGAAATTCAATACACGATCTCTGCGTCGGACGATTCGACGATTGCAGTTGAAGTATACAAGACCAGGTTGATGCGAAAACGCAAGCACCTTCTCTTTTTTCGCAGCTTCAGCGGATGCTTTCTGCATGCGCCTGACCGGCCGGAGAACTCGCGCCTGGACCTCACCATTGACGCAACATCGATCATCTGCCGTGACCAGTGGCTGAGGCCGCGCCAGCAGCGGCGCGTGACTGAATATGTCCGGAATGTGGCGCTCGCGGCGGATCGGCGTCCGCAAATCCGGTTCTCCTCCAGCCGCCTGACGCCAAAATCCCTACGCGGCTTCGTTGTAGAAGGCGTTCTCAACGTTGGCGGCATCACCCGTGTGCTGAAGCTAAATCTCGTGCTAAGTCCCCGAAGCAACGCCCGGCTTCAGCTCGACGCCGATGCGGCCGTACGGCTGAGCGACTTCGGAATTAAGCCGCCCTCGTCGCGCTTTGCCCTCGTTGGCACGAAAGACGAGGCGCTGATTCACCTGCTTCTGTGGGCGAGGCTGCCGGGGCCGAACGTCAAGTGAAGAGCTTGGGCATCGCGAGTTCCTGAACCGCTTTTGCGACGATTTGCCGCGCACGCTTCTCCCGCACCCGGTTTTCGGATCGAGAGCCGGCAGGATTGGTGGCGATGAGGATACTTACACGCCGATCACCACTTGCGGCAATTCGGGCGTTAACCAAGGTTTATAACAAGGGCTCACCGCCAAAATTTCCAGTGCCGACAGGTCGTCTTCAAGTAGCAGATTTGCAACGCGCAGCGAGAAGGCCCGTAGCGTCCGCGAG